>Ga0116148_1005491_pt1 | contig 10571 bp, 3 predicted proteins | sample AD_UKC055_MetaG_FD_89786 | JGI IMG/M metagenome (GOLD analysis project Ga0116148, IMG submission 89786) | Active sludge microbial communities of municipal wastewater-treating anaerobic digesters from USA - AD_UKC055_MetaG | ecosystem: Engineered > Bioreactor > Anaerobic > Digestate | place: USA... | reverse complement strand
GCTTAAGGATGGCTTTCGCCAATAATGCTGAGTTATATTAATGAAAAATAAAGACCGCTTTAGTGGTCTTTATTTTTTTTAGCTGACGGTTGTTGGGCAGAAGAATGTTGTGGCCACCAATGTCGAGGATTAGCCAAGCTCATTAGACGGTTCATTGGTGAGGGCTTCAGGTGCTGTTTAATAGCATTTTTAGCTTTAGTGGTTTTGACGAATTTGAGCCAAGCTGGGTCGGGGCTAGTTTGTTGTTTATCAATAATGATTTCTACTATATCATTATTGTGCAGTGGTTCATCAAGTCGGCTGATTTTATCATTAATTAATACTCCTTGAGCCTTGTTGCCGATATCTGTATGGACGGCATAGGCAAAATCAATAGGGGTAGAGCCAGCTGGCAGTTCATAAACATCGCCCTTAGGACTTAAAACAAAAAGACGGTCACTAAAGACATCTAGATATAATTGTTGAATAAAGGTTTTAGTATCTGGACTATTTTTCTGGGCGTTTAATATTTCTTGAATCCAGCCAACATGAGGAGCTGGCTGTTGACTGCCGTATTTTTTATAGCTCCAATAGGCGGCCATACCATATTGGGCTTGTTCATGTATTTCTGGTGTTCTAATTTGGAATTCGGTAGCTTTACCTTCGGGCCCAAAGACAGTAGTATGTAAACTTTGGTAACCATTAGGTTTCGGTAAGGCAATATAATCTTTGAAGCGGCTCATATTGGGCCGCCAGAGATTATGAATAACTCCCAAGGTACGGTAGCAGTTGTCAATATCAGGGACAATTACTCGCAGGGCGAAGACATCATAGATTTCATTAAATTTACGGTTTTTGTCTTGCATCTTTTGCCAGATACTATACAAATGTTTAAATCGTCCATTAATTTCGTGGGGAATGCCTAATTTATCTAGGGCTTGACTTAACTCTTTAGTCATTCGTTTAATGTATTGATTTAGCTCTAGCTTCTTGTCCACCTTATATTTCTGGGATAATTCTTGGTATTCCGCAGGATGTAGATATTTGAAACACAAATCTTCCATTTGCCATTTGAGGTGCCAAATACCAAGAAGATCGGCAATAGGTACATAAATATCTAATGTTTCATTAGCAATGGCCTGTCGTTTGGTATCTGGCAGATATTCTAAGGTTCTTAGATTATGCAAGCGGTCGGCAAACTTTATAAAGATGACCCGCACATCTTTAGCCATCGCGAGAAACATTTTTTTAAGACTTTCGCGGTATCTAGTTTGGCCATGATATTCCAGGCTACTAAGTTTGGTGACGCTATCTACTAAGAAAGCGATATCTTCACCAAAAATTTTTTTAATATCGGCTAATTTATATTTAGTGTCTTCGGGCACGTCATGTAACAGACCAGCGGCAATAGTTTTGGCATCTAATTTCATTTGCGCCAGAATAAAAGCAGTTTGAAGCGGATGTTCTAGATATGGCTCGCCGGTTATTCTTTTTTGCCCCCGATGGGCTTGAGCCGCAAAATTATAAGCTGATTTTATTAATGTTATATCGTCTTCAGACAATAGATGATGTTTAGCTTGAGCGACAACTTGATTAATAGTCATAAACTCTTGTTAGTTTGAGGTAGCTTATGCTATACTACAACTATAGTTTAATTTTTCTAATCAGTCAAAATTAACATGGTTAGTTTATTACATCGTCTTGCTTACCTTGGAGTCACTTTGGCTATAGCGGTTGTAGTGGGTTTGCCATTAGCGGCCATGGCCCAGGGTAATTTAACTGAAGAGGATTTGGGGGTAGAGCATATGGCTCAGACTGGCCTATCTCGGGAAGATCCACGGATAGTTGTTGCGCGGATTATTCAAATTGCCCTAGGATTTTTAGGAACTATTACAGTGGTGCTAGTTATTTATGCTGGCTTTCTCTGGATGACTAGTCAGGGTAATAGCGATAAGGTAGATAAGGCTAAAAAAATATTAAAATCAGCAGTTATTGGACTCATAATTATTTTATCTTCTTTTGCTATCGTTACTTTTATTATTAATAAGCTATTGGGAGTGGAAGGTGGCGGTGGAGGAGGTGGCGGTGGCAATGTGTCTCCTAATGCAGGTAATGTTAGCCTGGGAGCCCTGGGTAATGGAATTATTGAAAGTGTTTATCCGGAGCCAGGACAAACCGATGTACCAAGAAATACTGGTATTATTGTGACTTTTCGGGAGAAGATAAAAGTTTCTACCATTTGCCAGGGGGGTAATGATGCGGCTGGAGTTTGTAATAATGCTCATATAGTAGCGGATAATGTTAAATTTTTTAAAACAGCTGATGGGGATAATCCAGGCACTAATTTAGCGTTTAATAAGGTAAGAGTCAGTACCAATGACGGCAAAATTTTTGTTTTTGTCCCGACTGAGTATCTAGGTTCACCCAGCGGTAATGTTTGGCAGTCAGTTAAGCTGACTACTGGCATTAAGAAGGCTAATGACCAGCCAGCTTTTACCAGTGATTTTGCTTGGCAGTTTGAAGTTAGCTCCCGAGTTGATTTAACCCCGCCGCAAGTTAAGTCAGGCGGTATTTTTCCTGTGCCGGATGATGGTCGAGATATTCACCTGGGGGTTCAGGCGGCTCAGCCAGCAACTTCCTCTATTTTAGTAATGACTTCGCCTCAACCCTTGGCTGTAGCTACGGTGGGTACACCTACCACCTCGAATCCAACAGTTGGCACAGCTCGTATAGAAGGTACTTATAATTGTAGCGACAGTGGGACTATCCAGGTAGCAGTAATTTCTGATAGTCCATTAAGAGCTCAGGCTAGCGGTATTTCCGGAGTTATTAATGATGACGATGTTAGCGATGGTCGTATTAGTCTGGGTTGTGGTTTAACTTTAATAAAAAATGGTTCTTTAGCCCCAGATAATCATGGCGCGTTTATTGCTGGTGAGGGGTGGAATATACAGGTAACAGCGGCTCATCCGGGAGAAATATTAACAGTCGGCAGTCAGACTTATCGGTTTGTTAGCGCGGCTGACAATGATCCTAACCATATTGTAGTAGCCGATACCCGATCAGCTATGGCTAATAATATTGCTGATAAAATTAATAGTACTAATAGTGAGGTTAGCGCAACAGTTGATGATTATTTTGTTAATCTTCAAAGCCGTACGGCTGGCAGTGATGGCAATTATTTAAACTTATCTACTGATAGCCAATCCCTAAACATTTTTCCATTTAGTGGTGGCCAGGATCGTACTGAAAATACTCAAGTTGTTGATCATCCTGACGCGCCTCGTAATTCTATTATTCAGATCAATTTTTCTGAGCCTATTAATCCTTTAACTGTTGTAGGTAATAGTGACGATGTGGCTAATACTATTTCAGTACAAACCACCACTTCCATCCATGGCCGTTTTGTTATTTCTAATCAATATAGGACGCTGGAGTTTATTCCTAATGAAGAATGCGGGGTTAATGCTTGTGGTGAAAAAATTTATTGTCTACCAGCTAGCAGTACTATTACTGTTACACTCAAGGCTGCTAGCTTAGCTTCTTGTAGTAGCAATAGTGATTGTGTAAGTAAAACTCCATATACTGATTGTTTTAGTTATTCTTGTCGTCGGGCCGAAGGTGATCATTATCCTCTAGCTTATTTACCATTAAGCTCTGGTATAGTTGACGCTAGTTTTAATTCTTTAGATGGTAATCGTAATATGAAGGTAGTTGGTCCGGTTAATTATTATAGTGAAAATGACGAGGATAGTGCTCAAGGTGATAATTATAAATGGTTTTTTGCTGTTAGTGATGAGATTGATTTAACTCCACCCAAATTACAAGCCGCCTCTTTGAACCCTAGTTTGACTTTAGAGCATGCTCCCTTAAATCAGGCAATTGACTTTAGTTTTGACAAACTAATGATGGCTAGCACTTTAGCTAGTGGTGAAACAGTTATTAATAATAATCATCACCATTTAATTAATTTATTTAGCGCTGGTTTAGCGCCCAGCTATTGGATTACCAGCGAGCCTATAGATATGGGTATTCCTGATGGCTATCCAGATTTTACTAAGGTGACAGTTAATCATAGTCAGTTGTCGGATGCGACTAAATATTCCGTAGAAATTGGCTCTGGAGTAAAGGATATTAGGCAAAATTGTTTTAAACCTTGTCGGGACAATGCTACCTGTAGCGCCACAGAGGCTTCTTGTTGTCAAGGCAGTCCAAATAATAGTTCCCAGTGTGGCCAATAATTTATTTTTATATGTCGGGGATTAGAAAGATATTATTAAGCAGTTTGGTAGTCATAAGTTTTATGAGCTTGGGACTAGGGCGCTTGCCCTTAGCTCAGGCGCAGGGGCTGACAAGTGAAGATTTAGGTGTTCAATATGCTTCTTCTACTGGCCTTACTACTCAGGATCCACGGGTTACAGTAGCCAAAATTATTAGAATAGTTTTGGGTTTCTTAGGGACTATTGCGGTTATTTTAGTAATTTATGCTGGTTTTATGTGGATGACCAGCAGCGGCAATGAAGATAAAGTTACTAAGGCCAAAAATATCTTAAAAGCAGCAGTTATCGGACTAGTGATTATTTTATCTGCTTTTGCTATTACTAGTTTTATTATTAATAAATTACTAGAGTCTACAAGTGGTCCGGGTATGCCACCTACGCCGCCTGGATCGGGTATTATTACGCCCGGGGCAGATTTACATATTACTGGCGTTAGCCCATCTGATGGGACATCCGGTCTACCACGCAATACTACTATTCGTTTTCAATTTAATGGTTTTATTGATTCAGGGAGCGTAACCAGCGCTAGCGCCGCAGTGCAAGCCAGTGGAGAAACTATTGCCGGACAATGGTTGGTCAACGGTCGAGAGATTGTTTTTAAGCCAGATAGTGTATGTACTGGTAGCTGCGGTGAGGTTCATTGTTTGCCAGAAAATGGCGTAATTAGCGTTCATCTTACCTCAGATATTAAGAGTCTAGGGACTAATCCTAAAAATTTAGTCTGTGGTGGCCTGGGCCTATCTTGTGACTTAACTTTTAGCGTGGGCTCAACCATTGATTGTCAGGATCCGCAAGCTGAGTTTATATCTACTATTGGCATATGCGCTGATACTAGCAATTGGGTAAGGGTAGCTGCCAGTGATGATAGCAGTCTAGCTAGATTTGAATTTTTAGCTAATGGTCAGCAATTTTATTTAGCCACCGATGATTTTGGTCAAACTTATGAAGCTAGCGCTTATTGGTCAGCAACCGGCACAGCTGGCGAACATTTTACCCTTAAAGCCCTGGTTGATGATATTGCCAGTCATCAAACCACCATTGAGCAAAGTGGCCGGCTATTACCAGCTCATTGCTGTAATGGGCAAAAAGATAGCGACGAAGAGGGTATTGATTGCGGTGGTAGTTGTCTGGGGTGCCATGGTTCAGCCTGCGCTACTGATCAACAATTACCAGGCGCCAGTTGTAATAATAATTTGTGCCGTTCTGGTTTTTGTACTGCTCAAGGTTCTAATGTTACCTCCTGTGAGGCAGCCGGCTATGCTACTGGTACAGCTAGTTGTTGTTTATGTAAGGATAAACCGCGGATTACTAGTTTAAGTCCGCGAGGCGGTTTTTGCCGTAATAATCATGACCAGTATTGTTCATCTGATAGTCAGTGTGCTACTGGCGATACTTGTGACAGAAATCAGCCCAATGCTAAGGCTGGTAATTTAGTTACTATTTTTGGCAGCGGTTTTGGCTCAAGTACTGGCTCTGTTATTTTTGCCGACGAGAAACTAGGTAGTTTACTAGCATGTGGTAATAATAGCTGGTCAGATAATCAAATCATCGTTAAGGTGCCAACTGGAGCGACAACTGGCATAATTCAAGTTAAAAATAGTGATAATTTTATTGCTACTAGCGCGCAAGCTTTAATTATTAATAATATTGCTCGACCAGGATTATGCTCTTTAAGTAAAGCCTCAGGCACTGCCGGGGAGCAAATAGACTACAATGGTCTTAATTTTGAAAGTAATGTAAATTTTACTATTGCTTTATATGGCACTCCTTTTCATCCAATTGTGGCGAGTAAGTCAATAGTAAGCTCTCCTACTTCCTTAAAGGCTATAGTGCCCAGCTTTCAACCTGGTTTAGTGACAACCTTTGTGCGTAACGATAGTCCCTCTCTAGCTGGGCCAGCCAGTAATTTTTTGTTATTTAATAAGTTGGTTGATCCCGGTAGCGAGCCGCAAATTACTAATTTTGAACCAACCAGCGGACCGCCGGGTCAATATGTTACTATTTTTGGTCATGGTTTTGGCAATATTAAAGGCAATAGTAAAGTATTGTTTGGTACTACTAATGCTAATTATGATTTTCCTGAAGTTTGCGCTGCTTCAGTCTGGTCGGATAAACAGGTCATTGTAAAAGTACCAAGTGGGATAAGTGGTGATCAGGCTTTAAAAATGGAGTTAGCCAGCGGTGCTAACTTAGAAGCTAGTAAGACATTTACGGTTACTTCTACTCCATTAGCTCCGAGCCTGTGTTTAATGAGGCCGACAGTTGGTCCACCATCTACCAAGATAGAGGTTTGGGGAGAATATTTTAGAAATTATGATAGTAATTATAGTAAATTTAATTTTCGGCCAAATATGGCGGTATCGCCAATTCCTTCCAGCTGGGAGGATGATGGTACCTTAAGCAGAGCTTCTGCTATTGTGCCAACTCAAGCAATGACTGGTCCAGTTCGTGTTGTTAATTTTCAGGGAATAAGTAATGGTCTTAATTTTAAGGTTGGGTCTTGTCGCACCAATGATGATTGTTTAGGCCAATTTTGTTGTCCATCTTCTTCGGCTAATGCTGGTCAATGCCGTGTTAGTTCGGCAGATTGTTATGGTTCGGCCAATACTTGTGTCTATCGCTGGTCATTTACCACTGGTAGCGGTAATATGAGTTGTCCTTCTAGCACTACAGCTTGCGGTAGTCAGTGTTGTCATAATGATACTCAACTCTGCGTTGACGATGTTTGTATTAATAAGACCCTGTTATCTTGTAATGATTATCAACAATGTAACGGTGCTCTTTATTGTCCTAATTCACCCGGTTGGTGTAGCCAGAATCCTAATTCTACTACCATTCAAGGTCTTTGTAGTGATGAGTATTGTAAAGAATTATTTGAAAAAAACGAAATTCCATTCAGTGTTGTCATTTATGATAAAACAATTAATAAATGTTTTGATAAAGATCGCAGTTGTGATTTAGCTCGACAAGTTCCATTTCAGCTAGGAGTCAATAAAGTAACTTATTCTCTCACTTGCGAAAAGGGTCATTGGACGACCACTTTAACGGCCGGTCAATGTCCACCCGATACTCCAGAATATGGTCAATGGCAGCTACTACCTAATAATGTTTGTCAAAGTGAAAAGAAGTGTACTAATTGTCCTGCTTCTCTTCAATGTTTAGCCATTGAAGGAGGTGCTAGCCGTTGTGTCCTTAATCAGCCAATATGCGCTAGTGGCTTTAAATGTGACTCTGGAAAGTGTGTAAAAGAATCTCAGTGGTGTGAATGTTGTTGTGATAAGAATTTAAATAATAAAGGAGATAAAACCAATCCTGGATGTTGCTTGCCCCTTACTTGTGATGGTACCTGTGGTTCAGGACCTGGGCCGGATAATAGGGATTTTGGAGTTTGTTCAGGTTGTCGGGCCGTTGGTCCCTCCACTACTACTAGAGATATGGCCTGTAATTGTTTAGGTACTAGTGGTAAATATTGTAATACTGCCACCGCGGCTGGTTTTTGTAGCGACTGCGCTCAATTATCTAAAGAGGAATGTGTGGCTCATAGTACTTGCTGTTATGATATGATGCTCAATAAATGCCGGGGGGCAGTAGAGGGTAATAGATTAGAGGATGGCCAGTGCGGTTATTATACTTGCGATGGTCATGTTTGTGCCAACACATTGGTTGCAGAAGGAGAATATACTACTCTGGCCGATTGTGAGGCTGGCTGTCGGGTTATTACTTTACAGGGCGAATCTTGTAATTTAGCTACTACCACTATTTTTGGTCCGAATTATGTCCAGCAAATAGGTTGTGGCTATCAATTTTGCTCAGCACCGTTTAGTTGCCTTACAGCCACCGGTCTTAGCGTTACTAGTACTAATCAGCTTGATTGTGGTATCTGTTGCTGTGATCCCGGTGATGACCAGTGTAATAAATTAAGCCCCAATTTATATTGTTCTGCCAATCATGATCAGTGCACTGGCTCTAATCGAGGTTTATGCTGTGGTTGTCAGAGGGACGATGAATGCGGTAATTATCACGATAATGGCTGTGGTCAAGATAGCTGCTGTCGGGCTAGAGCGTCTTTAAAAACGACTATTCCTGAAAATAATGCCCAGGCAGTTTGTCGTAACGCTTCAATTGAAGCCATCTTTACTAAACCAATGGCGATTAATAATTTATCTAATAATGTTTTGTTAATTGCTGATTATGGTAAGCAAGAATCTTGTCCAAATGGCACAACCTATTTAGCCTCAGTAGATAACTGGCCCCAAGATAGCTGGTGGAGTAAGTTAAAAAATAGATTGTTGGCCTGGTTGCTTCCTAATGTCTTGTCAGCTACGTTTGGAGATGTCTTGCCAGCCCCGGCTGGCCCGCAAGTAAGTCATACTTATTGTGCTTTAAATAAAACAATTAAAGTCAAAGATAAACGTTTAATCATCCAACCTAGCAGTATTTTACCAGCCAATCGTCTTATATATGTGGTCTTAATTGCTGATAGTAATTTAAAAGACAGTCAGGCAGAGGGTATAATTGATCAACATGGTATTGGACTATCCCGTGGTAAGCCATTAAAATTTAATAATTTACAGTTACCCACTACTTTATCATGGTCATTTAAGACTAGTAATGAAATTTGCCGTATTGATCATGTGGAGGTTGATCCTACTTCAGTATTACTTTCCGATATGCAAGCCAGTAGCACCATTAGGGCAACCGCCGTTGATTTTACTGGCCAGGTGTTGTCACCTTATCTTCAATATAATTGGGAGTGGTTATGGTCGGTGGGTAATTCAGCGGTGGTTCGATTAACCGCTGATGGTGAAGAGGCGGTATTACGACCACAAAATAAAAAAGACGCTGAGACTTATGCCCGGGCTACCGCCCAGGTTACTACTGATCAGGCGGCCGCTCCCGGAGCGTCGTTGCCTAGTTTTTCTGAAGATGTTTTGGTGAGAGTATTTCTATGTGCTAATCCTTGGCCTGCCCGCCAGTCAGATGGCAGTTGGCAGCCATGGACGGATACTACTACCAATATGCAATTTTATTACTGCCGTGATGGCCAAGGTGATAACCCAATAGCAGATTTGCCTGGTCTTAAAGTAATAACTAGCACTGATCCGCAAGCTAGCAGTTCGGCTTTTTATTTTTTCCGCTATCAGCCACCAACCACAGCGCCGGTTAACGTTAGTGCTTCAGCAGTACCAGCCGGGGGAGCCGTTCAATTAACATGGGATCCTTATTCTGGCGCTAGTGGTTATAAGGTGTATTATGGTTTAGCTAGTGGTCAATATTTTAGTGATCCGCTATATGTTAATAGCAGTAAGACTCAAGCTACAATTAGCGGCTTGATTAATGGACAGTTATATTATTTTGCTGTTTCAGCCATTTTGCAGGTTGATTTAACTACTTTTGCCGAAACGCCCGTTTCAATGGAGGCAGTAGTACGGCCTCAAGACACAGTAGCACCGGCAGCGATTCATTGTTTAAAACAGGTTCCAGGTAAAAATCGTTTAGATTTAACCTGGCAACGCAATCAAGAAGACACCGTAGGTTATCGGGTGGAATATAAGGCCAAAAATACGACAGGCGTTGGTCAAATTTTATTAGTGGATCAGCCTGTTGGTGGCACGGAAGTAAGAGCCTCGATTGTTGGTTTAATAGACCCTCAAAATATTAGTGTTACGGTTAAAGCAGTGGATGCTGCTGGCAATATTAGTTCTGCCCAGTCTTCTAATATGGCTAATTGTAAATGAGATAATGATTTGGTGGTAATTAAGCTTTGTGTTATAATAATTTAGTTTAATTTAAAATAAAAACTATGTTTGAGGAAGTTAATAATCAAAAGGCTGCCGCGAGTACTCCGGAGACTAAGGACAATAATCCTATCGCTGGTCAGCCGGTAGCTGAATCTCCTAAAGGAGAGGCAGTAGTGCAGGATATTTTTGCTAATACGGATAAATCCGATTCTAACACTCCGCCGAATCCCCAACCCTCGGATCTTCTTGCTAAATCATTGAAAGCCAATGGCAGCGTTCAATCGGTTAATCAACCACCAACAAAATCTGCCAGTAAGGCCAAGTTGGTTTTGGTCATTTTAATTATTTTAGTGGTAGTAGCCGCCGGGGTGTTAGTTTACAGCCAATACTTTAAAAAAGCACCGGCTGAGGCTATTATTCCTGAGAGTGTAGTTGATATTGAGGAAAATGTGCCAGCTAGTGATTCTGGGGCCGTGGTAGAACCTCCTACTGCCGATATTGTTGAGCCAGAGATTATCAGCGAAGAACCAGTAGCCACAGACACTAATTTTCTTACTGAGGAAGGTGAGTT
>Ga0116148_1005482_pt1 | contig 10582 bp, 8 predicted proteins | sample AD_UKC055_MetaG_FD_89786 | JGI IMG/M metagenome (GOLD analysis project Ga0116148, IMG submission 89786) | Active sludge microbial communities of municipal wastewater-treating anaerobic digesters from USA - AD_UKC055_MetaG | ecosystem: Engineered > Bioreactor > Anaerobic > Digestate | place: USA... | reverse complement strand
TATTTTTTACGCCCCGGATGAACGCATAAAAACAACACACGTTTCGAAGCAATACTCTCATCCCAGCCTTATCGCTCGTTACCTACCGGACGCGCCGTTAAAGTGTCGGAATAATCTGAAAAAACATTCCTAGCTCCGTATATGGCATTCTGTGAATGCGGGTCGCCGTAATACACATGCGCACCCGGAACCAGCTGTCGACTGGACGCAATGCGCCCCGCGCGGCAACCGCCCTGCATAAAAGCAAGGCGGGCTGCGCCAACATATCTCTTATGAATTCAAACGGTCACAACCGAATGACATCAGCATATAACTGCCGATCAACGGTCGCTACAAGAACCGGGACTGCCGCATGATATTGACTCCCTGACCGTTCTCTTACAAATGAACAGTGGGCTTCTTGGTCTGATGGGACAAAATTCGAAAAAATATTTCTTTGGAGCTACTCCTCGTCGGACTCATCCAGATACTGCCGACTGTACATATCGCTTATTCTCATGCACAGACGCACAATTTCGTTGTTGTGCCTTGAAGTTCCCCAGTTCATACAGAAGCTATTCAGCTTTGCAATATGGTCAAAATTCATGAAGATGTTCGGCTTGAGCGCCCGTTTGCTTGCGTAGACCCTGTTGTATTCCATCAAATACCGAAACACCTCAATCGAGATATCATTCAATAAATCGTCATGCGCATTTATTTGTTCTCTTGAGAGTTTTCCTTCAGAGCCGCATTTTTTGAAGGTTCTTTCCCCATAGTCCTGCAGCGTCTCCACGATTTTCTTGAGATGTGGCGTGAAGAGGGTTCGTTCTTTTCTCTGGAAATAAAGATATGTTTCTGAATCGACATCCTTATTTACTATCTGCCCCAGCGCCTCGACCATACGCTCGTCTATCTGCTCGAACGCCAGCTTCAAGGGAAATCCCTTCTCCTGAAGCCGAAGTATCTCTTTCACGAAATCCGCCATCTGCCGCGAAACATGCCCGATGGCCACTCCGCTGCCAACCGGAGCTCTCACCTCGGACTTTGGCAAGTCGTACCGCTGCTGCCACTTTGTGTGAATGGCCTGATTGTAATGGGGAAACTCTTTCTGCACCTCTTCGAAGAACTCCTGCAGGGAAATAGGGTCGAATACAACCATGTCCGCACCTCAAAAGACATTACGCCTGACCGTCCCAATTATAGCCATGATTGAGACAAGTGTCAAGGGTGGCGAAAAAAACATTTTCGCGTTGCTAGCGCAGATGATAAGCAGATTTGAAAACCGATAAAAACAAAGGGGGTTTTTCAGCTTTTGCTCTTTGTTGGCCTAGGATATCTTCACTGTGTCACCTTTTCAAGCCGTTCCTTCCGGCGTTCCCAGTCTGGCATACAGGCCGATAAAAGGCGGTAGAATTCACTGCCATGGCTCGGATATTTCAGGTGGCACAGTTCATGCGTTATAACATAATCCACGCAGTGAATGGGCGCTTTCACGAGTTCGGTATTAAGCAGCACTGCTCCGGCCTTGCTGCAACTCCCCCATCGTTTTTTCAACTGCCGGAGCCGGACGCTCCGGGGATATGGCACACTGAACTTTTTTACACGCTCGTAACACTGTTCAAGATGGCGGCTGAAAAGAGTTTCCGCGTGCGCCTTGTACCATTCGTTCAGGAGGGATTCAATTTTGCCTGTATCTCTTCGATCCGGCACGTTGACATTAATATACCGTCCGATCAGCTTAACGCTCTCCTCTTCATTTCGAATAACCTTGAGACGGTAATGTCGTCCAAGGTAAAGATGCGACTCGCCGCTTACATACCGGCGTGGCGGCTGCATTGGCTGGAAACGCTCGAAATAGTCCCGCTGACGGATTATCCATGCCGCCCTACGTTTGACGCGCTCCAGCGCTGTAGGAACATCAACTCCAACCGGCGCGACAACCGATACGCTCCTGTCGGGATGAACATTTATTCTTATGCTCTTTCGCGGGCTGAAAGACAGGGAAAACTCGATCCGCTCGCGCCCGAACTGGACGGCGTGTCGGTTTTGTTTTCCATCGGCGGCGTCCGGCATCACGGGTACCTGACCTTTGCGATTTCGAGGCATTTCTCAATAATCATGTCCATATCTTCAAAGGTCAGGTCTATGCCGAGTTTTTCCTTGAGGTCGAAAAGCCTGTCTTCAATATCCGTTCTCATCTGGTTTTGAACATCGGGATTTGTTGTCCAGTTCACAATCCGCCGCGCCCGGATGATTTCATCAACCGCGATGCTCAGTTCCGCCTTGATTTCCGCCCATTCCGGCCTGTCCTCTCCGTACACTCCGATAATATCATTGATCTCGCCATAGTATGCTTTCGCAATTTCGTAATGTTTCAGCTTTTCCGGCACGTTGTCCCCCGTCCGGTTCACAACGGACGCCATTATATCTTTCGCCCTCTTGAGGTATTCCGCCTCCATGATGCGCTGCTGGTGAAAAGCGTCAATCGCGTCCTGCAACATCTTTGAAAATTTCTTATAAAACGCCGGGTCTTCCTGCATTTTCTCTTCAATCGTTCTCATGGTGCGGTGTGCGATGGTGTCGGCGCGGGCGGCGTCGCCCTGCATCCGCTCGACTTCCTGCTGAAACTTTTCCGTGTCGAAAATATTCACCTGCTCGACAATCGTTTCCACTTCTCCCGCGCCAACGTGCGTGTCAATCAGCTTTTGTATCAGCGGTTCGTACTCCGAGTAATCCACAACCTCAGAGTACCGCCGCCGCACGGACGCCCTCAGATTCTTGAAAAATCTCAAGTCCCGGTTGTATTCATCAATTTTGGCCTGCGGCGTTTCCGTGATGAATTTCGCCGTTGAAAGAGCCGTCGCCAGCGTCTTGGCAAAGTCCGTGAAACGCTCGTAAAACCGTATTCTCACGGCTTCATCCGCCAGCAGCAGTTCGTAGGCCTCCTCATCCCGCTTGTTTTTAATTTCCTTGAAAATGTCCCACAGGTCGGAATGTTTCTGTGGAAGCGTCTGGATCACGGCGTCAACGTCCGTCCACGTTCCCGCAAGGTCTGCCGCGTCGAATTCAGGAAGGGAACTGTAAAGGTCGAGGGCGGCGTCAAGGTTGAGCAGCACGCCCCGGTAGTCAATGATGTATCCGTATTCCTTCCCCTCGTAAAGCCGGTTCACTCTGGCGATTGCCTGCAACAGGGAATGTTCTTTCAGATTGCGCGTCAGGTAAAGAACGGTGTTTTTCGGCGCGTCGAAGCCGGTAAGCAGCTTGTCCACCACGATGATTATTTCCGGGAACTCTCCGAACTTGAAAGAGTTGATAAGCTGCCGGTTGTATTCCTTCTCCGTGCCGTACTTTTTCATCATCTCTTTCCAGAAACGGTTCACCGCTTCCTTGTTCTCACGGGAAATGTCCGTTTCGCCCTCCCGGTCATCAGGCCCGGAGATCAACACTTCCGATGAAACCATGTCGAATTCATCAAGATATTGTTTGTATTTCAACGCCGTGTCTTTTCCATTGCATACAAGCTGCGCCTTGAACGGGGTGCCCTGCCAGTTTTTCTTGAAATGCGCCCCGATGTCCCACGCGATGATCTTTATTTTCTGCTCCGACTTGTCAAGCTGGTCGGCGGTGGAAAATTTCTTTTTCAGGTCTGCGGCCTGTTCCTTAGTCAGATTTTTAGTTATTTTCTCGAACCAACTGTCAATTAACTTTTCCTCGACCGACTGCGGCACATGCCGCCCCTCGTACAGCAGCGGCACCACCGCCTTGTCTTCAACCGCCTGTGTTATCGTGTATGGCGGCGGCACCATTCCCCCGAACGTCACAATTGTATTTTTCTGTTTTTTAATTACCGGGGTGCCGGTGAACGCGATGAAACAGGCGTTCGGGAGCATTTTCCTCATTTTCGCGTGAAGTGGGCCATACTGCCCCCGGTGCCCTTCATCCACCAGCACAAAAATATCCGGGCTGTCGTTTTTCACGTCCCGCTTGCTCAGGGCGGCGTCGAACTTGTCTATGACCGTCGTGACAATCCGCTTCTTGTTCTCCTCTATCAGGGTTATAAGGTGTTTACCGGTTGTCGCCTGCACGGTCTCGCAACCGCACTGCTGGAACGTCCTGTATATCTGGTCGTCAAGGTCAACCCTGTCAGTCACCAGCGCGATCTTGTAATCATCGGTTCCCGGCTCAAGGGCGATTGCCTTTGCCAGCATGACCATTGTCAGCGACTTCCCGCTCCCCTGCGTATGCCACACCACGCCGCCGGTGCGCTTCCCGCCCTTATCCCTCTGCCGTATCCGCTCAAGGATGTTTTCAACGCAGTAGAATTGCTGATACCGCGCAATCTTCTTTTCCCCCGCGTCGTACAGCAGGTAGCGGAAAACGAACCGGAGCAGCCTTTCCGGGCGGCACAGAGCGTAAATGGCGCGATCCTGCTCCGTCACTTCCCGCCCGCCTTCTGCTTCCATTGCGTCGAAAATTGAACGGACATATTTGAATCTGCCGGCGAAAAGTTTTTCCTTCTTATCGTCCGCAAGCGGCCTGTTGATTATCTCCCGGAGCGTAGCGTCAATGTTGTCATGTTCCTTCCACACCGCCCAGAATTTCAGCGGGGTGCCGGTCGTGGCGTACTGCGCTTCGTTCTTGGAAAGCGCAAGGAGAAGCTGGGAATAAACGAACAGGTGCGGTATGCCGTCATCCTTCTGGTTGCGGATATGCTGTGAAATCGCCTGCTCGATGGGTTTCTTCTTTTCCACTTCCCCCTCGAACACCGGGCGTTTACACTCGATCACGCACAGCGGTATCCCGTTGACGAAAAGTATTATGTCCGGGCGGTACGTCTCCTTGCTTCCCGCCCGCTCGACGCTGAACTCCTCCGTCACGTGGTAAACATTCTTTTCCGGCTGTTCCCAATCAATGTATTTCAGCGAAAAACTTTTCACGTCCCCGCTGATTGCCTGTTGCAGTGACTTCCCAAGCGTCATCAGGTCATAAATCTTTTCATTCGTGCGCACGAGACCGTCAAATAAAACATCCTTCAAAGCCTGTATCGCGCTCAGGATATTGTTTTCCGTGAAAGTATAAGTCTCGCCTTTGTAATAAATGGCGTTGTTTTCCCTGAGCCAGTTTTCAAGGATACCGTCCATGAGTACGCCGGACTCCCTGCCGCCGCGCAGGGATAGAGCCTCATCGGGTGATAGGTATGTGTAGCCGATGTTCTGGAACAGTTGAAGAGCCGGAACCTGGCTTATATGGTCTTCCGTGAAAGACGGTGTGGGCGGCATTATGTTTCCCCTTTCGCCGTCAGACTTTTACTCTGATTTTACCTGTCAGGAGTTTTTGCATAAGTCCGGTTTTCTGGCGTTGAAGCATGACAACGTATGAGTCCAGCAGCATGACTTCTTTGTCGAGCGCATTCAATACATTGGCGATTCTCTTCTGTTCTGGGACAGTCGGCATTTGCACCTTGATCTTTAGAAAAGCCTTTTTGCTTAAAACACGGTTGCGTCCCGCGCCGCCGGGGGAAATAAGACCGAGTTCGTGAATGAATATTTTTGCAACAATCACATGCCTGAAATACTCAGGAATCGCTACGTCCTTTTTGAATACAAATGTTGGAAATCTATGTGATACAAGTGCGCCCTCATCAGATTTATTGACAATCGCAATCGCACCTTCCCAGCCGAATGTAATATTGACGATTAAATCATCCTTCTTCACTTCAAACAGGGTGTCCATCATGACGCTATCAGGATCGTCAATAGACCTTTCAAAGGTTCCCTTGCCGTGACTGCGGATTCCCAATGCGCGATACGCTGAATCAGGCCGCTGAACCGGCCTTTCAGTTGGTGTCAGAAAATCCCTCAATTCCATTTCAGTAAAATCAATATCTCCGAATTCCGGGAATCTGATTTCACCGGTAAGGAGTTGCTGCATGAGCGCCTTTTTCAGTTTCGTCATGGCCTCGATCAGCTTCCGCGTCTGCTCAATAGCTCTGTCCCAGGCTGAAAGGATTACTGCAATTTTATTTTGTTCCTTTAATGGAGGGACGGATATTTGAAATTTCATCAGTGCTGCGGAATTTATGCTTTCAACTGTTGTCCCCGTTTTCGAGCAAGCCTTCAATATCTTGTGAGAATTGAAAAGAAGGGAATTCATTATGTATTTTGAATCATGCCCCTTTGAAGGAGGGAGTGCTTTCATATCTTGGTTAATAGCGACATCAACGCAAGCAAGAGCAACAGGAAGTTTTTTCTTGAGAATCCCACTTCTTACAACGACAAGAATCGAGTCAGCAGGAACAATCTTTGTTGATGATTCCTTCACCGCTTTTTCACTTATACTTTCCTCTGAGCATGTCACATAAATTGTTGACATGTCCTTGGGACTTACCCATGGTATCTTCCCGTTAGACCAGTATTCCACAATGCTTCTATCAGGCGTCCCCCCTCCACACCATTTGCCCAGTGCGCCGAGTTGTACCTGTTGCCAATCTTCTTTGACGTTTTTCATCAAAACCCAAGCTCCCTTAAATGCTTTTTCATTTCACATCTTGTAGCTGTGAGTTCTGATTCAATCTCGTTGATTTCCTTCTGAACAGCCGCAATATCAATCTCCTCCTCCTCCTCGAACGTGTCCACATAGCCGGGAATGTTCAGGTTGAAATCAGCCTCTTTTATCTCCTTGAATGTTGCGCGTTTCGCGTATTTCCCGACTGACTTGAAAGCCTTGTATGTGCCGACAATCTTGGTTATGTCAAAGTCCCGGAGATAGTTCTGTGTGGAACCCTTTTCAAACTCCCGGCTGGCGTCAATGAAAAGAACATCCTTTGTTTTCTTGCCTTTGTTGAAAATGATGATGGCCGCCGGGATGGTGGTTCCGTAAAAGAGGTTGGGCGGCAAGCCGATGACAGCCTCTACGTAATTCTCCTCGATCAGCTTTGTGCGGATGACGCCCTCCGCGCCGCCACGGAAAAGTACGCCGTGCGGCACGATGACGCCCGCCTTGCCGTCACCCTCAAGCGCAATCTCGACCATGTGGCTGATGAAGGCGAAGTCGCCCTTTCCCTTTGGCGGTATGCCGCGCCAGAAGCGGTTGTATTTATCGTTTGCGGCGTTTTCCGCGCCCCATTTGTCGAGAGAAAACGGCGGATTGGCGACAACAATATTGAATTTCATCAGCCTGTTGCCCTCAATCAGCTTCGGGTTGTTGATCGTGTCGCACCACTCGACGCGGGCGTTGTCCATGTCATGAAGAAACATATTCATGCGGCACAGCGCCCACGTGCTGCCGTTGCTCTCCTGCCCGGCAAGAAAATAATCCTTCTTTTTGTAAGTGGATTCGATTTCCTTTGCCACGCGGATAAGCAGTGAGCCGGAACCACAAGTAGGGTCGCAGATTTTGTCGCCGGGTTTGGGCTGAAGGAGTTTCGCCAGGAGCATGGACACTTCCGGGGGAGTGTAGAACTCGCCGCCCTTTTTTCCCGCTCCGGCGGCGAACTTCCCTATCAGATATTCATACGCATTGCCGATAATGTCAGCGTTGCCGATTCTGGAGGGCCGCAGGTCGAGTTTGGGGTTGTTAAAATCATCCAGAAGGTTTTTCAGGCGGCGGTTGCGCTCCTTGGTCTCCCCAAGTGCGGGTTCCGAGTTGAAATCAACATTTCTGAATACATTTTCCAGCTTTGCCTTGTTTGTTTTTTCGTCTTCAATCTCATCAAGGGCGGTGTTGATGATCTCGCCGATGTTGGCGGCGTCCCGCTTCGCGTAGAGGGAATCAAAATCACAGCCCTCCGGTATATTGAACCGCTCCCGGCTTAATGCGCGTTCAACACGGACGGTATCATTCTTGTATTTCTTCATGTAGGCGTCGCGCATGTCTTTCCATAGGTCGCTCAGATACTTGATGAACAGCATCGTCAAAATGTAATTTTTGTATTCCGATGGGTCAACCGCTCCCCGGAACGTGTCACACGCTTTCCAGACAATATCGTTAATCTCCGTCTGTGATGTCTGTGCCGCCATTGTTACTGTTCTCCTTTTCATTCCGTATGTGCTTCTTGAGTGTATTCATGCAGACATGCTTTACAATCAACTGCCGTTTTTCCAGCAGAGCCGCGCAAAGTTCCCGCTCCCGGCGTTGAAGTCTGGAAAGTTCGACAATGCGCCCCTGAACCTCGACGGGGGGAACCTCGATTTCGATTTCCCTGAATGCCGACATGGGAACAAGCGGCATGTGAGACCCCCTGGCTTGACTGAGAATCACCGATCTGGCCGGGTCTTGATTCAAATACCACGCGAGAAATTCCGGCAGAATGCGGATGTTAATATCCTTCTTCACGCGGAGTATGAAAAAATATCCCGTTGCCACCGCGTACCCCGGATCATATTCCAGCATCGTGGCCCAGTTCTTATGCCCGCGAGAGAGGAAAAGCACGTCGCCGGGGCGGACAATATACTTCCGCATATCGGTATCGGGAGTGAACCGGACAATGTTTTCCGGGTTCAGCCTGTGGCTTTCGTCAAAATCCTTTATCTGGATAAAGCGGCATTCCCCGTCCGTGTTCGGCTCCATCCGCCCCCGATGCTGGTAGCCAATGGAAATGCTGGCAATGTCACTGATTCGCAGCTTCATTTATACCTCTTTATGCGTCCTCGTCCGTTTCATCGGTAATGTAATACAGGTAGAACTTCGTTGATTTCCTTGTTGCTCTTGGTTCTCCTCCCTCGCATCCGAGCTTGTGAAAATATTTCTCGACAACCAGTGCGGCCAGGTAGTGCTGACAGTCCCAACATCTCTTTGCGGTATTTTCAGTATTATGCTGGTCAAGTCGTTCTTCACAATCACCAGTTACACCGGCGTAAAAAAGCGAGTAAATATTCTTGTCATCAGGATTGAATTTCAAGGTCAAGGCAACCTTTCTTATAAATGCATGGCCAACCTTTGCGACCTTAATCGCATTACTCATTATCAATTTAATGGTCTCTTCGTGGAGACGTTTTCCATGGACCATTTCAGTAAAAGCTTCCAAAAAAATTCTCTTATTCATGAAGAACCTCCTGATTGAAATGAGGTTATGGGGCCACCGTTGCCGGTAGCCCCATGCCCATTATACCTCACCTGCGAGTCGTGCTTGTTTCCTTATACAGATAGGCTGACTTTGTGCTGCTGTCCCCGCCGCCGTCATCCCCGGCACATCCCTTGTCGAGAAAATACTTCTCGACCTGCCGGGCTTGAGTGTCCGTGGAGAAAGTGCGGTAAATCTTCTTGCCGGTGACCCTGTCAACATTGTGACGTGTGAACAGTGTGTAATCCGGGTCGGTGGCGATACCCGCATACCACTCCGAGTATTTACCTCCGTTATTCCTTACATAATCTTCCATGTCTTGAATTGCCGACATAGCAACACCTCCTAAATCAATACCAACCTGCGCCGGGTTCCCATGAGGGATGTATTTGACGCCGTTGTTAATACCGGCCTTGTGCCCTTTTCTTCTTCCCTCCCTTTCGGCGCGATTGTATTGACTCCCGGAAGCTGACAGTTATAATGATCCTTGTAGCTATACTGTCTTGGTCCGGCAATACTTGCCATCGGGCTGAGACCTATCACAGCCCCGCGTTCCCGCGCGGGGCTGTTGGTTGTTTACAACGCCAAGACTCGCCGAGTCTGGACTTGTTGGCGGGATGCGATTTTTTTGTTGCATCCCGTCCATACCTCACAATTATAGCCTAGTTGCGATGTTTTGTCTACGATTCTGAAATATTATTTTGCGCATTGCGCATACCTCAAATGATAGCAAGTGTCGATGTCGCACAAAACGACTGTTTTCAAGCCGTTTTTTGTTTTTTCTTGATCGGTTAAGAATCGCTGTTCTTTAAGCGGTTTTTCAGTTTTTTCTTCGAATTTAATTCGGATGCGAGAAAAAACAGGCATCGGTGCTCTGCTCTCAGATCTCGTCAGGCAAGGCGCAAGCATCCATCAGTCCATGTCAATCAAATCCTTCCCGCCAGTCAATTCTCTCTATGCGGACGGGTACGCCTTTTCTGGAGTTTATAACAATTCTTTTGATCATCTGGTGTAGTAGCTTCTTTTTTGTAAGAGCCGTCATTCCGGCGAAGTATTCAAAATTCGCCATAACTTTCTTCAACGCCGCCCTGTCTATGTTTCGCATGGCGCGCTGCCTGCGCTTCGTCTCTTCGATTTCAGACAGCTTGCCTTTGACATATTCCTCGTCGGCCGCAAGCTGCCGGTTTGCTTCCTCGAATTTCTTTTTCGAGACGGCTCCGTCCAGAAACCCCTCAAACAACCGCGCCGCCCGCGCCTGTGTTTCCTGAAGTTCTTTTTGCAACGCGGTTTCCATCCGCTGAAAACTCTCATCCGTGAACAACCTATCGGCAACTGCGTCCTCGAGCCGCTCCGAAATCTCCCTCATCCGCTCTTTCACATGCTCTAAGACCATTGCCTCAAGCGCTTCCGCCTCAACTCTCCGCTGGCGGCAGTACCGCAGCCCCGTGCCCGGCCCGGTTCCATAGAACACCGAGCACCCGTAGTATCCTGTCGTTTTCTTTTTCCTCTTTTCATTTATTCCCTTCATCCTATGCTCGTGGC
>Ga0116148_1005479_pt1 | contig 10583 bp, 9 predicted proteins | sample AD_UKC055_MetaG_FD_89786 | JGI IMG/M metagenome (GOLD analysis project Ga0116148, IMG submission 89786) | Active sludge microbial communities of municipal wastewater-treating anaerobic digesters from USA - AD_UKC055_MetaG | ecosystem: Engineered > Bioreactor > Anaerobic > Digestate | place: USA... | reverse complement strand
GGGGGGGCGGTGGACGCGATCAGCGGGCTGGTGGTCGAGCCGGGGCGGGCCAGGCCCTCGCGCCTGTGGCGGACGATGATGCGGGCGGCGGGGCATCTGCGGTGGCGGCCCAGGCGGTGCGTGGCCCGCTCGCGGCCCCTGCCGGAGGCGCTGCAGGGGCGGCTCGTCGCGACCCGTTACCTCACGGGCGGGGCAACGAGCATGAGGCGGGCGATGGCGCGCTCGATCGGCTACGACGAGGGGCTGGGCGGCTACGCCTTGGGCGAGGACCGCGAGTTCAGCTACCGCGCGACGCGGCGTTTCGCCATCTACCAGGCGCCCGGCCTGCTGATGGTGCATCACGGCGAGCCGTCGCAGCGGCCCGACGACCGCACCTACGGGCGCATGATCGTGCGCAACTACCTGCGCCTCGCCTCGCGCGCGATCGAAGAGGGCTGCGGCAAGTGGGTGGCGGTGGGGTGGAACCTGGCCGGCCTGGCGCTGGCGCACGCGGCATTCGCGATCGGCGGACGAAGACGCCGTTACCACTGGGACGTGCTGTGCGGCATGGCCGCCCAGGCGATTGCGGAATGCGGATTGCGGATTGCGGAATTCGGTTGGCGCGTGGCGGACTTGCGGGCGTCGTTCAATCCGCAATCCGCATTCCGCCATACGCAATCCCCCCGCGTGCTCCTGCTGCTGTCTCGGTTTGATTCCGGCGGGGCGGAGCGGATCGCGCTGGACCTGATGGGGCGGCTGGGCGAGCGGGGCGCGGCGGTGGGGGCGGCCGCGATGTACGGCGGGGGGCAATGGTCGGATCGCTTCGCGCGCGCGGCGGCCTTCTGTTGCGACGGCCTGGCCCGCGGGCGATGGGACGCGTGGTCGATCGCGCGAACGGCCCGCCTGATTCACCGCGAGCGGGTGGACGCGGTGGTGATCGTGGACGCGGTGAAGAACGCGATGCTGGCGGGGATGTGGGGCGCCGCGCTGTCGGGGCGGGCGGTGCGGCTGCTGCTGTGGTGCCACGCCTGCCCGGGCCATCAGCTTAGCGGCAGGATGGGCGGCTTCGTGGGGCGGCTCAGGCGGACGGCCGGCCGGCTGGACCGGATCGTCTGCGTGGCCGCCTGGCAGCGGCGCGAGCTGGAGCGCCTGGGCGTGGCGGGCGAGAAGATGACCGTGATCTCCAACGGAGTGGACCTGGAGCGTTTCGGCCGAAGACACGACGAAGATGCCCGTACGGGCGCACTACGAACGCGCCGCGAGCTGGGCCTGCCGCAGGAGGCGTTCGTGCTGGTGCAGGTGGCGAACTACTGGCCGGAGAAGGACCCCGCCTGGCTGCTCGACGCGATGGCGATGGTGACAGGCGGCGGTGAAGTTTGTAGTGCCGCCGTCGGGCGGCCGCAAACGGCAAACGATCAGGAGGCGGCAGACGCTTCCGCAGGCAAAGCCCACGGAAAGCCTTCCGTGGGCTTTCAACACGGAACGCACCTTCACTTGGCGCTGGTGGGGCGGGGGATGGACTCGCCGGCAGTCAAGCAGGCCATCGCGGCGCGGGGGCTGGAGGATGCGGTGACGCCGGCCGGCTACCGCGACGACGTGCCTGCCTGGCTGGGCGCAGCCGACGCGTTCGTGCTGGCCTCGGCCCACGAGACGCAGTCGCTGGCCGCGATGGAGGCGATGGCGGCCGGCCTGCCCGTGATCGTGGCCGACATCCCCGGCTTCGGCGACCTGGTCGAACACGAGCGTACCGGTCTCAAGTGCCGCCCCGGCGACGCGGACGATCTGGCCGACTGCATCCGCCGGCTGGCCGGCGACCGACAACTGTGCGGGCGCCTGGCGGCGGCGGCCCGGGACGTTGCCCAGGACTGGGACGTCCGCCTTGCGGCCGACCGCTGGCTGGCCGTGCTGGGCGACGCAGGCATTCCTGCCCGCGACTGAGAACCCGCCGCCGGGTCTTTGTCGCGGGTCACAAACCGCCTTCGCCTGCTTACCTGGCGGCCCATTTCTGCCGATGCAATACCTGGAGATATCGCCCCCGCGAGCAGGTTCTGCGCGCGGGGACGGCGAACCTGGAGGCGCAGATCATGGCCCACTCCGACAACGTGCCTGTGCATCCGCCGCGCGACGCGGTGGTGGCGGTGACCAGCCGGTGCAACGCCCATTGCGTGATGTGCAGCGTGTGGAAGCACCCGCAGAGCGACGCGCTCCAGCCGGAGCACATGCGCAAGCTGCCGCCCTCGCTGGCCAGCGTGAACCTCAGCGGCGGCGAGCCCTTCCTCCGCGACGACCTGGAACAGTTCGTGCGCCAGGTCCGCCAGCGATGCCGGCGGGCCCGCATCACCATCTCGACCAACGGCTACCTGGCCGACCGCATCGCCGACCGGGTCGAATCCATGCTGGAGATCGACCCCGCCCTGCGCCTGGCCGTGAGCCTGGACGGCCTGGGCGCCGTCCACGACGCCGTCCGCGGCGACGCCGGGGCCTACGAGCGGGTCATCCGACTGCTCGACCTGCTCCAGGGCCGCGGCTTCCGCGGCCTGAGGCTCAGCATGACCCTGGGGCACGTCAACGCCCGCCAACTGCCCGCGGTGGCCGAGCTGGCCCGCACGCGGGGGCTGGAGCTGGGCGTCGTCGCCGCCCACCGCTGCCGCACCCACATGCGGAGCGATCAGCAGCCGGACCCCTCCGCCGACCAACACGTGCGGGAGGACTTCCAGCAGGTGCTCGCCCAGTGGCTGCGATCGTGGAGACCCAGGCAGTGGCTGAGGGCGCACTTCGCGGCCGGGACGTACCGCTACATGGCCCGCCAAAGCCAGAGCCTGCACTGCGGAGCGGGCGGGAACTTCTTCTTCCTCCAGGCCGACGGCACGGTCTACTCCTGCGGCAGCGACGGGCGAGCCATGGGCAACCTGATCGAGCAGGAGTGGGACGGGCTGTGGAACTCGCCCGCCGCCCGCCAGGCGCGGGCCCTCTCGCACGCCTGCGGACGCAACTGCTGGATGGTCTGCACCGTCCGTTCCTGGTACCGGCGCAACCTCTGGTCGGTCGTCGGCTGGGCGCTGGGGTCCAAGCTCCTGGCCCACCTGCGGCTGTTCCGGCTGGGCGGCCCGGCGAAGGCCCAGGCCGGGCACGCGCCCGGCCAGACGCAGGACGAGCAAGCTTCTATCGAGGCCCCGGTCCGTGCGGATCCTTCACATTGAAAAGACGCCCCGCCGCGGCGGGGTGGGCAGCTTCCTGAACGTGCTGACGGCAGCCCAGAGGCGGCGCGGGCACGAGGTGGAGGTGTTCGGCTGCGCCGAGGGCGAGGCGCCCTCGCGGCAGGCCGGCGGGGCGGATGGGCGCCGTCCGGCGTTCGTGGACTTCACGGGCGCCCCGCTGTGGCGCTGGCCTCGCATGGTCCACAATCCGCAGGCGGCCAACGACCTGGCGGCCTTCCTGCACGCCCGGTCGTTCGACGTCGCACACCTGCACAACATCTACCACCACCTTACGCCGTCGATCCTGCCGGTGCTGGCGCGGCGGCGGATACCTGTCGTCATGACGATGCACGACTACCGCCTGGCCTGCCCGGCCAAGCACTTCGTCTCCGGGCGGGGGCTGTGCACGCGGTGCGTGGGCGGGCGGTTCTACCGCGCCGCGTCGAGCGACTGCGGGCGGCTGCGAGGGGCGGGCCTGGCGGCGGAGAGCTACGTGCAGGCCTGGTCGCGACGGTACGCCGCCGCCGTGGACCTGTTCCTGTGCCCCACGCGCTACATGCGGGAGGTGCTCGCGCAGACCCGCCTGCCGGCGGGCAAGCTGCGGGTGGTGCCCAACCCGGTCGAGTTGGACGGCGCCCACGCCGACGCCGCGGGCGACGAATACGACTTCCTGTTCCTGGGCCGGCTCAGCCGGGAGAAGGCCCCCGAGCTGATGCTGGAGCTGGCCCGCTCGCTGCCGACGGCCCGGGTGGCCCTCGCGGGCGACGGGCCCGAGACGCTGCCGCTGCGAAGGCGGGCGGGCGAGCTGCGGCTGGCGAACGTGACGTTCCTGGGCCTGCTCGACCGGCCGGCCGTCGGGCGGCTTCTGAGCCGATCGGCCTGCCTGGTGCTGACCAGCCGCTGCATGGAGAACAGCCCGCAGGCGATGCTGGAGGCGATGGCGGCGGGGCGGTGCGTGCTCGTGCCGGACCAGCCGCCGCTTCGCGAGTGGGTGCGGGACGGCGTGACGGGGCGGACCTACGCGGCGTCCGACGCGGTCGCGTTGGCGGCGGCGGCAGCCGAAGTGGCGTCCGACGCGTCCTGGCGCCGGCGGATGGGCGAGCGGGCGCGGCGGATGGTGGCGGGGCGTCACGCCGCGTCGGCGGTGGCTGAGGCGGTGGACGAGGCGTACGACGAGGCGAGACGACGATGCGCATTGCGATGGTAGGCACGCGCGGCATCCCCGCCCGGCTGGGCGGCGCGGAGCGAGTAGTGGAGGAACTCGCCCGCCACCTGGTGCTGCGCGGGCACGAGGTCCTGGTGTACTGCCGTCGCGGGCACGTGGGGGCCAACGGAAACGGGCGATGCGGAAGCGGGCCGTTGAGGCTGTTCACGCCGCACTGCGAGGGCAAGCACCTGGAGGCGTTCACAGCCACCGCGTCGGCGCTGTGGGACCTGCTGCGCCGCGACGTGGACGTGGTGCACGTGCACTCGCCCGGGCCGGCCATGCTGAGCTGGTTGCCGGCGGCGGCGGGCAGGCCCGTGGTCTTCACCGTGCACGCGCCGGACTGGCGCCGCGACAAGTGGTCGCCCGCCGCTCGGGCAATGCTGCGCGGGGGGCTGTGGTGCGGCATGAAGTGCGCCGCGAAGGTGACGGCCGTGTCCGCCTCGCTGGCCGAGGAACTGGAGAATCGCTATCACCGGCCGGTCCTTTACGTCCCCAACGCCGCGCCCGCCTGCGAGACGGTCGGCGTGCGATGCCTGCCGGCCTGGGGCCTGACGCCCGAACGATACCTGCTGCACGTGGGACGGATCGTGCCCGAGAAACGTCTCGACCTGCTGCTGCAAGGGTGGACGACGGCGACGACCGACGCCCCGAGGCGTCCGGGCGAAAACGCGTGGAAACTGGCGGTGGCCGGGGCGTGGAACGACAGCCCCTACGGGCGGGCGTGTCGCGCCGCCGCCGGGCCGGACGTGGTCTTCCTGGGCCCGCGCCACGGACGCGAGTTGAGCGAGCTGTATTCGCACGCGGCCGCCGTGGTCCAGCCGAGCGTGCTGGAGGGCATGTCGCTGGTGCTGCTGGAGGCCGCCGCCTACGGGCGCTGCCTGCTGGCGGCGGAGATCCCGGCCAATCGCGAGGTCCTGGGCGAGGCGGCCCTGTACGTCCAGCCGGACGACGCTGCTGCATTGGCGGCCGCGTTGGGCCGATGTATGAAATGCGAGGATGAGCGCGCCCGCCTGGGCGAATCGGCCCGGCGCCGACTGGCCGAGCTGCCCACGTGGGCCGACGTCGCTCAGACTATGGAGCGGGTGTACCAAGCCGCTCGCGCGGAGGCCCAATGACGCACCTGACCATTCTGACTGCTGCCAGAGACGAGATGCTGGAGACCCCGGCTGCTCCCGCGAGGTCCATCGTGCCCGCGGGCGGTACAGTCTACCAGGCGGCCAAGCGCGCCCTGGACGCGGCGGTGGCGGCCGGGATGCTGCTGGTGCTCAGCCCGCTGATGCTGCTGGTGGCGGCGGCGGTGAAGCTGACCAGCCGGGGCCCGGTGCTGTTTCGCCAGGTGCGGGCGGGGCTCAACGAGCTGCCGTTCACCATGTTCAAGTTCCGCACGATGCGCCTGGGGGCCGAGGACGACCGCGAACTGCTGGCCCACCTCAACGAGCAGAGCGGTCCGGTGTTCAAGATCCCCGAAGACCCCCGCCTGACGCCGGTGGGACGGTTCCTCCGTCGCAGCAGCCTGGACGAACTGCCGCAACTGTTCAACGTCCTGCGGGGGGAGATGTCTCTGGTGGGTCCGCGCCCGCTGTGGATGGTCGAGGCCCGACAGGCCCGCGGCGCCGCGCGCCTCCGCACGCTGGTCAAGCCCGGGCTCACCTGCCTGTGGCAGATCTCCGGACGCAGCGAGCTGGACTACGACACCTGGGTCGAGATGGACCTGTTCTACATCCGCCGGCGGAGCTTCCTGCTGGATCTGCTGATCACGATCCAGACCGTCCCCGCCGTCCTCTCGGGGCGAGGGGCCTACTGACCCCTCCGGCCACGCCCTTCGCCGAGGCCAACGTCCCGTTTTCCCGGAAAATCGCGCAGCGATCCCCGTCCGCTCGTACGGTCACAACCTGTTCTAGGACAGTGAGTTATGCCGCAACAAACAAAACAATAAAAATAGGAATAGCCTGAATAATTAGAGTCAAAACAGGACATTCCAGCCCCAAATGGGACATTGGAAGTCCCGCCCGCCCGCGTTCAGGACGTAAGTGATTCAGGGAGAAATGGTTGTGCCGGTTCTCGAAAGGGCCCCGCCGGCGGAAGGCGCCCGCGCCGGCCAGGCCGGGTTTGAGGGGGTCTCCGCGCGTCGACTCAGGCCTTGTCCTTGTCGTCCTCGTCCTTGGCCGGCTTGTCGCCCTTGCCTTCCGACTTGCCGTCCAGTTCTTCCTTGAACCCCCGCAGGCCCTTGCCCAGGCCGCGGGCCAGCTCGGGCAGCTTCTTGCCCCCGAACAGCAGCAGCAGGGCGATGACGATGATGACGAACCCCGGGACGCCGATGTTCTGGATGAACGCCAGGTGGAGCATGGTCGCCTTTCTTCGGACGCTTGCCAAGGCCCAGCCGGGCGCGCCCGATGCCTGATCCCAAGGGAGCGCCGCGCCGGCGTCTCCCGTCTGATTGTACGCCCCGCCGGGCCGGGCGGTTTGGCCGAATGTCGCCTCGGCGCAGAAGCGGGGCTTGCCGCCCGGCCCAAGCCGGCAGACAAGCCCCGAGTGTTCGCGGCGCATCGGCGCCCAGGCGGCGCGGCGCCCCGCGCGACGGAGGCGGCTTATGCCTTCTTCACGTCGTCCTTGTCGTCCTTGGGCTCTTCCTCGATCTGCTTCTGGATGCCGTTCAGCTCTTCCTTGAAGCCCCGCAGGCCCTTGCCCAGCCCGCGGGCCAGCTCGGGCAGCTTCTTGCCCCCGAACAGCAGCAGCATCGCTATCAGAATGATGACGAACCCCGGCACGCCGATGTTCTGTATGAACGCCAGGGCCGCACCCGTTTCCACTGTCAGCATAGATCCTACCTCTTGTTTCTCCGCCCGCCCAGCGACGTCGGCTGGAGCGGGCGCGTTGGTCCTAGGCCAGCACGCTGGCCGCCTCGTGCATCCGCGCGGCGATGGCCACGCCCTGCGGGCATGACCGCTCCGCCGCGGTGTAGTCCATCCGCCTCAGGCGATCGTGGACGTCCGCGCCCAACGCGGCGAACAGCCGCCTGGCCCGCTCACGCTCGCCATACGCGTTATGATACGTCAACATCCGCAAAATGTCACGCACCGGAACCTGGCCGCCCACCGCCGACGAGCAGATCCGCTCGCACCCGGCGCAGTATCCCTCGCACGTCGCGCGGGCGTACCGCCCCCACGCCGCACGGTCCGCCGACGTCAGCTTCGTCTTGTCCACAGCCGCCGCCGCGTTCTCGTTGAGCTGGGGCAGGTTCTTCATCAGGCAGCAGGCCGAGTGAACGTCCGCCTCCTCCCACAGCAGCTTCAGCCTCGCCTGCCACTCGGAATAGCCCTTGTCGGTCAGGCCCGCCATGTCGGCGGTTTCCTTGTCCGTCAGCGGCCGGCCCGACAGGCCCAGGGCCTGCACCTTGATGGCGATCGTCCCCAGCTTGGCCGCCTTGATCGCCGCCATCCCCTTGCGGAACTTGCTCAGGCCCAGCACCCGGAAGTTGCACAGGAACATGGCCACGTCCATCCAGGCGAACTGCGAGACCGCCAGCATGTTCTCCATGACGTTGTCGTGGAAGCTGACGCCGAAGAACCGGATCTTGCCCGCCTTCTTGGTCTTCTCCGCCCACTGCTTCCACTGGTCGCCCCAGTCGCCCAGCTCGTTGGGGTTCTGGAGGCGGTGGACGAAGTACAGGTCCACGTGGTCGGTCTTCAGGGCTGCCAGCGAGGCGTGCAGCTCGCGCGTCATGCCCTCGGGGTCGCGCTTGAGCGTCTTGGTCGACAGGACGACGTCCTTGCGGAGGGCCGGGTTCTTGGCGAAGAACTCGCCGTAGCCCTTCTCGCTGTCGACGTACTCCTGGGCGGTGTCCCAGAACCGCACGCCCAACTGGTGGGCCTGCTTGAGCAGGACCTGGTTGCGGACCGTGTCGAACTCCCCGCCCACGCCCAGGATCGGGATCTTCAGACCCGTCTTGCCCAGCACGCGGGTGGGGGTAAGCCCGCCCGCCGCCGCGTCGGCCGCCGTCGCCGGACCGGCCGCCGCCCCCCCAGCCAGCGCCGCCGCCCCCGCCGCGCACGCGCCGTGCAGAAAATCGCGCCGGGTCAGATTGTCGCGCAGGTTGGCCATGTGCATTCTCCCGCCGGGGTCAAACAGGCATTTTACCATACCCCAGCCGGCAGGGTTCAAGTGTTTAACGAAGCTCGCCCGCGAATTAGCGCAACAGAAGAAAGGAACAGCCCCCGCACCCCAAGCCCAAGAACGCCGCAAGCCGACGCGCTGGAATGCGAAGAACCGCTCCGGGACCAAGAATACCGCGCCGGCAGCGAGCCAGACCGCATTTGGCACCCCGCGCGACCGCATTTGACCCGCGGCTGACCGCGTTTCACCCCGGCCGACCGCATTCCACCCCCGGCCGGACACGAAAAGCACCCTCTCCGCGACGCTGTCTCTCGCCCCCTTTTGACATGCCAATGTATCCTTCGGCGCCCCGGCTGCTCCGGAAGGATGGGCGGGCGCGCGTCCGGGATCGCGCCCGCCCCCAGGCGCCTCCAGGGCCGAAGGCCCGCGATGGACCAGCCCAGGCCGCAGCGTAGCGCAGGCCTGGGTGCCGACCCCGCAAGCCGCACAGCCCCAACGGGGCGGGGTAAGCCGTGGAACACCGACGAGACAATGACCCCCGCGCCCCGTCATACCGCCCTTTCGACGGCCGCTCGCACCTCGTCATATCGCCCTTTCAGGGCTCGATTCTCACCCCGCCGCCACCCTGGCCTGCGCTTCGCTTCGGCCTGCCTGCCGTAGGCAGGCCAGGGCTGGTATATGTCGGCCCGTTGGGCCTGGTCTTGCCCCAGCCGGCATGCCGGGGCGTTGGGCCTGCGCCGCGCCGACACCCAAGCGCCCCCGCGCTACTTGCCCCCGCCCCACGCGGACGCGTAATTCCCATCCAACTCCTCGCCCACCATCAGGATGGCGGCGATGCGGCGGGCCATTTCGGTGGCGTAGCGGGCCTCGTCGGTGCGGAGGGGCCGACCCAGGAGCTTGCGCTCGCGGTAGCTCAGCCACTTCTTGATGACCTGGTAGCCGCCGAGGATGTACTCCCGGGCGCTCTGCGGGGTGTTGTGCCGGGAGAAGGAAGTCTGGCCTGCGCCGGCCCCCGAAGCGTGAATGTCCCGCAGTTCGCGAAAGTACGTTTCAACCGGGTCCATGCGAGAATGTGTATCCGAATTGTCCGGTGGCCGCAAGGGCAAACGCGGAGCCGCCCTCGGGAAGGACCCCATCGGCCTGGGCCGATTCACTTCACCCCCGGCCACCTTCCTCCGGCCCTGCGGGCCTGAACTCGCCACGCTCAAACGCTCGCGCAGATAGTCCCGAAGGGACGTCAGCATGTAGCCGGGGGCGCAAGCCCCCGGAAGGCGAGTGAGAATGCAGGCAGAGCCCCAACGGGGCGAAAGAGCGATGCGTGCGTGTGTCCAGGACCGATGGGCCCGCGCCCGTGCGGCTACCCGCACCCGAGCCCGCCCGGGAAGTCCCGAAGGGACGCAGGAGGGTAGCCGGAGGGGAGGCCTTCAGGCCGAGCCCCCGGTTGACGGGTCAAGACACCCAGAGCCCCGGCGGGGCGAAAGAGAGCGTTCCTGCGTCCCCAGCCGCTTGTGCCGCCAGCCATGCGCTGTCGTCCTTTCAGGACTTGTTTCCGGAGCGCGCGGGTTCCGGGGGCTTACGCCCCCGGCTACTTGCTTTCGACCCTTCGGGTCTTCTCTGCGGAACGCTCGAGTTCCGGGGGCTTACGCCCCCGGCTACTTGCTTTCGACCCTTCGGGTCTTCTCTGCGGAGCGCGCGAGTTCCGGCGGCTTGCGCCGCCGGCTACTTGCTTTCGACCCTTTGGGTCTTCTCTGCGGAACGCTCGCCTTCCGGCGGCTTACGCTGCCGGCTACTTGCTTTCGACCCTTCGGGTCTTCTCTGCGGAACGCGCGAGTTCCGGCGGCTTGCGCCGCCGGCTACTTGCTTTCGGCCCTGCGGGCCTGAGGTTGCTGTCGGGGGAGGCCGAGCGCGCCGGTCGCCGTATTTCGCCGTTCGCTGTCCAGGGCCGAAGGCCCGTAAGAAACCAGCCCAGGCCTGCCTACGGCAGGCAGGCCGGAGCGCAGCGCAGGCCAGGGTACGCGTCACCGGGAAACGTGAGCCCTGAAAGGGCGATATACACGCGCGCCGATCGAGCCTCCGTGTCCGTTGTC
>Ga0116148_1005470_pt1 | contig 10593 bp, 10 predicted proteins | sample AD_UKC055_MetaG_FD_89786 | JGI IMG/M metagenome (GOLD analysis project Ga0116148, IMG submission 89786) | Active sludge microbial communities of municipal wastewater-treating anaerobic digesters from USA - AD_UKC055_MetaG | ecosystem: Engineered > Bioreactor > Anaerobic > Digestate | place: USA... | reverse complement strand
TTAAAACTAAATTAACAGAGATGTTAGATCCTGGTGATGCTTTAGATATCGAAGTATTATATGGTTCTCAACCAAATACGATTCGTTATAATTTAAAAAACAATTATTTGGCTTTACTGCGGTTTATTCAAGGTAAATCTGGAGACGAAGCAGAAAAAAGACTAACTGAAATTGTAGAAGCAGTTAAATCTTTAGAAGTAAGTATTCAAAACTCAATATATTTCTATGACTGGAATACTGAATCAATCAAACATACAACACAAGCTGAAGTTTGGAAATTCACTAAGCCGGAGATATTAGACAAAGCTAAATCGAAATATGATGCCCAGAAGGACCTGGAGATATTGTCTTCTTGGTTGTCTGATACTAATACAATTATTCCAAGTATGACCAATCTAGAAGTCCTAGGAGTTGCCCTGACATCAATTCCAAAGAATGAGAGACCATTATATAAACAGGCAAAATTGGCTGCTGAAGAAGAAGCAAATAGACTTAAGTTGAATATTAAACAACAAATGGTCGATGTTATTCTTAAACATTCTGAGTTTGAATTGGGTGGAAATGAACAGGAAGGTTTAGTCATTAGAGATAAAGACACGAGAAGAATGACTAAATTGGTTGATAAAGAAGGATTTACAGTGGCAAATAAAACTAATTGGTATTATATGGAATTAGCTATGGATGGAATGAAAATTGATGGAGAATTTGTTCCAGGAGTTGTATCCAAATTCTTTTTCCTTAATGCTGACAAATTAAATATTCCAATGTTAAAGCTGCGCAACAAACTATTCAAACAATTCCGCTCTGGAGATTCAGGATATTACCAGAATATTCAGAATTATCTTACTTCTCATGAAATTTCTTCAAAGAATATTAAAGAAAAATTGATTTTACTTAAAAATTCAGCTATAGAAAGTATGAATGAGTTAAAACAATTAAACCATGAAGCATTGTTAGATGATAAACTTAATGATCATGTTAAAAAAAGAACGTCAGATGCATTAGGTTTAATCTATAATAATTTTAAGAAATATATTTTTGAAGTTGATAAGTTAAAGAATGGTCCTGATTCTGAAGAGGAAATTCTAGTAAAATATATATTCATACTAATGAAAATCTTTGGTAAAATAGATGAATAAAAAAGAGGGAGATGAAAATCTCCCTCTTTCGATATGAAATATCGAAACTAAAAGCCTTGAATAATTGAACCCAATCCCTTAGATAAACCTCGTAAAGCTCGATCTACTGATACATCCCATATCCGATCCGGATCAATGCAATCATCCATTCCTATAAAACCGACCAATTTATTATTAATATCAAATATTGGACATATAATTAAAGATTTTATATTTTGATCTTCGATGACATGTTTAAATATCTTACTCTGTATGTCCTTAATCGTGATTTTAGTTATTTTATTTGATATTAAATTTACATATAATTGATATGCTCCTACATCTTCAAATGTAACATCAGTTGTCAATGTATTATGGATTTCAGGTTCTATACCAATATTAGTCCATTCATGAAGACATTTTGTATATTGTTTACCATTAATATCATATATTCCAAATATATATGATCGACTTACATCTAAGGTTTTTCCTAGATTTTTCAATATATCATCAATTACTTTAGATTTATCATTGTCATTTATTAGAGAATTTAAACCATCTACAATTACGCTATTCAATTTAATTTGATCCTTTATTGTAGACTGCAACTTATTTATATATGTTTTTGATGATTCTTCATACTGTTTTGGCGTAGTTATATCTTTCTGATGTATAGTTATGTAAATTTCAATTTCATCACATTTATTTTTAAGTTCTTTACACACATATGTCAAATTATCCATTTTAGCTAAAGAATCATATACATTGACAGTATTTATTGGTATAATGTCAGTATAGACCCAAGATACTTCTCCTGATTTTTTTACATATTGGTATTCTAAGGATGTTTTGTTTAGACTGTGGATATTTGAATTAATTTTATTTAATGTTTCTTCATTGACATTTAATTCAAATAATGCAGTCAATGGTTTATTTATCGATTCTTCTTTAGAATACCCAGTAACATTTGCTATTGAATCATTGACGTATGTTATTGTCGGAGGTTCTGATTCATTTTTGTATTTCGAAATAATTATACCATCTGGTGTACTATCAATTATTGTGCTGAATATTCCTAAGTACCGAATATAATTTATAATGCTGGTATTATCGATAAATACTACTAACATATATTTTTTAAAACCAATTGTAAATTGATTAAATTTAGCTTCAATTATTAAATCTTTATCATTTTTCTTAAGTTTAAATAGTAGTGTTTTTGGATATTCAATTTTTGACATCGTTTTCATTCTTAAATAATCATCAAATTTTTCAAATATTCCACTATTAATAACATCACAATTTTTAAGGTCATGTCTGTCTAATAGTTCAGACATCAAATGATTGCAATCAACTATTTTATTTTTAGATAAATTGATAACGCACATTGGAGCAGGAGTTTTTTTCAATTTATCTATTAATACTTCGATTGCACATTTCATGTTCTTATATGTCATTAGTACTGAAAGTGACAATACTAGTATTGTTGATATAAATAAAACAATTAACAACCACAATGTTCCTATTGGCAAATTTTCAAATACTAAAAGCATGAAATCAAATCCTTTATTCATTATAATATATTGGCTTGCACTGTTCTCAAATATTGTAACATTGCAGAATTAATATCGTCTTGTAATGATTTCAATATTAAAGAGATAATATATAATTTTTCATCTACTCTTTTATCTTTAGCCAATTCGATGATGATAATATCTCTGCTGTTATTAATTTTATTATTTAAATCATCCGTTACTGTTTCGTGTAAATCATAGTTTTTTATATTCACTTTAATAAAATCTAGATAATTTTTACTCAATTCAATAAAATTGTTTTTAAAAGTATCCATTACAATATCCGAAGATTCTCTTTGATAAGTCAAAGTATATTTCAAGCATTCTCTAAACAATTCATTCCAAAATCCACGAGTTCTCAATTCTAATATCAATTTCAAAGCCTTTACATTTGGCAAACCTTTCAATTCTTCAGATAAGCTTTTTATTATTCCAGTTATATGTTCTAAATTCTCATCAATATTCATTATTCTTGATTTGATGAAATCATAATCTTCTTTTGTGTCTTCAACTAAATCACTTAACTCTTTAATTTGTTCCAACGATTCATTCATTGCTTTTAAACGATAACTAGTAATTGGATATAAAGTTATTGTTATCATAATGTTTATAATCACTAAAGTCACTAATACATAGATTGATTGGGATAGATAATTTATATCTATCCCTAATAAATTCAAGCCAACTAATATAAGAATCATTAATGTAATTAATATATTTTTATCGAGAAGTTTTGAGCTAAATATCTTATCGATCAATGAAGAAAAGAAGTCCATGTAAACCTCACACAACCTTAAACATGTATTGTAATCTTCTAACGTTATTAATTTTACATTTGACATATTAGTAATTGTAAAATTTAATGTAATATTAATCAAATGACTGTTTACATCTAGATGACATTATGATATAATATAGGTAAATAATAATAAAGAAAGGCGTAGTGATTTATATATGAGTAAAAGTCTAAAATCATTCTTATATAAGAAGTATCCGGATTCATCTGATGTAGATATTATAACAGAAGTAAAATACATCGATACAAAAATCCCAACACTAAATTATGTTTTATCCGGCCGGCCTGTTAGTGGTGGTTTACCAATGACTGGTAAAATAACTGTAATGTACGGCCCTGAAGGTTGCATGGCTTCGGATGTACATATTTCATATGATGTATGTTCAAAAGATGGTAAGATCAGACATAACCGTAAGGGAGGAACGATCGAAAATTTATACTATAGATTCCATGGTATTGAAAGAAAAGGTAAAGGTTATTATAGAAGGCCGATTACCAAGGATGCGGTCTTTTATGTAAAATCTATAAATTCAGAAGATTGTATTTTTATGAATGAGATTCATGATGTTGTAAAAACTGGACAGAAAGAATGTTTTAAAGTTACATTGAAAAATGGAATGACTATAGAAACAACTAAAGATCATAAATTCTACATTGGCAATGGTCAATATGAATCTTTAGAGAATTTATCTAGTGGATCTTTCGTATTTGTACATAATAATAGTAGAAACAATACAAACAATAATAATCTAAGATTTAAAGCAGTGCCAGTACAGATTATGTCAATCGAATCTGTCGGTATTAAAGATACGTATGATATCAAATGTTATTATCCTAATAATAATTATATTGCAAATAAATTTGTTGTTCATAATTCGGGCAAGACTAGTTTTGTAGTTCATATGATTGCAATTGCTCAACAGTTAGGAATTGATGTAGTTTATCTCGACACAGAAAGATCAATAACAAAACCAAGATTAAAACAGTTTGGTGTAGATATTGACAAAATGATCTATTTAACTCCTGAACACATGGAAGAATGCTTTGATATCATTGAAAATATCTGTAAAGAAAAGGCTGCCGAACAAGATCATACGCCAATCATAATTATTTGGGATTCAATTGCAATGACACCTACATTAGCTGAAATCGAAAGAAAATCTGATGATATGGAAATCGCTTCTCAAGCCGGTGTATTAACAAGAAATATGAGAAGAATTCGGGGTAAAATTCAAAAGATTGAAGCCAGTTTGCTTCTAATCAACCAAGCAAGAGAAAATCAAGATCGATATGGAGATATATTCAAAATGCCAGGCGGCAAAATGCTCTTGCACTCTTCAGATATCATTCTTCGTGTTAGTCGTCATAAACCGGATACCGAAGGTCAAGAAATAAAAATATCTACACCAACTAAAAATCGTTTATTCCGACCATTTCAAACAACAACGATCAAGTTTGATTATGTAAGGGGTTTTACAAAAGAGAATATCATTGATTCGTTCTGTGAATTCCTTAAACAGATCGAGATTTTAGGTTCAGCTGGAGCCTATTGCTATTTAGCCACTGATGTTGAAAAACTTATGCAAGAAGAGAAATTGGATGAGAAAGAAGCTACAAAGAAAGTAAAGAAATTTTACAAGAAAGAATTTGTCGATCGATTGCTTGCTGATGATGAATACTATAGACAAATAATAGCAGATTCCGAAGAATATGTCAATAAAAATATCTCGATGGTAACTAAATTGATGCTGGATAAAGATGCTGAACAAGAAGCTTTGGTCGAAATCTCTGATCGAATTGTGACAAGTAAATCCTTAGAAAATGGCGAGGAGAATTAATCATGAGTTTGGTATCAATTTATACAAATAAAAATATTATTTCTGATAAAATTGAAGAACTGCGCAATATGAATTTTGATTCTACAGCGACGTCAAGTTATGTAATGTCAAAATGTCTGCTTGGTCAATATGATATGATGCGATCTGTATTGAACAAGAACATGTTAAAGAAGAGGCATTTTGATCCAGAATTAAAAGGTCCCGAGTTGTTGAATTCACTTTACCAACATATTTATTCTCATAATTATATTGCTCTTCAAGATGAAATCTATGAAATTCATGATGCAGTAAAAAAATTGAATAATAAACTAGATATATGCACCGAAGAACCTTTAATGGAGTTGTTATTAGTAATTGAAGAATATATTGATGCATTTCATTTTATTCTAGAATACACAGCGCTTTTAGAAGAACACTATATGTTGTCATTAGCTGCAGAAGAATCAATTATTGTAGAGAATTTAAACTACTATTATACCGAAGATAATACCTTCGCAAAAAACGTAAAAGAAATGCTTAAAAATGAAGGTTCTCATATAATTTCGTATCTATTGGATGATAATTTACTTCTCGGAAATATCGATAAAACAGATGCTGATTATTTAGATGAGATGGCAAGAGTGAATCGAGACTTTATTCGTTCTTGCAATTTCAAAGACTGGAAAAACTACCCAGATGATTATTATTCAAAATTTAAATTTGGTGAACTGTTCGAATTAAATCGCAAACTATATATCCCAGTCATCACTGGCCTATCAGAATATATCAATGTTATTGGATATTTGATTGATATAAATTTCAATCCGAATAATCTTAAGGATGTCATGACTGTAATATATGGTCTGTATATGGCAAAGAGAGAAGAGAATATTCGTAGACAAAATAACGATCCTCGTTATACTGGAAAGAAAGAAGGAGAAATTGTAGGAATTAAAGTTAGTTAAATAAAATATAAAAAATAATACCTCCAATTCGTCTGTAATTTTAAAATTAATTATGAATTACTGATTGATTGGAGGTTTAAACTATTGGATCTGATCAATTCAATATATAAAAAATGCGTTGCTGTGTTTGGTGACATTAAATGTTTTCCATATCCTTTATATCTAGTATATGATCCAACAGATTATTTTGTAACAACTGAAGATTATGAATTTTTTTCTTCTAATCTAATAAAAGGAGATATCATATTAAGAACTTATGACCATTATCTCGATTCTTCAATTATTCCTGGTTTTTATAGTCACGCTGCTTTATATATTGGTGATGGTGAGCTTGTCCATTCTTGTGGTCATACAGGAGTGTCTAAGATCAGTCCTTTCGAGTTTGCTAAATGCGACGGGCTTGCGATCGTCCGCCCAAAAGTGGGGTATGCGGCTATAAATAGAGCGTGCAAATATGTATTGAATCAATTGGGAAAACAATATGATTATTGGTTCAATTATGATAATGAGGAAACTTATTGCTGCACGGAATTAATATATTGGGCCTATGAAAACATATTATCAACCAAACCGATCATGCTTAAAAAATTCTTTGGTCTAGCTAAACAAGAGGTTATAGCACCCGATGCATATTTAATAGATGATAAGTGTGAATTAATATGGGAATCATCATATTGTAAGAAAAATAGAGGCGTTTAGACATATGACCATTATAAGAGAAATCAATACATTAATGTCCAAGGCTAGAAGTAAATATTATTCTAATTATAGTGATGAATTTAGTACACTAATAGAAAATCCAAAATTCATTGATTTACTTAAGGATAGCAGTATTTCTATTAAAGCTGCGCTAGATCATACTGGATTATTGTTTAGAGGTTTAATTAACCTTGTAGATGATGATAATAGAATTGGATACACTCAGCCTAAAACCAGAACAGACTTAAGAAATCCAAAAGCAGCAACATACGAAATGATGAACTTATATGAAAACTTAGACTTTTTTCAGAATTGGCCGGATCGATACAGAGGTATATTCATGACTAATTCTAAAGAAAATGCATATAAATTCTCAGATACAATTGGTTTAGTTTTTCCTAGAAATGGTGCTAATATTGGAAGAACTAAAGGTGATTTTAATGATGTAGCTAACCCTCTTAGAAGAATTGCTAAGTCACTGGAGTATTGGTCGGAAGAAATAGAATATAAATTTGATGAAAAAAGAATTGATGGAGTACAATCATTAAATAGAATTTTTTATGATTCTCTATCTGAAGCAATTGAAAAATATAAAATATCGAATAATCCATTATACCGAAATGAATTTCTAGTTGATTTAGCTGCATATCTTGAGATTGAACCTAAAGAATTTGAGGAATATTCAAATAGAGTAATAACTAAAAACATGAAATATATTCCATTTCTGCCCTACTTCGTAAAAAACTTTGTTCCAAAGATTGTATCAAACAAACTGGATCTAGCCCAAACAATAAATGTTGCTGCAACTAGATATTTGAAACTGACTAAAGACTTTTATCGATTTAATATGGATGAAGAAAATATAAAGAAAATATACCGTACTGGCAGGGTTTATGAATATTGGACGGATGATCCATGTTTAGTTTTTGAATATAAGTATTTTCGTGATTTGTTTTATATTGGTAAAGCTGTTGATAATAATAAAGAAAAACTGATAAATATATTAGGTTAATTGGGGAAAAATATAATGCTAAATGAAATCAACAAACTAATATTGGCAGCATCATATGAGAACCCTTCTCTAAATAGGTTTTACTCGGATGATCTTGACGAACCAAATCTCAAAGAAATTTTCAGATCATGTTCAATTGCATTAGATTTAGCTTTAAATAAAAATATTTTGGTATATCGGGGGGTTTCAAAATCAACATATCAGTATTTAGGAGATATTGTATCAATTGATCCTAATGCTAGTTCTAGAGAAAGAAAACCTATAGCATCATCACGTACAATGATGTATTTATATAAAAACCTGCCATATTTTAAAGATTGGCCAGATAGATATCGTAGCATTTTTTTTACTAATAATTATAAATCAGCCAAAGACTTTTCAGAGCTGTCAGGAACTTTAGGTCATATATATTTAATATTTCCATATAATACAACCAAAATAGCATGTGTATGGGATGATTTTAATCATTCAGCAAATTTATTGCCGATATTTTCAAAATGTTTATATGGAATTTATCATAAAATGATATCCTATCTTAGACAAAACATGCTAATAAAAGAAACTGAAATTAAAACTATAGCACCACTTTCTGATGTTGAAACAATGCCCAAGCTTTTAAAATATTTTAATAATGAAAATATAAAAGATTTATACAATATAATTTTATCTGAGGCAAAAGAAGCTGAAATTTATGACAGCGAAGATATGGTAGAAATTTTATATTCAATTGCTTCTAAAGTAGATAAATCCAAAACATATAACAGCGCTAAATTATTTAAGGAAATATTATCTAGTTTTAATAGTATGCTTGAATCGTCATCTCAATATAAATTGATTAATTCATCAATGTTGACAAAAGCATATACAGAAAGTTTAGAGTATTGGACAGATGAACCCTGCTTAATGATTGAATATGAATATTTTAAAGAAGATTTAAGTCGTAGTAATAGTGCAATAAGAAATATATATAATAAGATTGGAGAATAATTATTATGGCGCACAAATTAACTATTAATGGTTCAGATGATAGACCTGATTTAGATTATGATCCTGAACAGCTTAAAGCTGGGATAAAAGTTGAACATGAACATACTGATGATGATAAGATTGCAAAGATAATTGCAAAAGATCATTTAGATGAGTTTCCAACGTATTATATAGAATTAGCAAAAATGGAGGATGCTCTTAAACAAGAAAAGCAAGAAGATCCTACACCAGAAGATATGGAAGAAATTGTAGATAAAGAGCAGCATGATCTTCCGGATGATACTCGTATATTGACCGTTAAATATCGTTCCTATGGAAAAAAAATGAAAGATGATCAATTAGTTAAGATCATTGCTGGTTTAGGATTTCTTGGTAACGGTGGGCATTCTTTCAATGTAGATCTAGATCAAGAAGGTGACAGATCGATTGGTTGTTATTGGGATGGAGATGGACCCGATCATATCTTTGAAATAGAATTGGACGGCGAAACCTTAGAAGACTTTGGAAGTCTATTTAAGGACAAATGATAGGAAAACCAATTAGTAGAAAGGAAGCACTTCGAATTAGCTCAGAGATAGCTGATAAAGCAAGAAAAGAAAGAAGATTAGCGATCGAAAACGATCCAGATAGTCGAATACCTAATGCTGAAACAATAGAAGCTTTAGAAGCCGCTGATCGTGGAGAAGGTAAAATAGTTTTAGATTATCGTTGTTTAATTGGAAAATTTAATATATTATTATCAGAAAAAGAAACTAATATAAATTGAATTAATTAAGAATATTAACATAAGATATTAAGAGACCATTAATGGTCTCTTTTTATTTGGCCATTTACTTTATCTTAGACTTATGATATAATATCCTTGTCGGACAAGGACTGGAGGGTGTTGGAATGAAAAAGATTAAGAAAACTAGGATCCATAAGTGGTTTAGTGGCAACTGGTCTCCAGCACTCCAAGGAATCCGTGAGGGTGAAGTAAAGTTCAAGTTTACCTATGATTGGAATCTAGATTCACAAGTCAAGGTTATGGACCTGAAAACAAAAAACATTATTGAAATGAACCTGGATACCTTTAAAGCCAGCATTAAACCTAACCTTAAGAATTCTGTATACGTGGAGGTGTGTTTTAAATGAAGCTTAACTGGAAGCATTATACTGAAATCGAAAATAGTTATCGCGATAAGTATATCAGTCAGATCCAGGAAAGTGGTCTGAATGGTGGAGTATGGACTGTCACTGAAAAGATTGATGGTCAGAATCTTTCTTTTGTCACTGATGGCAATGAAGTCCGTATTGCAAAGAGGAGTAGTTTGATTGCCGAAGATGAAAACTTTGGTGGAGTTCCCTTCTATAAGGATAAGTATATTCCAATTGTAAAGGAAATATTCAATGTTTGCAAGGATATTTTTGGAGACATTGAATCAGTAATTGTGTATGGTGAAGATTATGGTGGAAGTTATCCTCATCCGGATGTTCCTCGTAATACGAAGGCAAAGTCGATTCAGGGTCGGGTTTTTTATCGTCCTGATAATGACTTCATTGCATTTGATCTTGCAGTCAATAAGGATGGGCAGATGTTTTATGTTGACATCCATAAGGCTTACGCAATCTTCCGTGATACCGGA
>Ga0116148_1005460_pt1 | contig 10606 bp, 10 predicted proteins | sample AD_UKC055_MetaG_FD_89786 | JGI IMG/M metagenome (GOLD analysis project Ga0116148, IMG submission 89786) | Active sludge microbial communities of municipal wastewater-treating anaerobic digesters from USA - AD_UKC055_MetaG | ecosystem: Engineered > Bioreactor > Anaerobic > Digestate | place: USA... | reverse complement strand
GCGCTGGTGGCGGCGAACTTCGCGGCCGTCGCCGTGCTGAACGCGGTCGCGCGGCGAAAGTAGGGGTGGGTGACGCGGGACGCCTGTCCCGCACAGGCGGGACGCAGAGGGCGCACAGGCGGGACGCAGAGGGAGCACAGGCGGGACGCCTGTGCTACTGGTGGGTGACCGTCAGGACATCGCAGGCTGCACGGCGGACCACCTGGGCGGTCGTCGAGCCGAACAGCGTGAGATCGATCGCGCCGCGTCCCCGCACGCCGAGCACCAGCAGGTCGGCTTCGGTTGCCTTCGCCAGCGCCAGCAGCTCGACGTACGGCCTCCCGATCCTCACCGTCTCGTCGACTGCCGGCTCCTGCCCCTCGCGCGCGGCCACCAGCTCGCGAAGCCGTGCGTGCGCCTTCTCGATTCGCTCCCGTCTCACCACCGCAAGCGGCGAATCCCCCTCCAGCACCTCGGGGTTCTCGGCCACCTCGACGACGTGAGCGATGGTGAGGCGCGAGCCGGCACGCTCGGCAATCGAGAGTGCGAAGTCGAGCGCGTGACCCGAGTCGGGCGAGAAGTCTGTCGCGCAGATGATCCGGCGGTAGCCCTGGAACTCGCCCTGCCTGGCCTGCTGCGCGGGAACGATCAGGACGGGGCACGGCGACTTGCGGAGCACCTTGTACGCCACCGAGCCGAGCGTCAGCCGATCGAACCCGCTGCGCCCGTGCGTGCTCATCACCACCAGGTCGGCCGCCATGGCCTTGGCCTCGGCCAGGATCCCCGCAACCGGGTCGCCCTCCCGCAGGACCAGCGGGACGTCCATCCCCTCGGCCAGCGGCGACGACACCTGCTCGTGCAGCTCGCGATCGATCTCCTTGCGCGCCTCGGGGACGCGGCGGAGCCACGCCGGGTAGGTGCTCTCGTCGCCGGGCGGCATGAAGCCGGCGAAGACGTGCAGCGCCACGACCTTCGCGCCGTACCAGCGCGCCAGCACGAGGCCGTGCTCGAAGGCGCGCTTGGAGAAGTCGGAAAGGTCCAGCGGGCAGAGGATTCGGTGAATCATGGCGTGCGGTCCTGCCGCAGCAAGTGGTCGAGGGTCACCGTGCCGCCGGGGGGTATTGTAACGAACTCGTCCCCCCAGGGCCCGGCGAGCAGCTGCCGCAGGTAGCGTGTCGAGCCTGGAATCACCTCGTGACGCAGGCCGAAGGTCTCGGCGATTGGCCGGGTGCGTTCGGTCACGCGCGCCAGCGGGCAGGCGCCGGTGTCGATGACGCCGAGGCGCTCGTAGGGGGCGAGCAGCATCGCCATCACCTGCTTCGCCCGCTCGGCCCCCATCGTCGCGACCGCCCGCTGGTAGTCGGACCAGACGTTCGTCTCGTGCTCGAGCCAGCCCTCGGTGAGGAAGTAGGTGGGGGTCTCGCCGGCAACCGCCTCGCGCCGCTCGGCCGATCCGAGCAGCAGGCTGATGCAGTCGTCCGCCCGGGGGAAGACCAGCTCGAAGCTGGCGGCGTGCAGGCCGAGGAGCGCGTGGCCGCAGTACCCGAAGGCGAGCAGCACGCGCCCGGTGGAAGCCCCCTTGGAGGCGGCGCGGCTGGCGTTCTCGCACGACACCCGGTGCAGCTCGTCGCGCAGGAGATCGCGCAGTCTGTCGGGCCGGGCGTCGAGCCCCGGCTCCACCCAGCGCGTCGGGCGGGCGATCCCCGCTTCGCGCCCGGCCAGCGCAATCTCGCTCTCGAGCGTGCGGCAGGCGATCAGCAGCGTCTGCACGTCATCCCGCCGACGGGCGCTCCACGACGAGGGCCACCGCCTCGCCGCCGCCGATGCACAGCGAGGCGACGCCGCGCTTCTTCCGCTCGTCTCTCAGCGCGTGGAGCAGCGTCACCAGGATGCGGGCGCCGCTGGCGCCGATCGGGTGACCGAGCACGACGGCGCCGCCGCGGATGTTCACCTTGGCGGGATCGAGGCCGAGCAGCATGTTGTTGGCCAGTGACACCACCGCGAACGCCTCGTTGATCTCCCAGAGGTCGATGTCGTCGATCCCGAGCCCCGCCCTCGACAGCGTGGCGCGGATGGCGTCGGTGGGCGCAATCGTGTACTCGCCGGGCGTTCGCGCCGCGCCGCCCCAGGCCGTGATCCGTGCGAGCACGGGCCGGCCCTCGCCCGCCGCCCGCTCGGCGCTCATCAGCACCACCGCCGCCGCGCCGTCGTTGATGCTCGAGGCGTTGGCGGCCGTAATGGTCCCGTCCTTCTTGAAGACCGGCTTCAGCGACGCGATCTTGTCGGGCCGCGCGGTCTTGGGCCCTTCGTCCTCGGAAACGACGGTCTTCTCGCCCTTGCGCCCCTCGATCTCCACCGAGGCGATCTCGGCGGCGAACAGCCCCTGCTTCTGTGCCGCGACGGCGCGCCGCGTCGACTCGGCCGCGAACTCGTCCTGCATCTGCCGGGTGATCGCGCGGGCGGCAGCCGTCACCTCGGCCCACTCCCCCATGTGGCGGCTGTCGTAGGCGTCGGTGAGGCCGTCGAACACGAGACCGTCCACGAGCGACGCGTGCCCGAGGCGTTGGCCGGCGCGCACGCGGAGGTAGTGCGGAACGTTCGACATCGACTCCATCCCGCCGGCGACCACCACCTCGGCGTCGCCGAGCGCGATCGCCTGCGCCCCGCTGATCACCGCCTTCAGCCCCGACCCGCACACCTTGTTCATGGTCCAGCAAGGCGTCGTGGGCGGGAGGCCGGCGAAGATCGCCGCCTGCCGGGCTGGCGCCTGCCCCACGCCGGCCTGCAGCACGTTGCCCATGACGACCTCGTCCACAGCCGCGGGATCGACTCCCGCGCGCTGCAGCGCGCAGCGGATGGCGACCGCCCCGAGCCGCGGCGCGGGAACCGACGCCAGCGAACCAAGGAACGAGCCGATTGGCGTCCGGGCGGCTCCGACGATGACGACCTCGCGACCACTCATGGGGACCCTCCGTGTCATCTTGTCCGCTTTTTCCCATAATAGCTGCATGGCCCCCCAGGAGACAGTGAAGGTGGACGGCGTCGAGGTGGCCGTCACCAACCCCGGCAAGGTGCTGTTCCCCGAGCCCGGGCACACCAAGCTCGACCTCGTCCGCTATTACCTCGCGGTGGCCGAGGGAGCCCTGCGGGGATCGGGGGGGCGGCCCAACGTGCTGGTCCGTTATCCGAACGGCGTGGACGGCGAGTTCTTCTACCAGAAGCGGGCGCCCGCATCGCGGCCATCGTGGGTTGAGGTGGTCACGCTGCGCTTCCCGTCCGGGCGAAGCGCCGAAGAGGTGGTGCCGCGCGGGGCGGCCACGCTCGCGTGGATGGCAAACCTCGCGTGCCTCGAGCTGCACCCGCATCCCGTGCGCGCCGAGGACGTCGATCACCCCGACGAGCTGCGCGTGGACCTCGACCCGGTGCCCGGCGTCCGCTGGCCGCAGGTGCGCGAGGTCGCTGGCATCGTACGGGCGACCCTCGGCGACTTCGGATTGACGGGGTGGCCGAAGACCTCCGGCTCCCGCGGCATTCACGTGGCCGTCCGGATTGCGCCGCGGTGGACCTTCGACCAGGTGCGCCAGGCCGCGCTCGCCTTCGCGCGCGAGGTCGAGCGCCGGGCCCCGGCGCTGGCCACCAGCAAGTGGTGGAAGGAGGAGCGCCACGGCGTCTTTCTCGACTACAACCAGAACGCGAAGGATCGCACGGTCGCGGGGGCGTACTCGGTGCGGCCCAAGCCTGACGCACGAGTCTCCGCGCCGCTGTCGTGGGACGAGGTCGGCGACTGCGATCCGGCCGACTTCACCTTGAAGACGATGCCGTCGCGGTTCGCGGCGGTAGGCGACCGCCTGGCAGGCATCGACGACCACCCGTGCTCGCTGGACGCGCTGCTCGAACTGTCGGCGCGACAGCAGCGCGACGGCCAGGGCGACGCGCCGTGGCCCCCTCACTACCGCAAGCAGCCGGACGAGCCTGCCCGGGTGCAGCCCTCGCGCCGCCGTTCATCTCGTGGAGCTCGATCGTGAGGTCACTACTGCATTTCATCTATTCGATCGTCATGCGCCGCAACCTGTTCGTACTCCTCCTGCCGGCCGCCCTTCTCGCCGCTGAAGGCTGCTTCGCGCCGCCGACGTTGAACGTCCCCTCCTCGCCGCGGACCGAGGTCCGTATCGGAAGCATCAGCTTCACCATCACCGGCGCGTCCCTGAACCGCGACTTCGCGCCGCGCGTGCTCGATCCGGGCCCCGACGGCGGCGGGACGCTCGGGGGCCTGGTCAACATCCGGGTGCACAACGCCGGGCAGGACGACCACCGGTTCAACGCCGCCGCCGTCGTGTACGACGAGCGCGATGGGAACCACCCTGTGACCGCCGTCCCGCGCATCGCCGGCCAGCCGCTCGTGTGGGATGGAACGATCGCCCCGGGAGGGACGGTGGACCTGGAGGTGGCGATCGGGAATGGTCCCTACGTCGAGATCGGCGCGCGGGTGTCGGTCGTGCTGATGTTCGTCCGCCACGACGGCGACACCGGCACCCTGCGCACGCCGCCGATCGAGGTGGGCGCCTTGCGGTCCTGAATCCCGGCTGGGGCAGCCAGGTTCAGCTCGAGGCTCAGCTAGGCTGCCCCGAACACCCTTTCCAGCTCGTAGGGCGGCGTGACCTCCAGCTGGTCGTAGCGGCAGTCGCGGGGGCGCTTGTCGGGCCGCCACCGCAGGAACTGCGTCGCGTGACGGAAGCGGTCGCCCTGCAGGTGGTCGTACTTCACCTCGCAGACGCGTTCGATCCGCAGCGGCTCCCAGGAAAGGTCCTTGCCGGCGCTCCACCGGCTCTGCGCGCCGGGCATGCGCGCCGCCGCGTCGGCCCCGCCCTCCGCCCACTCGCGCCACGGGTGATCCTTCAGCGCGTCCTCGCGCAGCGGCGCCAGCTCGAGGGCCAGCGCCTTCCGCGTGGCCATCGTGAAGGCCGACGTCACGCCGACGTGGTGCAGCGTTCCCCCGGAGTCGTACAAGCCGAGCAGCAGCGAGCCGACCCGGTCGTGCCCGCTCTTGTGCCAGCGAAAGCCGCCCACCACGCAGTCGGCGGTGCGCGCGTGCTTCACCTTCACCATGGCGCGCTTGCCGGGCTGGTACTGAAGCTCGGACAGCTTGGCCACCACGCCGTCGAGCCCGGCCCCCTCGAACCGTGCCAGCCACTCGGTTGCCGTCCCGAGATCGAGCGTCGCCGGCGTGAGGTGGATCGGGGGAGTCGCGGCGCCGAGCAGCCGCTCGAGCCGGTCGCGGCGCTCGCGCTGCGGCAGCGCACGCAGGTCGCGGCCGGACTCGGCGAGCAAATCGAACGCGACGAACGAGGCGGGCGTCTCGCCGGCCAGCTTCGCGACGCGCGACGCGGCCGGGTGCAGCCGCATCTGCAGCGCGTCGAAGTCGAGGCCCGAGGGGGCGGCGATCACGATCTCCCCGTCGAGAACACACCCTTCGGGCAGCGCCGCCAGGAACTCCGCGTGCAGTTCCGGGAAGTACCGGTCGAGCGGCCGCAGGTCGCGGCTCTGGATGAAGACCTCGGCGCCCCCGCGGAAGACGATCGCGCGGAAGCCGTCCCACTTGGGCTCGTAGATGAAGTCGCCCGCCGGCAGGGTGTCGGCCAGGCGCGCGAGCATTGGCTCGATGGGCGGGGCGATGGCAAACCCGGGGGCTGAATCGGCCATGCCCCATTGTGCCGGAGAAACGCTTTCCATGCCCGTCTCGACTTCCGCAAGAAGCAGGTGCCCCGGGGCTTCACGGCGGTGGCCGCCTGCACGCTGGCGCTCGGCATCGGCGCCAACACGGCGGTCTTCAGCCTGGTCAACGCCGTCCTGCTGCGGCCCCTGCCCTACCGGCAATCCGACCGCCTGGCCGTCATCTGGGAGCGGCGCCTCGGCATCACGCTCGGCGGCGAGGCGGTGACGGTGGTCGGGGTGATGCCGCCGGGGTTCTCAATCCTCTCTCCGGCCAGCGAGTTCTGGACGCCGATCGCCTTCCCAGTCGAGGCGCGCACGCCGCGCGGCCGGTACCTGACGGTGGTCGGACGGCTGCGCGACGGGGTGTCGCTCGAGGACGCCCGATCCGAGTTCGAGGCGATCGCCGCGTCGCTGCGCGCCGAGCTGCCGGACTTCGACGAGGGGTGGGGCGTGCGGGTGGTATCGCTCAACGAGCAGCTGCTCGGGGAGATTCGCCCGGTGCTGCTCGTGCTGTTCGGCGCCGTCGGCTTCGTGCTCCTGCTCGCCTGCGTCAACGTCGCCAACCTGTCGTTGAACCGGGGCCTGGGGCGCGAGCGCGAGCTGGGACTCCGGACGGCTCTCGGCGCAGGCCGGTGGCGCATCGTCCAGCAGCTGCTCACCGAGGGCGTCGTGCTGGCGGCGATTGGCGGAAGCCTCGCCGTACTGCTCGCGTGGTGGTCGCTCGACTACCTGCTCGCGGCCGCCGTGCACCTGCTGTCGCTGCCGCGACCCGCCGACGAGATCACGCTGGATGGCGGCGTGCTGGCCTTCGCGTCGGCGCTGTCGCTGGGCACGGTGCTGGTGTTCGCGCTCGTCCCCGCGCTGAGCCTCTCGCGGATGCGCATACAAGGAGCCCTCCGCGAGGGCGCCCGGGCGGGCAAGGAGAGCCGCTCGCACCGCCATCTCCGGCGCGTCCTCGCCGCCGCGCAGCTCGCGCTCGCCTTCACGCTTCTCGTGGCGGCGGGTTTGATGATCCGCAGCATCGGCAGCCTGCTCGACGTGGACCCCGGCTTCCGCCCGGACCACGTGCTCACGATGCGGGTGCTGCTTCAGCAATCGCGGTACGAGGAGCCCGCGAGCCGGGCCGCCTTGTTCGACCGCCTGATCGAGGAGCTGTCACGTGTGCCCGGCGTACGCTCCGCCGGCGTCTCGAGCGGCTTCCCGTTCCGCGGCGTCCCCATCGCCACCGGCTTCTCGATCGAGGGCCGGCCGTTCCCCGGCGAGGCGAACCTCCCGTCGGCCGACATCCGCATCATCGCCGGCCGCTACTTCGAGACGATGAGGATTCCGCTGCGAAGGGGAAGGCTCTTCGAGGCTCGGGACGGCGAAGCGGGGCGCGGCGCAGCCATCGTCAACGAGGCGCTGGTCCGGCAGATCTTCCCTGACGAGAACCCACTCGGCCGGTGGCTCCGCGTGCGGCTTGGCGAGAATGGCTCTGTCGAGGCGCAGATCGTCGGGGTCGTGGGCGACGTCAGGCACGAGGCCCTCGACCGCGACGTTCGGCCGATGATCTACCTGACGAACCGGCAGATGGCCTTTCCGCTGATGGGCGTGGTGATCCGGACGGCGAGCGCTCCCGACGCGATGGCGTTGCAGGCGCTCGGCCAGCTGCGCCGCCTCGACCCGGAACTGCCCGTGTCGCAGGTGAACACCATGGACGAGGTGGTGAACGAGACGATCGCCCAGCGGCGCTTCGTGATGATGCTGCTGGCGGCCTTCGCCGGCGTGGCGCTGCTGATCGCGTCGGTGGGCGTCTACGGCGTTCTGGCGTACAGCGCGACGCAGCGGATCCCGGAGATCGGCGTCCGGCTGGCGCTGGGCGCTCCCCCGGCCGGACTGGTTCGCCAATTCCTGCGGGAGAGCGCCGCCCTGGTCGCCGCCGGTCTCGTGGCGGGGGCGGGCATCGGGCTGGCCCTGAGTGGACTGCTGGGCAGGCTGCTCTACGGCGTGACCCCTCGCGACCCTGTCACCTTCGCGTCGGCTGCCGCGCTGCTCGGCCTTATTGCGATGCTGGCGGCCTTCCTGCCCGCGTGGCGCGCGTCGCGGGTCGACCCGGTCACGGCCCTGCGCCGCGAGTGAATTGACCAGTTGACCTGCTTTGGTGGCTGGCGTGTGACCTCGAGGGTCGGACCGGTCACGGCCCGACCCCAAGTGAGCCTCCGGATAAGGGCGGGCTACCGCTGACTGCCCGATTCGGACGATTCGGAGGCCTGTCCGCCGCTCTGCTGCCGGCGGCGGTGGCTCGCCATGCCGCCCTTGCGCCCGGCTTCGCGAGCCTCCTCGCTCGTCCACTCGTGCGCCGTGCCCTTCTGGTGGGCCGCCTTCCCGCCCTTGCTGGCAATCTCGCGCTGCTTGGCGCGGTCCATCGACGCAAACCCTCGATCCTCTTTAGCCACGACTGGCCCTCCTCGGCTTCTGCTAACGGCCTCAGCGGAGGCCCGCCTTGTTCTGTTAGTCGTCGGCCGAGGCTGCAACCGATGTGCCACCTGAGGAGTCGGGTCCGCCCTTATCCCTCTGCCGTTATTGGAGATAGCTCTACCGGTTTGAGGCGCCCCCCGCGGGCGCCAGTGTGTCGTTCCGGGAGAACTCACAAAGAGAAGTGTGGAGGCAAGTGCCGAGAAAGCCCTACTTGCCGGCCTCGAGGAACCGGTGCAGCGCCTCGATCCGGGTGGCGCTCGCCTCGCGTCCCACCAGCGCAGCCACCTCGAAGAGGCTTGGGCTCACCGCCTGTCCCGTGAGGGCGATCCGCGTGGCGTGAATCAGGGCTGCCGCTTTCACCCCTCTCGCCGCGGCGGTTGCTCTCAAGGCCTGCTCGATGGACGGGGGATCGAACGGCTCGACGGCGAGGATCGCCTCGCGCCACGCCAGCAGCGGTCCGGCGAGCGCGGGATCCGACAGGTGCTTCTTCACGGCGCCGGCGTCGTAGCCGGTGGGCGCCTCGAAGAAATAGCGCCCCTGCTCGACCAGGTCGGCCACCTTCCGCGCGCGCGGCTTCAGCACCTCGAGCACCTGGTGGAACCACGGCCGTTCCGGGCCCCGGAGACTCTCGCGCCACCAGCCGCGCTCGCGCAGCAGCGGCTCGAGGCGGCCGGTCAGCTCGTCGCCGCTCAGCCGCGCCAGGTGCTGGCTGTTGAACCAGTCGAGCTTCTCGGGGTTGAAGACTGCGTTGCTCGAGCTGATGCCCTCGAGCGTGAACGCCTCGATCAGCTCGCCGCGGGTGAAGAACTCGCGGTCGTCGCCCGGCGACCACCCGAGCAGCGCGAGGAAGTTGAACATCGCCTCGGGGAGAAACCCCTGGCGCGCGTATTCCATCACCGAGGTCGCTCCGTGGCGCTTGCTGAGCCGGCGCTTGTCGGGGCCGAGGATCAGCGGCACGTGGGCGAAGCGCGGCAGCGCGGCGTCGAACGCCTGGTAGAGCAGCACCTGCTTCGGCGTGTTCGAGATGTGATCGTCGCCGCGGACGATGTCGGTGATGCGCATGTCGATGTCGTCGACGACGACCGACAGGTGGTAGGTGGGATGACGGTCGGAACGCAGGACGACGAAGTCTTCGATCACCGCGTTGTCGAACTCGATTCGCCCGTGCACCACGTCGTCGTACGCGGTGGTGCCCGGGGGCATCCGGAAGCGGATGGCGCGGGGCATCGCGGCAGCCTCGCGCCGCGCGATCTCGCTGGCGGGCAGGTTCGCGCAGGTGCGGTCGTACTGCCAGGCGGCGGCTGCGTCGCCGCCCGCGGCCTCGGCGGCCGCCCGCTTCGCCTTCAGTTCCTCCGGGCTGCAGTAGCAGTAGTAGGCGTGGCCCGAGGCGACGAGCGACTCGGCCGCCGAGCGGTAGCGCTCGAGGCGCTCGGACTGGAAGTACGGCCCGTGAGCCCCTCCCACCTCGGGGCCCTCGTCCCAGTCGAGCCCCAGCCACCGCATCCCGTCGAGGATGCCGGTCACCATCTCGGCGGACGACCGTTCGAGGTCGGTGTCCTCGATCCGCAGCACGAAGGTGCCGCCGTTGTGCCGCGCGTAGAGCCAGTTGAAGAGCGCGGTGCGGGCGCCTCCGACGTGCAGGTAACCGGTGGGGGACGGGGCGAAACGGACGCGGGGAGAAGACATAGGAAAGGCTCAGGACTCAGGGCTCAGGGCTCAGGGCTCAAGGCGGCGAGACGGCTCAAGGCTTAAGGCTCAAGGCTCAAGGCTCAAGGGCTTGCGAGTACAACCTCACTATTGTAGGGCGGAGGTGGAGGGGCTGCCAGCAGCCGCTGGAGGCGAGGGTGCCCCCGCTGTAGGATTACGCCATGGCCCGGGGATGGGAGAGCAAGTCGGTCGAATCACAGCAGGACGAGCACGAGCGCGGCACCAAGCGGGTTGCCGGCCCGCGCACGCCCGAGCAGCGCGAACGGGCGGCCAGGCGGCTGACGCTCGAGCTGCAGCGGGCGAAGGCCCGGGCCGACCTGGCGCGCGCGGTCAAGCCCGGCCACCGCGCCATGCTCGAACAGGCGATCAGCGCGTTGGACGAGCAGCTTCGCGGGATGGACGGCGAACCGCGGTAGAAGGCACTTCCTTGCTCAACCCATGTTGGGAGTTGCCTGTAGCGGTGCTGAATGACAAGCGGGGCTCCGATGAGAAGACGCGACTTCCTCAGGGCGGGTCTGGCTGGCGGCGCGGTGCTGGGCGGGTTGCCGGCGCTGTCTCGCGGCGAGCGTGCCGCTTCGGTTGCGTTGATTGTCGATCCGGAAGACCCTGTCGCCTCCTCGGCTGCCGGCCGGTGGGCCATCGGGGAACTGCGAAGCGCGCTGTCGGGGGCGGGCGTGGCGATGCTCGATCGCCACGACCTGCGCGACGTGCCTTCCGACGCGGCGTGCATCGTGGCGGGCGGCGCCCGGTC
>Ga0116148_1005459_pt1 | contig 10607 bp, 6 predicted proteins | sample AD_UKC055_MetaG_FD_89786 | JGI IMG/M metagenome (GOLD analysis project Ga0116148, IMG submission 89786) | Active sludge microbial communities of municipal wastewater-treating anaerobic digesters from USA - AD_UKC055_MetaG | ecosystem: Engineered > Bioreactor > Anaerobic > Digestate | place: USA... | reverse complement strand
CGGCGCTCGACATCCTGCCGCAGGCCGGTGCGGCAGCGGGCCAGCTTTCGCGATACGGTTGCCTCCGACTCGCCGAGCACCCGGCCGACCGCCGCCAGCTTCAGCTCCCTCGCGTAGTAGAGGGAGAGCCGCAGGCGGTCGCGTGCGGGCAGTTGCTGCAGCGCGGCAGCCAGCGCCGCGCGCACCGCGACGAGCCGTCGCGATCGGTCCACCTCCGGCGGTTGGGCCGGTACCGACGGTTCGCCCGGCGTGCCCGGCTCGGGGAGCGGCTCGAGCCGGCGGGACGCGCGCGCCCGGTCCACCGCGCGCTGTGCGAGGACGGCACGCAGCCATCCGTTCAGCGAGCAGCGCCCGTGGAAGTAGTCGAACAGCGACCGGCGGACGCCGTCGCGCTCCTCGGTGCCGAACAGGTCCGCGTACAGCGAGTCGGCCAGCTCGCGGCCGGCGCCTGGGCCGGCGGCGGAAGCGGCCGCCAGCAGTGCCGGCCTGAAGTCGTGGACGAAGTGTTCCCACGCCGGCTCGCTGCCGCGTGCGCAGGCTCCTGCCAGTGCGAGGTCGGCGAGGTGCAATCCGCCGAGGTACTCCTCGGCCTCGCGCTCCGAAGGCGGCGCCTCGCGGAACCGGTGCGCGAGGCTTCGCCGCAGCGACGCCTCGAAGTCGGCCTCGGCAAGGCCCCACCGCGCGGCACCTGCCCGGTCGTAGAGGCGGCGAACCAGCGCTGGCGCAATCTCGGCGGCGGCGGTCGACGCCCTGGAACCTCTCATCGGGACCGCCCTATTCTACGTTCTCTGACGCCGGCAGGGACGCCGGCGCTACTCCGTTCGGGCGGCGCTGCCCGACGGCGGGCTGAGTTGACCGGGCGCGAGCCGCCGGGTCAACATGGTGCGCCCTCGTGTCGAATCGTTCGAAGTCCATCCCATCGGGACAGGAACCATGCTCAACCGACGTCTTCTTCTTCCCGCCCTGTTGATCCTGACGCTTGCGGGCGCCGTTGGGTCGGCGCAGGGCCCGGCTCACGGCACCGCGAAGCGGGCACCGGGACGGACCTCGGCGGACGTCCTCACGCGGCCCGAGCTGACCGGCTACCGCGAGACGAGCCGCTACGACGACGTGATGGCGTTCATGGAAGCGATGGCGGCGGCCTCGCCGCAGATCCATCTCACCACCTACGGCTACACCTACGAGGGGCGGTCGCTGCCGCTCGCCGTCATCGGCGCGCCGGCGGCCACGCCCGAGGCGGTGCGCGCCACCGGGAAGACGCGCATCTACATCCAGGGGAACATTCACGCGGGCGAAGTGGAAGGGAAGGAGGCCGCGCTCTGGCTGCTGCGCTCGATCGCGAAGGGCGAACGGGCCGCCTGGTTCCGGTCGGTCGTCCTGCTGATCAACCCGATCTACAACGCCGACGGCAACGAAAAGGTGAACCTTCGCAACCGTGGCCGCCAGTACGGCCCGATCGGGGGCATGGGGCAGCGCTACAACGCCCAGAATCTCGACCTCAACCGCGACTGCACCAAGCTCGAGACGCCCGAGGGGCGCTCGCTTGCGAAGCTGCTGACCGACTACGACCCTCACGTCGCGGTGGACCTCCACACGACCAACGGCAGCCCTCACGGCTACTACCTGACGTACCAGACCTCGGTCAGCCCGAACACGTCGCCAGGGTTGACCGCGCTGGCGCGCGGCCGCCTCCTGCCGTTCATCACCGCGCAGGTGAAGGCGAAGCACGGCTGGGACTACTTTTACTACGGCAACCTCTCGCGCCAGGGGGAGCGTGCCTGGTACAACGACCTCGATCTCTACAAGCCGCGCTACACGCAGACCTACTTTGGCCTCCGCAACCGGGTCGGCCTCCTCGTCGAGACCTACTCCTACGCGAGCTTCGAGGACCGCATCAAGTCGAACTACTGGTTCCTCGAGGAGCTGGTGAACTTCGCCGCCGCCAACGGCGAGGCCATCCGCTCGGCGACCGCGGCGGCCGACGCCGAGTCAATCGTCGGCAGGCAACAGGCGGTGCGCGGCAGGCTCGTGAAGGACCCCGACCCGGTCCCGATCGTGCTCGCCGACTCGGTGGACGAGCGGAACCCGTACGTGCCCGACCGGCCCATGCTGCGCCGCGTGGCCGGTACCGAGCGCGTCGAAACGATGCCGCACTACGCGACGGTGGAGGCTGCCGAGACCAGCCTTGCGCCGCGAGCGTACCTGGTCCCGGCCGTTCCGCCGCCGGCAGGCGAGAAAGCCGACTCCGGGCGGCCCCCGTTTCCCGGCGGCCCGCCAGCCGCGGGACGAGGGCCCCAGCCGGCCTCTCCCTTCCGCGACAACCAGCAGATGCTCGCGCGGATCGTGGACCGGTTGACAGCGCACGGCGTCCGCTTCCACAGGCTCGAGTCGGAGAGGACGGTGGCTGCCGAGCAGTTTCGAATCGAAGCGTCCACGGTGCAGGAGCAGAGCTGGCAGAACATGAAGATCCGCGAGATCACCGGGAGCTGGGAGGCCACCGGCGCGAAGCTGCCGGCCGGCTCGCTCGTCGTGCCGATGGATCAGCCGCTGGCCCGCCTGGTGTTCGTGCTGCTGGACGCGCGCTCCGACGACGGGCTCATGGCATGGGGGCTGCTGGACGACGTGCTGGCAAGGACGCCCGAGCCGGCCGTGTACCCCGTGCTGAGGACCATGACCGCGGTGCCGGAGTAAGATCGTGTTCGGGACGTCCCGAACACGACACGAGGAGGGCGCGATGAACGTCGATCACATCCACTGGCTCGGGCACGCGACGTTTCGGCTCGAGGACGGCGGATCGCAGATCTACTTCGATCCCTGGAAGCTGCCGGCCGGGGCCCCGCGGGCGGACGTCATCCTCATCACGCATGCCCACTACGACCATTACTCGGAAGACGACATCGCCCGCATCGAGCAGCCAGGCACGCTCTTCGTCGCGCCGCCCGACGTCGCGGCGAAGCTGAAGGGCCGCAAGGTGACGAGCGCCGAGCCGGGCGGCACCTACCGGGTCGGCCCGGTGACCGTGGAGGCAACGCCGGCCTACAACCTGGACAAGGACTACCACAAGAAGAGGGAGCACTGGGTCGGCTACATCGTGACGCTCTCGAGCGGTCAGCGCATCTACCACTCGGGCGACACCGATGCCATCCCCGAGATGGACGACGTCGAGGCCGACGTGGCGTTGATGCCCTGCGGCGGCACCTACACGATGACCGCCGCCGAGATGGCCGAGGCGGCGAACCGCTTCAAGCCCTCCGTGCTCATCCCCATGCACTGGGGCGACATCGTCGGGCAGAAATCCGACGCGGAAGCCGTGGCCAAGGCGTTCAAGGGCCGCACGGTTATCAAGCAAGTTGAGAAGTAGGGGCGACCTTGTGGTCGCCCTTCGGGGCCCTTGTGGCCGCCCGCTGGAATTACGCTCCCGCCTCCAGCACCTTCTCGATCAGGCGCGACTCGGGTACCGCCCCCTCGACCCTGATCGTCTCGTTGATCACCGTCAGCGGGACGGCTTGCACCTGGTAGCGGTTCGCGAGGTGGGGGAATTCGGTCGCCTCCACCATGTCGGCCGACACGAGATCGCTGGCGAGCGCCAGTTTGTGGGCGAGCACCACGGCCCGCGGGCAGTACGGTCAGGTTGGCGTGACAAACACCTGCAGGTGCACCGGCTTGGTGAGGCGCGTCAATGCCTGCCGGGTGGCGTCGGCGAGCTTCACGTCGCCGGTGCCCACCATGCGGAGCCCTTCGACGAGCGAGCTGAACTCGTATCCGGCGGGAATCCCGTACAGCCGCACGCCGTGGTGCGTCGCCCCACCGTCGGCCAGCAGGACGACCGCGGGGATCTTGTCCACGCCGTACTCCTGCGCGCGCGCCTCGTCGGCCTGGAAGTCGAGCACCTCCAGCGACAGCTTCTCCGACTGCTGCGAAACCTCCTCGACCAGCTCGCGCGTTTCGCTGCAGTAGTCGCACTCGAGCGCGCCCCCTTCTCCCTGGGTGAACATCACGATCTTGACGGGTCGCTCGATCGCGGCCAGCGCGTCCCGCACCTGCTTGCGAACCTTGTCGTCCAGCAGCGGCACGTCGCCCCCCTTTCGTCGGTGTTGCGGCAGGCCCGCCTCCATTCTACGCGCACTGCCGCCGCAGGAATTGACGAGCTCGTTACAGCCTCGTGATCCGCTTGACGGAATTGCGCGGACGTTCGCCGACCTCTTCCGATCACTCCGGAACGAATCTGTTGATCGCCGGCCGGACCACAAGATGCACCGGGGTCACGGACGGTCGCAGCCCGGCTCTCGGCATGCGACCGCTCCCGACGCTCCTGGCGCCTGCCATCTGCGCTTCCCGGGAGGCCGTCGGAGCAACCCGGTTGGGGCCTCCCGAGAGCAGCTTGCGAATCCGCACATCAAGAGGAAACAGGACGATGGCATCTTCGTCGCGACCCTTCGTACTGACGCTATTGATCGCGGTCCTTCTCGTCCCCGCCTGGGCCGGCGCGCAGACCGTGACCAACGCGCGCATCGTGGAGTTCGTTCCCTCACCCGATCACTCGGAACGGTTGTCGGACGGCCGCGCGGTGGTCCAGCGGTACGTGATGGAGGTCTACCAGGCCGGCGCCAGTCAGCCGTTCCACACGGTTGACATGGGTAAGCCGTCACCGCAGTCGGACGGCAAGATCCGGTTCGACTTCTCGGCGACCGTGGCGGCGTGGCCGGCGCCCGGCGGCGAGTACCAGGCGAGGGTGGCAGCCGTCGGTCCGGGCGGCGAAGGAGTGAGCGATCCCTCGAACCGCTTCACCGTGAGCAGCTGCTCCTACACGCTCTCGCGCTCGTCGGCGCTGTTCCCGGCGGGGGGCGGCGGCGGTGAGGTGGCGGTCACCACCACCTCGGGCTGCGCCTGGACGGCCAGCGAGGGTCTCTCGTGGGTGACGATGATGACGGCGGGCGCCACCGGCTCGGGCCGCGCGACCTTCAGCGTCGCCGCCAACAGCGGCACCAGCGCGCGGGCCGGGACGATTACGGTGGCGGGGCAAGCCTTCCAGGTGACCCAGGAGGGCAGCTGCAGCTACTCGCTGTCGCCCTCGACGGCCTCGTTCGCAGCCTCAGGCGGTACGGGATCGATCAGCATCACCGCCGGGTCGGGCTGCGCATGGACGGCCGCGGCGAGCGCCTCGTGGGTCTCGGTCAGCACGGCCAGCGGGAGCGGCGCAGGGACGGTCCGCTACACCGTGGCGGCCAACACCTCCACCAGCAGCCGCAGCGCCACGGTGACGGTCGCGGGGCGGGTGCACACGATCTCGCAGTCGGCCGCGAGCGGTAGCGGCGGCGGGACGCCGGCCACGAGCCTTCCCTCGCCGTGGACGAACGGCGACGTCGGGTCGGTGGGCCTCTCCGGGTCGGCGAGCTACTCGTCTGGCGTCTTCACGGTCGTCGGGGCCGGCGCCGACATCTGGGGCAGCGCCGACAGCTTCCACTTCGTGCGCCGATCGCTGGCCGGCGACGCCGATTTCGTGGCCCGCGTCACCAGCGTCCAGAACACCAACTCGCTTGCCAAGGCCGGCATCATGCTGCGGGCGACGACGGCGTCGAACAGCCAGCACGTGATCCTCGACGTCAAGCCGAACGGCGGCGTGGAGTTCATGACGCGCACGAGCACGGGCGGCTCGACCGCGTACGTGGCGGGGACCACCCAGGGCTTCCCGGCCTGGCTCCGCCTCGCGCGCCGCGGCAGCACCATCACCGCGTCCGTCTCGTCGGACGGGCGCACGTGGCGGACGGTCGGCTCGCGCAGCCTCTCGCTGCCCTCGACGGTGCAGGCCGGCCTGGTGGTGAACAGCCACAACGCGTCGGTCCGCAACACGTCGCGCTTCGACCAGGTGTCGGTTGCAGCCGCCTCGGCCGAAGCGCCGGCGGCGTCCACGGGGCTGCCGTCACCGTGGCAGACCCTCGACATCGGGAGCGTCGGGCGCGCGGGGTCGGCAACCTACTCGTCGGGATTGTTCACCGTCCGCGGTGCGGGCGCCGACATCTGGGGCACCGCCGACGCGTTCCGGTTCGTGTACCGGCCGCAGCTGTCGGGCGGCGAGATCGTGGCGCGCGTCACCTACGTGCAGGGCACCCACAGCCTCGCCAAGGCCGGCATCATCCTCCGCGACGGAACCGGCGCCAACGCCCGGCACGTGACGCTGTCGGTGAAGCCGAATGGCGGGGTGGAGTTCCTCCGGAGGGCGTCCACCTCGGGTAGCACCGCATACCTCGGGGGCACGACGCAGGCATTTCCGGTGTGGGTGCGGCTGCGCCGCAGCAGCTCAACGGTGACCGCCGCCGTCTCGGCAGACGGCACGACGTGGCGCACGGTGGGCAGCACCACGATCTCCACGACCACGCCGCTCATGGGGCTCATCGTCAGCAGCCACGACACGGGGGTGCTGAACCTCTCGAAGTTCGATCGCGTCACCGTGAGGTAGCGGACAATGGAGAACCCCCGGCCACCGCGCGGTGACCGGGGGTTCTTCTGAGCGCCGAGCTGGGAACGAACGCTAGCCCCTGATCTCCTTCACCAGCTCCGCGGCCTTGTACACCTTCTCCAGGGCCTCGAGGATGGCGCGCGAGTCAACCGAGACGGCACGGTTGATCGACTCCTCGTAGATGAAGTAGCCGGGCAGCATCTGCAGGTTGCCGTCGAAGATCAGGCCGACCACCTCGCCCTTCCGGTTCACCATCGCCGATCCGCTGTTGCCGCCGACGATGTCGTTGGTGGTGACGAGGTTGAAGGGGGTCTTGAGGTTCAACGCCGCCTTCGCCTCGGCCCAGCGCGGGGCCAGGTCGTACGGCGGCTCGTTGCCGTGCTCGGCGGCCCGCTGGTAGAGACCGGCGATCGTCGTGTACGGCGTCACCTTCTTGCCGTTCTCCATGTAGCCCTTCACCGTGCCGTACGACAGCCTCAGCGTCCCGGTCGCGTCGGGGTAGGCGCTCTGGCCGTACACGACGAACACCGCCTGGCCGATCTTCGGATAGGCGGCGGCCTGCACCGTCGTGACCTGCTCTTCGTACTTCTTGGCGATCGCCTGGGCGTCGGGCTCGAGCGAGCGCGCCAGCACGATGAACGGATCGGTGGAGACGTCGATCGCGCCGCGGCCCCCGGCCCGCAGCAGGTTGCGGATCTCGGGATCGGTCAGGCGGGTCTTGTCCACCAGTTCGGCCGCTCTGGCCGCCGGCGTGGCGCCGCCGAGGATTCGCTTGGTGATGGCGTGGTCCACACCCAGCTGCTCGACCATGAACGCGAGCGACTCGGTGAGGTTCAGCTTCTCACGCTCGAGGTTGATCTGCGGCTCCCCGCCACCGGGCCGGCCCGCTGCGGCGGGGCCGCCCCCACGCGGGCCGCGCGCCTCCTCGGCGGCGTTGGCCGGCGAATAGGCTTGCCTGACGAGGCCGCGCGCCAGCGTGAAGAGCTGCGAGTTCAAGCCCGCGGCATCGGTGATGAAGTTGCGCTCGGCGTCGAGCTGTCGGGCGGCCTGGAGCGACTGCTCGATGAGCTGCCACGCATCGCCCAGCTCCTGCTGCTTCTGCGGGTTCTTCGCGAGCCCCTCGCGCAGCCGCTTCTCTTCGGCCTCCTTCTTCGCGAGCAGCGCGGGGTCCTGCAGCCCCTTGAGCTGGTGGCGCTGGTTCTTCAGGCTGTTCTGCACGCCGAAGAGCTCGCCCTTCGCCTGGCGGGCGTTCTCGGGGCCGAGCGCCGCCCACTTCTTGATTGCCGCCTCGCGCATCGCGTTGCGGGCGATCGAGAAGGGCAGCCCCGCGTCGCGGCGGTACTGCAGGTGGGCGAAGGTGTTGAGGCGCTGCGTGGCGCCCGGGTGGCCGGTGGTGAACACCAGCTCGCCCTCCTTAGACCCTGCGCGCGACCAGCGCAGGTAGTTCGGCGTGCTCGCGGGCTTGCCGTTCTCGTAGAGCCGGAACATGCCCACGTCGAGGTTGAAGCGCGGGTAGGTGAAGTTGTCGGGGTCGCCGCCGTAGAAGCCGGTCTGGTACTCGGCACCGAACACCAGGCGGACGTCGTTGTAGGTCTTGTAGCGATAGAGGTTGTAGACGGCCCCCGCATACAGGGAGACGACCTCGCCCTGCATGCCGGTCGCCTTCAGCGACTCCTCCTGGATCGCCTCGATCGCCTTCTGGCGCGCGGCCACCGCGTCGGCCGCCTTCATCCCCGGCGACACGCCGGCGTTCACCTTTTCGGTGACGTCCTCGATGTCCTGGAGCACGTTCAAGGTCAGGCCCGGGACCTTCAGCTCCTGGTCGCGCGTCAGCGCCACGAAGCCGTCCTTGACGAGGTCCTTCTCGGGCGTGCTCAGGCGCTGCAGCGATCCCAGCGCGATGTGGTGGTTGGTGAGCACCAGGCCGTCGGGCGAGACGATCGAGCCGGTGCCCCCCCGGAACTTGATCGTGGCGAGCTGGAGGTGCTTCAACCAGGCGTCGGTCACCTCGAAGCCGAACTTCTTCTTGATCGTCGCCCTTGGGACGTTGTTGTAGGGCCAGAAGCCCTCCTCGGCCCTCGGAACGGCGGTGTAAGCGGCCAGCGCGAAGGCGCAGACCGACAGCGCGGCGAGCGTTCTCTTCATCTTCATGGCGTGAACAGGAAAAGGGAGAAAGAGGACCGGACGGGGGCAACCCCACCGACTGTAGGGTTGGCGGGGGAACCCTGTCAAGACGCCGCGGGTCCGCCGGCGGACGATGCGGCGGGTTGACCGGCCCCGCCGTCCGCGAGCGGCGGCCCCCCTTCCTGGCCCGGGTACGGGATGCGGCGGTGGTGCATCCGCGCCAGGACTTCAGCCATCGCGTCGCGCATCCGTCGCAGGTCGGCCGTCGTGATCGGCGCTTCGTCGAACTGGCCATCGGCGCGCAGCTGCTCGATCGCCGCGGCAATCGTCGCGCGGTACTCGTCGACGTCCCGCCCCGGCTTCAGGCGGCCGACTGCCTCGGCCTGGTCGGCCACCATCAGCACGGCCGTTTCGCGGGAGGCGGGCCGCGGCCCCGGATAGGTGTAGTCGGCCTCGTCCACCGTCAGGCCGGCCGCTTTGGCCCGCTCGAGGAAGTACACGATCCGGCGAGTGCCGTGGTGCTCGCGCACGAAGGCCGCCACCTGGTCGCCAAGGCCGTACCGCTCGACCAGCTTCACGCCGTCGGTCACGTGGCGGCGGACGATGCGGGCGCTCTCGGCGGGCGGGAGCGAGTCGTGCGGGTTCGGGCCGCGCTGGTTCTCGATGAACAGGGCGCCGTTCTCGATCTTGCCGATGTCGTGGTACAAGGCGCCGACGCGCACCAGCAGGCGGTCGGCCCCGATCGCGGCCGCCCCCGCGTCGGCCAGGACCCCGACGGTGGCCGAGTGCTGGAAGGTGCCGGGCGCCTCGGCGATCAGCCGCTTCAGCAACGGGTGCTCGTAGCTGATCATCTCGAGCAGGTTGATTCGCGTGGTGTAGCCGAACAGCCACTCGATCGCGGGCGCGAGCGCGATCACGAGCAGCCCGCTGAGGAAACCGCCGGCCCCGCCGAGGAGCGTGGCCGTGGCCGTCGCCGGCGGGCCGAGCTGGGCGACGAGCGCCGCCGCGAGGGCCGCCGCCCCCGCGGCCCCTCCCGCACGCAGGCCGGCCCGGACCAGGCACGCGCGGCTGCTGCAGCGCGCGACCGCCCACATGCCCACCAGGCCCGACACCAGTGTCAGGCTTGCCACCTCGACCCCGTGATCGGCCATCAGGCCGGCGGCGACGGACCAGACGAGCAGCTGGGCAGCCGCCGACCGCTCGTCCAGCACGAACCGCGTGAGCATCGGGACGCCGGCCAGCGGGAAGAGCAGCGCGAGGGCCATCGGGGAAAGGGCGGGATTCCCCGCCAGCAGCAGGTCCACGGTGACGAGCCAGAGGCGGAGGAGCGAGGCGGCGAGCACGAGCCCGCCGGCCAGGAAGACGGCGTCGCGCGCGTCGGCGCCGCCGCGCGGCCGCCCTGCGGCCTGGCGGGAAGGGTCGCCTCGCACGAGGAGGCCGGCGATCACGAGCAGGAAGAACAGCAGGCTCGAGCCGGCCACCTGCGATCCAAAGACGGCCGGGGCGTGCCGGGCCCGAAGCTCGTCGAGCGCCAGCCGGATCTGGGGCGTGACCTCGAGCCCTTCACCGACGATCAGCTGGTTGCGCCGGAAGGCCAGCGACACTGGGAGAACGGCCGCCTCGGCCGCCTCGCGCCGCGCCGCGGAGGCGGCGGCGTCGTGCGACGCATTCGGCACCACCGCGGCGGCGGCGATGCGCGCGATGGCTCGCCGGAGATCGGGCGGTTCCGCCGGCAACATCGCGTCCACACGGGCCGGAACCAGCGCCGCAGCCTCGTCACGCGTGCGCAGCTGCGAGGCGGGCCGCTCACCTCCCGCCTGGTCGCGCAGCACGACGGGCCGCGGCCTTGGGCCCCCGCCGGCGCCGGGCAGCGGTTCGAACGCCGCGCGGTCCGCGACGATCGGCTCGGCGTGAACCGCCTCCAGCACCGACGCCAGCAGGCGGACGACGCGCCCGGAGTACCGCTCGCGCTCGAGCGCGCCGCGCTCGTCGTCCGCCAGGCGTATGCCAGTTGCGGCCTCGAAGG
>Ga0116148_1005453_pt1 | contig 10619 bp, 12 predicted proteins | sample AD_UKC055_MetaG_FD_89786 | JGI IMG/M metagenome (GOLD analysis project Ga0116148, IMG submission 89786) | Active sludge microbial communities of municipal wastewater-treating anaerobic digesters from USA - AD_UKC055_MetaG | ecosystem: Engineered > Bioreactor > Anaerobic > Digestate | place: USA... | reverse complement strand
ACGTTACAAGCAATCCTACGAGACGTATAAGTTGATAGGATTATCTTTGTGAATATCAATATTTATTTCTCCCATTTTGTATGCTTCTAATTCTTTTTTAAAATTCTCTTTGAACTGCATTACATTGAATGGGGTTGTAATTAAATGAATGCCACTTTTTGTTGGTAATTGCTTTAATATTTTGTTACCCAATGGTTCACAAGGATGTATAGCATTTATAATTTGTTCAAGCCATATAACTTCATCTTTGTCAATATCAACTATCCATTTTTTAGTTTTTTCATTATTGAGCAATCCACAAGCTCTATCGTATGAGTTCATTAAATGTTTGTACTCTCTATTTTGCATTGTATTCGCAATATTTTCAAGTGATTTAAAGCCAACTTTTTCAAAACTTCTTTTATTCAATCTCAAAGAAGCTCTTGCGTTAAATAAATTACATAATGCTTTTATTTCATCATATCTATCTAATAAATGTTGAACAGATTTAATGTAGTAATTTTTTATTACACGTGAGTTACTTCCTAATTCTGCATTTTCTTTTTTACGTTGCAATATTTGAAGAAAATAAAAATCATCTTCACTTTCAAAAACAAGTAAATCAGTAATCAAATCCAAACAATCGACAGAACAAGGACTGCTTGTAACATCGGTTTGGCAAGATTGGGGCTTTTGTTCTGTATTGTTCATTTGTATTTCTATTTAAAATTTGTACTAAAATTTAGCGATTGTGCTTCCAAGTCCCCAACCTCGCAAAGCCTCGAACCGCTATATGCCATTAAATTTTTCCCACCCACAGTCTTCGTTATTATCTAACCATTTATGGAATTCTTCTTCAATCTGTTGCTCCTCTGTTTTACCACAATCTTTGTAAATTTTGATTGTTACTTCTTCTTCTGTATGTCCTGCGTTGCAAAAGAATTTTACTGTTACTTCTTCCATCGTTTTTTTTATTTAACATTATTGTTTATTTATATGCAAATATAAGTATATAATTCTATTTACACAATACATCTAATATTAAATTAATGTAAATAAAAAAGCGAGGTGTAAACCTCGCTCCTAACCAATAAACTAAATTAACCAATGAAAGTCAAATATACTATTTATTTTTTAAAATACAAATCCGATTCCGATTTTCCATTTAATGTGAAACTTATTCCTATTATGAGTTACAACTTCATCTGCTTCTTTCTAATTAATTAATATTTATATATTAACATATTTAGTTCCTGAAATAAAATCAGATTTATTATATTTATCCAATAGCTTTTGCCAAGTATAACCAAAAGTTTTTTGAAAGTGTGGATAGTCTTTTATACTAGACCAATTACCACCCCATTCCCATCCATATTTTTTAAATACTTCTACTACTTCTGTCCAATCTGCTTTACCATCCTCATCGTAATCTTTTGCCATATTCCACGATATCTCTTTGTCGTCTATCAATAGACAAAAATCAACGGCTAATCCGTAATTATGAAATGAACTTCCACCCTTAGCATTAGTTACTTTTTTACCCTGTTTTGTCCTTCCTTGTGCATATAAATCATTTTGTTCTTCAATAGTTCTTAGCCCTTGTACTATCCTAATTTGTGAATGTTTAGTTAGTAAATTATTGGCTTCATTAACTATTTTACTTACTTCATCTCTTACTTTAGGATGTAGTAATTTAATTCTATCTTGAGTTACCTTGTCCATATTATTTTATTATCTGAAAAATTAATAGTCCTGTAATGGCAATTCCTATGCCTAATCCTAATCCTAGTCGTTTACGTTTCTGTTTCTTTTCAGCCTGTTTAATCGAGTTTTCTAAGGCGTGATACCTTTGTACTTGCAGATTAAATGCAGAAGTCAATTGATACTTTAACTCATCGTTCCATTCAATTTGCTTATCGTAAATCTTTTGCAATTCAATCTTAGACTTTAGCATAGTATCTTGAACCGATATGATTAGTGATAATGCCTTATTTTCTTGCTCACATGCATCCAAATCAACAAAAGTGTTATTGATTACTTTTATTTGCTCGTTTGTCAAACACTTAACGCTGTCTTTTCTTAATGTTGCTTGTGAGAATGTCAAAAGACTGCTCCAAATCAGCATTGTTGTTAATGTCTTTTTTAGCATTTGCGTTATTTTTTATAGCTTTTATTTGCAACCTCAAATCGATAATTTCGTTCTCGCTCTTTGATTGTAATTCTGCATCTAATTTTTTTTTAATAATTAATTCCTTATTTAAGGAATCAATCTTAAATCTTAAATAGTCGATTTGTTTTTGTTGTTCTGCTTGTATTTGCTCCAGCACCTTGTTGTCGCTTTTATATGTTACGATTTTAGGCTTTTTTGTGGCAAAGAAGATAATTATCACCAACAGTAAAAAAACAAACATTAAAAAGGTTTTATTCTGAATTATAAATTGTTTCATTGACGTTTTTTTATCTCATCTTTTAAATCTTCAATAGCTTCTGTGAAGCGTTCAATTACAGTAGTATTCCTTTCTATTGTAGTAATGTAATTCTTTTCCATTTCAGAAACTCGTTCGTAGAGTTTCTCATTTTTTTCGGTGGAATTTTTTAAATCTTGCTTAGCCTCTTGTTTAACCGTTTCCAGTTGTTTGTTAAACCACCACACCGCAAAAATTAATAATAGAACTATACTTATGTTGTTCGCTATGTCTATAAAACTTTGGGTTTCCATTTACAATAAAATTTATTTTAAAACATGTGATAAAATTACACTTACAGTGGCTGCTGCTGCAATGACAGAAAACCATACAGCCCAAAATATTTTCTTTTTCTTTTCCATTTTATTAGATTTTAGTGATTAAAATTGTTCCTGACAATACATTTGTAAGTCCATATTTTTGTGTAAATTCATTCAATGTTGTATTCATTATTACCATTTTCTAAGAATTTTTGAGTTATAAAATAAATGAAAGATTAATGCGAATAACGGATAATTCAAAAGCATTAACCAATACCAATTAGAGTACATTATGAGTATTCCTATTGAAACATAAGTAACAATAAATCCTACTCTTTCAATTAAACCGAACAAGTGCCATGCATCTGTAAAAGAGACAAACCAACGTGAACTGCCCCAAAAGCGTTCTACATATTTTCCGTTTTCTATTATGGGTTCACGATTTTCTGACAGTTTCCACTTGTTTTTCCAACTATATGACTTTCTCCAAAAAAAAAGGTTTAGGTCTTTATCAAACATAAACAATTTACCCTCTTCGCTCAAATCACAAATAGCTTTTGAAAAACCGCTTAGGATTGAAAAAACTATGGATAATATGATTAGTGTTATTTCCATATTATGCTAATATTTGTTCCTTACCATAAGCAATCATGTTGGCTTTCATCTCATCATTTTTATCGGTTGCGCTCTGCATGTCTTCGGCAATCAGCATGGCTTCTGTCTTATTGGTTACATTGCCATTTTTATCTAATTTAGGCTTCCATCCACTTTTCATTTCTTCCATAATTATAGCCTGTACTTGTGACTGAACCATTAAGAACATTTCAGGATTTATTTCCCTTGCAATGCCTTGTGGTTGAGCATTTACAATTGTTATGATTATAAGTAAATCACTTCTACTGAAATCTATCTCTTGCATGGTATCTTCCTTGTCATCTATTGTTACCAATTGATTTATTTGGTACTTCAATTTGTAATCAAGCCTACTCCATGCACTTTCTAAGGCAAAGAATAAATGTTTATTTTTTAGTTTAATTTTCATCTTAGTTGCTTTTAACGATTAATTGAGGTTGAGTAATTATAATACTTACTTTGTATTTCTCTTGAATTTCCGACAATGCTTTTTGCACATCTTCCATTGCTTGTTGCTCCCTTTGTTTTATGTCTTGCATTAACAATTCCTTTGCTTCCTGCAATTTGTCTGTTTGTTTTGCCATTTTATTACTGTTTTTTAAATTTTAAAATAAATCATTCCATATAGTGCCATTATAACACTGTAACTTATTATCGGTTGTGTTATATAGCATTAGTCCTGCCATTGGCGATGCAATGGCATCTCTTTGTGTAGTAGTCATTCGTGGTGGTGCAAACCCCTTAGTAGTGCTTGATACATCCAACATGGCACTTGCATTTGGCGTAGTAGTTCCTACTCCTACATTAGATGTAGAACCATTTAACGCCAACATCCAATTTGGAGTAAAACCTGAATTTGGCGTTAATCCTGTGTTACACGCAAACTGCAATACTCCGTTGTTGTGTTCAATTGCTGATGCGTGTGTGGTTACTGCACCATAAGAAGATGCTGAAACATCGGCATTTAACGCATACATCATACGTGTCGTTCCAACAAAACTAAACGAGTGTTTCTGTAATAGGTCAAATCCTACGTTATACCATCCATTTGAAAAGTAAATAATAGTCCCCGTTGGTTCACTTGCAATCCTAAATTGTTTATAATGGTAAAACTGTCTTATATAGGCATAATTATCATGTGCGGCGTTCATGAACTTTAAATAACTATTTGAGTTTATTTGTATATTCCCGTCTTCTTTAAACCCTGTCCTTACCCCTACTTCTATGGCAATTCCTAGTGCGTGATTTACATAAGCACCAGCTCTTACCTTTATGCCAACGGGACTATTGGACGCCCCAAAACTCTCATTGTTAATGTCTAATAAAACTGACTTCTCTAATATGTTTGCCAATATGTCTCCATATTTGATAAGTTTTATAAGCGAACCATTATTCCAACTTAATTGAGGTGCATTGGTGCTAATTTCCAATCCCGTATTATTGCCTGTTAATCCGTTCCAAGTCCACGTTTGCTTAAACCCTCCATTGTCAATTGTGTTGGTTGCCGTTGCTGATGTAAGTGAACTTAATGCACTTGTGCCACCAGAAGATTCAATTTCTAATGATACTTCTTCTGTTACTGGATTATAGCTTTCATTAATATTAATGCCTGTACCCTCTACAAAATTCAACTTAGGAACAGATGCTATGGTTGTACCATTTTTAGCTACTGTAACAGTTGGTACTTGTGCTTGTGGCACTGAACTTGCAGATAGCATTATATAGTCAATATCCCATTGTCTTTGAACAGAAGATAGTCCTCCTACCATACCTATTCTAAGTGCTTTTACCATAGCAGATAAACTACCAAACGCAGTAATAGGTATAATAGCTAATTGCCAAGTATTTAATACAGTTCTTGATACTCCATAATTAAATAAGTTAAGATTATTTCCTACAAGTGTACCTACTGAATTTTCAAATCTAATATTTAGATTTTTATTAGAGGGAACGCTTGTTCCTGTAAATCTTACCCATAACTGTATCATAGTATATTGGAATGGGTCAAAAGATGTAGTTCGCTCAAATCTTGCATAAATATTAGAATTAGTATTTGCTTCTATATCATGCGTTCCTTGTTTTGGTGTATTTGTTCCCGAAAAATTAATACTACCCAAATTTGGAGAACCTACATTTAAGGACGAAAAAGTCCAATTTGTTGTAGGGTTATCTAAGTATATCTGCTCCAATGCTAATCCAGATGGATAAGATGTCCCTGCTTCTACAAGAACGATACCTACTTGTAATTGGTCATCTGGAATAATTGGTATCTCTGGATTAGCAGATGGTGTTCCACTAATTACAGAAACTACTCCTGCTTCATTTACTACTACTACATCAAATCTACTGTTAGTAGGGTCGGATGCCGACAAAGTAACAGATGTTGATGATGCAGTTTTTGAACCATTAAAATAATAACTTAAAACAGATGTATCATACACTAATCCTGTACCTGACCACGATACACCTCCTGATATTAAATATTTATCTAAATCAGAATCTGTAATTACTTGCCAATTACTATCTTTTCGCCCATAAGTTCTACCGTCTGTTGGTGCATCTAAAATGCCTCCACTTTGTGTTGGAAGCGCATTAATGATAGTTCCCATATCATTAATTGTGGATGCTGTCTTGTATATTTCAAACCCATTATACTGCCCTGCTGATACTCTATTGTTGGTGGTAATTGTTGTTTCGCCTTTTTCTGTTCTAATGGAACAAATATCGTGTGGATTTATGTGTCTTACATTCGCTGTATTTAGTCTTTTGCCATTATAAGAAGTTATTGTTACTCTTAATAACTCACCCCAAGTGTTACCTGTCCAAGTTCCTTGTGGATATAGCATTTCTAATGATGTCACACCACTCAATGAAACTACCTTGTCATAATTTGCGCCAGAACCTAAATTCTTAACAAAAAATGTAGTTACACCACCCTCTACTATCTTATCTACTACATTTAGTTGTGGAACTATGATTGTTTTTGTTTCATTTAATTCCTTATTCTCCTCTTTGGTATAATTGAATTTAAAAAATACACTTGCCATTATCAATAATTTATTTACAAAAATACTTTTCTTTTGCTTTAAATACAATAGGTAAAAGATTAATCGGTTGATATGCCTTTTTCTATCCAAACCATATCTTTTATGTCTTTTAGTGCGCTTAAAACGTTCTCTTGTTGCATTTCTATCGGTAAATTCTCATATTGCTTATTCTTGACATATTCCTCTAAGAATTTACCATATCTAACCTTTAGTTCATTTCTTAATAATACCTTAACCGCATTTTCAAAATTAGCATCATTAGGAATATTACCCTCTGTTTTCTTATATAGGTCTTTCAATAATTTAGCTGTTTCCTCTTTTTTCATCGCTTCTTTTACTTCATAATTAAAATAACCCTTTATACTTCTACCTCCTAAGTAAATATTATTTTTAGAAGCATAATCGTACACATCTTTCATCTCTTTAGGTAGTTCCTTGTAGGAAAACATAAAGTCAAAATCGGTTACTATTGGCGATAAATCATATTGCTTGTATATCTTGTTTCCTAATATATCTAATTTATCAGGTATTTTTGTAGCATTTTGAAATACAGAATTTTGTACTAAATAATTACTCCAATTTTGCGTAAAGTCTTTAGATGAAGCATAATCGCTTTTTTCTTCTTGCATATCTATTATGTCTGTGTATAATCCAGAATGAAGTGGAGTGGCTTTAAGTGGTGCTGTTGTTACCTTGTTTATTGCCCTTTCAATTTTCCAATCTTCATCTCCCATAAGTATATCTAAAACATCTCTTATGCCCTGCATAGTACCCATTTCTTTAAAATAAAGTGGCACATTCCATAATACACTTTTTATATACCTTTCAATGCCATTTCCCTTTGTTTTTTCTCTTTCTTGTAAATACTTATCACTCGGAGTGCCATCACTATTAGGATTATTTTTATACATATCCCTTTTCGTTATACTGTTAGTTATCTGTCCTATTGGATAGAGTAATAGTGTTATAGGGTTGTCTCTAAACGAAATTAGTTTACCTTTATAATACAAACTATTTGGTCTGAATTTATCAGGATAGTTTTGTGCTAACTCTTTGTCATATCCACCCCAAAATATTACATCTTTATTTTGTAGATTAAGCAACATTCCATCTTCTTCTTCATCATCGTCTCCTCCCTCAAATAGTAATGACATTAACATACTCGACACACCCAACCCTAACATTTGTCTTACAAACATTCTTGATACATCGGATTTATCCTCAATATAATTTTCTTTTTGTATCATTTGAGCCACTTTTTTGTCTGTAAAGTGTACTCCTACACCAACAATAGGAACGTGTTTTAATCCATATATGTACGATTTGGTTACTATATTAACAATAGGTACTAATGTCTTTGCAAATAAATTCCAAAGTCTTAATGTGTTATATATTGCTATCGTTGAAGCCTTTATTTCGTCTGGTCGTTTACCCTCTATCTTTTTTTGAAACTCTGCAAGTTGTATTGTCATTAACATCTTTATAAGACCCTCACTCATTGGAGATACCATACCTGCTATAATAGATTCTTCTTCCCTTATTCGTGCCACCTCCGATTCAACTCCTATTTTTTCCGCTTCTAATTCTCTTCTTCTTCTTCTTTTGTCAGCTTCACTCATGGTGATACCTGCTCTATTTAAGGCTTGTTCTTCCTTGTTTATAATGTCTGTTATCTCATTCTGTACTTCTTCTGTTTGAACCAAAGAAACAAGCAATTTTTCATAATACTCTTTACTGCCATACTTCACTCCACTTTTTAATATCTCTTTACCTTTTATCCTTGATAATTGAGCATTATACACCCCCTCCCTTACAAATAAATCCCCTGCACCCAATGAGCGTACTAACATAACCGGCATTGCCATAGATAAAGTATATATCTTCTTTAATGCATTACTAAATTTCCAATCTTTAAATACACTCCCCAACTCCTTTTCTACCATTCCATCGGCTTCCTCGTACCATACTTTTGCCTGTGGATTGCCTCTTAATATAACATCAAATAAATTGGCTATCCTTGATAACACATTGGTACTTCTTTGGCTTTGATTAGATGGCATTACAAAGTTGCCATTCTCATCGGTAAATCCGTTCTTTAGCTTATCTAATACCTTTTTATTTATTCTCTGATTGCCAAAAGCAAACCTAACCCTGTCTGTTAATCCTACTTTGCCATTGTAATTTGAAAATAAATCTACAATAGATTGTTGTAGCCTAAACCAATTACCAGCTATATAGGTACTAAACAAACTCTTAATAGCTACCGAACCCCTACCTAATATGTTAGCTAAAAACCCATTCTGTAAGGTATTCCAAAATACCTTGCTTCTTGCAAGTGGACTTTCTTCTAATTGTCCTAATATTTGTTGAAATACTACTTGTGCGTTTTGTTGTGTAACACCACTCGTACTATTAATAATAACCGCAAGTTGTTGCAAGTTTCTTATTGCTGTGGCATTGCTTATAGGTATTCCATAATGCTGTAACACCGATGTATAATTTCCTTGTCTTGATTGTGGTATATTTCCAAATCTTAATATGTCATTAACAATATTGTCTATTTTAGTCTTAGGTTTTTCTGCTTTTACCTTACTGTTGTTTTTAGCGTCATTAATACGTTTATCCTTAGCTTTTAAGGATTGTTCAGCTTTCCTTGCTACTATTTCCTTTACTTCGTTTTTTATGGCATTAAATAGCGTTTCTGCTTGGTTATAACTTAATCCTGTTTCATCCATTAATCTACTTACAAAACTATCTGCTTCTGCATTTACATCGTCAAAATGCGATACTGCTAATTCTCTTATCTTTACCCTTAATGCATCTTTGTCTGTTGCAAACTTATTTCTTACTATTTCCCTAACTTCACTATCTCTAAACGGACTGCCTTTTGATTTCGCTATATACTCTTTTAAATCATCTTTTTGTGATTGCTTTTCTTCTTCACTAAGGTTAATATCGCTATCAATTTTGTTAGATGCTATAATATAGGCTTCATCCCATAATTTATCCGCTATATCGTTGTTTAATACTCTTTCTGCTATTTCTTTTAAAATATCTCTATTGGATTTAGGTTTACCTTGTTTATTGTCCGCTTTATACTTCAAAATAAGTGCTTCCGCTATCTTCTCTTTTATATCTTTGTCTTTGTTTGGTTTATCTTTCTTGTTGTTATGATTGTAGATAGCTTCTGCCAACTTTTCACTATTAGAACTCTTTATAGATTTCTCTTTGTTTTGTTTGTTTAATTTCTCTAATACTTCATTTTTAAAGTCGTCAAAATTAATCGCATTTCCTAATTCTCTACCAATATAATCTCTTATCTTATCTGATATGTTTTGTATGGTAGCAACTCCCTCCTGGATTAATCCTTTACCTATTTGAACTAATAATTGAACTGTCTTTTTATGTACTTTTAATTGTTCTTCTGCTTCCCTTTTTGGGTCTAATGCAAAAGACAATTTATTACCACCACCATATAGTTTCTTCAATTCATCAAATGCCGATTTTATCAACTCTTTCCCTTTTTTATCTTTAGGTATAAAAGTTTTTTTAGGCTCTGTTTCTTTCTTGTTTTCTGCTACTATATCATTAACCGCTTTATTTATCTTGCTGTCGGTTTCATTTAATGCTTTGTTGATTAAATCTGATACATCTTTACTTAAACCACCTATTATATCACTTATCTCATCTGATATTGTTTTACCACTTGCTGTTCTAAGATTTAATAATACTTCTTGCTCTTGTTTTACTTTATAGTCTATTTCATCTAATATCTTAATATTAGACATAATGTCATTTGACGATGCTCCTAAGCCACTACCAAAACTACTTAATGTCTTACTATATAAGTCCATTATTCGTTCTTTTGCAACCTCATCATCTAATGCTACTGCCCTTGCTAATAACTCGCCATATATTTTTACTTTCAAAGTATTAAAGCTCGGTGTAGTAGTATCTAAATTTAGGTTGTTAATTTCTTCAACCTCTATTTGCTCTTTTAAATCTTCTACTGTGGCTAATAAGTCATCGTTGTTATTCTTTAATGCTTCATCTACTATCTTACTCGCTAAACTTTGAAACTTGCTGTCGTCTTTCTTTTCTGTTGCTATCTTATTATCACTTACTCCTGCTTCATTCGCCCTTTTTGATGTTCTGCTTTGTTGTTCCTCTGTTACCAACTCCTTACCTCTTTCTAATATATTATACTTGCCACTTACTACTTTTGTTTCTTCTTT
>Ga0116148_1005451_pt1 | contig 10621 bp, 10 predicted proteins | sample AD_UKC055_MetaG_FD_89786 | JGI IMG/M metagenome (GOLD analysis project Ga0116148, IMG submission 89786) | Active sludge microbial communities of municipal wastewater-treating anaerobic digesters from USA - AD_UKC055_MetaG | ecosystem: Engineered > Bioreactor > Anaerobic > Digestate | place: USA... | reverse complement strand
CCTGCCGTTGCAGCTTGCTGATGTGCCGCAGCAGTTCGTCCTGCTCGGCCCACCCGCTGAAGTGCCAGCAGAGCATCCGGTAGGTGCTCAGTGTCGGTTTGCGGCCGGCCGGTGGCCACCCCAAGGACACTGAGGATCGTGGCACCCTCAAGCCAGAGCCCCGCAGGGGCGCAGGCTTGGGGGTGTCGACGGCGACCGGACGTTCAGAGTGATTGAGGTATTCCAGGCGCATGTGCAATGGGACCGGATCTGGGGCTTGCGAAGCGACTACAATCGTGGTAGGTTCATGGCCATGCAAGACGGGGAGACTGTCCGAAAGAGATGTCAGCGGAATACGGGGGAATACGGGGACAGGAATACGAGGAATACGGGGACAGACTACGCATTTCGTCCTTGGGCGAGCGGGTTTTGAGTTGCAGTTGGCCGGGGCGACGATAGACTAGGCTCATTATGGCACGATTGGCAAGGGTGGTGGTGCCGGGTTGCCCGCATCATGTCACACAACGGGGCAATCGGCGGTACGATGTCTTCTGGGACCCGCGCGACCGGGACAAGTACGAGACCTGTCTGCTCGAATACGCCCGCAAGTACGGCCTGGACATCTGGGCCTATTGCTGGATGACCAATCACGTGCACTTGGTCGCCGTGCCGCACCGCGAGGAGTCCCTGGCCCAGACGCTTCGCGACACGCACACGGCTTACACGTCGTATGCCAATCGGCGCATGAAGGAGAGCGGGCACCTGTGGCAAGGCCGGTTCTTCTCCACGCCGCTGGACGAGGGCCACCTGTGGTCGGCTGTGCGGTACGTTGAGCGGAACCCCGTGCGGGCAGGCCTGGTCGCCCGGGCCGAGGACTACCCCTGGAGCAGCGCCGCAGCCCATTGCGGCCGGCGCCGCGACGGGCTGCTCTCGCCCGCTTTCCCCCCGCCCGATTGGACCGCGATGATCCCGGACTGGTCCGCCTGGCTGGGCGACGAGAACCCCACCGAGACCGCCGCCATCCGCCGCAACACCCACACCGGGCGACCCTGCGGAACCACCGCCTTCATCCGCAAACTGGAGAGCCTCCTCGGCCGACTCCTCCTGCCCCAGAAGGCCGGCCGAAAGCCCAAGAACCCCAAGCCCGACAGCAAAGGGGACTCCCATGTCTCCTGACGCCCGTATTTCTGTCCCCGTATTTCTGGTAGGGCGGCCTAGTACCCATCGGCCGCACACGTGGCTGGGCGGCCGGCGGACGCCGGAGGAGCGATATCGTCGCATCCCCACTGCCTGCCGCAGGGCGCGATTTGAGCCCAGGGCCTGCTGGCCCAGCGACTCGCCATGTGCGTCTCCGCGGGCGAAGGTCCGGGGCAAGCCGGGCGTGTGTCTGCAACTCGTGGTGGACTACTACCAGGGCCGAAGCCACCTGCCCATCGTCGCACTGAAGCGCGTGGCGTAGTCCCCGGCCTGCACGAGCCGCGCAGCACAGCACCGCTCTGCGCCCAAGACGCCGAACGAGCACTTGACCGCCTCCGGCGGCGCGCCGTAGTCCTGGCGCCGTCCTATTCGATTGTCAATCGCTGCTCTCCACGGCCCTCAACGGCCGGGACAACTACCGAACACACCACGCACGAAGCTCGCTGGACCACTTCACCGGGCCTGCCCATCCGAGCGTGAGCACCGGGAACACGAAGTGCGTCAGCCACGCCGTCTGCGGGTTGCGGTTGAGCGTCTGGATCTGAAGCACCGAGCCGTACAGGAACCCCGCGAACGGCAGGAGCATCCAGATCGGCTCGAGGATGACAAAGAGCGTGAGGACCTTCAGCAGACCCTGGCCGATCTTCCCGACCAGGGACCGGGACGGAGGCGTATCGGACGATGCTTGTGGAGTATTCATAAGGACCTGCCTATTCGACGTCACTCACGAGGACCTTGCCGGTCTTGGAGTCCACGATTCCCTCCAGGTCCGGGTCGTACGCGTCGATGGCCGCGTCGATCTTCGCCTGGGCCTGCGCAACGTACGCCGACTCGTCCCCCGCGACCTGGGCCTTGGCCAGTGCCGCGTTGAACGCTTCGACCTGCTCGGGGGTCAGTTTCGCTCGTACCGCGCCGGCCAGGCTAGCCGCGGTGACATTGTCGTCCTTGATCGCGTCAGCCGCGGCACTGTCGGCCGCCTGATGCAGCAGGGGCATCATCGTCGTCCGGGCCTTGGCCATGGAGGCCTTCTGGATGTTCGCCAGTTCATCGGCGCTGGGGGGGCCGCCGGCCTTGAGATTCATGCGAATGGCCGTCACCTTCTTCTGCACTTTCGCGGGCATCTTCTGGGACATCCCGGCCTGGAGCCGCTCCCGCGCCGCGGCAAACAGCTTTTCGCGAAGGGCCGAGTACGCCGCCGCCCGCTGGGCCTCGATCTTGTTTTCGGCCACCAGCGGCGCGACCTTGGTCTGCACGGCCTCCGGGAGGTTGAGCCCGGCCAGAATGTCGGTCAGCTTCGCGGCGATCCGCTTGTCCGCGGCGGGGTTACTCAACTGCACGCCCAGTTCCGCGTCAGAGATGATCAGTTGTCCGGTCTTCGGGTCGATGATCTCCGTCAAGTCGGGATCGTACGCCTTGATCGCGTCCTGGACGCGCTGGCCGGCCTGGGCGAGATATTCGGGGGCGGGGTCGGGAATCTTCGCGGCGGCAACGGCCGCGTCGAACGCCGCCACCTTGTCCTCGGGCAGCTTGGCGCGGACCTTCTTCGCCAGCACCGACGCGATCAGGTGGTCGTCGGCGGCGCCCTTGGCGGCCAGGTCGTCGGCGGTCTTGTGGATGAGCGGCATCATGACGACGCGAGCCCGCTGCTGCACCGCCAGGCGAATACGCGCGATGTCGCCGCCCTTGGGTGGGCCCGCGCGAAGCTTGGAGCGAATCGCCTGCACCTTGGGGGCCACCTTCTGGGGCATCGCCTTCGGCAACGTGGTACTCAGCGTCTTGTGCGCCACCTCGAACAGGTCTCGCCGCAACGCGGTGCGGTACTCGCTGCGGAAGGCCTTCACCCGCTCACTCGACAGCAACTGCTCGATCTTCTTCTCGTCGGCCGCGGGCAAGCCCAGGCCCGCGACGATCGTTCGCAGCACCGCTTCGGGCGGCGGGGTGCTGGCGTTTTCGCCGGCCTGAAGGGTCATCTGACCCCACGTTCCGCTTACGAGCACAGCCCCGGTCAACACGCTGACGGCCATTCGTCTGCCAAACATGTCCTGGTCTCCTTGATCTTCGATCATTTCCACGGCGAATCTGGTTCCCGTCACCGAAACAGCCCCGACGTCGGAGCGAACGGCGAACGTGCCGGTGTTGCTGTCGGCTTCGCAGGTGGCCCGGCCCTCGCACAGCACCACTTCCTCGGCCCGTTTGGTCCCCGCGATTCTCAGCGACCCGCCCGCGTCGAGGGTGACCCGGCAGTACCCGCCCAGGGCCACCCGGGCCGGGCCGCCTTCCGCGACGATCACCGAACCCCGCTGAACGGGCCCGCCGCCGACGACGCGGTACGCGCCCGAGGCCGTCGGGGCGGGATACCCCCCCAGGAATATCGCCAGGCCCGCCGCCACAAGCAGCATCGCGGCCGCCGCCCGCAGCACTCCGGACCGCCACCACGCCGGCCGATCGGTTTCGGCTTCGGCGCTCTCGCCAAGGCACTCCTGCATGTGCGAATCCAGCGCCGACGCCAGGAACAGATCGCGCCGCACCTTGGCGTCCGTCTGCACCAGCTCGTCCAGACGTCGCACGTCCGCCGGCTCGGCCTGGCCGCTCAAGTACCGGGAAATCAGATCGTCAGGCGTTTCGTTCATGATCCGCCTCCTGCCGCTCGCGCCGCCTTGCCCTCGACGCAATCTCGAAGTCCCCGCCGCGCCCGAACCAGCGTCATTTCCACCGCCGCGGTGCTCTTTCCGAGCTGCCTGGCGATCTCGCTTATCCGCAGGCGGCGCCAGTATCGAAGCCGAAGCAGATTCCGAGTCGATGCCCCGATCGATTCCAGGCAGCCGCGCAGGTGGACGAGTCGGTCGTCGAGTTCGGCGGCATGGTGATCCGCCGCATCGGCAAGCGCGTCAATGGCTTGCGGCGAGAGAACCTCCCGCCCCCGCGCGAGCGACTGGCGGTGTTTCAACACTTCGACCCTGGCCACGCCGAGCGCCCAGTGGCGGAACGGCCTGGCGGGGTCGTAGCGGTCGAACTTCTCCCACAGCACGCTCGAGATTTCGCCAAGCAGTTCGTCGGCCGTATTCAGGTCGCCGGTCGCCGACAGCAGATACGCCTTCAAGACCGCCTCAACGGCCAGGAAATGCTTCATGAAGATGCGATGATCCGGTTGGGTCATATCCGTTCTCGTCTATAATCCTCGCGGCCGGGCCAAACCCAACAAGAATAATTTCGGATTGCGGATTGAACGGCGGGACGCAGAGACGCAGAGAGAAGAAGAGAGAGAAAGAAAGACAGAGAAAGGCGGAGCGAGAGAAGGACCGTTCGCTTCGATAGCGTCCCCCACTGGAGCGCAAAAGCCGACGGGGATCCCTCCGCGGCCTTTCCTTCTCTCTCTAAACTCTTATTACCTCTGTACCTCTGCGTCTCTGCGTCCAATTGTTGCGCAATGCCTCTTCAATGGTCAATTGTCAATGCTCACTTGACAATCCTTCAAAGCCATCATCGCCATGGCCGTCCCCCACCCCTTGTGGTAGTCGTAGAGCGGGTAGTCCCACCACGAGCCGTCCGTTTCCTGCAGGTCCAGCAGGATGCGGGCCAGATGGGCCTGGTGCCACGGTCGGCGCTCGGGCGGGAGCTGCTCGATGCACCCGCCCGCGTAGAAGATGCCGTAGTAGTAGAAGTACCCCGAGATCGAGCAGAAGGACTCGTGCGGAACGGGCATCTTCCGCGCCCGGCTGAGCCAGCCTTCGCGGGCCCACAGGCGATTCAGCCACGCCTCCAGCACCGCGTCGGTGATGGCGGCGTCGCCCCACGTCCGCATGGCCAGGTTGCACGCCTGCGAACGGCCCAGGCTGCCCGAGGGCCGGTTGATCGTTCGCCCGGGGCGGTAGACGTGCATCTCGCTGTAGCAGAACGAACCGTCCGGGTTCCGCGTGCGGCGCAGGTGCCCCAGGCCGCGGTCGATCAGCCGCTGGGGCACGTCCACGCCGAAGCGGCGGGCCTCGTCCAGCGCGATCAGGCTGGTGGCGGTGGTGAACGGCATGGCCTTCATGCCCGGCTTCTGCATGCTGTAGCCGAAGTCGTAGTACCCCCACCCGCCGCTGACGCTCTCGAAGCGGGCGAGCATGTCCACCTGGCTGGCGATGAGCTTGCGGATCCGCTCGCGGCGGTGCGGATCGTCGCTTCGCCGGGCCATCCGCACCAGGGCGCGGATGCCGTAGGCATGGCTCCAGACGTTGTACAGTGCGTCGGGCGCGCAGCGCCGCACCCCGGGCAGGTTGGCCAGCAGATACTCCTCGCCGCGAGCCAGGGCCGAGCGGGCGGCCGCGGACTGGTCGGGCGCGGTCCTGTCCAGCGTCTCGCACAGGGCCATCACCGCCAGGGCCGACACGCCCGCGCGAAAGGCTGTGTGCGCCCCCGGCACGGGAGCATAGACGTTCAGGCCCTTGGTGTTGCGGGCGGAACCCCACGAGCCGTCGGCGTTCTGATGGGCGATCAGGAACGCAATGCCGCGCCGCATCGCCGCGTCGATCTCTGCGCTCGCAGGCGGCTCGACCGCCGGCGGGACCGGGCCCGTTTCGCTTAACGGCCTGCCCGGCCCGCAGCCAGCCAGCGCCATCGCCAGCGAGGCAAGCGCCATGACTGCGAACGACGAAGACCGCCTTACGGCGGGACTACGAGCGCCCGTCGGCGGACCGATGGCGGCACTGACTTCGCAACTCGACATTCGCTCATCAATACTCGACATTCAGTCTTTCTTCGCCACCGTCTCGCCCGCCTTCAGGCCCTCGACGATCTCGATCCGTCCGTCATCGCACCGGCCGAGCTTCACCGTCCGCTTGACCGTCTTGCCGCCTTGGCGGACGAGGACGACTCCCTCGCTCGCCCGCTCGATCGAGGGCGCAACGAAGGCAGCCGGCACGGTGAGGGCGTCCTTCTTGCTGTAGACCTCGACGCGGACGGCGCAGGACATGCCGGGCAAGAGCCCCGCCGGCAGCGGGCCGAGCGGACGGAAGACCGCCTCGAACTTGCCCGGCGCCTCGGGCGTGTCGCCCAACCGCTCCAGTCGCACGGCCAACGGTTGATCGGCGCAGTACTCTGCGGTCGCCCGGCCTTTCTGGGCGGGCGCCAGCAGTCTCAGCCGCCCCTCGGCCACGCTCGCTCGAACCACCAGCTTCGACGGGTCCGCGACCGTCAGCAGCACGTCCTCGCCCTTGACCGTAGCGCCGCCGGCGAGCTTGCCCGCGACGGCCTCCCGCGCCGGCCAGCGCCCGCCCACGCACTTGCCCCAGTACACGATCCCGTCGAAGGGCGCCGCCTGGTTCGCCCCTGCCAGGTCCGCGCGGGCCTTGTCCAGTTCGTCACTCGCTTTGGCCTGGTCCTGCTCGAGCTTGGCGGCCTCCAGTTCCTTCTTCCGGAGCGTCAGCGGCAGAACGACCTGCAGGTGGGCCAGTTCGCGGGCCTTCTGGTCTCGCGCCAGGGTCAGGGCGTGTAGAGCGCGGGGCAGGTCGATGGCCGTCTTTCGCTCCTGCTCGGTCTGGACCCGCCCCAGCGCGTGCGCCGCGCTGTCCACCATGTCCTGCTGGCGGCGGAGGACGATCTCCTCCGTGTCCTCGACCAGGTCGTCGGCCTGGTACATCTTCTTGAGCTGTCGCAACTCCTCCTTGGCGTAGGCCAGGTGGTTGGCGACGGTGCGGACCGCCTGGGAGGCGTTCTTCTCCTCCTGAGGACGATCCACCTTGACGAACCGGTCGAGATCCTCCTGGGCCCGCTCGGCCGCCAGCTTCGCCTGTGCGAGCAGTTCCTGGTTCGTCTGGATCAGCAGGGCCAGTTCCTGTTTGGCCAGCTTCAGGGCCGTCCGGGCCGACTCCAGGGCCCCCTCGCGGGCCTGGACGGCCCGCTGGAGCTCGATCGGCTCGGCCTGGAACACCAGTTCGCCCTTCTTGACCCGTTGCCCGGCCGGGGCAACCCGCACCAGGCGGACCTGAGGCGTGACCCGGCCGGGGAAGGCGATCTCGGCCATCTGCTCGGCCTCGAACACGCCCGGGCACTCGATCTCGATTCGGAACTCGCCCGGCTTGACGACGTAGCTGTCGGCCGGGTCACTCGACGGCTGACTCGCCGGCGCCGCGGGCGCACCGGCAGCCGGCCAAGTCAGAAGCAACGCGAAGCACAATCGGATCATGCGCAAGGTCTCCTCATAGCGAGGCGGTGGGACTAAGGGTGATGGCGACCAGGTTGATTACGTTGAAGCACACGTGGATAACGATGGGGGCCAGCAGCCGGCCCGTCCGCTCGTAGTTGTAGCCCAGCACCAGCGACAGGGCCAGCAGGGCGGGCATGGTATGCCAGTATGGGGCATGGACCAGCACGAACAACATCGACGCTGCCAGGATGGCGAACCACGGCGAGTGCGTATAGCGACGGACCATCGACTGCAGGATGCCGCGAAACAGCAGTTCCTCCGCCACCGGCGCCAGGCCGGCCGCCGAGACGAAGATCAGCACGCGCCACGACCAGCCCAGGTCGCGCATGCCCACCAGCATGACGTGGAGATGTCCCTCCTGCGGTTTGGCCCACTCGAAGGCAGCCGCCAGCAACAGGCACACGGGAAAGACCGCCAGGAACGCCAGCGCCCCGCGGAACACGTCGTACATCCACCGCCGCAGCGTCATCCCCAGCCCCCGTGCCAGGCCGTGATGGAACGCCGAACGACCGATCAGCAGGAAGGCCAACACCTGCAGCGGGCCCGCCAGCAGGTACACCAGGGTCAGCCGCTGCGGGCTGCCCTCGCCATAGCGATGGCTCACAAGCAAGTGGGCGAACGCGGGCAGGAAGTACAGCACCACCATCGCCCCCAGCAGGTGCAGCAGGTTCAATTCATTGGGCCGCCCCGGCGTGTGGCGAAGCAGCAGCTTCTGCGGATACACCACCCGCCGGATCACCCACACCACCAGCACGACGAACCCCACCACCGCCACGCCGACCAGCAACCGTTCCGCCGGATCCCACGCCCCGTCCGCAGCCGATGCCCGCGTCGCCGCCTGGCTCGTTGCCGCCTGCGCCAGAAGGTACATTGCGTTTGACTTCATTCGGTTTGTCCGGGTAACGTGGACACGTGGCCCAGACTATAGTTGACCGAATCGTTGAAACCAAGCGGAAAGAGGTCCTGCAGCTCCACCAGCAGTGGGAACTGCCCGCACTCAAGGACGCCGCCGCAGCTGTCCCGCGCGCCCGCAATTTCTTCACCGCCGTCACCCGCTCCTCGTCCAAGCTGCTTAACGTCATCGCCGAGGTCAAGCGGGCCAGCCCGTCGGCCGGCGTGATCCGCGAAGACTTCGACCCGGTGGCCATCGCCCGCCAGTACGCCGCGGCGGGGGCCGACGCACTGAGCGTCCTGACCGACCGGGAGTACTTCCAGGGACACCTGGACTACCTGCGCGCCGTCCGGGCAGCCGTCGAACTGCCCGTCCTCCGCAAGGACTTCATCATCGACCCGTGGCAGGTGTACGAGAGTCGCGCCGCCGGGGCCGACGCCATCCTCCTGATCGCGGCCATCCTGCCCCCGGGCGAGCTGATGGACCTGCTCATCCTGGCCACCGAACTGCGGATGACCGTGCTGGTGGAAGTGCACACCGCCGATGAGTTGCTCCGCCTGCGATCGTTGGTGGGCTTCCCGCACGGGTCGTACAGCCTGCTGGGCATCAACAACCGTGACCTGTCGACCTTCCAGGTGGACCTGGGGACCACGCTCCGGCTGGCCGGCCTGGCCGGCGAGGGAGTGCCAATCGTCAGCGAGTCGGGCATCAAGACCCGCCAGGACATCCAGCGCCTCGCCCGCGCGGGCGTCAAGGCTGTCCTGATCGGGCAGACGCTCATGCAGACCGGCGACGTCGCCGCCTGCATGAACGAACTGGTCGGCCTGGAGGGATGACCGTGGCCAAACGCCGCAGCCGGCAACCCGCACCGTCCGTACCCGCATCCGCGTCGCCCGCCGGCGGCGGAAAGTGGCGCACGCCCCTGCTGCTGACACTGACCGCGGGTGTGCTGGGCCTGGCCGCCTGGCTGGCCTTCGCCCCCCCCGCCGCGCCGCCAACCGGTCTGGGCAACTCCGCCAGCCGACCGGCTGGACAAACCCAGGCAGACCGGGTTCTCGCCACAGCGGCCCCCCTGCTGGCTGGGCGACAGTACGAGCCTGCGCGAGACCTTCTGGCCGCCTATGTCCGCAGCGACCCGGCCGATACCAGGGTGCGCCCCGTGCTGGCCCAGGCGCTGCTGGCCATGAAGGACGCCCAGGCAGCCGAACGGGTCGTTGACGACCTCCTTCGCCTGGACGCACAGTCCAGCGCGGGGCTTTGGCTCAAAGGCGTCCTGCTCCGCAAGCGCGGCGCCGATGGGGCCGAGAAAATGTTCCGCCATGCCGCCCAGTCGCCCCAGGCCACGCCCGACATCCACGCCCGCTACGGCCTGGAACTGGCCACCTCGGGCGACTTCAACCAAGCCGAACGCTACTACCGCAAGGCCCTGGCCGCCCAGGCGGACCTGGTGCCCGCCCAGGGCGGGCTGAGCGAACTGCTTATCCGCTCCGGACGGTTTGAAGAGGCGGCGGGCCTGCTCGAGCGGGCCGTAGCCTCCAGCCCCAAGGACCCGGATTTGTGGCGGATGCTGGCCGACGCCCGCCGAAATATCGGCCAACTTCAACCCGCCCACGACGCCGCCGCCAAGGCCCTGGCACTCACGCGCGACGGGCCCACGCTGGTGCTTATGGGCGAGATCGAACTGCTCCTGGCCGGACAAGCCGGACAGGCCGACGCCCCCACCATCCGCCAGTCCGCCGCCGAGGCCTTCGCCGCCGCCTGCGACTTTGCCCCCGTACGCGCCGACGCCGCCTTCAAGGCCGCCCGATGTTACTACTTCCTCGAACGCTACGCCCTGGCCATGAAGTACATCGACCTCGCCCGCCAGAGCGCCCCCGACCGCAAGGACGTCCAGGAATGGACCACCAAGATCCAGGACGCCCGCTTCCCCCGTCCTGCCAAGCCGGCCAGGACGGGAAGCCTCCTGGATGTGAAGTAGTAGGCCGCACCACCTGACCTGGCCGTACCCCCCTGCCCCCCCATGCACCAATGGCCTGCTGGGCCAAAATAGTTCTTGACTAGATAATACGGTAACGTATTATATCTTTCCGTACTAGTTTGTTTCGCCCGTTGTCCAGCTTGAAGCAACAGGAGTTGGAATATGCCGAGCCCCACCACAATCGAAGGGATTCTGAAGTTTGCCGCCCGCTTGCGGGGAATCGAGACAGCCATTCTCCGCAAAGGCCTGGAGATCATAAGCCTTCATCCCGGATTTCCCATATAGATCCTCAATTTCAAGTATAATGAGGTGGCGATTGGCCGCATGAACACAGGGTTTTCTCGCCATCGAGACACGGAAGTCCGGAGAATCCAATGGGTGAAAGCGG
>Ga0116148_1005448_pt1 | contig 10623 bp, 18 predicted proteins | sample AD_UKC055_MetaG_FD_89786 | JGI IMG/M metagenome (GOLD analysis project Ga0116148, IMG submission 89786) | Active sludge microbial communities of municipal wastewater-treating anaerobic digesters from USA - AD_UKC055_MetaG | ecosystem: Engineered > Bioreactor > Anaerobic > Digestate | place: USA... | reverse complement strand
CAATAAACAAAAAAATTATTGTCGCAACAATAAATAAAGAAGTCATTGCTACATCATGCTGTTGTTTATATAACACAGAATAAATTCTTTTAAGTTTGTTGGTCTGATGATATTCTTTTTTTTTGTTCATTTACTTTAAACCTCCTATCAAAAGTTTTAAATAACCAATATAATAAAACTCCACTAACTATAAAAATTATAAGTAATGGTAATCTATATACTTTCCAAGATTGCTTACATAGTGCCATAATAAATAAAACCAAAGAAATAACAAATGCATTTGATAAAATTTTATACCGCCAATCTAGAGACATCATTACAATGGTTCCTTCAATTGACATATTTACAACCTTTCTACTTCTTTCATCAAATCATCAACGCTTCTTTTCTTTTTTTCTAATTTCTTTTCATCTTCCTGTTCTTCTAATTCATCGTAATTATCATCTTCTGGCAATTCAAGTTCTATATTGTCTTTTAAATTATTTTTTTTTACTGGTTCTTTTATTGGTTCATCTTCTGTGTTTTCATCAACTTCATTATTTTTATTGTCTTCAAATAATGAATTGATCACCTTATTAAATGCAGGAACTTCATAACCTTTTAAATCAACACGATCTAAAAATTGCAAACATAATTCCCTAATTTGTTTATTCATTTATATCACCTTTTTATTTTTTTAAATTACTTTTTTTTTGTTTTTTTTTATTTTTAACTTTGTCATTTTTATCACATTTATTTGTTTCTATTATACATATATTTATAAAAAAACAAACTGCATCTTTATAAATATCTAAATAATCAATATCTTTTTTTTTATTATTTTTCATATTTTAATCCTCTTTTTTATTCATTTAACTCTTTAATGCAGACAGCACCACAACAGGGACATTCATATTTCTTTCTATTTTTTTTCCAAATATTTGTGTAAAAACTACCCCCTGTTTTTTGACAATACACCAAATAGTTTTCGGTGTTACCATCTCTTTCAAAATAATGTTTAGGTTGAATTTTAACATCATATAAAGTAGATTTATTTTGTTTTTTTGATTTATCCGTTATATATCTTATCATAGACATCACACATTATTATTATATTTTATACCAATCATTTTTAAAAACTTTTTATTCGTCTTTTAATTGTTTTAGCAATAAATATAATTTTCCTATTTCGTAATTGCTGAACACCACATTTCTGTTGATCCATTTTTCATTTTGTTGGTATCCTTTTGATATTGTATAAGAACCATTGCCCCATACAGAAACAGATACATTTCCATCACGCAATGTTTTTATTGGTTTTTCCAAAAAAGTTTTTTTATCATTTTGATTTTCAGTAGTCATATTTTTATACACCTCATTTTTATTTTTTTGTATATGTTAAATATGTAATATATACCATACATTTTATAAATATATAAGTCATTATTAGTTGTATGATGCCTCACTATCAATTTATAAATTGTTTGTTGTATAATATTACTAAAATTAACAGGAGGATCCTCATGACAAAAATAATTAAACGCTACAAGTCCATGACTGGACATTCTTCCACACCACATGATAAAATGTATAACGCAATGCCGCCAGGAAAAAGAAAAACGGCAAGTGGGCACATTTATTATGAAAGACGGAAGAACAGGGCAGATTTAGGCAAGAATTTATAAAAAAAATTATGTTCTTTTCTTATCTGCTTTTTTTTCTTTTTTTTCTGGATTTATTTTTTTATTATTGTCAGTTATATATAAATTATATATTTGATGATCATTATTCATTCTATATAGATTAGCCATATTTATACCTCCTTTTTTTATATATTATTTCTAATTTAAATAACACATTTATTTCTATTCTAAAAAAGTGTCTGTTACATTATCATAAACCACACTCTTTCTATTTTTTCGTTTATATTCAAATGCCCACTCTTCGTCATCTGTTTTTATATCCGCCCATCCATTACGATATTCATTATAATTTTCATAACATTCATATCTTTCTTCTGTCATATTTTCACCTCCTTTTTTAATATAATGATCTTCATTATATTATACATATAATATACACCAATCTATTTATAAATGGATCGTTTTAGGATTCTGAACCAAAAGGTTTATATATATAAAAAATATAATAGTATTATATTATATATACAATATTTTATAAATTCCATCCTTTGGTTCATAAATGACCCCATTCTTTTTTAATAAGGATACAAGATCATCTACACTATACTCTTTTGATATTTTTTTAACATTTATAAAGTAATTATAAATTTCTTCTTTTGTGTATTCTTTATTTCTATCTATATTTTGTATTGGTGCCTTATCAATTACCCCCTCTAATTGGTTAATCTGTTTTTTTTTGATGCCTATGTATGCATAATATTTAGGGTGTTCCTCTTTTCCATAATCTATCTGTCTTTCAGTAGGCACATTCATCGATTGAAGTTCAAGAGATATAGATCTACGAGTTATATTTTTAGAAAAACCATTTTTATCACAATAATCCAAATAGTCATTATAAAACTCGTAACCAAACACATAATCATTAGGGTCTTCAGTAATTTCGTAATATTGATTAATGAATCCTAAAAGTGGATTACTTTCTCTTTCATATATAAATGCCTTTTCTTTTATAGATGGTTCATTTGTAAAATGTCCTTGTTTCAAAATAACTTTCAAACGATCAACACAATCATTTGCAAATGCTTCATATTCTTCAAGTGGTATATCTTCAAAAATATTTTTATGTTCAGTAAATTTATTTTTAAAATCAATAATAATCCAACGCCTATACCAACCATCCGTTTTATCTGTTGTCTGTGGAATAGTATTTGTTGTTACAAAAATTGTTGCATAATTTTTAAAAGTAAAATTTGGTTTATTTTTAAATTCAGCAGGAATTGGATCATTTCCTGTAATTGATTTTAATGTGCTAGTTTTATCTAATTTATGTCCATCTGTTTCAGCAATAAAGCAAACTAATTTTTTATATAATTGTGCAGTTCCAAATTTATTTTCTGTTAAATTATACAAATTAGTTGCTGTGCAATTGTCCTTGCCTATTATTTTCTCTACAAGTTTACAAAAACTTGTTTTACCATTTGCCCCAATACCTTTTAGCATAAACCCCTCTTCAAATGGATTGTCTGATAGCATGGCATATGCAATTGCTTCTATCAAAATATCAATTTTATCTTCACCAACCCAATCACACAACAATTTTTTAATGTGTGGATATTCTTTTTTATTCTTTGGATCATAATTGTATGGTATTGGATTTGTAATAAAATAATTGTGTGTCGATAAAATATAACCATCATTAATAGTTATGTCATCAACAATATCATCATCAGTAAAAATAGATCGTGGATTTTTCTTTCCAACATAAACAATTGCATTATTAAATACAATACAATCATTAGGAACTTGTTTCAAACTATTGTATTTTTCTCTACCATATTGCTTATATGCTTCAAGAATCATATTTTTAGTTCCTGATTTAATTAAATTACAATGATCATAACTAGAAAAATTTCTTTTAAAATGATTAATCACATCAATATCATCAACCAACTCAAACTTCACACAATTCTGTTTCCAAAACATTTGGTTTTCATCAAATACAATATCACTATTAAAACTGACTTCAACACCATGATCATCAAATCCAAGTTTGCCGGTTATAAAATACATGGGTATTTGATTCTTATCAAATCTTATATTTTTATTTTCATACATACAAATCACCACATCTAAAATAAATGTAAAATAATATACGCTTATCTATTTAAAAAATAAACGCATTCAGAAAGTAAATATATATATAAGAGTTAAATATCCAAACCATTAATATTATATATCATTTAAAATATATTTTAGTCTGTCTTATCAACTATATTTTATATATATACAAATTTATAATCTTTACTTATATATGCAACTTATAAAAAACAACTACAAATCAAAAACATTTTAAAAAGTTAAATAAATTAACTTATATATGCATATAAGAAAAATAAATATATATATGTAATTAAACAAAAAAGTTATATTATAAATATATATTAAAAAATATATTGTAGTAGGACGGATCATCGTTTTTTTCCTACTTCTTTTAAAAAAAAAAAAAAATTAGCAATTAAGAAAGCATCCGTCCTACCTAGATATATTTTAAACTATATAATTATTATAATCTCATATCTAATATAATCGATTCAATAATATATATAACATAATAATATATTTTAGTAGGACGCATAAAAATAACGCAATACTATACATAACACCAAATGGTTTTTTATGTTATATATGTACAATATTAACAAATATACCATATATGCGTAATAATGTTATATATACCTAATGATGTTAGGTTTACTAATTTTAATTAACATTTTTAATTTAAAGATATTTAAAGTTTGTTTTTTTGATTTAAAGGCAGTAGATGTCTTATTTTTTGATTTGGAAGTAATAAATACTTTTATTTTTAATTTAAAGGAAAAGAATACTTTATTTTATAATAAGGTAATAAATGCCTTCTTTTTTGATTTAGAGGCGTCTTTTCCTGTATTATGCCTTGCAACCCAACTCAAAAACTTTCAAGTTTCTTCAATTGATAAGAGGAAAAGTATTTAAATACTTCTACACAATATATATTAAGACATGAAGAATAAAAAACTTGATCAATCAAATATAAATGATTATACAAAATATTATAACAAAGATATTTATATTGAACATAAAAAACACAATCATACTCCAGAGTTTCACACATTAGATGAAGTTCCTGACTTTAAGTTATCGACATTAGTTAAGTTATGGAACAACCTTCCTAAGATTATTAAAAAAAGATATCCATTTATTGAAACCTGTAACTATTACAGGGATTTAGCAATTCTATCTGCGTTATATATTACAGGTGGACGATCTGCCGAAATTGTAGGTATACGATTACAAGACATTACAATTGAAGATGGATGGTTATATATAAGATTACCAAACAAAAAAAATAAACGACAAAAAAGTAAAGTAATAGTTGCTAATATTGATATAGAACATATATTTATAAAATATTTGGTTTATTATTATGAGTATAGATTAAAAGAGGTCTCTGATTTGTCGACGCCATTATTTCCAAAGTTTACTAAAAAAAGAATGAAAGAAACAGAAGCATTATTACCAGCAGCAGTTTATAAAATTGCAACTCGGTGCATAAGTATTAATCCTCATTTTTTTAGAAAAATACGAGCGTCACATTTATTAGAATATTACAATTTTGATGTGAAAGCATTACAGCAATATATGGGCTGGTCATCAATAATATCATCAGAACCTTATTTAATCATTTCAAAGGCAGGATTAAAAAAAAATTATATGCAAAATGCTGATGAAGTAAAAAAAATAATAGATGGGAGTGATAACTATGAAGTTAAAAACAATAATTAATATAAAAGATGTGCCTAAACAGGTTGAGGAAGATATTGAAAAATATAGTGATCAATATGCAGAAATTGATCGTCAAGTTAAACAAGAAATAAAAGATTATATAGATCAAAATGATTTATATTTAACGGAGAAACAAATAAAAAAAAGTAAATTTCCAAATGATACTTGTTCTATTTGTGGGCAAATGGGTTGTGATACAAAACTATCTTATAAAGGCATAACACAGAAATATCATAAAAAATGTTTAAAAATGTTTAAAAAAAAAGTATTCAATCAAGCATTGAAAAATAAGAATATGCCTATTCCAAAAGATGATATAAATGAAAAAAAATAATACACAAGGCAATAAAAAGTTTTTAATAATAAACATAATAATAATGGTATGTTTATTTTTATTTATATCTTTATTTACTTATTATTTACAATTATATCATTTTTATTATGAAACACCTATTTTATTACAACTGACAGAAGTATTAACAGAAATAGTAACCACTTCCTATTGTGTGTATTTATTATTCCAATTAACAGATATAAATACAAAATTAAAAAACAAATTAAAACATAAATTTAAAATTAAAAAATATAGATTCTTATGGTTAATATCAATATTATTTCTTATATGTAGTGTTCTAATTATTGGATCGTATTTAGAATATTTTAATAATTTAGGTATATTTGAATTTATGTTTGGAAGTATTTGTTTTTTTATTTTTTCCATAATTTTTATATGGCAACAATTAGTATTTTTAAAATATTATGTGGGGTGTAACTATGGATCAGGAAGATAAAAAAAAATTTATAAAATATTTTAAAAAAACAATTTCTGAGAAATTACCAGAAATTAAAGAAACAGCAAACGATATTAATTATTTAAAATATAAAACACAATATAAAAAAGGGTATTTACCTAAATGGAAAATAGAAAAAAATAATACTTTAATTCATTTAATGTCACAACCCTACGGATGCTGGACAAATGATGATTTAAAAATTGCAAATTCTATTTTAAAATATTATAAACAGGAGGAATGAATATGATAACTAATAAACCTAAAAAATATTTGTGGTTTATAATTGTGACTTTGATATATCAACTAGTTATGATAATAACTGCCACCTTTTTGGAAAAACTTTCAGATTGGGCATATACAATAATTGGATTACTTGAATTTGTCATCATTATATGGGGAATTTATTTATTAATAGATTGGTTTAAAAAATAATACCATTCATATATTTATATGAGTTTACAATTTAATTCTAAATATATAAAGGCAATAACAGGAAATAATTCATCTATATCATCTAAAATGCATTACCCAACAGCAACAACAACATCTCAACCTATTGTGACAACATATACATACACTACTGGAGCAGGAAGGAAAGAAGGAGTATTAACATCTGTCACAACTAATTCTACATATAGTAATAAAATACAGGGTAGTAGTTCTAGTTCATCATCAGGTGGGCATCATGGTGGAAGTTCAACAAAAAAATCTAATACAATTACAAACACATCATCATCTAAAATATCTTCTCCAACATTAACAACATCATCTCAACCAGTTGTAACAACATCATCCCAACCAGTTGTGACAACATATAGACTTTATAATGGTCCAGGAAGAAAAGAAGAGGTTTTAATATCAACCACTTCTAATTTATCAAATTCAACAACAACCTTACAAACTAATGGAATAACTAGTCATAAACCAGCATCATCTACTCCTTTGCAATTAAAAAATTCATATAATCCATCTACAGGGGTATACATATCTCCAACAGGTGAAGGGTATAGCACCAACAAACCACCAGCCAATGCCGTTATTGTTGGATCTAATTCTTTATTTGATAAAAATAAAATAAATACAATAACAGCAGAACCATTATATACTACAAATAAAAAAGGAAAAAAAATATCAACACAAACTGGAAATAAATTAAATTCTTATAATCCAGAGACAGGAGTATATACTACAAAAACAGGATATGGAATGTCTATGAGTCAACCTCCAACTGGTGCTAAAATAGTGTATGACACCACCTTTACACAGGCATTAGGTGAAGTTGTATCTAACCGATGGTATGTTAAACCTGTTATAGACATAAGTAAAAAAGTATTAAAAGAACAAAAAAAAATAAATGAACAAAATAATTTGTCAGAAAAACAAAAAAAAATAGCAAATATTTCTGTAGCGGCAACATACTATAACCCTATAATGATAGGTGGATCAATGGCAAAAGAATTTGGTGTCACAACATGGGAAGGTTTTATAAAGCCTGCAGCAATAAAAATATATAATTTACCAAAAGAAACAAAAGAGAAAGCAATGGCACAACAACAAACAGAAGAAAAACTATTTGGTAAATATGAAGATATGACAAAAGAAGATAAAAAAAAATTAAGAGAGTATAGAAAAGAATTAGCAAAAGAAAAATGGTATAGAAATATTAAAGTGCCTTTATCAAGTCCATATACCCAAGCAAATTTAACATTAATGGGTGCAGAAATTGTTGTACCGGCTGGTGTGGTAAAAGCACCAAAAATTGTAACTGATGTAAAATATAAAACATCAGGAACTTATATTAATCCAGAAAATATTTTTTCTAAAACAGCATTAAAGCAAACAGAAACTGGCACTGGTCCAGGTTTAGAACTTTCTTATAACCCACAAAAAACAATACGACAATTTGAAAAAACAAAAGGCAGTATACCAGAACTACCAGATTTATATACAGGTATTCATGCCTCAACAACTCGTGATTTAGGTTCCAAAGTATTATCCAGAGAAGAACTTGCTGCCAAAGGAATAACACAAGGATCAGAACCAGGTTTATTTGTATCACCATTAGGTGCAGGGCAGTCTGGATTTACAGGCATTGCTAAAACAGAATATAAATTTACATCAAATCCAATTGATATATTTAATCAACCAAAACCAACAGTACATCTAATTGGTTTTGAAAAAATTACAGAATATCCTGAATCAATTTTAAAAGGCAAATTAGATCAAAAAAAATTAGAACAATTTCAAAAATCCGTAGCATCAGAATCAACAGCGATAGTTACTCGTATGAGTTCATTGGGTTTAAAAAAAGAGCCAGAAGTTGTATTAAGTGCTGGCACACCAATTAGCGAAATTAAAAATCCATTATATTATACAAAAATAAAAGGAAAAATTGTCCCAGTAAAAACAGAACAAGCCATCAAAATATCAAATGTGTCTAATGGATTAAAAACAAAAACATTTGAAAATTTTATTTATGGCACTTCAAAAGAAAGTAAAGCCTTTGAAGATTTATTTTATAATAGTAAAATAACAGAATATGTATATGCCCCTAAAACGCCATTATTTTCATCAACATCATCAATTTTATCAAAACAAAATAATAATTATTATAACACCACGCAAGGATATAGCATTAATGAAGAGTTTGCAAAATATAATAAACAACAAGAATCAAAATATAATAAAAAAAAAGAAGATGTAGAAGTAACAAGCAGTGATTATATGGAAAAAATAATGGCTTATAATACGGAGGGATCTATTGTAAAAACTCAAAAAAGCACAACTAGTGGCTCCAGAAATATAAAAAGAAAACCAAATAATCCTGATAAATTACCACCCACAATAATATCATCAAATATACCACCTCTACCAACAACTCCACCTCCACCAGTAATATCATCAACACATACCACACCACCACCAACAACTCCACCTCCACCAGTAACTCCATCTCCAATCATAGACCATATATTTAATACAAAAAAAACACCAGTAAAAGGATATAAAAAATTTAAGTTTCCAAATTATAAAAAACAAACAAAACAATTAATGCCTTCATATGATGTGATGGTTAAGAAAGGAAATAAATGGGTAAATGTATCCAAAGGCAAAAAAAGAAACATTTATTCTGCATTGGATTATGGCTCAAAATTAGTTGATAACACAACGGCACGATCATTTAAAGTTGTAAAAGGAACCGGTAATGCAAATATTTTTAAATATGAGTTACCATCAAATATTAATAAGTTTTATAAGCCTAGTAAAACTAGAAATCCACAATTAACAGGTGCCTATGTAGAATATAATAAACATGCAATTGATACTTTTGGAGAAAAAAAAGGATTGTCAATTGATAAATATTTGAAACAATATAAATTAAAATTTTAAAAAAATAATAAGGGTGAAATTATGAAAACACAAAAAGGTAGTTTTGAATTTGGGGATGTTTTTATGATTGCTATATTTGTGCTAATGATGGTTATTATGATGTATATCTTTCAACCATTTGCAGGAATATTAGGCACACAAATGGAAAACCAAACTAATGGTGGGATAGTAATGACTTTAATTTATTTACTTCCTGTTGTAGTTGTTGGGTTTTTTATTTGGGGTATGGCAAATAAAATTAAATCACCACCATCACAACCATACTAAAAAAATTGATTAAGGAGGAAGCAAAATGATGAAAAGAAGTAAACCAAAAGATGGGTATATAGATTTTAAAACCAAAGAAGATTATAATAAATGGCTTGCATACGGGCATATACATCATGTTTTTAAAGGTAAACAGCCAGTCCGTGTTGCTGGTAAAGTTGTAAAAGTTAAACATGGAAGATGTTAAATAATTTAAAAGGTAAAAGATACATATGAATAAATATAATAATATTTTTAATAAAAGTTTATTTATATTTATAGCACTCTTTTTTGTAATCATGCCTGTTTGTTTTGCAACAGATCCACTTTTATGGGAAGAGGTTCAGCCAGCTGGTGCTACAAATCAATATTGGTATGATAGTTCTATGTCTGATGATGGTAATATAATTTTGGCAGGTGTTAGTAATGGTAGATTATATTTATCTACAAATAGAGGTTCAAATTGGTCCGAGGTTCAGCCTGCTGGTGCCACCAATAAGAATTGGCAGACAAGTTCGATGTCAGATGATGGTAATATAATTTTGGCTGGTGTTTATGGTGGAAGGTTATATTTATCCACAAATAGAGGCACAGATTGGTCCGAGGTTCAGCCAGCTGGTGCCACAAATCAAAATTGGCGTGTAAGTTCCATGTCTAAAAATGGTAATATAATTTTGGCAGGTGTATATGGTGGTAGATTATATTTATCAACAAATAGTGGATCAAGTTGGTCCGAGGTTCAGCCTGCT
>Ga0116148_1005443_pt1 | contig 10631 bp, 8 predicted proteins | sample AD_UKC055_MetaG_FD_89786 | JGI IMG/M metagenome (GOLD analysis project Ga0116148, IMG submission 89786) | Active sludge microbial communities of municipal wastewater-treating anaerobic digesters from USA - AD_UKC055_MetaG | ecosystem: Engineered > Bioreactor > Anaerobic > Digestate | place: USA... | reverse complement strand
CAGCCGTATTGGGAGATGTACAGAAGTATGCGCCTTGATGAAGAGCCTCAGCAGTGGGCTGAGTATGAGGATGAGCTTGGCATATATGCTGTGCATCGGAGAGTCATAGACAAGCGGTATGGCTTCCAGACTAAGCTAAGTAGCAACATTGCAAGTATTTACGCTAACGCTGGCAAGGAATTAAATTCAGCTTTCCACGCCAACAAGCGGTTTGTCTATGAGCCAAGCTATGATTTACGGTCTACGGACAGTGATGGTTTGGGCGAAATATCCTATGGTCACAACTTGGTTAACAAGGCTCTTGATGTGCTTGAGGATGGGAAACCGGGTTTGGTAGTATGGAATAATTGTTATCACACAAAGAATGGCATGACCCACTATATTCGCAAGCGGTTAACCAATAGGAACGGTAATGAAATAGCCGTGGGCGAGAGCAAGATTATTGAGAGATATAAGGACTTCAACGATGTTCTCCGATATTTTACGGCAGTAAATATGACAAAGAGTTATATCGAGCTAAAAAACGAGAGCGAAGAGAACGAGGTATCTAAGCGGAACAGAAGTGTTCCATATCACCAAGTAAATGGCAGCCGCAATATATATAAGGTATTGGGTCGCCAAATGAGAAAAGCGAGGCAATGATGACCTTAAAAGAGTTTTTGGAAAAGCGAGAGCGTGGGCTTAAGCGTAATCGTTTAGAGAATTGGCTTGACAGGCTTAACTTTGCCCAGATGGGCAGACAAGATTGGGATAAGCGAACCATAATCTGCGACAGGATAAGGCATAACGATATCCCGTTAATGGACGCCGGCAGCGAGTTGCCTGAGTTTACGGATAAATATTATCGTGATAACTGGATAATGAAGTCCAATGTGTGGAAGGAAAGCTATATCAGGGCTGCCGATATAATTGTTGAGCTTAAGAGCAGGGCGTCGACAGACATGGACGACAGAAATCGTGAGTTTCTTGAGATGGAGCTTAACTATACGATGGATGAGTTCGACATGATAAACGATACTCCTGACACTGTCTCTGACTGGATTTGGTATGGATACGGTGTGTCCTACCTACCGTGGAACACAATGAAGGCTGACAAGAATTGGCGCACCGGAGTCCCTGAGTTTCGCTATCACCCATGCAAGTCTTTCTGGGTAGACGAGAGTTCAAACCATAGTGGTTGGAAGAACCGGAGATGGCAATTTGCCAAGTTCCCCATTGACGTTGACGAGGCGAAGGAAATGTATCCTGAGCACGCAGAGAAGATAGTAGAGATGATGGATAATCCGGATCATGGTGACAGCGAACACAAGCGAGACCTATTTGACGTATATTTGTGTCAATATAGAAGTAATATCCGAGTCGATATGGTTGACGTGACGTGGATAGACGGTGGTCAAGAGCACGTGGAGCAAGTATTCTACAAAGAAATTGAAGACTATCTTGCAAATGGCTCGGAATTAACCGACCCTCCAGACAACATATACATAGGCGACAGATATACCATAGAGCGAGAGTGCTGGTTTCAGTTCTTCTTTAGTCCTGACATATCGGAAATGCTCACCGACATAGAGTATATTGGTGACAGGGGTCACTTCCAGATATTGTGGGGGATGAAGATGGGTAACGATGTTTACCCAACAAGCTGGACATATCTCTTGTCTGATCTTCTTGACATTAAGACGGTTGCCATGACCCTTGCCGCAGTTCAGGCTATAAAGAACGGAAACCCGATGCCATTGGTACAAGAGAATGCTATAAAGAATATGCAAGAGTTCAAGGAGCAGCGCAACAGCCTTGATTATGTGGCGGAAATATCAGAGGACTGGGCAAGGATGCATCCCGGAGAAAAGCCGATATCCTTCGCTGAGGGCAGGTTTGATCCAAATGTAATGATGGTGCTGAACAATTATATCACTGAGGCGATAAAAACCAGCACCGGGGCGATAGACTCTGCACGTGGCGAAGCGGAATATTCTGGGCAGAGTGGAGTGCAAACAGCGCAGCTGCAATCCGCTGCCGCAATATACACAAAGCAGGATGAGCTTAGTTTCAGGGACTATCTCCGCCAGGTGTCAGAATTGCTATTACAATATATTGGTGAATACCGCATATACGAGCACAGCCTCAGGGGCGTAAACGAGGTTGGCGAAGACGAGACCATAACCATAAATGAAAACAATATAGCGGACTGGGACTGGGAGTTATATTATCCGATACCGATTATAGAGAACACTCCTGAGACAATAAAGCAGCTGAGGCGTCAAGAGGCGATCCAGCTTAAGGGCATGGGAGCTATAAGCAATATCGATATGTTAAGGATGCTCGACTACCCCAACGCAATGCAGCTTGAGCAGAACCGGATAAACGAGAACAATGTCATGCAGCTTGCTAAATTCCTCAATGACAACCCTGACATAATGAACGCAGTAATGTCTGGAGTTGGCAATACTGAGGGGACTGGAGAGCCATCCGAAGAGAATAATGAGCAAGAAAATCAAAGAAATGAAGAAAACTCTTGACAGAAAACACAATGGCTAAATAATATACACAAATAAAGATGGAGCAATTCTTTGAAACTCCATTGGAGGAATAATGACGACACGTGACGAAGTAAGTCCCAACGGGAGCAATGGTAGTTCTCCCAATGACAACGTAGATACTGATATCAGAACTTTAGAGATTGACGGGGAGCAGTTCGATTTCCGTGAAACGGACGACAGCATTGACATTATTGTCCCCGACGATATGCCTGAAGAGAAGCGAACCAAGATTGAGAAGAAAGCAGAGGAGTTCAAGCATACCCTTGCCTCGGCAAAGCGGAAAGCAATGGAAGCAAACCGAGAGCGAGAGGATTTAAGGCGTGAGCGAGAAGAGCTTGAGCTTGAGCGAGAGCGGCTCCGCAAGGAAAAAGAATCCCTGCATTCTCTGAGGGGAAGTAACGTCACAAACGATAACGCCATACTAAAAGCGTTTGGCGTTGAAACGTGGGATGAGGTTTCACAGCTTCAGGTCGAGAACCCGGAAGAATATCACAGAGGGCTTGCCCGGTATAATGCCGAGATAGCAGCCCAGGATGCTTATATCAGACTTCGCAATGAGTCTCTTAATAAGACCATTATGGACGAGGGATACAACCCGTCAACGGTAGCGGCGTTTGCAAAGGCAAAAGGTATAGCTAACCTTGATGTTGCCTTTGACTATTATAAGCGAGTAAGTGAGAAGCCAAAGGGATTTAGCCTTGCTGATATACAGAAGAAGGCGGTGAAGATCGTTCCCAAGGGATCGGTTGAACCAAAAGAATCTAAAAAAGCAATAGGACTCAGAGATATGTATAAGGAAATAAATGACTAACCTCTGTGTCCACCAACATATGAGAGGTTAAAATGCCTAAATCTGGCTTGACATATGGCGTGGATATTACTTCACGCACACAACTGATTGACGGGCTCGATTCTCAAAGAGTATTCTTTGATGACGAGGCGAAGCTCCACGAGCTTGAGCCATCAGCGAACCCGTTTCTAACCGTCCTTTTGGGGATGAAAACTGCTAAAAAGAAAGCCTCTGGCGATCTTGAAAGCTATGTAGAGCACCGAGGAAGCTATATAAATGATCCGCTTTTCTTTGTAAAGGCGTCAGATACCACCGCTATCGCCGCACTTAATGCAAATGCGGCAGAATACAGTGGGCTGTCAGTATCGCTGACTCCCGCTGGCAATGCGATTAGCCCTCACCCGTTCAAAAAGGGCGACGTGATGGTTCTTGTTGACACAGTTGACGAGACCAAGACAGCAACCATTATTATGTCGGATATAGACGACACCGACGAGATTAAGTTCAAGCTTTTGACTTCTACTCCGGGCTTTAACATTGTTGCTAATGCTGCAAACGCAACAAAGCTTTATCATGTTGGCAGAGCCTTTGCTGAAGGAGCAGAGGAATCTGAGGCTCGCTACGAGAAGCCCGTAACCTGTTGGAATGAGATTGGGTCTTTCAAAGAAAGCTACTCTATCACCGACCAACTTGCCGCAAGCACTCAAATCGTATATGGCAATGAGATGCTCAAGCAGCTATCATGGGCACAGATGCGCCTGCTTAAAGACGTTGACCGTATGCTCCTGTATGCTTCTCAGCGTATCAATGCAACCAATCCATTCGCAGCTCCAGGCAGTGCTCCCCTGCTTAACAAAGATGGGGAGATAATCAGAACATCTGTATCGATGGAGCAGGCTATCCGAGCTGGAGAAACCGTTGGCATCGGAGGCAGTCGCCTCTTCAAAATGACTTCGGCTACAGTAACCCCGGATATCTTCGACCAAAATGTGATCGATGCTACCAGATATGGAAGCAATCACCTCTGCTTCGCAGGGGCGGGATTTGTGGCGGCTCTCAGCTCAATGGCAAGACGCAACAGCCAATACAAACTTGAGCCCGGCGACACGATGTATGGCATGAAACTGAAGAAGTATATTACTCCTTATCAGGATCTTGACATCGTGATACACAAGGGGATGAAGGGACGCCTTGACAATGCTATGTTCATGGTTGACATGAATCAGATCCAATTGCGTCAGCTTATCCCGATGTATTCAAAACCGCTTGTCACCAATAGAACTGCCAAGAAATGGGAAATGAGATGGGATGTTGGACTTAGAGTCTATCTTCCTGAAGCCCATAGCCTGTGGTTCATGGTATAGGAGGAAAAGATGGCAAAGACAACTAAATCAGTCTCTCCGAGCATAGCAACCGTAACTGACGAAGCTGTAACCGCAGCGAGTAATGTAATCACCTCCGAGGCTTTCGAGACCGAGGGGATGGTTGGCAAGACAGTTCTTGTTCAGCCAGAGGTGACAACTGAGCTTACGCTTGAAGCAACTTCAGCTAAGCTTGGGGTAACAATACAATATTCGATGGATGGAGTTAACTTTGTTGACTCACCCAAAACTGCAATCACGCCAGCCATTGCAACGGCGGCAGCAGCCCTGACCACAGGGGCAAAGACGCCATACGTAGTCGATATGACCGATTTGCTTATGCCTTATGTTCGTGCGGTGTGGAAAGCATATCAATCTGACGGAACAACTACCAGGAAAATTACAGCAGGAGCTATCAAGACTACCTTCTGCTTTGGGCGATAACGCCTCCTCAACAGCACTAAGCCGGGGGAGAGTTTTCATCTCCTTTTCTCTCCCCCATATTTAAGGAGATATTATGACAAAGTATACATTCATCAAGGAGCGGCAAGAGTGTGGAAACATAGACGGCTGCAAATTTGTCGGCGACGTATTTGAAACCAACGATGAGGAAATAGCTGCAAGATTAAGGCAGTCAAAGACATTTAACAAAACGGTAAGGGAAATAAGCAATTCTACTTCCAAGAAAGAGGATAGCGATAGCGTTGTGGGATCAGACAATTATGACGACATGGACTATGCGTCTCTTGTCCAGATGTGCAAATCAAGGGGACTTCCCGCCAACGGGAAGAAGGTTGACATTATAGCCCGCATAAGAGAAAGCGACCATGAACATAAATAGTGTATATGCCAATGTGAGGCTTGCTGTCCCCGATGCAACATTGGTAGAAATGAATAAGTACCTTCTGGCAGAGATTGATGCGATTAATGCCAGTGGAATCGAGTCCATCCGCAAGTATGAGATAGTTTACCCCGTAGTGGCCGAATACGGGACAGTATCCGAAAGAAAACATACGCAATCCTTTAATTATTATCCCACCGAAAAGTGTTTTATTCTCCCATCTGAGGTTGTGCTTGTTGAGAAGATATTTTACTCTGGAAATCAGATCAAAGAGATGGACACGGCACAAATGGTAAGCGAAACGAATTATGGCTATTCATATTATATAACCAACACCGGAGAGATGTATTTATCTTTTGATCTTGCAGATGGCGAAACCATTATTATCATGGGGTCGTTTGGCGGGCACACCACCGATACTCTACCTGATAAATGGATACCATATCTATCAAATTCCATAATTGCAGGTCTTGTTTCGCATGAATATAAAGATCCTGATGCCTATGCAGTTTATTCACGCAAGGCTATGGATAGTAAGGCTTATACCGTAAGCCCTGCCACCCAAACAAAATATATGCGGAGAAACGGGAGGCTATACTAATGACCGTTACACAACTTGCTGCCGAGATATGTAGTCGTGCCGGAGAGGGATACCAGAATTATACTGCTCGTGCATTGGCTCACTTCAAGTCAGCCGTACTTGCCCTTCTGAACACATCAATGTCCCCAGACCTTGACGCGCCCGGGCTATGTGCCACTTTTACTGACGAGAATTATGACACAACTGGTGGGATATTGCTATCAGACATATATACCGCACTCGATTTATCTGATGCCAAGATATTATCCATTGAATTAAAACAGCGACCGCTTGAAAGAATAACTCCACAACAATATGAGGTATCTAAGCTTAGACCTGAATTGCTTGACGATAATGTGTGGCACTATATTTATGAGGGAGAAAAAAAAGTTGGTGGGATTATTCGCATTGTTGAAACGCAAGAAGAACCGGCGCTTAAACTTGTTGTACGTGCTATCGGGTGGAGAGCAGAGCTGTCAAGCACGGCAAGCACTATTAGCCTCGAAAGCTATTTCTCTACGAATATGTTAGAGAAGGCGATCATGCTGTCCACTGAAGAGCTAAAGCGGGAAATAGCGGCATGATAAAAGCCATAGATATATCAAAGGGCATGAACAACGTTGCCGATGTACACCTCATGAACGATGGATATGCCGAAGAGATAACCTGCCTATATCTTGACGAGAGTGGAGTGTGGAAAGACATACATAAAGCCAAAGAATTGCTTGACTTAAGTGAGACACATTTTGCCAACGCTGTCAGGGTAGCCAAATGGAAGCCCTTCGCTTTACCTACGTCTTGCATTGATGATTATGTATATGTAGTAATTAATACTGATGGAAGAGTCATGCTGGTATGGCGAACTGTGGCAACTCCAGAGGCGTGGAATACCGAGACGGTATTTACCGGAGTGGATGATTCCGCTTATGTTTACACGCTGGACGCAACACAGTTTCTTTTTGTTGATGGCATCAACGGAAAGCGTGCAAAGCGCATAGTCATAGAAACCGATGGAAGCATCGTCGGGTCAGATATGGGTTCGACGCCTCCGACAACCAGACCAATATTTGAAAACGTAGTATTAACAAGCGAAAGGGACGTTGGCACTCGCATAAAGCGTGGGCATTGCCTTGCCATCTGCTACACATATGTAAACGACAGAGAGGAAGAGAGCAATCCTTCGCCTACCCTTATATTAGACAGTGTGCAAAGGCAGGCGCGTGGGCACTTTTCTAAAGATGGGGAGATATACTATTACCCTGTTACTGGCGGCGAATATGTATATACACAAGAATTAACTGGGTCAATAGACAGCATACTTTTGACCATCCCGATAGACAGCGCTTCCGTTAAAAGGGTGAACATATATCTGTCTGACGTAAATGGAGTTGAAACAATAGCCCCATTAGCGGAGATGAGGTTAGCCTTGTCCAGACCAATATATGGTTCCCCAGACACAAAGAGTATATCTGTTAACGTTCCCTTATCTGATTTAGAGGTGAGCCACGACAATAACGTTTCTACTAAGGGTGACACAATTACTTTGGTGGATGGTGTAACGTATATTGGGAACTCGGTGCAAGGCACTCCGCTAATTGATAATGCCGAGAGGATATGGGAATTGCGCATTTTTAATGCCAATAAGTATAACTATGTAAACAGATTTATAACAATAGACTTATACGATGAATACGGCACACGCCCCAATGACGCACTGTTTCTTAAGGGTCTTGACTGGGATGATCAGGACATGGACAAGATAAGGCTCTATGATGACGATATGATAACTCCTCTTGAGGTGTACCACTATCCTTTGGATAGTGTCATCCAGCTACATCGTCCGGTCACGGCATCATACGATGCAACTGCGGCAAGTGTTTACGTCCCTTCGTCTGGGGCGAACAAGCTCTTCCTTAAGGCAAAGCAAGCGGGGACGGTAGGTAACTCTCTCACCGTTTCGTCTGGTGTTATCCCAACACAAGCATCAATCGCCTTTGCGAATGATGGGTATATTCTGCTTGAGAGCGTGCGAGACAATTATAACATGGTCGTTACCATAGCATCTGATGATCCATCACAATCATTGGACATGAATATAGATACATCGGTTCCTGGGATATGCTCAATTAAAATATCGCCAGAGACAGATGCCGGTGGGAACATCCTATCAACCTTAGGCGATATTGTGGGTATAATATCTGGGTATCAAAATTATGATAAATACGTGACCATAGTAGACCAATCTTCTGACACCAGCGCATTACTGCTTAGTCAGCCAACTATTTATGCCAAGTCTCCCTTACTGGCATATGCTGAAAAGAGCGGTACTAATACATTGCTTATGCTGCCATATGACTCCGAGACAGGGTTATTCACGTCAAGATTTATTGATGTGCACAATGCCATAATTAGCTCACAAGACGTAGACATAGTATCAGAAATAGTTGAAGGGACAGAGTATGGTGCAATATTTGAACCGTTCACTCAGGCACAATTATCAGGCGGAACTGGAAGCGCATCGGCACAGGATAATAATGTGTTTTGTAGATGTTTATCAATGATAAGAGGGTGCGTGATACCGTCTAATATAGAGAAAACGTTATATCTCGTAGAGCATAAAGAAGATCCCAAAAATGAGGGAAGATTTATTGAGCTGACCGATAACTTTGCAGGCGATAATCAGATAAATATTAATGACTTTTATAGAGAAAAGCTAATACTCAACCCCATACAAGACATAGACACGGTTGTAGTTTCCCAAATGCATGAAATAGAGGGGGCAAATTATCCCGGAGGTGACATTGATACGAGGATGCGCAATGCCGCCAATATATTTGACAAACTATGGGATAGCGGCGGTCAAGAACCACACGGTGTAAGTCCAATCCTTACCGGCATCCCTGATCCATATCTGCGGCGCCCAAATGCCACACTGAATCCATTTGCCACACTGTATGCATACTCCCTTGATCAGTATCCTGCCCCACACGTGAGAAGAATAAGGACAAACAAAAAATTTACAGAAACAGGCACAATGTGGTGCAGATGGATTTTGAAACTTGAGTTCCCAGAAAGCGAAATGATTGCACCAATACTAAGGGTAGAAGAAGGTGGGGTAGGTAGTTCTGATGCTGATGCAATAGGTGCCATAATGAGGATGTATCATAGCGTTGGGGGTGGGGGCAGGTATACAGTAGAGGTAGACGTTTATATTAGCTCCCAACATAGCTTACGCATAGGCTCTTTCTCGATATCGATTCCAGATGGGATGTATCCTGTTCCTTGTGGCATGGTTGTCTCATGGCGAAGGGGAACCGCTTTTGGTGACAATACGCAATATACCGTAGCTATACTTATATATAATACACTAAAATTCTTTCATCAAACCTTAGAGTTTCACAGTGTCGACATGAATAATGATATGCTCCTCGTTCACTCAGTAAAGGATGGTTACTACGGAGAGGAAATCTACCCGCATTGGCTTGGCTTGCGGCTAAACAGCTATGTCGAAAACGAGTGGCAGGCGTTATCGATTCTGCGGTTCATGCCGTTCTACCCAACTGATGGCATAGGTGCGTATAACGAGTTTGGTCTTATTGGGACTAATCAAATTGGTTTTATGAACAGCAATGTAGACATCGGCGTAATGCAAATCAGTAGTGACATTCGCCCTGGAAGGGTAACGTGGGGCAGTCAATATAGCAGGTCTGCCATGAATGAGATAAATATAAATGAAAACGTGCTTGCTCTTGCCTCCGTTAGATCCTTCCAGCCATCAGATGAACATAATACTGTGCTTATATTTACGCCAGACAACGTTTATATGCTTTCCTTGCTTGGAATGAATGCAGAAGATTACCGGCTACTGAAATTCATCTCAGGTATAGGCCTTGCCAACAAGTATGCGATATGTGCTACCCACTCAGGTATCGTATGGCTGTCCGATCATGGTCTAATGGAGATTTCCGCCAATGGGGTAGCGAACATAAGTAAGGGCATTATGGACATGACCAACGTCAGCACAATCACATACGACGGCGAGCATAACTGGATATGGGCAAGGGGCACCGTTTCAGGCAAGGATATCTGCTTTGTTTTCCAATGCGATGAGAGAGTGTGGTGGGAATACAGAGGTGACGTTATGCCCGATGATTTTATAGGCGGAGTAAAAGACTGGGCATGGGTATCATATACAGACAAGAAGGTGTATGAACATGGCAATGAAAGCAATGGGGGCGACAACATCATAAGAACAAAGGCAATTATGCCTTTAGGAAAAAAGATTGGCAGGATAAAAGCAATAAGTTCAATGCCATCTGCTTCGTATTCTTTAAGCGCAAGACTATATGGAGAGAATATAGAAAACAGCAAAACGTCGTCCACCGTGACGGCACAGACCAATAGGAAAACCGCTATTCCGGGACTATCTGCGGACTACGTACAGCTTATATTAAGCGGTATAAGAGACGTTATCACTATACAGACAGAGCAATAAGAGGTGCATAGATGGCAAACCAAT
>Ga0116148_1005441_pt1 | contig 10633 bp, 10 predicted proteins | sample AD_UKC055_MetaG_FD_89786 | JGI IMG/M metagenome (GOLD analysis project Ga0116148, IMG submission 89786) | Active sludge microbial communities of municipal wastewater-treating anaerobic digesters from USA - AD_UKC055_MetaG | ecosystem: Engineered > Bioreactor > Anaerobic > Digestate | place: USA... | reverse complement strand
TCACACATAGCAGGGTCAAACTTCACGGTAACTTCGCAGAATTTAGAGCACGCTGACCTAGTAAGCGGTGAACATACCACCGACTCGATGGCCTTGGAACTTCCTTTAATCGCGTCTAAAGCGGCGTCAGATCCTCCAATAATCTCATCTACTACCGTATATGTTCCTGTGGCGAAGTCAGCGCGGGACATAGCTTCCCCTACAGAAGTTCTCTTAAATGCAGTCTTTAATCCTTGGGATAAATCCTTCCAAAATGTAAGCCTAGCGCTATCTGTGTAATCCATATAATCTCCTTATGATTATTATTGAGCAGGCTCTGGGTCTGCTAAGTGGCTAAACCAGCAGGCGTGGTCCTCTGGGTGTTCCTTAAGATGCTTCCTGAGTATCTTGTAACCCTCACCAACAAGGCATTTGTTGTCCACTTTGCCCTTTAGTGAGTTTATAATCTCAGTAGTTTTTTCTTGTAATGTCATAGATCAGCATCCCCATCATAATTGTCTTGGTCTTCTGGTGGTACATCGGTGTCACGGTCGTCACGGTCGCTACTGTATTCGTCCTCTACTTGGTCGATCACATCGTTACCTAGTGGCAAATCCTCGTCCTCGTCCTCAGCACCATCTGCGGCAATAGCTTGGATAGCATCGGCTAGGATGCCCACAACGGATAAATTATCTTCGTTTACAGGAGAGTTGGCAATCACGGAATTACGCAAGATAGTACAAGCCTCACCAGCTTTTCTTAGTGACTTAATCGCAGTCTGCACCGCTTCATCCGCATAGATAGCTTCATCGTCTAAATCACCTGCAAAGTATTCATCGGCAATAACGGTATTACAGGCCTCTGTAATGCTCTTTGCTACTGCCTTGAAGCGGCCAACAAACGATTCATCTGATACAGGATCCGCTGTCACGCTTACAACACCGACAGAAGCAAGAAGCTGCTCTACGTCACTGAATGTGTCGGCAGATTCCATAGCTTTGTCTTCTACAGAGAAGAACATAGCGGTGAAAGAAGTCCATGCGGAAACAAGCTTGTTCTTAATGCTTGCAACGAGAGACTTAATCTTGTCAAGGATGCCTTCATAGACTTTGTAAGATTCCGTTGGAATAGTTTCGATTGTTTCTTTGTTTAGCGCGGTAATCGCTGTTTTAATAGTTTCCGTCGGAGTAGCTGCTTCCGCAACTAACTTGGCCACAAGGTCTCTAAGTTCTTTAAACTCTGCGGGGTCAATAACTGCGGCTTCAACAGATTCCGCGGCTTCTACCATAGTGTTCATACGGTCTAGGATAGGCCCGAATTGAGTTACGATAGCTTTGCTCTTAACGCCTTTTGACACAGAAGTGTCTGTAACGTAAGTCAAAACGTCGTCTTCGGTAAAGTCACCCTTTTCGATTCCGTCCTTAATCTGCTGGTAGTCAACCTTAGTAGCGGTTATGACACCACCGTTTACGGCGGTCACTACCTTAGCACCCCTGTACCCGTACTTATTGTTGACTACGGTCATCATGTGCTTGACATCAGACGTAGAAGCGAACTCCGTGAACACCGTGGATAGGACGGACTTCAAGGAGGCTTCAACGTTAGACGCAGCCTGGACTTCGGGTGAGTTTTTTAGATCCAGTGCCTTTTTAATGCCTGAGACACCTAGTCGTTTAAGCTCCGACACGGAGTTCTCAAACGTGGTGAAGGTCTCTAGGGTTTCCTCAATGACGTCTTTGCTTTCTTCCATTGCGGCCATCTTAGACTTCATCAACTCTACGTGAGATTCTAGTACATCTAGAATATCACCTAGGTTCCTGGCGTCAGCGAACTTAGTGCGTTTACGCAAACCAGAACCAAAGGCTGAAGCTTCGTGTACACGTCTGAAAGCGACACGCCCATCTGGGGTAATGTGTCGCTCTGTTTTATGGAAAGTATGTAATTTAATATTCATAGGACGTATCCTTATTGGTAACTAGTTAGTCCTGGCCCTTGGCTTTATTCTTGGCTTCCTCGAAAGCGGCGATGATATCCTCGGAGCCTAGGGCTTCACTGATAGCATTACTTAGTAAGTGGCAACGAATGGTAACGTCACGAGCTTCTGGGCTGCTGTCGTATTCTCCGCCAAACTCGTCTATAGCTTCATCGTACAAGTCTCCATTACCGACTAGGTACAGTTCCGCCATAAATGTGTTAAATGTGTAAGAACCAGAAGCATTGCCTGTAACGCCATCATCAGCCCACAGGTCTTCTTGTATTTCGTCTTGGGCATCTTCTAAATCGTCATAATCTACGTAATTGCCCTCACGCAGACGCTCGAGAATAGCCTCTTTTACGTCCTCTAGAACAGCTTCTTCATAGTTGTATGTGTCCCAGGTACTAGCTACTTTTTTAAAATCCATAATTCATCTCCTGTTGTGTGTTACCACTGAGCTAAAGACGTAGGGGCTTCTGGCTTCATAGCCTTGTCTACCGACAACGACTCCATCAGTTTTGTTTGTGTATATCAAATATACATTATTGTTTGATTGCGTACAAATATTGTGCTCGATTTCTCTCACAAAAAACCGATATGAGCCACCAATTATCGGGGGTCTCCAAAGGCCTTAATGACGTTTTTATCTTTCAAAGCCTTGTCAATAGCACCTTCCAACAAGTACGTGCGTACTATTACATCTCGCTTTTCCGCGTCGTAGCTCATAGACTCCATGAATCCATCGAACTTTTTCACGGCGGCTTCGTACAAGTCCCCGTTTCCAACCAAGTACACCTCGGCTAGACGCTCATCCATTGTGTATGTGCCACTGGCGTTGCCCGTGACAAGGTCGTCGTTCCACAATACACTCTGTATTGCCTCACGAGCGTCCTCCAGGGAGCCGAAATCGTCGAACTCACCATTTCTAATATAATACAACAAGGAAATCTCTACGTCCGTGGATACCGCGGCTTCGTAGTTATATGGTTCCCATGTCTTTGCAGTATTTTTATAATCCATATCAAACAGCCGTCCTTACAAAAGTATGCAAAACTATGCAACGAGTGCAAAGTGAGCATTTTTGAATTCCTGTTTCATCGATAGGCACTGTTCAATGAAGAACTGTAACCTCCCATCTCTATGAGGTGGCAACAAGTCGCCACCGTCACTCAACTGACATTCATCAGTTGAACAGGCAATACCCGAGGAACTCCCGGGCAATAAATCCATCAACCAGAGTCCGAAGAAACGTAGGTTTCTGGCTGCGTTCACATCACGGTCATGATGTTCTCCACAGACAGGACATACCCACGCTCGATCTTCTAGCTTCAAATCTTCTTTTTTATAACCGCACGATGAACAGAACTTGGAACTTGCATAGAATATTGGTGCTTGCACCAGGTGTATACCATTCCATTCACATTTATATTGGAACTGCACTTTGATTTTACCAAATGCAGAATCTAATATAGATGAAGCGAGTTTTCTGTTCTTGCTCATGTTCTTTGGTTTCAAACTCTCAATGACTAAAACCTTTGGTTTGATTTTCACCACAGAAGTAGTCATTTTATGACAAGCATCGTTGCGGATATCCGCAACCTGCTTGTGAATGCGAGAGAGTTTTAATATCGCTTTCTTTTTATTATTCGATCCTTTCTTCTTTCTGCTGACTGACCGCTGATAGCGTTTCAATCTCATAATTTTCTGCTTGTATGCTTTCGGATTATGAAACGCTTCACCGTAACTGGTTATAGCCAAATTCTTTATACCCAGGTCAACTCCGATCACGTCATATTCATCATCGGTGATTTCATCCCATGTTGCTTTGGTTACATCAGCTACTTCTTCTCGTAGAAGAAATGACACGAACCAATGGTCTGCCTGTCTTGATACTGTTATCTGTGGAATCTTAATCTTACCATCTTTATCTACTGGAGCATAACCACGCTCTTTTAACCTAACTATACCGATTGTAGGTAGCTGAACCCAGTCATAACCAACACGAATAGTACCTGTTAATCTGAAAGAATCATTCAATCCTTTCTTCTTTTTCTTAGGGTATCCACACAACTTCTTGAAGAATTTTTGATATGCAACTTGAAGATCGCGAAGTGATTCTTGACCACAACATTTAGATGATTCATATATCCACTTGTAACCATCAACTTTCTTTAGCTTGTTCCATTCTTTATGCCAGTCCATAGCAGTTCCCATCGTAGATGGAACTTTTGACAATCCATACATGGTAGCTAGTGCTTTATTGGCTGCGTATTCACCTGTTAGTTTTTCCAACATCCAGTTATATGCATAGCGAGAAGTACCTGCGCTTCTAGCACATTGCTTTCTCTGTTCATCATTGAGTTTCAACTCAATTCTGTAACTACGCATGCGGGTCATTAGGCTGTTACATCCTCGATTGTGACAACTTCTGCATCTTTCGTTACTCGAACTACTTTCATACATTCCATCTGGTTCTTTCCTTATAGCTCATATGAGCCATAAATAAATATAGCATATTTTGCATAGTTTTAGTCAGATTTTCGTAGTTTTATGTCTACTGCTCACAGCCCTCTCAAAATTAAACAAAATGTGGGTGCCTCGTACCTTACAGCAAGAGAATCACCCACATTTTTTTTTCATGAATCGCTAAGGAAGATTAGTTACTACCAGAGCCACCTTGTGCAGGAGTTCCTGTTAGAAACACATTCACGTCAGCAGGTGCAGCAGCTTTGTTGGTCAAGACTAAACGTTGTACAAATTCAGGTACAACAGGAGTAATCGCTTTCCAAGAAGCAATAGCACGTTGAGACTGGAATGGGTTGTTAGCTACAGGCATAGTGTCCGTTACGAACACAGGCATGTATGTAGCGGCAACTACAGGAGCTTCAAATGGGGATAATTCAGAAGCGTAAGCAAGAATCATTTCGTTAGGAGATACGCCTACGTAGCTCTGCACGACTGTGATGCCTTCGTTTTCTAAAGTACCGAACACTTGTGGTCCCACTGTATTGGTCTTAGGAGCAGCACGGAATCCAGGGAGTGCTTGGATATATTGACAAGCAACATAACCAGCCACACACTTAGTAGCACGACCCTTACCAGCGTGACGGCCAATGAGAGAAGATGCTTGCTGAATAGCGTAGGCGAATGATTGACGATGCTCGAATTCCGAGATTCCAGGACCTCGGTTGATGTCCCAGGTTACTGGAGCGAAGGAGTTAGCACATTGTGAGTATGCTTTGATGATTTTTTCAGATTCAGCTTGAGCCAAGTGGCCTGTGAGGTCAGAAAGAACTTCATCGGAAGCAGCCTTGCCAAATCGTTTGTTGAATTGGAAGGATTTGAAAGTGCCAATTAATTCCTTAAGGCCAATAATTTCTGCTGTCACCATCTTGGTGTCTAGGTGGTATTCAATTGCAGGAATGTCTTGAGCTTTTTCAAAGTCAACGTCATAAGCAACTAAGCCTTCATAACCAGTAGGAACAGTAATAACGATATCGCTACCGCTAGCGGCGGCAGTTACAGGAACAGAGCCGTAGAATACAGGAAGCTGTCCTTGTCCAGCACTGATACCAACAACATCAACAACAGATTTGTCGGCTGTCTTGACTAAGCGAATGTTGATAGGAATGTTGTAACGTAAGGAAGTCAATCCGTATTTGATTGTTGCAGTAGTACCAGCTACGGCAACAAATTGACGTTCGCTCATGTAGTTAGAAGGAGAAGCTTTCCAGCCTTGGAACGCAGCGAATGTGACAGCGTCGGCATTCTTTGCAGAGAGGTCTTCAGAACCTAAATCAGATCCTTCAGAGCCAACAATAGCAGCACGATGATCATGCCATTTCTTCCAGGCACCTTCCATAGTAGCGCTTCCGCCCACAGTGCCATCTTCGTTCATCCAAGCGTCTTCTTGAGGAAGGGCTTCTAGACCTGATCGAGCTGTGTAAGGATAACCAGAAGTGGTCACGCCCTTGTAATAGATCATGCCATGGTCGTCGTCAATGGTTTGCACAGAAGTGAGCTGTGGAGCGATTGATAACGCATATTGAGCAGTGATTAAGTCGAGAGCTACGTTTGGAAGCATACCTAGGCTAGATGCACTAGAGTTTTCTTCGGTAACAAAAGCTTCGTACTTTTTGTACATGTCGATTTGAGAACCGAGGTTGTAAATATCGTTGTTGGACAAACCACCCTTAAGTGAAGGACTCTTCGCAATCTTGTTTAATTGCGATTCGTACCGAGCTTGGTATGATTCAACCATACGGTTGTACTTAGCAGCGGACATTTCCGCTGGGGATAGTTTTTCTTTGATTGGTTTTGGCATGGTCGGCCCTCCTTATCGTTTAGAACCAGCGGCTTTTGCACGGAACTTGGCGCGGAAAGCGGCACAAGCTTCAGCAATTTTTGCTGGACTGCGGTTTGTTGATGCCAAGCGAGCTTCTCGAGCGGACTTAGCTTGTGTGTATGATTCTCTACGAGCCTTTAACTGGGCAGCGCGATCAGCAAGGCGAGCTTCTTGAGCGGACTTCGCTGGCACACGACCTTTAGCACGGGATTCCAGACGTCTCTTGAAAGCTTCACGACGTCTAGCCTTATATGCTTCTTCTGCGGCATCATCGTAACTCGCGTCCACAGAAGCAGAACCTAATACGGTTTCTTCTTCAACGTCTTCTTTAGAAGCGGTGATAACGGCTACAACAGCAGAGTTAGGGTTTTCTGGGTCTGGGGATACCACGACCTGGATGTCTTTTTCAGCGTCGGCAAAGATTACTTCTGTGGAATCGGCTTGAAGTTTGACGCCATCAATGTCGATGACACTATCTTCTTCCGATTCTCTAACTTTGCGTTTCGCAAATTTGTTTTTAATAAGCATGTTACATGCCTCCTATAACAGGGTTGTTTTACTTGTGTATACACAAGATGACGTGTTTCCGTCATCTATACAAGTGATAATATACATAGAATTGTGCACGTGTCAAAATTTGTCATTGAAGTAACAAATTATCTTTAAGTTCGCCCAAAATAAAGAGACTCTGATGGTCAACTACCCACGCCCTAAAGGGTGTGAGCTTGCGACCGCCTATTTGTCAGAGTCTCTCGTGCTTGTTATACAGGGTCTAGTTAGTCTAGCGGATTCGTCTATTGGCACGGTGGGTACGTCTGTAGCTCTCATCGCTGTCTAAAGAAACCAGGTCACCCTCGTCGTTGAACATAAGCCCTTCATCGGCTAATTGAGATTCCGACGGAATTAACTCGTCTTGCTCCATCCACGAATAAGCCTTCTTGATGTCATCTTCAGAGAATGCCATAAGCAAAAACTCGGCAACGTCCTCCATAGTGAGATATTCCATCGCTACAAGAGAGAATATGCGGTCTGTATACTCACGAGCGGCACCCTCGTTCTTCTTGCCCCGTCTTAGGCTTTCTAGTTTCTTTTGCATGGAAGCCTTTGGTTTTAGTGTTTTCATGTGTCTGTCCTTTGCAAAGATTATTTTGCAGTTAATGTATATTCTTTAATGCCGTCGCTAAACTGATATTCAGCAATTCGGCTTTCAAACTCTTTGAGAAACGCCTCCGCGTTTTCTTCAGTGAGCTGTTCGTCTGTCAAGACCATCTTTAGTGACATATCGTCTTTAAAAGAAGAGGAGCTTCCATAAACATAGTCAAAGCTACGAGATATACGGCCTGTTAATTCGTAGCCATACCGACCCCTATGTAACAGCACGGAGGCCTCCGCAAACATGTCTGTGCCTTCCCCCATGTACGCGTCTATGTATTCATAGAATTCGTCGGTATCTTCTGGAGCTGTGTTCCCATACTCAGAATGGTACTCGGAAACAGCCACATCGTATAGTCTGTCATACTCTGCTGCTGTCTTAGGATCTAGATTTCCACAATAGTTTAAGTCCCTGAGGTTTGTAGTCCAAGCCTTTACCAAGGCCCCAACACTATCAGAGATAAAGCGTGCGACATCTTCAACACCGTTGCCTATTTCGGCCCAAGCCTCACACCCGCTACTACAAGCATCATTTACGCTGTATTCGTCTAGAATTTCCGTAGCACGTGCTCGTATAAAAGAGTCAAAGAATCGGGCACCCTCGGAGGCGCTAGCCTCACTCTTCTTGCCACGTTTTTGCGTTGAACGGAACTTTATCGCACTCTCCCCTCGTTTGTTGTTAGTTTTACGGGGGTTGCCCTGTGCCTTAAGACTGTCCTTGTCCACGATGACAATGTCGTAGTCAGCGTATACCCTAGACAACATAGCGTATACAATGCTGTCTTCTGGATTACGCATAGGGACACACTCGTCTTCTATATAATCTATGTATGCACTAACGTGTTCTTCCTCTGAAGAGTACGCCTGCACCTTGTCTCCATCACGATCATCCACTAACACAGCTAGCTCCGCGGTGTCGTCTCCTGTGCCTTCAATGCAGAAGTAGACTCGCAATGTCTTCTCGTTGGCTTCAGATGCCGTCTGTTCAGGCTTCCACACAAAGTCCCTGGGGTATCTGTCAGACGCATTGGAATACCCGTAGGTACCCCCAACGACTGTCCCATTAGGAAAGGTGTAATCAAGTTGTTCTACTAGAGTAGGAGCTATAGCGAGGAGCTTTGCTTGGTCTTCCTCGGAAATAGCGTCGTCAAACATAGTACGTAGGGCGTTGCGCATATCTTCGTCTGTAAGAGCAATTCCGCGAGTTTCAGCCCACTCGTCTCCGCTGTTGCTGTAGTATTCGATATAGAGAAGCTCTACATCGTTCATAAAAGAAATACTGCATAATTCCTCAGTCACACTGTCCACGTCAGACACACCCGCCATAATAGCTACTTGGCGGACGTTCAATTCAACAACAGGCTTAGCAAACCAATCAAACCAATCATCGTCTTCAAGTCGCCACAACCATGGCTTACCCGAAGTTCCTCCGTCAACTACCTCACCATCAACGACTGCTGTTCTGTCGTCGTCGTCGTAGGTGTATCTAGTGCGTCTCTCGCTCTTGTCGAACCAATCCTGGGTAGCCCCCACAAGTTCGTCCAGGCTTTCAACGTATTCCACTTCTTCGGGAACGTCGGAGTCCATAGACTGCTTGCATTCATCACGGTAAGCCTGGACCTTTTTAAGAACGTCCTGGTAAGAGAAATTCTTATTCTTAAAATATAGGTCAAGGTCGCCCAAACCGAACTGACCGTTATCATCGGAGCCTGCGTGTACGAAAGCGAAACCGTCTTCGGTGAACGGGTCATATTCGTCAAGCCACGGTGAGAACGAACTCCTGCCCTCAATAAAATGGCAGAAGTCATTGTAGCGTTTAGCGTCTTTTTCTATCATAAGTGTTCCTTCCTTTATGTGAACTACCAAGAAACTAAATATTTCTGGGCTTCAAACAGCCTCACGGCTGTTCTTTCTACGCTAGTTCTGTGTTGCGTTAGCAACAGGGAGAATCCTATATCTCGTAGACTTATATTTCCGAGTGTTACTATTTGACTCGGTAGTTTTTTTGTTTTATAACTTTATAACGCTGGTACTTATCCAACTCAGTTATAATGCAAATATACATTATTATTTGTCACATCCATCCCACGACTAAAGATCGTGGGCTTTCTGCTCCGAAACCATCGTAATGGAACGACTCTCCCGTGCTGGACGCCTGGATTCGTCCGAGGCATCATACCCATCAGCTTATTCAGGGTTGTAGCCATGTGCATACTCAATATCTTGTAGGAATGCACTATCTATTGTCAGCGTGCCGTCTACGAGGTCATCGTAAGTACCCTTATCTCTTCTAGGCACAAACTCTAGGTCTACATCAAACCTGTCCACGAAGGTATTACTTGGAAAATACACGCTCACGGAATCAACGTAAGGTGAGTGAGACCAGCCACCGCCATAGTTTTCATCAAAGTCACTGAAAGTCCTTCCCTTATAAAAGTAGCTCCGCAAGGCTTCTATTTTCTCATCCCTAGTCGGCTTGTCCTCATCTTCAAAATAAGCGGGGTCCACGTCCTTCCAAATTTTAGGGGAATCCTTAATCTTAAAAATCAAATCTCCCCGGTATGGGTCTGGCTTCTCACCTACTTCAGCGTTTACCCCAGAAACACTCCAGTCGTAGCCCGCAGCGTCAGCACCGTATTCTACAGGGGCAGTAACGACAAACGAGCCCGTATTGGCAGAGTACTCAATCTTGGGTTCTTCTGTAATCTCCAGATCCGTAATGGTGACGGTATACCCCGCACCAGGACCTTCTACCACTTTCCGTGGAATAGAACGGCTCTCACGTGCTGGGCGCCTGGATTCAAACTTTTTATGTGCACCTTCGTGCACTCTTATCTTAATACTCATGTAATGTACTCCTCTAGGACCAAAGCCTATCTAGAAATGAAGGTGTTTCTACTTTCTTAGGAACGCGAGCCTCAACAACCTTGAAAGTATTGCTGGCACTTGGTGTAAAACGAGTCTGTAAGCTTTCATATGTAGCCCCAGACCGAAGTGTACTCTCTACGTAATCCTCATTCAAGCCATTTTTGTTCGCAAACCGTAGTATTTCAATAGTCTTACGAGCTTCTGAAATCTCGACACGAAGGTCTTTAAGTTCCTCAACCTCTGCCCTTAAGCTTTCAAAATGCTCTGTGATTGTCTGTCTAATGTCCCCGACTACATCGGTGAACTCTTCCACG
>Ga0116148_1005440_pt1 | contig 10637 bp, 8 predicted proteins | sample AD_UKC055_MetaG_FD_89786 | JGI IMG/M metagenome (GOLD analysis project Ga0116148, IMG submission 89786) | Active sludge microbial communities of municipal wastewater-treating anaerobic digesters from USA - AD_UKC055_MetaG | ecosystem: Engineered > Bioreactor > Anaerobic > Digestate | place: USA... | reverse complement strand
GCGTGTTGCCGTTGCACGAGCACTCATAACGCAACCCGATATTATACTGGCTGATGAGCCGACAGGTAATTTAGATAGGAAAAACTCGGATATTTTAATTGAACTTTTATTTAACGATTGCAATGATAAAGGCTCAACAGCAGTGGTTGTTACACACGATCAAACCATTGCAGCAAAAACACAAAGAATCATTACATTAATAGATGGGATGATCCAGAGTGAAATAATGAATTGATAAATGTATATTGATGCAATGGTAAGGTGTAGATAAATTATTTGATATGCACAATGGGTATAATTTTACTGAACTATAAACAAATTTTACTGTAAAAGGAATTATAGTGTTATGAAAATTGAATTTGTTGGTGGAGCACGAACGGTAACCGGTTCATCGTTTATTGTAAAGAATAATAATTTTACCGTTATGATTGACTGCGGTATGTTTCAGGGAACACGTGAGCTAAGGGAACGAAATTATCTTAATCTTATCTATGCACCTTCACAAATTGACAGTTTGCTTTTAACCCATGCGCATATTGACCACAGTGGGCTTATTCCAAAATTGGTAAAAGAAGGTTTTACCCAGGCAATATATGCCACAAAGGCAACATGTGAACTTTGCAGTATTATGCTGCCCGATAGTGCCCATATTCAGGAGCAGGATGCTGAAATCATTAATAAAAAGCGAAAAAAATTGGGACGCGAATATATTGAACCACTCTACACCTCTGAAGATGCAGAGCGTTGCATGCAATACTTTCATCCTGTACGCTATCATCAAACGCTATCAATTCATCCTGATATTACCGTGCAGTTTAAGGATGCCGGACATATATTGGGTTCCTCTTTTATTGAAATGAATATCAAAGATAATGGCAGACAAAATGTTATAGTATTTTCTGGTGATATTGGCCAAAAAAATCAGGCAATTATACGTGATCCGGAGTTGCCCGATTATGCCGATATATTGCTCATAGAATCAACGTATGGTGATAGACTTCATAAAAGCAAAGAAGATACCTATAATGAATTAAAAAAGGTTATAATTGAATCATATAACAAACATGGCAATATAATCATTCCAGCATTTGCTATTGAGCGTACACAGGAATTATTATACACAATAGCACAGCTAGTAAAAAAAGGTGAAATACCCCCAATACCTGTTTATTTAGATTCACCTTTAGCAACATCAGCTACCGATATCTTTATGAATAATCAGGATTGTTTTGATGATACGATGAATAAGTTACTGCGTTCGGGCGATAGTCCTCTGGATTTTCCTGATCTTCATTTTGTTAAAACTGTGGAAGAATCAAAATGGTTAAACAATAATGCAAAAGGTGCAATAATCATATCTGCAAGTGGGATGTGCACAGCAGGGAGGGTAAAGCATCATTTGCTGAATAATTTATATAAACCTGAGTCATCGGTTGTATTTGTTGGATATCAAGCAGAAGGTACGCTGGGCAGACGAATTATTGACGGTGCACGCATGGTCAAAATATATGGTGAAAATGTTGCAGTGAGGGCAAAAATTTATACTATTGGTGGTTTTTCTGCACACGCTGATAAAGAAGGACTGCTTGATTGGATGAGTACTATCAAAAATCCTAAATTAAAAGTCTTTGTTGTCCATGGCGAAGAAAAAGCATCAGCATCGTTAGCAGAAGAGATACGTAACAGATTTGGCTATACAGTTTATGTGCCTCATTGGGGTGAGATAGTTGATCTTGAAACAATGAAATCTGAATTTGCAAAATATAGTCCATTTGATATTGCTGATAATGTTGAATCTGAGCTTGAGCATGTTGAAAAATTAGTGCAAACTTTAAAAGCACGATATAAAAAAGCAAAAGAAGAGGGCAGGCGCATCAACTGGAATCAAATTGGGAATGATATATCTGATATACGTGAGCTTGTATCAATGATTAATGATGAACTATAGCGCATGCCCAATCTTCAATAACTATCACTCATAAACCTTTTCTTCAACCTGATCTGCGCCAGGAGCATCCTGTTCAACATCTCGCAGATTAGCTTTTGAAATTACCTTAAAGTATTCTTTATACCATTCATTCTGAATGATTAAATCCATAACCTCATTGGTACCAACCCAGATCATGGATAACCTGATATCCCTGACAATACGTTCAAGTGGATAAACATTGGTATAGCCAATGCCACCCATTACCTGCATGCAGTTATTGGCAATAGTCCATGCAGATTCGGTTACAAACTTTTTAGATTCGGAAACCATTCTTCTTACTCTTCCTGGATGTACTTTCCCTGAATCAATAGCAAGTGCAGTACTGTATACCAGTGATCGAGTAGCATCCAGTAACATGACGCCATCTGCCACTTTAAAGCCAACTGCTTCAAAATATGCTATGGGTTGACCAAATGCTTTACGCATAGAGGTATATCGGGTTGCTATCTCAACTGCAGGTCGCACACTTCCAATGGTCATTGCAGCGGTACCCAAACGCTCAGGCAACATATTCCTTACAAATACATCAAAACCACCATTAATGCCATTCAATGCATAACGTTCAGGAACTCGTACTTCATCTAAAATTAAACGACCGGCACCACCCCCACGAACTCCCATAAGTCCATATATATATTTTGTTTCAACACCTTTAGTCCGTGGTACCATAAAACAGGTTAAACGCTGATGAACTTTTCCTTCAGGATTGGTAACCGCATATACCATAAACCAATCAGCACCTTCAGCTCCAACAATAAATCGTTTCTGACCGGTAATAATCCAATCACTGCCATCTTTTTTAGCAACTGTTGATGCTCCAAAAAAATCTGAACCGCCACGTGGTTCTGTTAGGCATTCTGCAGCATAAACATCACCTTTTAATAACGGTACAACGATTTCCTGTTTTAACTCTTCGCTTCCAAATTCAACTATTGCTTCACATACTATATCAGCACCAACGCCCCATAAACAAGCTAATGAATAACTGGCAACGCCAATCTCTTCTGCAACAATACAATCATCTACCCATTTGAGTCCTCTACCGCCATATTGTTTTGGCAATCGTATTCCCAGCAAATTCCTTTTTCCAGCCTCTTTTAAAAATTCTTTTGGGAAATGTATTTTTTCTGCATCCATGTCTAAAATCATTTCACGAGGTACCCATTTCGCAAAATCACGAGCTTCATCCCTCAATTTTAACTGTTCATCCGACATGATATAATCAAACATATAAGCCTCCTCATAAATATTTATTATTAATAATTTTTATTTCTTTTTACCATGTTCATTATATTGTTCTTTTAATAGATATTTCATAACCTTACCACTTGGATTATATGGCAAACTATCAACAAAGAAAATCTGTCTTGGTATTTTATATCTTGCTATATTTTTGCTACAATATTCAATGATTTTTTCTTTTGTTATATCACTATCCTTAGCTTTTACTATAAATGCTGCTACAGTTTCTCCCCATTCAGGATCAGGTAAACCAATCACTGCCACTGCAGTTATACCTGGTATTGTAAGTATAACATCTTCTACTTCCTTTGAATATACATTTTCACCGCCGGTAACTATCATATCCTTTATTCTATCAATTATAAATAGATAACCATCTTCATCAATTCGTGCAACATCCCCAGTTTTATACCATCCATCTTCAAACACTTCTTTCGTTGCTTCAGGATTTTTAAAGTATCCTTTCATCATACTATCAGCTTTTAGCCAAATTTCTCCTGCTTCACCTGGCTTCGCCTCTTCATCTTTTGTTTTCATTATTTTTAAATCACATCCAGGAAGACCTGATTTCCCTATAGAACCAGCTTTTATAAGTTGATCTTTAGGCAATAAAACTGTACCTGTTGGTCCGGATTCTGTCATACCATAAACCTGATAAAATTTATCACTTTTATATTTTTCTATAATTACTTTAGCTAAATCTGCACTTATGGGGCCCCCACCATATATCCATGCTCGCATTGTAGTTAAATCATACGTATCAAAGTTAGGTATCATTTGAAGAGGTAAAGTATATGAAACTGGTGCTCCAAAATATACAGTACACCTTTCATTTTGAATGGTTTGCACAAAATGCAAAGGATGATATTCCCTTAACAATACTGTAGTACCTCCAACATATTGAATCCCTGAAAACCAATTATTTAATGGTGATGAATGCCATATGGGCATTGCCATCAATAGTATATCATCTTCGTCCATTTTTGTTGCCAAAGCACCAGTTATTCCAGCCATAATAACATTTCTATGGGTATGTATGCATCCTTTAGGCTTTCCAGTAGTACCTGAAGTATATAATAATTGAGCAAAATCATCATCTCCAATTATTACTGGTTTTGGATCTTTTTTGTTTATAATTACATCAGATAAGAATTGATATCCATTAACTTTTGAATCTAATGAAATTTTAGTTATATTTGTCGTGATATTTTCAGCAATAGCTGAGAGTGATCCATCAAATAAAAATAATTGTGACTCGCTGTTATGTAAGATATAGTCTGTTTCAGGTGCCGTAAGTTTATGATTGATTGGCACTACAGTTGCTCCTGCAATCCATCCACCATACATTGCAATCACAAAATCTGGTGTATTTTGACTCATAATCGCAATTTTATTGTCTTTTACAATTCCTAAAGATTGGAATAATGCAGCAGCTTGCAAAGACAGATTTAACACTTCCTTAAAAGAATAACTTTTGCCATTAAAACGAAGACAAGCTTTGTCTGGATGCTTTCTAACATTGCTTTCAAGTACAGAAACAGTATTCATAGTCGTCCTCCTTAAAATATAACATTTTGTTATAATATTGTTATAACTGTTATATCTGTCAACATAAATATTTAAAAAATTTGTTGTCATACAAACGATATACTATATCAATTAACACGTAAAAATGTATTGAATATTTCTTTACTACGTTTAAACTATGGTTTACATTGCTATTTACTATTGGCACTTCAAAAAATAAGGTTTTTCATTAAATAATACTATGATAAAACATTATTGAACGGCTTGTTGTCATTGGGAAACATCATGATGTACATTATGAGAAGGTGTCTTATGTTTATGGCACTTAAAGTATAAATAGTATAAAATGAGAATACTGTATGGCATTCAAAGAGATTGGAAAAAAAATTCAGATTGCTCGTGAAGATAAAGGTATAACGCAGATTGAATTGTCAAAAATGCTTGGCATTACACAGGCTGCATTATCAAACTATGAATTAGGCAAGCGCAGATTGTATTTGCAGCAAATAGAAGAAATTGCCAGATATCTTGAAAAACCCGTATCATACTTTCTTGACGAAGAACCTTTTATAAACACTGATATTGAAATATCAGATAATACAATCGACCATATCACTGATAAAATCCATTATCTTAAAAATCATGAAATTGCCCAGTTAAACCAGTTTATTGATTATTTGTTATGGAGAAGGAATCATGAATAATGGGATATCATCCGAATATCTTTCTGAATTAATTAATAATTGTATGCAAACGTTAAATCTTAATGCATCAAAATTTGAAGATCTACCAGATTATGAACGAGCATCAGCATATTATTCATTATACCATAAGAATAAAATACATTTGCTGCTGGTTAGTAATACGTACAAAGGTCTTGACGCAACATTTACTCAAACAGGAAAAGTATTTGAAGAACTTTCTTATCATTATTTTGATACTCTGCCAACCATATTAACTACTATTCATTGTCTGGAATTAATAAACTCTATTGCTGATGATAATAAAAAAATTTTTTTACTTAATCAGGTCATCGATTCAAAAAAGCCTTTTGCATTTTGTTTAACCGAAGAAAATGCAGGCTCGGATATTACATCAATAACAACAACTGCAATAAAAGATGGCAAACAGTTTATTATTAATGGTAAAAAGGATATTGTTATAAACAGCGGGATAGCATCGTTTTATATTCTTTTTGCACGAAGCGGCAAAAAGGGGAGGGCAGGCTTAAATGCATTCTTAATTCCTGAAAATGCAAAAGGATTATTAACAAACAAATTAATGTTAGATAGTTTTTATAATAGCGTGCTTGGCACCGTAATATTGGAAAATGTAGCAATAGATGATGAGTATCAAATTGGAGAAGATGGAAGTGGTTATTTTTTATTAACCGAAATGCTTGATAAGGGTAGACCATTGGTAGCTGCCTGTTGCGTTGGTGGAGCGCAAAGAGCTTTTGATATAATATTAGAGCACACAAAGAAACGGAAGCAATTTTCTAAAACTCTTTACAATTTTCAGGGAATAAATTTTCCAATTGCCGAATTTGCAACCCGTATCCATGCAGCACGATTATTATATAAGGATGCCTGTAAAAAGATTGATAATGGTGAACCTTTTAGCAAAGAATCCTCCATGGCAAAATATTTTGCATCCAGATTGTTTTTAGATATTACCACATTTGGGATGGATGTTTTAGGCTACCGTTCCATTATCGATAGAAGTGAGATAAAACATCTTAACAACTGTGCGCATACCATGATGTTTATTGATGGCACAGAGAATGTCCAGAAAATGATCATTGCCTCGCTACTATAAATGTATTAATAGTTATCCTTTATTTTTATGTTTTGATAGTTACCATATAAAAACAGATGTTTTATCAACTCATTCTTTCTGTTTATTAAATAGTTTATATATTCACTGTTATTGCTTTCCTTTTTAAGAAGGTTTATATACTGCATAATAGCGATGGGTTGAATTTTCCTCCCATATTTATATTTTGATTCAGTATCAGGAATGTTGATTATCATTACTGGAATTATTGTATATTTGTGATTGTTCACATTATTTTTTGTTACAGTAAGCTTTACTATAATTGTTTCACGAGTACTGCATTCAACACCGCTTATGGCATCAATATGGACTGAAGACTGGTTGGCTATAAAATTACCCAGGCTATAAAATATGGTACAAATACGCCCATCCTTTGTTTTAAACTGTTCAACAGGTTGAACCACATGCGGATGGTGTCCTATAACACAATCTACACCTGCCTCACAATAGTTGTGTAAAATCTCACTGTCGGATTTTGTAGGTTGTGTTTTATATTCTTCACCAATATGAGCCACCATAACAAGAAAATCACATTTTTGTTTAATGCGTGTAATATCATTCAATACTTTGTTTATGTTATAAAAATCATTTATAAAAATTTCTTTTTTTAGTTTACTTGATAGTTCATAGTTGAAAACTCCTGTATAGGCAATAATGCCAATTTTTATACTATCACCAATTATAATACCATTCATTGAATCTTTTGTTGTGTTTACCAATGTACCTGCACCAATATAAGCAATATTTTTTAATTCAAGCATTTTTATGGTGGCAAGCAAACCCTCATATTGTTGATCAAGAATATGGTTATTTGCAAGTGTTACAATATTTATATGATTGCTAACAAATGCATCTAAAACTGCTGGAGGGCAATTGAATATAAAAGGTTTGCTTGTAAAAGGCGGAGCAACGGGAAACTCCATATTTGTAACAACATAATCTGAATTTTCAAATTCTGTTTTGATATATTCAAATAATATATTAAAACCGCCATTATTGATTGTTTGTTTTGTTTTTGTATCAATAATATTATTTCTGAAAGCAAACGACTTTACAGGACCATGCATAATGGTATCTCCTGTAAATGATACTGTTAACGCGGTATTGTTGTTATTAGATTCTACCGTGTTAAAACAGGCAATAACAAATATAAGTATTATTGGGATTGTAATGTTTATTAATCGCATAAAATATTATGATACCCGTGGTTTATTGGCTCAATATAAAGTACATTTCCATAATTAAATATCTTTTAAAATATTTTTAGGTATCATTGAGAATTGTCGATGATTTGTCTATTCATTTATAATACGTATAATACTATATAATACTATATAATACTATATAATACTATAGTTACAATAATCTAACAAAAATAGATACTCAACTTTTATTACTTCCGATAAGAAATATTATGTCACATTAGAAATTATATTCTTTAACACATTTAAAACATACTGAGATTATATAATATTATAGTACCTATCACCAACAAACGTAACAAACCAACAGCATGTCGGGGACCTGCTCTCCGTATAATGTAAGTGTCATAGGTATCAACAGAAAAATTTTTTGCTATTGATTTTAATGCTACTGATAATACGTTATTTATGAAAATCTACGTCATCAGTAACTATCGGATAAAAAATTAACATGATAAAAATGAAACATAGAACCAGATACTATATTAGTTTAATCTTAATTAATACAAAGCTGCAGTATAATAGATTACATTGTCAAATGCATATTTAATAACATCACCTTCACTGCACATTGCCTCTAAATGAGTGTATGTTTCTGATAACGAAAGATACATATCCAGCACTAAATTTATACCCTTAAGATTTTTGAAAACCTTGCGTGCAAGAACATAAACAGTACAGTCATTATTCAATAGTACAGTATATATTCGCTGCTTACGTAATTGATATATCTTGTAATAGGTGTTAATTAACCTGTCAAGTTTTCCATCAAATGGTTCACCATGTGCAGGGAATATTTTATTAGGGTGTAATTTTTCAACCTTTTTTAATGCATTATGAAAAATAGCATGACTTTGCGAAACGGGGAATGATGTATTTGGTTCAAAGCCCGCTAAAATGATAGGTTTTACGCCAGGAACAATATGATCACCAGAAAACAGCAACCCCTCTTTTTCAATAAATAAACACATCTGCCCTTTTGAATGACCTGGTGTTAAAATCAATTTTGCATTATAATCCCCTACTCGCAATGTGTAAACTTCATCAATTATTTTATGTGTTATGGTAACCTTATGACCCATTGATTTAAACATTATATCAAGGATTGCCAATGGTACAATCAATGATTTTGCTACACCCATAGATTGCATAAAACGCAACATTATCAATGGATTGGCATAAACCCCTTTTTCTATACGCATTGCATCAGCATTATGGGCTATCACCTGAATATTATTATTGCTTCTTTTCACCATTGCATTTGCAGCACCATAATGATCGACATGTCCATGGGATGGTATAATCTGATGGATATCCTTAAACTGTAATCCAATCTCATGCAAGGCTTTTTGTAATAATCTCCATGTCCAGGATATGCCGGTATCAAAAAGGGTGTTTACCTCGCCTTTAAAACAATAAACATTAATGTAAGGTGGATTACCCGGAAGTGGCAGGGAAATTCTGTATATGGTATCATTAATCTGTGATATTTTATATGATAGTTTCAAATTTTACCATTTTTACCATGTTTTCATAAAATAATAATCTTCACACTGAAAAATCATTTTTGACTATTTATACTATTTATTTTATTATAATAAAAAGTACAAAATTCTCCACTTTTATACTCAGAGAAAAACATCAAAAATTATTTATACGTGGCATCATTATGTATTAAATAAAATAATTGTTTATCTTCGATAGTTGTCAATGATTTTATAAATAAAATGTTGATGAATCAAAACCTGGTATGGCAATAGGATGTGGTAGAGATGCAGAATCATACCTTTCAGTTATTAAAGAATTATTAACATGGCTTATAGAGCCTTTAGCTTCATAAATATATCACTAAATTTTGAATCTTTCCGGTAAAATACCGGTGGCTGCCCTAACGGTGCATCTATTTTTACGGTTCCACCAGAAAATTCTTTTCCGCTCCAAACATGAATCCAGTTGTCATGCGGAAGATATACTTCCCACTTCTTTTTCCCTTTGCGGTACACTGGAGCTACCAATAAATCCCTACCTAATAAATATTGATATTGGAATAGGTGCAGTTTCTCGTCATCAGGATAATGGATATACGGATGCCTCATCAATGGCAAACCATTAGTATGGTATTCGTCCTTGCAATGTTCAAAATAGGGTTTGAGTGCTGTATGAATTCTGGTCATTTTTGCTAAATGCTGCAAGGTTTCTTTATCGCTGTTAAACTGCCAGTTAGATTCAGGGCGGTTGCCTTCATGTGTTCGCATTACTGCCGTAAAAGCACTCAATTCAGCCCAGCGCATAAATAGTTCTTTGCTTCGTTTAATCCATAGCAAAGTTGTATATCCACCAATGTCAGAATGGTAATACCCTACCCCACAAAAACCCAGTGAAATCCCCGCCGGTATGACCGAAGCAAGCCCATCGTTTTTACTCCAGTTAACCAGCTGATCGCCAGCCCATATTAAAGTACTGTATTGTGAAGTACCAGTATAACCAGCACGTGTAAAAAATACAATATCACCCAACCTACCGGCTTCCTGTATAGCTTCATAATTTATTTTTGCCCACTGTACCGAATATTTATTATGGAATAGTTCTGCCGACTCACCTGAATACAGCTGCGTATCAGTTTCAAGATATTCGCCAAAATCTGCCATCCAACCGTTTAAATCTAAATCAATCATATTTTTCTTTATTACATCTTTAATCCATCTGCATGCCTGTGGATTGGTTAGATCAATTACCCCTGCCGGGAATGCTGTGGTTACAATATGCCGTACTGCGCCAGTTTTGTCCTTTACAAGGTATCCTTTTTGGGATGCTTCTTTATATAAATCGCCATCCGTTGT
>Ga0116148_1005432_pt1 | contig 10646 bp, 12 predicted proteins | sample AD_UKC055_MetaG_FD_89786 | JGI IMG/M metagenome (GOLD analysis project Ga0116148, IMG submission 89786) | Active sludge microbial communities of municipal wastewater-treating anaerobic digesters from USA - AD_UKC055_MetaG | ecosystem: Engineered > Bioreactor > Anaerobic > Digestate | place: USA... | reverse complement strand
TGTAGATTTTGAAGCAGAAAATCCACAGGACACAGATTATATTTATTCAAACTGGGTAAGAAACGGCGGCGACGGTGCTATAGGTTACACTTTCGGCAATTATAAAGTACCTGCCGGACAGTGGGGAAACATCGTAACGCCTGATGATTTGAGATTTACTTACATTTGGGGTACTGATTTTAAGGCTACAAACGGACAGAGTTATACTGACGAACAGATTCAGTATTTCATTGATTCAGCGGTCGCAGAATTAGAGCGGCAGCTTGATATTACGATTAAGAAAAAGAAAATCAGATACAATGCAGCAGAAAGAAATCTTGCTAAAGGCACTGATTACGATATAGACGAAGCGGTTTACGACTTTAAGTTTTCGCGTATTTCACGATATGGATATATCAAAACACGCCGCAAACCGATTATTAAACTTCACAAACTTTCATTGCTTACTCGTTGGCAGGGTGTAAAAGACCTTACACAGACTACCATTATTGATAAAACAAAAGGTGTTCTTAAACTTATGGAACGCCCTATAAGACCTTCCGAAACTTCAAGCGGTATTCAGACCGCTATAGGCGTTTACGGAAATCAAACATTATCCGCACAGTTATTCTATGCGATTGATTATGACGCAGGTTATGAAACATCGGACGATGTACCACAGGATTTAAGAGAAGTTATTGCTAAACAGGCTGCAATAAGTCTTTTGAATATTGTCGGCGACGGCTTGATGTCGGGATTCTCTTCAAGTTCATTGAGCATGGACGGACTTTCAGAATCATTCAGTTCTACACAGTCGGCTACAAGTGCCTATTTTGGTGCGCGTATCGCCGTGTATAAAGACGACATCAAAGAGTACATAAAAGCAAACAAAAATAAGTTTGCAAATATGGCAATCGGCGCAATTTAACATAGTGAAAAATTACCTAAAAGGTAATTAAGGGGGAATATTGTTTGAAAAGATTAAGGCATTTTTCGCAAGCAAGACTGTAAAAATCGTTGCTTGGGTTGTACTTGCACTTGATGTAACCGCTTTAATTATTGGCGGTGCAACAACAGTTGAAATCACTGACGGTATCGCACTCATAGCTGGAGTTATCGCTGCCGTTTCACTGGTTATCGCTTTTATCGCAGAGCGAATCAAAAAGTAACTCTTACCGTATCGCGTTACTTTTTGGGGGTGTTGTCGGTGCTTTTTTTTCTCCTTTTCAAAGAAATTTTCACGCCGGCAACGCCCTTTTTTCTTTTTTTAATAAATGTAAATGAGAGGGCAACAATGAAACCGTGGGAACTTTACAACTATCAGAAAGATATTGATTACAGGACAAACACTTTTGACTACGATTGGCGCGTAAAAGTTGATAACGACGAAAGAACAATCTATGTATTTTCGCAGTTTTCAACAAGCGTTATCGACTGGATTGTGAACTTCTTATTTTTCATGATTCCACAGGTTAGGCAGTGGTATGTGTATTTCGCTTGCTTGGGTTGGCAGACTACTTTTAATTCCTGCAAAGGCTTGTTTATGAATGAGGTTTTAATGGCTATGAATACCTTCCCGGACTATAAGGTAGTTGTTTGCGGTCATTCATACGGCGGCGCAGGTTCAGTATTGGCAGGAATTGAAATCTTTTTCCAGTCGGGAAGAAAGCCGGATTTAGTTACTTTCGGCGCGCCTAAACCGCTTGTATTTTTCATTACAAAACTTATTTCACGGCTTTTCTTTGGCAAGGTTACGCAGTACGCGCACTGGTGCGACATTGTTACTTATATGCCGCCTTTACCGGGATATTGGAATGTGAAAGTTATCCGGCTTGGTAAGTTCAGTTTCAAGGGCTTATTCAATCCGCAGAAATACCATTGTATTTATGGCGATGAATCGCTTTATGAAAATATAAAGGAGTGAAAAAACTATGAAACTGTATGTAGAGCGCATGATTAAAGAACGCGACGACCTGAAAGGAAAAATCAAGAAGGCTAAAGCTGCACTTGAAAACAATCCTTTTGACATGACAGAGACCGGGAAAGAACTTCTGACGGAGCAGGTAAAATCAATGGAAAGTTACCTTGCTATCCTGAATCAGAGAATTGAGTATGAATCCGGCGGCGAAATCAGAGCATAGGCAGATAATTTTTCTGTTTATATAAATCTTTAAGGGGGTGTTATTATGGCACTGGAAAAACTTAAAAGAGGCTGCCCTTATGGGAAAGAAATTGCCGAAGAAATTGAAAAAGGTGGAAACGCAGTTCTTGAAACAAGACTTGCAGCACTTGAAACAGCAGGTATTGAAACAAGACTTGCAGCACTTGAAACAATGTTTTTAGCGGCAGGTATTGAAACAAGACTTGCAGCACTTGAAACAATGTTTGCGGCAGTTCTTGCAGCTGAAGACACAGACGACGGAAAGACTTTGCAGATTGATTCAAACGGCAAGGTTGCACTCGTTACTGTTTAATTCTCCTGATGTTCGGGCAGGAAACGGAAAACGCCCGGACAAATTAGGACAAGTTGCGGACACAAAAAGACGAGTTAGGACAAGTTATGAATAGGACTGATATAAAAAATCAAACTTTCGGACGGTTAAAAGTTATTGATTATGCTTTCTCAAAAGACGGTCGTTCTTATTGGCACTGTAAATGCAGTTGCGGTAAAGAATTGGACATTATGGGGAAAGATTTAAAAAATAATCACATACAAAGCTGCGGTTGTTTACGTCGAGAAGTAACATCTAAGCGCATGACAAAACACGGAAGTACAAATACGAGGTTGTATCATATTTGGTCTACAATGAAACGCCGGTGCGAAACTGTAAAATCGGGTAAAGCGTATAAAGATTACGTTTTAAGAAATATAAAAATATGCGAAGAGTGGCACGATTTTTCTGCATTTCAAAATTGGGCTTTTGAAAATGGATATACAGACGAACTTACTATAGACCGCATAGACAATAATGGAAATTATTGTCCTGAAAATTGCCGGTGGGTAGATTTAATTACACAAGAAAATAACAAGAGAAATAATACATGGCTTACCTATAACAATAAAACACAGACCATTGCACAATGGGCAAGAGAATTAGGTATGAAATATAACACTCTCAACGAACGATTAAGAAAAGGTTGGAGTGTAGATATGGCGTTATCAACGCCGGTGTGCAAGCGAGGATAAAATCATCGGACAGGGACTTTCTAAAAATTCTCCAGTTCAGCTTGAACTTGGCAAAGAAAATTATGAGGCACTCATTCAAAGACACGGACAGTGGGTAAGGTGGCGCGTTGCTACAAAATGCCCTTGTGTCAAAGAAAACTCTATGCAGCCGGATATTCATTGTAAAAAATGTGGCGGACTTGGCGTTATTTATGGTTATCAGAAAAAAGCGGTAGTCTCTCAAACTGTAATGATTCGCGATAGTTCGGGAATGATTGAACTTGACGCGGAGTTTGTAGATTGCCCATTGACAAAATGTTATGACAATTCCGGCAGAGTATATGAAAACGCTACAAAGGCAGGTTCTTTTGTAATGCTTAACACGCCTTTATTGCCGGTAAAAGGCGTTTATGTTACCGCCGTTATGGAGCAGGATATTTTGCAGACTGTTGAAACTACAACGGCGGTAAGCGTTGGTAGCGGATATTACAGGGTAATGGGCTTGCGTAGTTCAAGAATGAAGACAGAAGGTTTATTCCATACTGCGCCGGGCGACATTGAAAGCGTTGAAGAAGTAAAAGACATTGACGGCAATACTTATGAAATCAGCGAAATAAGACAGGATTGTATTTTTGTAAATCCGCGTGAAGTTGAAGACGAAGAGACCGGCGAAATAACAGAAATTGAGCCGCCGGAAACACTTTATATAAAGAATGTGCAGTATATACCGCCGTTTACTTTTGTTATCCTGAATCAGAATCTTAATAAATCTGACGCGCAGATAATGCAGGAAAACAACGGCGACGGTGTTCTTACATTCCCATACGCTTATGATGTTGCGCTTGATGATGTCATAACGGTATTGAGCGGAACTTACACGCAAAAAAGCGTAGTAAGTAAAAAAGACGCTGATTATGATGTTATTCCGGCTTATTTTGTTGATGAAATTGTAAGCTGCATAGGCAAAGACCGGGAATATGTGCAGGGTACAGATTTTATTTTGTGCGGCGCGAACTATCTTAAATGGCTTTGTGATGATTGCCCGGAAGACGGCGAAGGTTATTCTTTGACTTATAAGGTATTCCCGACATACAAGGTAGTTAAGTCGATTCCACAGATTAGAACGAGTGAAAATCAGCGTATGCCGAAAAAAGCCGTTATAAAACTTTACGATACATACGGCGAAAAACGAGGGGTAAACAAGAAATGACAAGTTATGTAATGTGCAATAAAAAGAAACTTGGTATAAAGAAATCTGATATTGAATGTCTCAAAAAGTCGGTAGAAGACCGAAAACTTGAATACTTCAAAAGCGAACTTCTTAAAATACTGGATAAGAAGGAAAAAGAAGAGAGCGGCGAAGAAATAAACAAGGCTTTTATTGTGCAGGAACTTTACAAGAGCATGACAGACCCTTTGTATATGGCAAAGGGCGGTAAAGTCGGCGTTGTCGGTGAGATTCGTACATGGAATGGCAAGAAATACAAGAAAATGCCTAATAAAAAGTGGGTAAGAATCTATGACACTCACGATAAACATACTGAAATATCTATTGCCCGGCTTAAAGGTAAAGTAAGAAAAGCGCAGAGTGTAGACGAACTTTTTGAAATCGTAATGAATAATACTCACAGATTTTCTGATGAAAACGGAAAACCGCTTGATATTATACTGGAACTTAAAAAAGAAGTGGACGCAAAGAAAAAAGCACTTAACGCCGGTAAACCTTCTACAAAAGAACAGATTGAAAAGATTAAGAAGGAACACAAAAAGAATACTCTTCCAAAAGTAAAAGAATGGATAGGGAAAGTTCAGGCAGCTTATGACAAATTAAGAAGCGGAAAGTTTTATAAAGAACACTTAAAAAGAGAAGAGCGCACTATTGATAGCGACCTGCCGGAAGAAGAATTAAAGCAGCGTTATAAAAATCAAAGAAAAGATTTAATTGAATGGCTATTAAAAGGCGACGAATCATACGCTATGACTATAACGCCTTATGTTGAAAAATACGGAAAGGCTTTAGGAATCTCAAAGAAAGACCGGGAAACAATAACAGACGATGATTATAATGTTATGTATCATATCGGCAGCGGCGGCGGCAAAGGTGGAGACGAGCCGCCAAAAGACGGACGCTTTGAGTTTACGCAGGAACTAAAACAAAAGGCAGTAGACACATTAAACAATCCAACTGAAAAAATTAACTATGTTGATTATACAAGAGAAAATTACAATAAGTTGTTTCCTCGTGGAAGATGTAAAACACCTATAGGAACTATCAAAATGAGTGATAATCAGTTTGAAAGATTTGCTACAAAAGATAACGGTGCAAGAATAAAGTTTATGGGTGCTTTACAACAGTGTTTGCAAAGACCCGATGTTATTATCGGAAAAACGGATAATAAAGGTCGTTACTCTAAACTTTATCTAAAAGCCTTTTTAGATAATAACGGAAAAAAGGCTTATTTGGCGGTAGTACCAAACATTGATAATATTGATGTGGTTGTTTCTAATAGTCCTCGTGATACAAAAGATATTGCAAAGGAAATAAAAAAAGCCGGTTTATGCTATTACATAAGACCGGCGTTAGCTAGCAGCGCAGAAAGCGGTGGTAGCCGTATGGAGAACTCAAGCGACGGATTAACTTCAAACAATTCTCGGAATGAAGAAGTAAAACCTTCCGACAATTCAAATATAGCGCAGGATTACACCGTTGTCAATAAAAAAGACAAAGAAAAACCGGCGGTCAAAAAGTCGTTTGCTTCAATCATGAATGAGTTGAAGAAGTCATATTTTGATAACATAGGCGCGTAAATGATTAGAGTTAGCGTTGATTTGAATGATGATTTAATTTCTCAATTAAAAGAAAACCTTGCAGGGCTTTCAGGCGGAGCAGGTGCAAAGGTTATGCCGGGAACTTCACGCGCCTTTAATATGGCTGCAAAGTTGATTCAAAAATCATGGCAAAACTGGGCTATGGGCGGTAGTTTAATCGGCGCGGCGGATATTAAGAATCCTAATTCCCGGCTTGCTTCCAGTATTCATATCAGAAAAATAAATGATTTTGACATGAGTATTGAGACCGATTCACGCTATATGGAGCGGATTCAAAACGGAAGCCCTGAATTTGACATGAAGACTAAATATCCATACGGAAATAAAAGCCGCGTTACACAGAGCGGCAAAAACAAGGGAGTGCCTTATTTGATTATTCCTTTCCGTTGGGGTACACCGAACAAAGACGGCAGCGCAAGGGCGCATTTTGGTAATACAATTCCTTTGGAAGTCTACAAAATATTACAGTCTCGGAAGTTCAGGAAGTCGGAAACAACGGAAAACACACACCCGGAAGCAAACTTTAAGGGCGAAAACATAGAACGCGCAGAGTACGACTGGGGCGATAGAATAAAAGACGAGGACGCAGGAAACGCTAACGGTATGGTAAAAATGCGCAGCAATACCGGCAGCACTTATTTTACTTTCCGCGTTATTTCGGCAAAGTCTCCTGAAAGCGCATGGGTAAGAAAAGAAGTTCCTGCAAACGATGTTGTAAGCGCAGTTGAGAAGACTACAAGGCAGAATGTTGAGGACATCTTAGAGGCAGGACTTGAACAGGACTTGGGTATATAGTTGTTACATTGACAACAGAGGGTTTTGCAAGTATTCTATAAGGGAATAATATTATTTTTAGATAATTATTTTGTCATATCGTTTGCACTTACGAAAGGCAGCGTAGACGCGGAAAGACCGTGTTTTGCGTTGTCTTTTTTTTATTTCATTCGAGGTGCGGACGAAAAATGTTGTGTTATTTAAACCGTGGAATAATCTTAGAACAGGCTTTAGTTGCGCTTGTGCGAGAATATTTTGACACGCTGCATTTGGATAATAAATATAAAAACTTCCACATATCAGTAACGACCGAACACCCATTTGCGGAGTTATATCTGCATGAAGGACAAAACGCGAGCGATTCATTTCCTTGTGTCGTAATCACTACGCAGGAAGACCGCAAACCGTATGAGTTTGACGAACTGGCTATTACACAGACAGACGGTATAGGAATTACTGAAAGCGACCTTGAAGCAATCACCAAAACGACAGAAACATACATCAATAAAAAAGGCGTTCAGAAAACAAGAGAGATTCCGGGGCTTTGTACGGTAGTTGATGATAACACACTGGACGCGATTAAGGCGACAATCAAAAAACAGAATTATTGTTACGGTTATTCAATGAGAATCCGCCGGAAAGATACTTTAGGCTTTGAGGTATGGGCGGAAAATGTGCAGCTTAAAAATGAGATTTACGAGCAGTTAAGGCTTTTTATTACCGGCAATCTTTCACACCTTTTGGAAGAAAAATACAGTTTTTTTGATATTGCGATATTTGACAATACGATTGTAGGACACAGAAGCAACAACTACAACTTTGATTTTGATGTCGCATTGAGCGGCGCGCACATTTCGCTTGATGTGAATTATTGCGTCGAGCAAATTGTGCTGAACACAGAACTTACAGATGTAAGCAAAGAAATAATCACGGAGGCAATCAATTATGGCAAGTAAAAACACTTTGTCGGAATCCGTAGAAGAAGTTGCAGAGGAAGTTACTTCTGTATCTACATCTACGGCAACGGTAGCCGCTGCAACTCCTAAAAGAATGGGCGTTGTACGGTATTGTCAGGTTCGTGAACTTTCGCGCAGTTGGACGGCAGTAATGAAAAACCGTTACAAGAGCGAGGTTCACACTTTGGAAGAGTGGGACGAACTTTACGAATGGGTTCGTAACCGCAAAGTTGGGTCAATTTAAGGGGGTTGAAATATGGGCGTTTCAGCAGCAAAATTCAACAGTGCCGGACAGTCTTCAAGTCATTACATTCCGGGAACATACTCTCGTCGTAATACAGTAGGCGCAGGTACAGGCGTTTCCAGTGGAAACCTTTGTATCATCGGTACATCAATGGGCGGAAAACCTTTGACACTTCACGCCGTATCGGACAAGGCAGAGGCTAAAGACCTTCTTGTAAGCGGTACACTTCTCGAAGCAGTCGCACAGGCTTTCAATGGCTCAAATACCTATGTTCCGCAGCAGGTTTTCTGTATGCGTGTAAATGCAGGTACACAGTCTAGCCGTACTCTCAAAAACGGCAGTACATCAGTTCTTACTTTGAAAAGTGCCGATTATAACGCACACATGAATCAGTTGAAAATGTGGCTTAAAGCAGGAACTACAGGAAAAAAGGTTCTTGTAAACTACAAGGGCAGTGAAGTTGAAATCGACAACATCACAAAAAAATCATTCTCAATTCTTTACTTGGGTGAATGTGAAAGCGCAGTTTGTACAATCAATGCTACAGGCTTGACACTTACTACAGATGTTACCGCAGACAATCTTTCTATCACTTGGGAAGAGTGCGAAACTCTTGAAGAACTGGTAGCAAAAATCAATGATTCAGGCGTTTATAGCGCAACATTGATTGATACCACACCAAACACACCAACAAAGCAGCTTGACCATGTATCAAGCGTAAGTGTTCTTGACACCGCTGCAACTTTCAACAGTGATTTACAGGCACTTATCGAAGCACTGGAAAGCGTTCAGTACATCGGAGAGGGCAATGTTACTCTTACAGGTACTAGCCGCCTTATCCCGGACAACGACGAAGGATATGAGTATTTTTCCGGCGCAAACGCAGGTACGGCTACAACATCGGATTGGGAAACCGCAATCAATCTTCTTGAAAAAGAAGATATTCAGATTATCGCGACACCTGAAACCGATAGCGATATTTGCTCACTTATCGTAGACCATTGTGTAAGTATGTCTACTGTAAGCAAGAAAAAAGAGCGTACTTGTTGGATTGGTACTGCAAAAGGCACAAGCATTGATAACGCTATTACACAGGCTAAGACCTACAATAGCGAACTTGTATCACTTGTTTGTACAAGCGCAGTCGCAAACAATCCGCTCACAGGTGCAAGTGAAGAAATCGCTCCTGCACTTTTGGCTTGTAAATGCGCAGGTATTGAAAGCGAAATCGGCGTTTCTAATCCGCTCACAAACAAGGCAATCAAGGTTAGTTCTTTTGGTACAAAGTACAAAGAGAGCGAACTTAACAAAATGATTGCCGGCGGCGTTGTAACATTCGGCGAGAATGACGACGGCGAACTTGTTTGTATTCGTTGTATCACAACTTATCAGGGTGATTCTCTTATCCTGAACGAGCGTTCTATGATTCGTTCCGTTCTTTACATGGATAGAGACTTGCGCAAGGCATTTAATCGCCGCATTGGTACAAACGACGAGCCTTCTGAAAGTTCAATCATTCAGACTTTGGAAAATAAGTCTAAGGAATGGTATGCGGATTCTCTTATCACAAAGAATGGCGCAAACCTTTACGAAAATGCAAAAGTACGCTTTGACGGCGACAAGATTTATCTGACATTTGACAGATATATCCGCGCTCCAAACAACTTTGTATTTATTACCGCAACAAACAAGGTCTACAGTTCGACCGTAGAAGTGTAAGGGGGTAAAATATGGCAGATTACAATTTGCAGGGTGATTCCCTTGTACAGGGTAAGAACTGTATCGTGCGCGCAGGTGCAGACGCCGCAAGTGCAAAACCTATTGGACTTGTACAGGATTTTGAAATGCGCGCGCAGTTCCAAACACAGAAAGCCGAAGTATTGGGCGAGTTTTTGCCGGTTGCAATCGACATCACTGGTGTAAGCGTAAGCACTACATTCAGCGGATTCGTACCGGCTAAAGGATTCAGTCTTAACGACGCGGCTTGCATTAAGGAACTCAATCCGAACATTGATACAATCGTCGAGGAAGAGAAAACGGCTAAAATTCCGTATCTTGAACTTTACGACAAGAAGGCAAAGGCAGTTATCGCCTCTACAACTTGGGCTATCCTGAACTCTTATTCAGAGCGTTCAAGCGGCAAGGGTTATATGATTGCAAACTGTTCTTTTGAATCAATCGGATTCTTTAACGGTTCTGATTATCCAAATAGCGACCTTTACAACAAATAATAAAGGGCTTAAAAATGGGCTATTCTAGGGCTTCTTTTGGCAAGTTTGATTAAATTATCGAACTTGCTATAAAAGACGCTCCTAGAGCCTATTTTAAGCGGCTACAAGGCAATTTTGAGAACTTTTTGAAAAACTATTCTTATATGAGAGGTGAAGAAATGGAAATTACCGAAGAAATTAAACAGGCAGAAGTATTTGACGACGAAAAGCAGGAAGACATTTTCTATGCGCTTTTGAACGGAAAAACAGTAAAAGAAACTATTGAAACATCACGCGGAAAGTTTGTAGTGAAATTTCCGAAACAGAAAGACTTGATGTTTATTGACAGAAAGATTGCTGCAATGCGCGGCGGACTTCCGGCAAGCAGCTTTGACGATATGGCAAACTTTGCTATGCAGAAAGTAGCCTATCTTGATGTAGTAATTGAATCCGGCGAAAACTGGTTTAACAATATCAAAGAAAAAAAT
>Ga0116148_1005428_pt1 | contig 10650 bp, 8 predicted proteins | sample AD_UKC055_MetaG_FD_89786 | JGI IMG/M metagenome (GOLD analysis project Ga0116148, IMG submission 89786) | Active sludge microbial communities of municipal wastewater-treating anaerobic digesters from USA - AD_UKC055_MetaG | ecosystem: Engineered > Bioreactor > Anaerobic > Digestate | place: USA... | reverse complement strand
TATGATTCAAAAAAATCAGGTGGTGTCACAGTATCACATCTTCGATTTGGTAAAAAGCCTATTCGTTCTACCTATCTGGTAAATAATCCTGATTTTGTAGCCTGTCATGTTCCAGCATATCTTGAAAAGTACGATATTCTTAAAGGATTAAAAAAAGGAGGGACATTCCTTCTTAATTCATTGTGGGATGCAGAAGAAACCAAAAAGCAGTTGCCTGATCATATCAAACGATTCCTGGCTGAAAATAATATTAAATTGTACATTATCAATGCAACACAGATTTCAGAAAATATTGGGCTCCCTGGCAGAACCAATACTATTATGCAGGCTGCATTTTTTAAGGTTAGCAATGTGATACCGTTTGAGATTGCAGAAAAAGAGATGAAAAAAGCTATCGAAAAAACATATGGCAGGAAAGGTGCTGATGTCGTTGGCAAAAATCTGGCTGCCGTTGATGAAGGTGCAAAACAGGTAAAGGAAGTGGAGGTGCCTGATGCATGGAAAACTATTGCAGTGCCAGGGAAACCGACATTTGATGAGTTGCCGCAATTTATACAAGAAATAGTTATACCCATGAATAGTCTGGAAGGTGACAGCCTCCCTGTAAGTGTATTTTTGCCAAGGCCTGATGGCACATTTCCTCCGGGGACAACGCAGTATGAAAAACGCGGAATAGCAATCAATGTCCCAGAATGGCAGCCTGATAATTGTATACAATGTAATCAGTGTGCTTATGTTTGCCCTCATGCTGTTATACGGCCATTTCTTCTCAATGATGATGAAATGCGTAAAGCTCCTGAAGGGATGATAACACTGGATGCTAAAGGTAAAGGGCTTGAAGGCTTAAAATTTAGAATTCAAATCAGTCCACTGGATTGTACTGGATGTGGAAATTGTGCTGAGGAATGCCCTGCAAAGGAAAAAGCTCTTATCATGAAGCCTCTTCAAAGGGAAATTGAACAACAGAAATACTGGGATTTCATTGTTAAGAATGTTACTTATAAGGATAATCTTATCAATAAATTTACTGTTAAAGGTAGTCAATTGTGCCAGCCATTGTTTGAGTTTTCTGGTGCATGTGCAGGTTGTGGCGAAACCCCTTATATTAAACTTATAACACAATTATTTGGTGACAGGATGATGGTAGCAAATGCTACCGGTTGTTCATCAATCTATGGAGGATCTGCTCCTGCAACTCCCTATTGCATAAATGCAGAAGGACGTGGTCCTGCATGGGCAAGTTCATTATTTGAAGATGCAAGTGAATATGGGTATGGCATGTACCTTGGTGTAACGCAGCAACAAAATACCATAGCTCAGCTGCTGGAACAGGTAGCAAAAAATACAAGTAATACACAGCTCAAAGCAGCATCGTTAGAATGGCTTGCAGGCAGGAATAATGCAAAGGCTTCACGTGAAGCAACGCAAAAGCTTTTACCCTTATTAAAGGGCGATAGTTCCCTGGAAGCAAGCGAGGTGTTAAAATTAGCTCAATACCTTGAGAAAAAATCAATCTGGATATTTGGTGGCGATGGATTTGCCTATGACATTGGGTTTGGTGGATTAGATCATGTTATTGCTTCGGGAGAGGATGTTAATATTCTGGTATTGGATACTGAGGTATATTCCAACACGGGAGGACAGTCATCCAAAGCTACACCCATTGCAGCGCAGGCAAAGTTTGCAGCAAGCGGTAAGCGTGTACGAAAGAAAGATTTGGGTATGATGGCTATTACCTATGGCTATGTGTATGTAGCACAGGTAGCAATGGGTGCCAGCCAGATGCAGTATATGCGAGCTATAACCGAAGCGGAAAGTTATCCAGGACCTTCCGTGATCATTGCCTACGCACCATGTATCAATCATGGATTACGCGAAGGAATGGGTAAATCACAGCTTGAAGAGAAAAAAGCTGTTGAATGTGGTTACTGGTCAATGTGGCGTTACAATCCATTGCTGGAAAAAGAAGGGAAAAATCCATTTATACTGGACTCCAAAGAACCTAATTGGGATAAATTTAAAGATTTTTTGATGGGTGAAGTGCGCTATTCTGCTTTGAAGAAGGAATTCCCTGAAGTTGCCGAAGACCTTTTTAATGCAGCACTGGATAGCGCCAAATGGCGTTACAATAATTATAAGCGATTAGCGTCAAATTAAGAATAAAAAAGGCTCCCTGTAATAACTTGTAATAATAGGGAGCCTTTTTAATACTTTATCTTCCGGGTATCACTTCGTAAAATATTTCTATGCCTGAGTATTTATATTCTTTCCTTTGTTATCTTCTTCCAGAGTTTTAGGAACATTGCCCAAGTTTTTTCGGGATTCTTCAACTATGTTTTTTCCCATATCTTTTGATTTTTGTAACGCACTTGTTTGATTGATGTTTGTTTCATCAGTAATTTTATTAATCATAAACCCTCCCTTGTTTTATTTTGCTGATTTTTTATTATGGCATAAAGGAAATATCATATTTTGTAACATTTTACACAAACTATCGCTACTCACTATTTTATCTAATGTATCTATTGTAGTATACGAAGGATATGTAACAAAGTCAAATAAATTATTTATATTTACAACAGGTTGTTTTTATGATTTAATAACCAGTGTATGATTCTTCGCAAGGCAACTCACCACAAGTGTTAATGATTATGTGAATTATTGAGTTTATAGCAAAAATGTTTGAAAATATAAATCAATGCAAAATGGCAAATATTTCTTACCAATAAAAACTTAATTACCAGTAACTATCGCCAAAAAATAAATGAAATAAATTTATTAATATGTATAATATATATTTAATATATATATTAATATATAATGGTAATATAAAAATAAATATTGATAAAAATAATATTATATATATAATATATTCAATAAATAGATTAGCAATATATATAATTTTTATATCACTGAGGTGTAGTATGATGAACGTTGATTCGGTTGTTTTGCGTCGCAAACCATCGTATCCACTGTTACAATGGCATGATGATTATAATAACAAAAAGGTTACAGCAGAAGAAGCTGCAAAGATTATTCGGTCTGGTGATAGGCTGTTCATGGGTGGTGGTACTGGAATCCCTGCTTTATTTGCTACAGCTCTTGGTAAAAGGGCAGGGATGGTTAACAATGTAACCATCTATCAGGGGTATGCAATGGGTTTGTATGATTACATGAAACCCGAAAATAAAGAAAGCTTTCATATTGAAACAATGTTTGTTGGTCCTATGGAACGCGTTTGCATAGAATGGAAGATGGCACATTACAAACCCATGCATTTAAGTGATATTCCTGAGGCAGGAGTGGATGCAAGGTGTAATAGAGTAGCGTTTACGGCAACACCACCTGATGAACAAGGATTTATGAATTTATCGTGCTTTGGAGCTTTTTTACCTAAAAAGGAGGTGCTGTGTAATGCTGACACCATTATAGTTGAAATTAATACAAATACTCCATGGCTCAATAGCGTTGATTTTCTTGTACACGTTTCTGAGGTAGACTATATCATTGAACATGATACACAATTGTTTGAACTGCCCGAAATTCCAATAACTGATGTTGAAAAGAAGATGGCTGAAATAATTGCTGAATTAATTCCTGATGGAGCAACAATACAGCTTGGTTTGGGCGGGCTTGCAAATGGAATTGGCAATTTACTGTATACAAAAAAAGATTTAGGTATGCATGCTGAGGTTATTACTCCATCAGTTATGCGACTTATTGAGGCAGGTGTTATTAATGGTATTAAAAAAACACTTCATCCCAAAAAGGTTGTTGGCGCATTTGCAGTTGGCACAAAGGAATTTTATCAATATCTTGATCATAACAACAATTTTTTGTTTTGTGATATTGGATGGGTTAATACACCGGATGTTATAGCTTTAAATGATAATTTTGTTTCAATCAATAATGCGCTTATACTTGATCTGACAGGGCAGGTTGCTGCTGAATCTATTGGGACAAAACAGTATAGTGGAACTGGTGGACAGGTAGATTTTATACGTGGTGCTAAGAAGTCAAAGGGTGGTAAAAGTATTATTGCACTCAGTTCAACATATACCGATAAACAAGGAAAAATCCATAGCAAAATTGTTCCTCTTTTGCCATTGGGTACTGTAGTAACAACATCACGAACTGATGTAGAATATGTAGTCACAGAATATGGTGTTGCAAATCTTCGTATGCGAAGTATATATGACAGAGTCCATGCATTGATATCAATAGCGCATCCTGATTTCAGAGATGAACTTAAATATGAAGCTTCAAAAATAGGATGGATATAGTATATAATAAAATAATTGAATTAATTTCTTGAAAAATTCTTAATGACATGCACTTCTATGTTATAGAAAATTTAAACACCCCTGTTTTTTTTGATGACAGGGATATTGTAATGTTTATTGATGTTTAAAGTATTACTATTTATTGAGTTAGTGATATCATTAAGAGTTTATATATGGAATATTCAATAGTTCAATATAACAAACACCATCAAATAATTATCAATGAATATAATCGAAAAGATTTTATTGCTGCTTGCTCTGAGTTGCTATACCGACCTAAAAAGCTGTTTGTTGGTTTGGGTGATTTTCTTGAAATTGGTGATTATAACCAGTTGTTGGATTCAATTTTTTATGATGAAGAAAGCGCAATAATTGAAAATTTTTTAGATGAGATAAACCGAAAGCTTTCAGAGGAAGGTCAAATTCCATTTTCTTTTTTAAAGCTAGCTGTTTATTATCCTGATTATTTATTAAAAGATGTTCCTATACAATGTGCTATTACTGTTGGTTCCAAGACACGTCTTTTTCCTGGTGCAGTGCATTTTGTCAATTTTATAAATAGTTATAACCCAATGATTTTAACAGCAATTCCTTATGAGATAGCTAGTGAAGTTGTAAAACGCGTTGGTTCTGATGATGACCATCTAGTGTCTACTGAATATAAAAAAATTATAAGTCAAAAGAATATTGTATTATTTGCTGGAGATATTGAAAAATTTATTTCTGGTGAACGTAAGATCATTGAAATCGAAAAATATATGGCACTATCCAATACAAAAGATGAAGATGTGCTGTATGTTGGAAGAGGAGAATCAAGTGTTATTACATTTTCAAAAATTAATTCTATTGCTTTTAATCCTTCAGATTCTATAATTCCACATTCACGTATAACGGTATATGGTTCTTCTTTGGAATCGTTGCTGGTATTGTTTAATGACTCACCGGAAATTAATAAATTTTTGTTATCAGAAATTGGCGAACATATATTACCATCACTTATTGTATTATCAGACGTCAAAGAAAAACCTGCAGAGATTATCGAGTTAGAGAAGCAACACAGAAGATTACAGGCAAATATCATTGGGCAAAGAATTGAACATGGAACAGAAAGTTATACTACCTTGAAGCGAGATATAGAATTATCGCTAAGTGCCTATCCGTTTAACTTTCAGGCTGTGAAAGAGATGGTTAAGGAACGTCTGGAAAAGTTTAAGATAAATCCCAAAGAATTTATAGACGAAATCTGTTCTATTGCACAAAAACGGTATCAAAACTGGGGCATGTAACATTATTCTTAAGGGAGGGATTCAATGGTATGGATAATGGTAAAGCGGCAGGGGTTGTAATATGCCTCATTATAATTATATTTTTGATTATTATTCATTCCATAGTGTTTGCTCTTGATTTTGGCTATAATAAAATAATGTTGAATAAACAATACGATAATGTTAAGGATATATTACGCTATGAAGAGTATGACTATAAAGAGTTTATAATAGGTTCAATAAAAGTTATTCAATATCATAATCATGAGGTGGATGGATTATTAATCTTTGATCTTTTTAATAGACTATATACTATCATTGTTACATTACCTGTTGATGAGCAACAATATGCTCAGTTGTATGAGCACTTTACAAAAAAGTATGGTACCTTTAACTATGATAATACTAAGTATTGCTGTACCATAGGCATATACAGGATTGGATTATACTACAATAAAGTTACTAACATGGTTACCATTGAATATGGTCATACCCTGCCATTATTCACACCAGCAGAAAAGCAGGCATACAATCCATTTTCAAAATTTTGATAAAGACGGTATTAAGTAGTGCTCAACAAAAGAATATATAGTTTTTCCCTTCTTCTCCTTCTATATCTTTCACAGGGTATCCCTTTTGGCTTTCAGGTTACAGCGTTGCCAGTATTATTGAGACAATTAGATGTATCATTAACTATTATAGGATTTAGCAGTATATTAGCGTTACCGTGGATGCTCAAAATACTATGGGCACCAATGGTTGATAGATTCTGGTTTAAAAAAATAGGCAGACGGAAATCATGGCTTATTCCCTTGCAGTCATTTATGTTTATTTGTGCTTTTAGTGCATCGTATATTCATATTACATCCAATCCAGTTTTATTTGCCGGGATTATTTTTGCAATGAACCTATGCGCTTCAATACAGGATATAGCTGTTGATGGTTTAGCCATTGATGTGTTAAAACAACAGGATTTAGGATATGGAAATGCTATTCAGGTAGTAGGATATAAAATAGGAATGCTCATTAGTGGCGGCTTTTTAGTATGGTTAAGCTCATATACTGGATGGCAATATACATTTATTATCGTATACAGTATTATTGCTATACCACTTACTTTACTTATTTTCTATAAAGAAACATTGTTAAGCTATACTCAAGTAAAACATATAACATTTACGGATGTGATGGTGCATCTCAAAAATGCAATGTCAAGCAAAGGAATACTTTTCATTATTTTTTTGATAGCAACGTATAAATCAGGAGAAACATTAATTGATGGGATGTTTAAACCTTTTCTGGTGGATAGCGGTTTTACTGCTTCTCAGATTGGATTGTGGCAGGGCGTATATGGAATGGGAGCATCAATTATCGGTTCAATCATAGGTGGTATAATATCATCTCGCTTTGGTATTATAAAAGGATTATGGTTAACGCTCATTTTCCGTTTGGTGCCATTATTTGGGGAATGGTATTGTACCACGATCGTACCGTCACCAACAGTTGTGATACTGGTAACGATTGCTGAGCACCTATTTGGTGGCATGCTGACCACTGCAATGTTTGCTTTTATGATGTATTGTGTAGACTCTGTGATAGGTGCTACCCATTATACTCTCCTTGCAACCATAGAGGTTATAGGGAAATCGCCCGGTATGTGGTTTTCAGGACTTTTAGCAGATACTATAGGATATTCTTATCTTTTTGCTTTGGGAATTGTTGTTTCGTTTATACCACTCATTTTAATGGTACCAATAAAAAAATTTAATAATACAACGTATGTGAGATAGTTACTGATAATGTGGCATTAATCAACAATATTATTAACATTCTTAATAATTCCAAACGGTAACATACTTAGAATGATATATATTCATCTGCATAAAAAAAGGAAAACTGGAAAGAGTTGATAGAAAAATCCACAAGAATTTCAAAGCAGGTTACTCAATAGCGTGATTTTTACTACTATGATTAGCTTGTAATAAAATAGAAAAATAAATGTATAATCAGCAACTAAGCGTTCTGCTGGAGTACTTCTGGGGGTGGTCCCCAGTGGTATTGGCAGCAATGTATGCCATTTTCCTTATAAAAAGAGAAAGTGTACGCCCTGCTTTCGTAATAGTTAGGATAGTTATCGGTATTCATCTCTTTTAATCGATGATTGAAATAATTTAAAAATTCTACCAGCACCTTGTCGATACAATATTCAATAATCTTTGCCAGAGACATCTTCCACAGCTTCTTCACATCCAGAAATAGCTCGTATTCTGAATGGTAAATATACAGATGCACCCGCTTCCAGTTCTTCTGGCTACTCCGTTTGCGGTAGGCAATGCGGTTAAACGCCTGCATATGGCACTTTTCCTTCTTTGCAGCATAGTTAACGAGAAGAAAGATAAAGGTGTGTAGCGGAAGTTTATAATGCTCAGCATACCGGTTGAGCAATGCCAAATTGTGCATAGTAATACAGGTGGTTGTTTCTATGGTCATGGGTTCCTCCTTCCAGAGTAGTTTATATATTACCGATAACTATCGCATAGCATAATTATTATGTTGTCAAGAATATTCAATGCATGGATATTTTTAATACAAAAACCAGATTAATTAAATATTTAATAAGTATACAACAAGTAAATTATATATGAAATCTAATAATCTGTCATCACCGATATAAAATTGCCGGAAAACACCGAAATAAAATTTCCGCTTTTTGTATAATAAAAAGGGATCAGCCTCGAAGATGGGATGTGATAAAAAACCATCAACAAGGGAGACCCCATAATGAACAAGGAGCAGAAAATCATGGATGCAAAAATTATGCAAGCAAAAGGTGAACGGCAGAAAGAAATTGCGAAGGTACTGGGTGTGACAGAAAGGACAGTACGGAACTATCTGAAGACACCGCCCGGCAGGAAAACACGGAAAAGGCGAGCCAGCAAGCTGGATGCATACCGGGAGTATATAGGTACAATTATCGAAGAAAATCCCCAATATAATATGGAGCTTTTGTATAAGAAACTGGTTGCAGCTGGGTATCGGGGGAAAATTTCAATTCTTCGAGATTATGCAGCAACCGTGCGAAAACGGGTACTGAGAGAAGCGGTCATTCGGTTTGAGACGCTACCGGGGCAGCAAGCAGGTAGACTGGAAAGAATTTGGCACACAGGTTGTTGGGGATAGAAAGATGAAGCTCTATGCCTTTGTCATGATTCTGGGGTACAGCCGCATGCCCTATGTGCAGTATACCAGTGACATGAAGACAGATACACTGCGTGCCTGTCATGTTGATGCGTTTCACTACTTTGGTGGAGTACCGCAAGAGATATTGTATGATAACATGAAGACTGCCTTCATACGTGATGCGGAAGGGAATTTCCGTGCGACTTGGGCACTGAGAGAATTGGCAGGACATTACGGATTTGAGCCCAGGCGATGTCATGTGCGGAGACCACAGACGAAAGGCAAGGTTGAGCGCAATATCGGCTATTTAATTAGAAATTTTTGGGAAGAGGTAAAGGCGCAAGGATTATCCATATCTGATCTAAATCAGGCGGTATTACGCTGGATTGATGCAATACAGGACAAACGCATAGGAGGGTTTGACCAATCTCGTGCTGAGCGGTTTACCCATGAGAAAGGATATCTTCTTCCCCTGCCATCTGTCGACCTCGATGTACGTTTGATAGTTCCCTGTATAGTCAACCGTGAGTCGATGATCACCTGGGAAACAAATCGCTATTCTGTAACTCCTGAATTTATCAGCACTTCTGTGGAATTACGGGTAGATCGGCGCACGATGCAGGCTGAGATAGTGCATGAGGGACGATCATTGAAACGCTTTACCCTTGAGCCTGCAGGGAGGAGAAAACGCATTGTTTTTCAAGAAGACAAGGCAGCGATCATGAACCGCTGGCGTCATGATTGGGCACGAATACAACGAACCGTGCGGCAAACCAACCGCACACAAGTACCTGATGTCATCATACGCCATCCATCGGAATATGATGAGCTTGCTGATAGGGAAGGAGGCATGCAATGATAAACGGTACTGATATACTATCACAGCGGCTTGAATCGTTAGGGTTGATGTTCATGGCAGCTTCTCTTGAGAGCTATCTTGGTGATCCATCAAGGCGGGAAGAAACACTTATTGAATCATTACAAACACTGGTCGATATTGAGTATACAGCCCGAAAAGAGCGATCGGCACGTACCCGTCTTAAACTTTCAGGGATGCCTTCTATGAAACGTCTTGAAGATTTTGATACCGGGTGGCTCAAGGGAGGATTGCCCATACATCGGCTGAATGAACTGAAAAGCCTTACTTTTATTGAGCGCAAAGAGAATGTGCTGTTCCTTGGCCCCTCCGGTCTGGGGAAAACTCACCTCATGCTTGCATTAGGACGTCATGCATGTCTTTCAGGGTATTCGGCATATTATATGAGTTGTAGGGACTCACTTGCTCTGCTGAGTCGGGCTCGTGATCTGAATCGTTTAAAACGAAAACTGAAGTGGCTTGAGAAACCCCACGTATTGTTGCTGGATGAAGTGGGGTATGAGCCATTGTCGGCTGAGCAGGCATATTTGTTTTTTCAGCTTATTAATGCACGGTATGAAACCGGATCTATCATCATGACATCAAATAAACCATTTAGCAAATGGGCTGAGCTAATGAATGATGAAGCAGTTGCGACAGCTATGCTGGACAGACTGTTGCATCATGCACATGTATTCAGCCTCAAGGGCGAATCATATCGTATGAAGGACCGTTTGAAGGTTGGAATGGTTACTTTTGAATAGGTATGGCATATAAATGCGGAAAAATTATATCGGTGAAAATAGGAAAAAATAAATCGGTGTTGACAATAATCAGAAAAAAGGTATCAAAAAAAGGAAGATAGAACATTGAAATAGATTGAAATTATAAAGTAATTGTTGTTAACGTTGTAATAAAGTAAAGAACTTGATCTTGCTTTATTAATAAATTTATTTAAAAATTTCTTTACAATTTTTGCAAATACATGTATATCCAATAATCAGAAATACAGGCATGATTTTTATCGATATGTTTTTTTATAAAATGTTATTGAAGATAATCTATA
>Ga0116148_1005422_pt1 | contig 10657 bp, 10 predicted proteins | sample AD_UKC055_MetaG_FD_89786 | JGI IMG/M metagenome (GOLD analysis project Ga0116148, IMG submission 89786) | Active sludge microbial communities of municipal wastewater-treating anaerobic digesters from USA - AD_UKC055_MetaG | ecosystem: Engineered > Bioreactor > Anaerobic > Digestate | place: USA... | reverse complement strand
TGAGATAGTTGAAAAATTTAAAAATATAACATAATGAAAATCAATGGCTTACTGACTACAATCGTTCTGCTCTCCTTTTTCTTATTATACGGATGCCGCAATAGAACCGCCCGTATCAAAGACGAAGTAACTGAATCGGTTGTACAGGACACCATTTATCCCGAATTCCGATGGGAGATATGTATTGACAGTCTCGATATTCACAGCGGCATTATAGGCCGTAACGAGGTACTTTCCACAATACTGGGCAGACACGTAGTAGGGGCATCGGTCCTGCATGAAGTTGAAACTGTATCGAAAGACATTTTCAATGTCCGCAGACTTCAGGCCGGAAAAACATATCATGTCTTGACCGACCGGGATTCAGCCATGACAGCCAGATATTTTGTTTATGAAATATCGGCAGTTGATTATGCGGTATATTCACTGACGGACAGCATATTCAGCTATGTGGGACAGGCCCGGACCGATACTCTCTATAAATCGGTCAGCGGAATTATTGAATCCTCGCTCTGGAATGCCATGATGGCCAACGGAGCAGCGCCTGACCTGACGGGGCAACTTGCCGATATCTATTCATGGACGATTGATTTCTTCGGGATACAGCGCGGTGACTCCTTCAACGTATATTATGAAGACATTTATATTGACACGACAAGGGTTGCTACCGGCAACATCCTGGCTGCCAACTTTATAACCGGAGGGAGAGACCATTTCGCATTCAGATACCATTATAACAACGGACGTGGCGAATATTTTGACCAGAACGGGACAAGCCTGCGCAGAGCATTCCTGAAGGCGCCGCTCAACTTTTCAAGAATAAGCTCCAGATTCTCAAATGCACGCCGTCATCCCATAACCAAGATAGTCAGGCCGCACCATGGCGTTGATTACGCCGCGCCGTCAGGTACTCCGGTCTATTCGGTCGGCGACGGAACTGTAATAGCAAGAGGCTAGGACAGCAATGGCGGGGGTAATTACATTAGAATACGACACAATTCCACATACGTTACTCTCTATATGCATCTTAGAGGATTTGCAAGCGGGATCCATCAGGGAACCAAGGTATCGCAAGGCCAGCTTATTGGCTATGTGGGGGCAACGGGAATGGCCACAGGGCCGCATCTGGACTACCGTGTGTATAAGGATGGGACGGCAATCGATCCGCTTAGAATGGACCTGCCGGCCGTTGATCCCATCAAAGAGCAGGACCTTCCGGCATATTGGGATTCCATACGTCCGTTAATGAAGATCCTGACCGGGACAGAGAGTCCGTTGGATTCCTTGCAGGCGGTTGCCCTTTCAGCCGGGTCAGCCGATCCGTTAAATTCCTCCTATCAGTAATACTCTACTGGATACGAAAGGTTACTATCTGTAATATTCAAAGTAAGCCAAAGACTGCTGTTGGCAGGAACTGTCGTACGTCAAAAACTTTGACTATTCGTAATATTCTATTGTGCGCCAAAGGTTTATGTTGCTTATGGACATGGTTGTCCATCGTCCCCGGGTGTCATATTCATAAACTGCGTTGGCAGTGGCCGGATTATCGGTCCCCAAAGTGATGGCTGAAACGTCGCCGTTTGCACCGTATGTGACCTCCATCAGATAACCCTCCTTTTCAAGCAGAATCGATTCGGGGAATATGAATCCGTTCACAATTTGGTAATTACATGTTTCATACATCAAATCCCCGTCACTGTCAATATAATGGCGTTTAACCTGCCCGAAAAGTCCGTTTGGCTGATAGATTATAGTATCCAGGGCCAGGCTGTCAGACATGACCGGCCGCTTGCCTACATATTCAATTTGATCCACCTCAATGCCTCCGCCGGCTGAAAATTTATCGGTATAAATCTTCATCCACTGTTTTGTTCCGGAATCAACATAGATATATTTTCTGCTCCATATAGCCTTGTTTTCCGATGAATACCGAATCACCCTGGAGAGACCCGGCAGAATGGAAATATGACCCGGATCATCGGCCAAAAGCGAGGCCGAATTACACCAGCGGAATCCAAAATCGTTGTTTACCGGCACATAGAGATCGGCATCGTTCCTATACTCCAGATTATAATATGTCATGACTTCATCGGCAACCTTGACAATAGTTGTGGGACGGCCTTTTGCATCGTATGTATATTTCAGCCCCTCCAAATAGTCCATATAGAGCGACAGGCGTCCCAGAGAATCGAAAGTACAGTACCGGACGGTGTCTCCATCGGCATTGAGGTCTGCTATTGAAGAGATACCCTTGTTGAGAGTGAACTGATCAAACCAGACTGAATCAGGTATTATCCTGTGAATGTCATTGGGGTTTTCGGCATAAGGATCCTCCGGCTCTCCGTCAAAACCCTGATTTTCACATCCCGACAGAAGGGCCGCCACCACCATTAATGAAATTAGATACCTTTTCATGACGACCACAAAGATAACAGAAATTGAAATATGTGGTATCAACGGAGACGGCGATTTGCAGTCTTTAGAACGTCGGCGTCTCCCCACCGGACAATACGTCCATTTGGCGAGATCAATACCACGCATGGCGTAAAGGTCATGAGGTAGTCTATGGTTATCTGTTCATTACCCGATCTGTCATTAACAGCAGTTTTCCAATTTTGGTTCAAAAGAGTTAATAACGGTGCTGTCACAGGATCCGGATTCTCAGTTGAAGAAATACTTGAAAATGTCTGCGAATCCGTAAGTGCGATTACTTCCAGATTTTCCGGATATTTCTCATGAAGGTTGATCAGGTCAGGCGCCGACTGCAGGACATAACCGCATATTCCCCAATTATAAAGCAGGACATACTTGCCGCGCAGCTCATGAAGACTTACTGTGCTGCCATCAGTGCAGGAAAGAGTGAAATCCGTAGCTTTTGCCCCTTTTTTAAGCGATTTCCGAATATTAACAATATTGGAATACCATTGGCCGGCGCCGGACTGCTTAACTTCAGGATTCAACTTTCTCCAATGCCTGTCAATCTTATTACTCTTCATATCATAGAGTCCCACTTCCTTAGCATACATATAGGCAGCAACAGGGCAATCTTTACGGTATAGGATGGAACGGATATATTTCCAACCTTCCGGTGTCCTTTTCTGTATGGCAAGTACACGGTCTATTAACACACTAATGGAATCATCATTGCGATTTTGTGTATAGAAATTCAGGTCATCCATACATTTTTTTATTCTGCTATCCCGTTCTGCTTCAGAGAGGAAATACTCCCGCAAAACCTTATCCTGATAAAATCCGCCCTCAGGAACTACGTCCATATGTTTAAGACTCGGAGCGTTCAGTAACAGATCCTGTCCCGGCTCGACATAGAATGTCAGTCCGTAGTCCGATGTCTTTCCAATGCACTTAAGACGCAGTTCTGCAAATGACGGGATGGTGTCCTCTATCATAACATGTCCATCCTCTTGAGCGACAAATGATGAAGTGGAACGTACAATGCTCTGACGTATCATATCCATGTGCTCAACAACAAATGTGTCACCTGCCATAATCTCCGCAGACTCCACAACCATAGTAAATGTGTTAGTGTCATAAACTCTTGGAACCGTTTTGCTCTGACAATCAGCAAAAAGAAACGACAAAAAAATAATCGCTGGAATTAGAATCTTTTTCATAGTAATTACAAATATAATTTATTCAACAAAATGGTATTTAACTTCTTCCACCGTCTTCTCCGGATTATGACCACAAATATAACAGAAAAGAGATTAGAAATAACAAAAACACGTCATTTATCAAAAACCATTTAAAATATTCTATAAGTCTGTAAATGGAAAAATTGCATTTGCCGGTTGAATCTACGTTCAAGTATTTTCATAGTATTGAGAATAGAACTAAAAAAAAGACTAACTTAGCAGACGAACAACTGATCTAATTTTGGAGAGTACATTATAAAACATTCGTAAATGCAAATGGTATAAAAAGACGGATTATAGTGTATTAAATAGATTATCAGAATATTACAATGTTTGACTTTGATATTTTGAAATCAATTTACGAGTGTTATAAGTATTGTATTTTTGTTACGTAAATTAGACGTTGTGGGCAATGCTAAAAGACCAAAAGAATGAATTTAACATCTGACAAAATAGCCTCAATTAAAAATAATCTGTTTTACCGATCATTAGAAATTATACCAGATTTCTTTACATTTCCATGGCATCAGTACAGGGGAGAAATTGACACAGATAAAGTAAATGCTTCACAAGCAATAACTATCGATTTTTGGGGCTGTTTATATTCCTCTAAGTATAAAAACGAATTAATTAACGTTTTATTTAATACTAAATCTAAAGAATGGAGTATTGAACTTGAGTATACAAATAAAGAATTATTAAATGAGCCAACATCAACACAAATAGACGTTTTATTAAAAAGCTCTGATAAAATAATTTTTGTTGAGAGTAAATTCACAGAAAAGGGAGGAAATTGCTCACAACCTCCTAAAAAATGCAATGGAAATTATCAACTTCAAATAAATCCAGAGAGTAAAAAAAAATATAAATGTTCTTTGACTGACAAAAATATAAGGTATTGGAAGTTTATAGAGAAAGTCACGGATTATAAAATCGACTCTGAATATATTCCATGTCCATTCAAAGGCATGGAATACCAATGGATGAGAAATATTTGCTTTGCAAAAGCCTACTCAGAAAAGCATAATGGGATTACAAATGAAACTTATTTATTTTATTATGACTCTCCGAAAACCCATATTTCCCAATTAGTAAATAAAGGAACTTATTTAGGTAGACTGAAAGGGAAGTTAAAAACAAAGTTCGAAGCAAAATCATACAATAATTGTATTTCATTATGCATTGACTACCTAAAGACAATCGATTTGAATGAAATGAATGTTTGGATAGAACTGGGAAATTGGATGAGTGATAAAAATAAAAAACTTAAATAAAAGCACATGCCCACAACAGCGTATATAATTAAGTTTTGTTTCGGTGCTGATAATCAACATTATCACCCGCATCAACCTCGGTGCTTTTCGACAGGAAAGTACCCCGCAATCCGCACCTAATCATATACGTGAACCGTTACCCTTAATACAAAAGAAACACACAGCATAAAATGAAACGAATATTTCTAGTAATTACATCAGTGTTTTTAATAAACTCAATTTCATTCGGACAAAAATGGATTCCTGAAGTGATTTGTTCAACAGATACCTTGACTGTAGAACCATATATTTCGATGAAGCTTATTCCTGAGAAAATTGATACTACAAATCTAGATTCGTATAAGATTATTCAATGTCGAACACGTTCTAAAGTTGGATTTCGGATGGATATAGCAGTTTCTAATTATTATTATAGAGACAATACAACAAGTTGGATTGGACAACATGGTGGACCAAATTTTAACTTCATTCTTGTTGTTGATAAAATAAATTTCGGATTTAGGTTTAAACCTTGGACAATATACCCCAAAAAGGAAATGGCATTTAATGGACAAACTCTTCCAACAACTGCCAAACTTAATAACATAAGACTTGATTATTATGTAGGGTACTCGTTTGACTTTGAAAAGCTGATTTCGATAGAGCCTTATGCAGGTTATAATCGGACATCTTTTCTTGTGATTAATGAAGACGAATTGAATCAAAAATTTACTTTCAATAAAACGGGTGGATTAATTGTTGGAACTACTTTGAATAAGTATTTCAAGCTAAAGGATTATGGATATTTATCGGTTTTTGGAACATTAGGATGTGGATTTGTAGATTATGAAAAAGTTCACTCTGATTTAGATAATGGATATTTTGAATGGAATCTCGGCATTGCTGTGAAATCATTTGGAATAAAACGATTTAATAAGAAAGTAGAATAAGTACTAAGGCTAATACGCGGTCATAAAACATTGCGCGTAAAGTACTATATTTGGATGAAATAACATTTAATCAACGGCTTAGCGGGCTGATAAGTTTGTGTTTCAAAATGCGCAACGTTTCATACCGCATACCGTTACCATGCATAAAATAAAAACACTGAAAGATACTACTCAAAAAAGTATGTAAAGCGCATTTTTTCTATCTTTGATTTTAAATGAACAAATTTTATTTTAGGTTAGAATGTTGTTTCTAATTCTTTTTTTATGCAATTTTGCAGAAAATTAGAAGCGAATTAATGAACTATTGGCAATTAAGAAATCAATTTTACGACTTGATATGTTTCAATATAAATCAAGTTTATGCGTGGCAACCAAGTTTTGAGAAAAACAATCTCACTCGTTGGGTAAAGCAAAATTTGCTCGTAAAATTACGTAATTCGTGGTATAGTTTTCCAGATTATGTGAATATGTCTAATATTCAATATTTTGTATCAAACAAAATTTACAGTCCCTCGTATATCAGTCTGCATTCCGCATTGGCATTTTACGGTATTATTCCCGAAGCAATCGTGCAAACAACCGCTGTGAGTTCGTTGAAAAAGGCAAATTTTGAGAACAATTTCGGCTCATTTTCGTATCAACAAATTTTACCCGAATTGATGTTCGGAAATGAACAAAAAACGTTTCTAAATAAACACAGTCTGTTTTTTGCTACCCCTGAAAAAGCAATTTTAGACTTGTTGTATCTTTATCCACAGTACAATAGCGAACAAGAAATCATTGAATTGCGTTTCGATGAAGAATTTATGCAAGAAGAATTGAACGTAGAGCGTTTGAATGAATTTACAGAAAAATTTCAGTCAAAAGCATTAAGAAATAGAGTTGATTTACTTTTAAAAATTCACGATTTATGCTAAATTTTGAACAAATACAAAATTATTTTCCGCCACAAATCAGAGAAAATCCTGCCCACAAAAAATACATTGTAAAAGAATATATTCAACTGATGATTTTGAATTTTCTAGCAACTACAAAATTTGTACAAAAAATCACCTTTATAGGCGGAACAAACTTGCGTTTAGTAAAAGGAATTGACCGGTTTTCAGAAGATTTGGATTTTGATTGCAAGAATTTTGATGCCGAGGATTTCACCGAAATGTCGCAAGCGATTTTGATTTTTTTACAACGGTCGGGCATACGAGCCGAAACGAGGGAAAAACAGAGCGAGAAATTAACGGCATTTCGTTCAAGAATCTATTTTCCTGAATTGTTGTTTGAATTGGGATTGTCAACGTATAAGGATGAACGGTTTTTGATAAAAATTGAAAGTCAAAATCAGGAATTTAAATATACGCCTCAAATGGCTACCTTTAGCAGTTGCGGTTTTTTTATATCATTTCCTGTTCCGCCCGATGACGTACTTTGTGCAATGAAATTATCAGCATTACTCTCACGGGCAAAAGGACGAGATTTTTATGACTCTTTATTTTTGCTTTCTCAAACAAAGCCGAATTACGATTTTCTTACTAAAAAACAGAATATTCACAATCTATCGGAACTTAAAGCAAAACTAATTGAAACTATAGAAAAGATAGATTTACAACATAAATCCAAAGACTTTGAACATTTACTATTTAATAAGGGAAATAAAGATAAAATTTTGATGTTCAGTGATTATATAATGAAAATGAATTGAGAAATGGCAAATTACCTGCAACCTAACACACGGATTAAATTCTATTAGTAAACGCAATTTTTTGCGAAGTTAATTGGGTTCCTCGAGTATTTTCATAGTATTGAGAATGTAACTGAAAAGAAAAGACTAACTTAGCAGACGAACAACTGATCTAATTTTGGAGAGTACATTATAAAACATTCGTAAATGTAAATGGTATAAAAAGACGGATTATGGTATATTAAATAGATTATCAGGATATTACAACGTTTGACTTTGATATTTTGAAATCAATTTACAAAAGTTATAAGTATTGTATTTACGAATGTTTTATAATTGTTACGTAAATAAGACGTTAGTGGGTAATGCAAAAAAACGACAATGCTACTAAGAAAGTTTGATTTTTCAGATTCAGAATCACGGGACAAATTTATTTTTGATAAAGAAATACATTTAGCCACGTGGGAGCATTATTGTGATTGTTATAGTTATACCTTGGAAAAGATTTTTAATAAGGGACTACAAAGAAATTACGCATTAAATTGTCGAGCAAGAGCGATTCTGTTTTTAATAAGGCATTATTATGAGATTTGTCTAAAAAAAAACCTTGCATTAAATGGATACATTTTTACTAATACTCATGATTTAAAAGAACTACTTGATTGTTTTCAGGATCAATCTTTAATCCCTGTTGGATTTAAAGATTTAGTCACAAAATTGAACTATGATTTAGATGGGGCTTGCTTTAGATATTATTTGGACAACAAGACAGGGAAACCTTTTTTTGATTATAAAGACCGAATCGAATTATCAGAAATAATTAAAAAGTATAGTGGCATTGTTAGTTCAGACAAGTTTAAGATTGACAAAATTTGTGAGCCATTTGACTATGACAATCGGATAAAAAAGTGGAATTTTACTTTTCATATGGGAGAGTGTCGTGGATTAGGTCACATTCGTACTCAATATGATAATGTCATTGAATTTTTAGTTGAAGGAGTATTATTTGAAAGTTATGATGTAAATAAAGTGTATTTACCCTTGCTATTTTTAGTGAGACATTCTCTTGAACTCGCATTAAAACACAATCTTTTTAAAGCCAGAAAATTAACCAACATCGTTTCGGATAAAAGAATAGAGAAGATTCACTCTCTTGAACAACTTTATAATCTTTTCGGTGGTTCCAATGGATATATAAATAAAGTTGATATAGAGAAAATGGATTTAAAGACTCAAGAACAACTAAACGATTATAAAAGACAATACGAAGAATTAAACACGACAATTCATCAATTAGATACTAATTCTATGTTTTTTAGATTTCCAGTTGATAGTAAAGGGAAAAATCATTCAATTTATATGAAAGGACATCGCCTTTTTGAGATTTTAAAACTTTATTATTTGACTGACCCATTTATTACATTTACAAACGATGTATTGATAGAAGAAGGATTATTAACTGAATGAAAAATGCACATACCCACAACACGCGGTATAGCCAATAATGGCTTCAGTGGTATGCGAAGGGTTGTAGCCCGCAATCCTTACTAGCCATACCGCCAACGTTGGGCAACATATTGACAGAGCAATCTACAAACTAATATAATAAAAACATATGAGGACAATATTTACATTAATTTTAACTCTCTCGACACTGACTGTTTTCGGGAATATAAATTTCGTTCAATTTGACAAAATACCTGATTCCGAAAAATATTCTGACAAAATAACTTTCATTATTGACAATGAAGGATATTATAATCACTGGCAACCTGACTGGACGTATGATGTAAGTAAAAAATCATTAGTAAAAGGATTAAAAGAGAGCTATGATTTATTTTCCAAATTGGATAGTAAAAACATAGAGATAAATTTACTTCTTGGAGATATTTCGCACTATTTATACAATCTGCATGAGGATGAATACTATGAATTAGCTGTTAATCATTATCAAAAAGCAATTGATTTAGCACCCAATGATTACCGACCTCTTTGGTTTATTGCAAATCATTTTGCATTATCAAATGTTCAAGACAAATCGATTGAATATTTTTTAAAGAGTCAAAAACTTTTGCCCACAAATGAGCCGGCGGCATTTTGGGAGGAATATACTTTTGCAACTGCTGTAGCAAATATGCCTTCACATTGTATCTTCGCAATGGATAAAGCCAAATCAATTCTTAAAGAACCGAGTTATTTTGAAGAGCAACTAGGACAGACCATTTATAACAGGATTATTCCTGTAAAAAGTGATTCAGTATACAATAATATTGATATTTGGTCTGCTTCAAAAGGTGATTTGATTTCATTTGTGTGTCGCCCATTTGGAATAAAATTACTTATAGATTCTACTTGGCAAATAAATTTATATGATTATCAAAATTATCAGACTGCAGTAACAATAGTTCCCCCATCGATTCCAAATAAAAATGGTCAAGAGATTTCATATACAATTGCCTTAATAATGAAAGTTGCACAACCAGGAGATAAACTCGAAAATTACATTGACAATTTTGTAAAACTATATCCAGATAAGAAAAACTTCAACTTCTCAAATAAATTTCCGGACATGATTTCTTTGGAGTTAAAGGATAAAAACATATATCAAGATATTGGTGGAGCTCATATGCATATGATTGCCATAAATAGAGCACGACCGAAATATGCTGGTCTTTTACTCGAACAACCTATGACAATTCCACAAGGAGAGACAAATAAAATGACTTTTTATAAAGCAGGAGATAGTAAAGACAGATTTGATGGACAAATATATTATGTGATAATGCTTGATGCCTGTGAGGATATTTACGATGAAGCATACAGAGTATTTAAAGAAACTTTTGAAAAACAGATTATTATTGAATAAATACGTTGCCTAACACGTGGTAAAAGGCATAGGCAACGTTTGACATTGGTATTTTGAAATCAATTTACGAAAGTTATAAGTATTGTATTTACGAATGTTTTATATTTGTTACGTAAATAAGACGTTGGATTAAAAAAGACACCATAATATGAAAACAAAGACAAAGATTTTAACTCTGATTTTTTTACTAAACGGATTTTTAGTAAAAGCTCAAACTTTGGATATTCAAGGTTTATGGAAAGTTGTTGATAATGTATTTG
>Ga0116148_1005417_pt1 | contig 10662 bp, 9 predicted proteins | sample AD_UKC055_MetaG_FD_89786 | JGI IMG/M metagenome (GOLD analysis project Ga0116148, IMG submission 89786) | Active sludge microbial communities of municipal wastewater-treating anaerobic digesters from USA - AD_UKC055_MetaG | ecosystem: Engineered > Bioreactor > Anaerobic > Digestate | place: USA... | reverse complement strand
GTGATTTACATAAAACTGTGTGGCCCCGAGGGAACGAAAACAATCGAACACGTTTTGAAATGATATCAGCTAACGAAAATTTGGGATGTAATTAATACTTAAAACTGATAGTTCTTTTAAACTGACTAAATAGTAACTATAACAGTAGCTGATTGATTTAGAAGCCACCTCAGGGTCCCCTGAGGTGGCTTTTTTTATTGGATCCCTTCGGCTTGTCAATACAGCTTATATTGTGTCTCGAAACAAGCCCCGGAGTTTTCTATTAGTCTTTTAATTCCGGATAATTTCCATTATTTCCATAATTGCTTTACCTTTAAAATTCTTCCGGATATACAATTAATTACGGAATAATTAATTGTATCTTTATTACAAAATATCAGAATTGTTTGTTTTGACAAGCTTGCTTTAATTTTAGTATTTTTAGAAACATTAGAGTAGTCTTTAGTACTGTATGCTGTATCCAGGCTTTTGTCGTGGGTAATTGCAATTAATGGTTTTCTTTTCAATTAATATTATCAAGTGTCGGACAATACAAAAACGCACCGGATACTTCGTTTGATACTGTACCTGTCGAACGCTTATCCCAGAACTAAAGAGGAATGTAAAGAATTTCTCGGCATTAGGGATACAGCATTCTACAGCTATTGTAACCTTTTAAAGGGAACCGGCTTTAACCTCAGGCAGAAAGAGGGGAAGTATTGGATAGACACTTCTTTGCCGGATTCGCGTGTCTTGTTGAATGTTCTTCATTTCTCGGAAGAGGAATTGTTTTTATTATCAAGGTGCATAGATGTTCTGGATGTAGGAAGCGGAGTTTCCTCTGTACTTAGGAAAAAGCTTGTTTCATTCCTGAACCAGGACAAGATGATTGAAAAATATATTTCCAGTCATAAACCTGAAAAGACATCGGCCCTGCATAAAGCCATAAAAGACAAGCGGCAGGTTCTCCTAATGAATTATTACTCCGGCAACAGTGAGACTGTAAAAAACAGGTTGGTGGAACCTTTTGAGTTCAAGGATGATTTTAATCTTGTATGGGCTTTTGATGTAGAATTAAAGCAGAACAGACAGTTTAAAATATCCAGGATAGAGAATGTTGTTGAAACGCCTTTGGCGTGGGAATATCATCACTTGCACAGAGCTAAGCCGGTTGATATTTTCCGGAATACCGGCGATCTGAATAAGGAAATTGAAATAATTGTCAACATAAGAGCCAGAAATCTTCTGATAGAGGAATATCCGCTTGCAGAAAGATATCTTGAAATGATAAAGGGAAACAGGTTCAGATTAAAGGTGATGGTTGCCAAATATGAGGGACCGGGAAGATTCGTGATGGGCTTGTTCGAAAACATTGAGGTTATTGGAGGAGAAGGATTCCGGAATTTTTTGATGTTGAAGAAAGAAAAATTATAAAGACTTCGTGATTTCGGAAGTGTGATTGTTTTTATTTAGCCTTCGACCTGTTTTAGCTGTTTAAGTATGAATTAGGTAATTATCGGAATACAATCGCTTTATAAATGAGGTTCAGGATAACATTCAATCGTACCGGGAAGCAACGCATGCTTCCAATGGATTATCAGTATTACCTGAGTGCCTGGATTTATAAGGTGCTGAAACAGGCCGACAGTGATTTTGCTTCATTTCTTCATGAAAAAGGATATGGACAAAGCGAAACGAAATTGTACAAGCTTTTCTGCTTCTCGCTTCTGGATTTTGGAAGACCAAAAATGTGGAAAGAAAAAAAACTTTTTGAAATTAGCGGGCATGAAATCAGGTTCCGGATAAGTTTTGATGTCCCTGAGGCAGCATCAACATTTATTAAGGGGCTTTTTATGAACCAGGAGTTTTTCCTTGGCGACAAGTTCAATGGGATAGACTTTAAGGTAATAGGTGTAGAAGCGTTACCTGATCCGGTATTTTCTGAAACCATGCGCTACCGGCTTGAAACGCCCTGGGTGGTGAGTTACAGAAACACAAAGGACAAATATCCTAAATACCTGAAACCTTATGAAGTCGATTTTAAAGAACTTTCATTAAAACATATTGCTGAAAAATTCATGAATACGGGGAAAGGGAATGTTATGGTTGATGATCTGATATTTAAAATTTTCGATGGAACAGGTCGGGACGGAGAACCAATCTTCAGGGAACCCGAACCCGCCAAATGGCTGGAAGAATCAAAGTACTGGAAAAGACAGGGTTTTCTGATCAAGCCCGGCACCAAAGAAGAATCGCGGATTGTAGGAAATCTGTTCGATTTTGAACTGACCGCGCCGGTTGAAGTACACCGGATGATCTGGCATGCCGGCATAAGCGAAAAAAGCTCCGAGGGCTTTGGGTGGTTGGAGGTTGATAGCGTTTTTCCCAACACGCCAAATCTAAAAATAAACTAGTAAAACATAGTATTAAGACAAATGCAAATTCGAGAATTCTATAAATCAATCACAGATTTTGCACCCTACCAATATCAATTGAAAGTTGCAGAATTACTTTTAAGCGGAGAGAATGTTATTCTTTCTGTTCCTACGGGTGCAGGAAAAACATGGGCTTCTGTTATGCCTTTTTTGTACGCTAAACAAAACGAGCTAACAGATTTTCCGCAAAAAATGATTTATAGTTTACCTCTTAGAACTTTGACAAATTCTATTTTTTCGGATATTAATGAAACATTAAAAAAAGAACACATTCAAAGATTATATCCAAAACTAAACGAATTAACGTCTCGACAAACTGGCGAGTACAGTGAAGACCCTTTTTTTGAAAAAGAAATGATGTTTACGACCATAGACCAGACGCTAAGTAATTTTTTATGTTTTCCATTGGCTTTATCTCAAAGGCAAGCCAATATTAATGCTGGAAGCTTGGTTGGGAGTTATTTGGTTTTTGATGAGTTTCATTTGTTAGATCCGAAACTGTCAATGGCCACAACTTTAGGTATGATACGAATGCTAAAAAACTTATGTAGAGTTTGTATTATGACAGCTACTCTAACTAATGATTATATCCAGTTTATAAAGAAAGACTTTAATTTTAAAGTTGTTTCTATTGAAGGTGTTGAAAATAATAACTCTCTGAGATCTGCTCCAAATGAAGCGGTTAAAAAAGCAATCTCAGTTTGTCTGAATAAAAAGATTACAGCGCAAGATATTTTTGACAAGCATACAAATAAAACAATAGTCATTTGTAATAGGGTAGAAACTGCTCAAAATTTATATGCGGAAATTGAAAAAAATAAAAATGATGAAACCATATTGATTTGTATCCATTCACGCTATTTTGATTCACATAGAAAACATCAGGAATCTATGATAAAAGAATATTTCGGGAAGAACAGTACGAAAAAAAATGCTATCCTGATTGCGACACAAGTGATTGAAGCTGGAATGGATATATCTTGTGACACTATGCATACGGAAATATCTCCCATTAATTCTTTCTTGCAGAGAGCCGGAAGATGTGCTCGTTTTGCCAATGAATACGGAAAAATATTTATTTATGATGTTTTAGACTTTCTGGAAAAAGAAAAAATAACCATTGAATCTGATAATAAGGAAGATAAAAACGAGATAAGAAAACTTAGTAATAAGTATTTACCTTATGATAAAGACCTTTGTCAAAAATCATTAGTAGCATTAAGTAGATACAATTCATTGAACGAAGCAGTATCAAATGAACTTGTGAATTCTATTTTACAAGAAGACGAAAATCATAAAGTTGAAAATATTATGGCTAATTTATATAACATCCATAAAATTAGAGAGTCCTGGAGAGATTGTAACAAAAACCATTACCGAGAAACCATTCGTGATATTCAAAGCATCGAATTGGTTTTAATGGATTTAGGAAAATGCGCAAATAAAAAAGTCGTTCCATGGAGATATGAAACAATCAGTGTTTTTAGATGGAGTTTTATTAGCTGGGTAAAGCAAATAATGAATAATAAACAAGACGAAGAAGATTGGGTAATTGCAAGAGCTGTTCAAGAAAAAGATAATGTATTCGATTTTGAATGGCAGGATAAAGGCTCTTATTTTCTTAGCAAATTGTCTATTGAAGATTTAAAAAATCATTTTGAACCTGTTTTTGTTAGTAATAAATATTTCGACTATACATCAGCAGGGTTTATTCTTGCTGATAATAACAATTGTATAAATTCACCTGTAAAAGAAAATGTCGAAAAAGAAAAACTAATTATCACTTATAAGAAGGATACCTTCTATCAACACAATAAAGCTATTTTAAATTGTTTTAAAACAGAGTTTAAACAAAATTTAAAATTTGTATTTAAAGAACTTGAAGAATTTTTGGGAGCAAAATATAATTGGGAGAAATTAATGCAACTCACGATTTGCCTGCACGATTATGGGAAATTAAATACAGCTTGGCAAAGACCTATGAAAAAATTTCAGAGAGCAAAAACAGGCGTTGATAATTTGAAAGAAGTGTTAGCTCATACAGAGTATAATGATAGTACAGATATAGAATTGGCGAAAGAATGTCAAATCAGAAATAAACCGGCTCACGCAGGAATAGGTGCAATGCAAGCATACGATATGGTTTTAGACGAATATGACGACGAAGAAATAGCGAGAGTTATAAGTAATGCTATTTTAAAACACCATAGCCCCGATTCAAAATCATATGTAGATTTCTCAATAACAGATTTGTGCATTAACGAAATTCAAAAATTATTTAAAGAATATTCGTTAAAAGGAAATTTTATAAAGAAAGAACGAGGAGAATCATTAGAAGATATTGCACTTGGTAAAGACAAAGAATGGATATTATATTTCTTGTTTGTACGTATCTTAAGAATATGTGATCAAAAAGCAACAGAGTCATTTGAAAAATATTTTACTCTATGAATACATTTAAAATAAAAAAACAGTCAGGCACTTACGCTGAATTACTAGAAGCATATGGTTTTGCAAATTTATTATCGCAAATCTTCGATAGTATAAATTGCTCTGATTCCGAAATTATAATTTCCGACCAAGGATTATATTACGAAGTAACAACGAACACTCAAATTACAGATGATTTACTTGAAAAACTAAACTATTTTCCTTTGTTCAAGTATGTAAAACAAAAAATTGATAGCGATGTAAGTATGTACCCAGCGTACTTTGATTATCCAGTTCAAGAAAAATGGAAAAAGGAAAGGCAAACATTGTTGAATCAAGTTTATAAAGAATATAATGGCAAAGAAAAGAAGGAACAACGTGAAAAAAGAATTGAAAATATTAAGAGCATTTTTGAGAGTCAAAAAAGAATAGATTCTTCATTGGATGTTTATAGACAAATAATTACATCCAATAACTTCCCGAGTTTTGATAAACTATATCAGAATTTTCATAAAAACAAGAACCTGTTTTGTCTGTTCATTCACGAAATAATTTATTCTTACGGAACGGGAAATTATACAAATAAAGGGTTTGAAAAAATTGCTAATGAAATTTCGTTTACTAAAAAGGTAACCGCAACTCAGTTGTATAATCCAAGTCAGGGTAAAGGACTTAATAAATTGAAGGCAAATGGATTAAATGGAAAAAACTTTGATTCATCGTGGATAAGTGAAAGTTTGAAAGTATCAGGTGCTTTATCCGATATGGTTTGCCAGTTAGTCAAAGTAGGTAGTAGTTATGATTTAAAGATTTTTGTTCCGGAATATAGACAGGTAAAACATCGTTTTAAATCAATACTGGTCCCGAAATTCAAAAAATATTTAAAAGGTAATACACCTATTGAAATAGACATTTTAAATATTCTTTTATTGACTCAATTAGTAATAGAAAATTCAGGATTAGTAGGGCGAAGGCAAAAAGTAAAAAATATTGTTTCAGGGTTACATTCGGTATATCAAAAAGATTTGGGACAGAATAAGGCAGTAGTAAATATTGGATTTATTCAAGTACCCAACTTTATTGAATTTGGGGATAAAGAAGAAAACCAGTTATGGATTGATATACTGAAAGAACAGAGGCGTTTAATAGGAATTATTGGAAGGGGAAATGGAAAAATAACATCTGGTTTGATGTTATACCGCAATTTTATTAGCGGTTCAGATATTTACAGTTTTTTCAACTTTTCGTATTGGTATGCAATTTATCTGAGTTCGCAACTTTCAAATAAAAAATATGCGCTAGCATTTTCAATAGAAACACTTAATAAATTTTACAAAAGCATGGATACAAAAGAATTACAACTATCTGAAATCATTTCAAACGATGGTTTCATAGCGGTTGCAAATGCAATCCGTAAAAGTACTGTAATATTGCAGTACACGCCGAAAGAAAGTCGGAAATATAATGTTCGATATGGAGTGGCTCAAAATCTTCAGAACAAATCAAAATCAAAGGAAGATTTAGCTGAGTTTATCGGCGAATTTATAGCGCTATATAATTCCGAAACGGCAAGACAAGCCGAAAAAGATGGTAAAGCTTTACGGGCAAATGTTAGGGAAAATGAGTTGCACTCTTTTTATTCTTTGCTTGACAGTGCAAAATCGGCAAAATTAATCGGAGCATTATTAGCCTCTTATGGTTTTGCGTTACCTAAAAAAGAGGTTTCAAAGATTGAAGAAAATAAAGATGAAGTACAATCAGAAAATATAGAAGAATAAAAACATTTTATTAATACAGATATGAAAAAAGTAGCATCTATTTCGATTAGTGGAGAAATAACATTAAATCTTCATTCTCTTAATAATGAAGGTGGTGAAGGCAATCAAACAATGACCCGTCAGTTGACCATTATTGATAAAGAAGGCCAGGAGTTTACTGTAAATGGAATTAGCGGAGATATGTTTAAACATATTCACGCAGGGCACTTGGTAAATTATTGTATAGATAATGGATTGGCATTGAGTGAATATTCTAGAAAACTTGATCCTAATAGAATTTCATCTGCTGATTTACTTGCAAAGTTTCCAAATGTTGGTAAAAAAGATTCAAACTCGTCCGAAATTATTGATGCTTTGATTAAGATTTGTACAGTTTGCGATATACATGGAGTATTAATTACGGATAAAGTTGGAGAAAATAAAGGTGCTTCAAATACACCAAGAAAATCAACTATTGAATTTGGATGGACTGTAGGCATACCAGATAAAAATAACACGGAAACTTATGTGCATACTAAATTGGTAGCAGATGCAGGAGAAAAAGGTAGCGCTACCAGAAGCAATGAAGAGCAAAATATATTTCATCGTCCGGCAAATTACGGTGCCTATGCTTTTGTATGTAATTTTGATGCTTATAGGGTTGGATTTAATGATATCTCAAGAGAATGCATAATTACAGATGATATTGAAAGAAAGAATAGATATAAAGCTGTTTTGCAAAGTTTACTGAGTTCTTTTCTTAATATAAAAGGCGCCATGACAAGCACACAAAAACCGCATATTACAGATTTTAAAGGTGTAGTTTCTATTTCACATAAGTTAATTCCTGCCCCAACAGTTAGTGCAATTAACCCTGATTATCTACAGGAAATCAAAGATATTACTGGAAATCTGAATAAAATCGAAGCTGATTCAATTGAATTAAAGTCGTTTAATGGATTAGGTGACTTATCGAAAGTTATTGTAGAACTTATGGAATATGAACCATATAAGATTGAGTAAGCATGAGGTTTTCAGCAATTTATAAGCCAACAACATTATTTTCTCTAAGGGATAGTAATTCAACTAGTTCTGGGGCAAAATCGTTGTTTTTACCTTCACCTTATGCAATAAGAATGGCTTTTTTAAGCCAAGCAATATCACTGGGAGGTGAAGATTTCTACGAAAATAATAAGCATTTTAAAATAATTCGAGACACCAAAATAAGTTATCGCATTAATGGCAATTTTTGTGTTAATAATTGTTTTATAAAAATTCAAAAACAACGAGGTAATGATCCTTTTAAGTCTACGGTCAGTTTTAGAGAGTATATTTATATAGATGATTGTATAGAGATTATTTTTGACGTGAAAGATGATGAGGACGTCATTTTTTTGAAACAATACCTTCATCTAATTAATTATTTTGGCAAGAGAGGATGCTTTTTCCAATTTGTAAAATATGATGATACACCTCAAGAAGCTAATGTAAAAACCTTTGATGCAAAAAAATCATCTTGGGGCATTTTACAAGAATATGACGACTTTGACAAAAAACTTAGTTTTGATGATGTAAATAGCTATTCTGATGCAAAAACTAAAAGGAGTAAAAATATTTTAGTATTACCTTTAATAACTAAAAGTTCATCAAAGTCTTATACAAGTTATATCGTTAGATAACCATATTCCCTTGTTATCTTAAGAAAAGGGTGTATTGATATTGCAATATTATCAGCAATGACAAATGCGAATTACCGGTACCCATTTCAACTATTATCTCATCTGTCAACGTAAACTGTGGCTGTTTGCGAACGGGATAACTATGGAAAACACTTCCGACCTGGTTTACGAGGGGAAACTGATCCATGAAAACTCCTATCCCCGTCGTGCTGAAAAATTCAGGGAAATTGAAATTGACGGGATTAAAATAGACTACTATGATCCCAGAAATAAGGTGATTCATGAAATAAAAAAATCTGACAGGCATGAGGAAGCTCATGAATGGCAACTGAAATACTACCTCTATGTCCTTGAACAAAACGGTTTGGAAGAGATTACCGGTGTTCTTGAATATCCAAGGTTGCACAGGACTCAGGAGGTTTTCCTTACCACACCCGACAGGGAAGTCATAAGCGAAATGATAATTGAAATCGGAAAAATAATTCAGAATGAAAAATGCCCGGGAAAAATGCGAAAATCACGCTGTAAAAACTGCAGTTATTTCGATTTCTGCTGGAGCGGGGAGGATATGGTTTAATGTTATCTATGCCTTTCGGTGGATTTTATGAATGTTGGTTTGCCGTGTTAATGATAATCAGAGTTGGTATTGTAACATACAGAATTATAAAGCTGTCAGAATAATATTAAATGAAAAAGACTTATTATTTGTTTAATCCAGGAAGGCTTCAGCGCAGAGACAATACATTGAAATTTACTCCGTGTAATGATGAAGGGGAGGAACTGGAACCACGTTTTCTGCCGGTTGAGAATGTTGGAGAATTATACTGTTTTGGTGCTCTTGAAGCTAATTCGGCTCTTTATAATTTTCTTGGACAGGAACAAATACCGGTACATTTTTTCGATTATTATGAGAATTATACCGGATCATTCATGTCAAGGGAGGCTCTCATTTCAGGTAAAATGCTCATAGCCCAGGTTAAGTACCAGCAAAACAAGAAAAAGCGGATAGATCTGGCGCAACGGATATTGGATGGCGCAAGTTTTAATATGGTAAAAAACTTAAAGTACTATAATACAAGAGGAAAGGATCTGGAACCGATCATCGGGATTATAGAAAATCTGGCTTCAAAGATTTCCGGCACTACCGCTATAGACGAACTGATGGGAATAGAAGGGAACATCCGAAAAAATTACTACGAAGCATTTGAGTTGATAATAAACGATTTCAGCATGGGCGGAAGAAGCTATAAACCACCGCTTAACGAGGTTAATGCTTTGATATCTTTCGGTAACATGATGTGTTATAGTCAGTGTCTTAGGGCTATTCATCAGACACAGTTGAATCCGGCCATTAGTTTTTTACATGAGCCGGGTGAACGGAGGTTTTCCCTTTCTCTTGATTTGGCGGAGATATTCAAACCCCTGTTGGTAGACAGGGTCATCTTTAAGGTGACCAACAAGAAGATGATACAATCGTTGCATTTTGAGGAAAACCTTAACAGGGTTCTTATAAAAGCCAATGGCAGGAAGATATTTGTTCAGGCTTTTGAAGATAGGCTGAGAGAGACTATTGCCCACAGGACATTAAAGAGGTCAATCAGCTATAAGCATCTTATAAAGCTTGAATGTTATAAACTTCAGAAGCACCTTCTTGAGATAGAGGAATACAAACCTTTTAAAATGTGGTGGTAATGTATATAATTGCAATGTATGATGTTGGGGAGAAAAGAGTCGGAAAGATGCTGAAGCTGTTCAGAAGGTATCTTAACTGGATTCAGAATTCTGTTTTTGAAGGGGAGATAACGGAAGTCAAACTGAATGAATTAAAGATTAAGGCAAGGAAAATTATGGATGAAGAGACTGACAGTCTGATTATCTTTAAGACACGGCAGGAAAAATGGCTTGAGAAGGAGATTGTTGGCCATGAACTACAGAAACTGGACACCTTTCTGTGATTGTTTCATTGTCAATGTATCTTTAAAATGGATAATATTGTTTCAAACAGGAAGAAAATTTGTCGGGAAGGTTCTTTGACATGTTGAAAATAAATGGGTTATAATATATTGTCGAACACCCGTGAAAAATACTTTCAGGGTGTTAGACAACTTTTTTCATTTAAAATATTATTTTTGTCATATTGATATTGTTGAATATCAATTTATTTTTTTGAGTCGTCGAACGACTTTCAATCGTACCAAAGTGGAATTGAAATTACGACGTTTCTTCCCGGTATGGATGTTTCTGTTACTTTCAATCGTACCAAAGTGGAATTGAAATGAGAGAAATTCAAAGAAACATTCACAGGGATTGGAGAGCTTTCAATCGTACCAAAGTGGAATTGAAATCTTTCAATTTTGCGAATCCTCCGTTTGCCAAAGCTCC
>Ga0116148_1005413_pt1 | contig 10669 bp, 7 predicted proteins | sample AD_UKC055_MetaG_FD_89786 | JGI IMG/M metagenome (GOLD analysis project Ga0116148, IMG submission 89786) | Active sludge microbial communities of municipal wastewater-treating anaerobic digesters from USA - AD_UKC055_MetaG | ecosystem: Engineered > Bioreactor > Anaerobic > Digestate | place: USA... | reverse complement strand
CGGCAATCGGAGCTTCAGGGTCTGAAATCCAGTTGAGCATTTCAAGTTCAAAAGCTTTGTCTGCGAGAGCGCTGCCGGCAGCAACATAATCATCAACCCGCTTGCCATCGTCCTGATGCGGCAGCGCTTTTTTCACAACTGCGGCGGCGTTGGCCATTTCAGCTTTCCAGGCTTCGAGATAAGCTTCGTTCACATAATTGATTTCCGGGGTAGCCTGGGCCATTTCAAAATCTTTGGCGAAGGCTTTTTCGATCGGGTTATTTATATCGATGTCGGTTTCCTGAGTTACAGCAGCCTCTTCAGTTACAACGACCTGTTCGATTGCCGGCTGCCCGGCGGCATCAGCCGGTTTAACTTCGTCGGCAAAGCCCGGTGCGCTGAAAGCGATTAATACGGCAAGAATCAGGTGATTGAAATTTCTTTTCATCTTTGATGTCCCCTTTTTAGCTTAAAATGCAGGTTCCCACAAAAAATCCGGGCAATTACAGCCCTGTATGTAGAAACCTGAGTCTATCAGATCGGCAATGATTCACCAACTGATTTTTATGCACCGCCCCAGAGCCTCGTTCGCTTCTGGTATAAACTCCTGCCGCACCTGGCTTAAGCCTTGCAATTTCGGCCATTCGCTTTCCCCCTTCGGGGACAGGCGCGAGTGCATGCTTCGCGGAGATAACCGAGAACCACGCAATTCTTGTGTGATAAAGGGCCAGGTCGCATCAAACTGGTTCTGAAAGTCAAAAAAGCAAAAAGTTGAACCTTTTCAAGGTTTGTGATATTTTTCATAATCTTAGAGAGGAACCAGAGGGTACACAAAATAAACCAGCCAGTTTTACGGTTTTTAGCAGACCGCCGCCACGGCAATTACTCCAAAAGCAGGATTAAACCTATGAAGCATGCTCTTATTGTCATTTTTTGTCTGATTTCGCTCGCTGCACCAGCAGCCGAGAGTTTGCCGCTGCAGCTCGCAACCGGCACCACATGGGTCTACAGCGCCGACGTCAAAGCCGAGGCCGACGGCAAAGAACTGAGCGAGACCATCACCTGGACAACCGAAATAACCTCGGTAACCGCCTGGGAAAACATTACCTTTGCAAAAGGCTCTGGCCTGCCGAGCGACCTGACTTTTTACGAAAAAGGCAAAAAACCTTCGCCGTTTCTGATGATTCTGGCCGGCCCCTGGCGGCTTTATCTGATTCAGGGCGACGAAAGAATCAAAGAAGTTTGGGAAAAAGCAATCGCCGGCGAGCGTCCGGACGAATCAGTTACCGAAGCCGATCTGCTGCTAGATCTGCCGCTGGTAGAAGAGAAAACCTTCGGCGAAACCTCGCAGCTGCTTTCTGGCAGTCCGATGTATGTTTACCGGGTTGAAGGCAAAGCACCTTTTTCTGCCGCATCGGTAAAAGGGCTGAAAGACGCCGGCACACCAGAAGAGATCTCAATCACCCTGTCTACCGGCCCAGACACAACCACCTGGAAATTCACCCATGGCATAGGCTTTACCGGCTACATTTACTCGCATCACGGAACTACGAGCGAAGTCAATTGCCGCCTGGTCGAATTCAGGCCCGGAAAATAATCACCCTCTCAGGAGAAAATCATGAAACGCCTTTTAGTCACTCTCACCTTCCTGCTATTGGCTGCCAGCTGTCAGGCTGGCGATATTGCCGAATTCAGACCGCTCGGATTCTCTGAATCAGGCCAGTATTACGCTTTTGCCCAGATGGGCATCCACGATGGCTCAGGGGTTCCCTACGCGGAAATTTGGGTGATCGATGTTCTGAAAAATGAACAGGCAGCCACCAGCGCCGTCGAATTGACCGATGACAAAGATATCGAAGCAGGTTCAGCCGAACCGGCACTCAAAAAAGCGATTGAAGCCGCCAGACTTGAACGTTTTGCGCTGAAAGTAAACGAAAACCCTGGCACTGACCTTCTGATACACCTGCCGACCGACCACAGCCCATTTACCGGCAATATTTTCTCGCTGACGCCCGGAGTCGATGGCGGAGCCTCAGGCATTACCGCAAAATATGAAGTCAGACTGGAAACAACTGTTACAACCCCTGCCATTAAAGATATGCCGACTGATTTTGGCCCGGCAAAAATGCTTAAACTGTCTATCGCCGGTCTCGAAGAAGCTTCCGGCACCGTGCAGGTTCTGCAGCAGGATAAGCGCCTGCCGAAAAGCCGCGCTTACCCGCTTTCTTACCAGGTTCGCCGGGTAACCAGCTGCAAAGACGGCATTGTCGTGATCGTTTCTTATACCAGCCCCGGTTTTGAAGGCCCGAATCTCAGCTATATGGCAATCAGCGGCAAATTCACACCGGCGCAGCAGTAACTGCAGATAAAGTTCACAAAATTTCACATGGAGAAAAAAACATGATTAAAACCAGATTCACAGCTACCGCTCTCGCATTCATCTTGGCAGCAGCCTGCCAGAGCTTTGCCGAAACCGAAGTTAAGTCCGGCGCAACCGCAGCTGTAGAAGCCGCGTCAACAACTGCTGCAACAGTTGATGTTAACAGCGCCACGGCAGAATTTCCGCTGATGCTCAAGGGAACTGAAGTATTAATAAGCAAAGACGCCAGCCGCAATGATCTGGCCGCCAAATTGACGCCGATTCTCGGCGAAGCCACCGAAATGGAAGAAGCGAACAGGCTGCAGTATGACTTCCAGATTGCGACCGACTCAGCCCCGGTAACCCTTTTCATCGACTGGAACGAAGCCGGTAAAATTGCCGAAATCTGCATCGATGGCGAAGAAGTTCCGACCAAAGAACTGCAGGCATGGCTCGAGAAGACTGCCGGGGCCGGCAAAGACGGCGAACAGGAAGAAGGCTATAAAAACACCGTCTGGGAACACCAGGGCTGGAAATTCACCCTGAGAAGCGGTGGCGATGGTGAAGATACCGCTTATTCCTTCACCGTCGTTCCGATGTCGGTAAAGTAATCGAACCTTTACAGCACGATCTGAAACGGAGAATTCAATGAAAAGAATCCTGACTTTACTGGCAGTAATAATGACGATTGCCTCAATAGGCCTGGCAGAGCCGATGAAGCTCGAACCGGCACAGCAGAAAAACCTGAACGTATTTTTCAGCAACTTCTCTGAAGCCCATGTGGCAAGTTTCTCTCAGGGTGCCCTGACCGACCAGGCCATGATCGACTTCGCCCTTCGCCATTTGTATATCAACAAGCTCAAATCGCTGAAACCCTCTAAAGACGGGTATTCTGTTACGGCGACCAATGAGCAGGTCGACACGGCAGCGATGAAATACTTCGGGCAAAAGCCTTCTCAGCACAAGGAAAAATCGTATTCAATACCGGTCGCTGATGGTGACATGTTTGTTTTCTCACAGCTCGACACGCTTGAAGACATTGGCAGCGATACTTTCAAAGCCAGCGGCACCATTTACAGCACCGGTTCAGGCGGCACGCCCGATGTGCATGCAACTCCCGCAGAATGGGAAAAGGCCGGCGAAGAAGTGAGTGTCGCCGGCAAATTCTCGGCTTTAATCAAAGCTCAGGATGAACGCCATATTCTCGTCGAATATCTTCCGATCGAAAGCGCGCCCGACGAAACCGAACCGGCTGCCAGCACTGAACCGGCAGCTACGACAGACAAAAAGGAATAAAATCAATGAAAAACCGCAACAGCACTATCATTCTCGTCTTCGTTCTGTTGATTTCAGCAGCCGGCATAGCTGAAGCAATTACGGCAAAATTCTGGGCCGAAACCAGCTTCATCGGCGTTTCCAGAGAAGAAGCCCATAAAATGCTCGGCAAACCAGCTGATGCTGGAGAACTCGACACCTGGCTCATCTCAGACTCTCCTGAATTCCTGATGATGGGAATGCTTGGCTACGAAAACGACAAGGTCGCGAATGTTTTTTCCGTTTGCCAGCCGCAGGTGAGCTTTGAACAGGTAAAGGGTCTTCAGCTGCAGTCGCCGCTGACCACCGTGGTTTCTGACGATGCCAGAGGCATCCTGTTCAGATATAAAGAACCTGCAGGAGCGGTATTTATGTGCATTTCGCCGGCCGATGACTCAAGCACCGGGCCGATGATCTGCGAATCCGTTTCAGACCCCCTGGCCGGCTCTGAAGCTCCGGCAGCAGAACCCGCTAAAAAGACGGAAAGTGCCCCGAAGCTTGATAAAGAGTATGTCAGAGGACTTGTAATGAAAGATATTTTCGACTGGCAGCAGCTCGAAGAAGCCGGCAAAATCGACCTTATAAATCAGATCAAACAGGTCTGGCGCGCCAACGGTCACGAAACCGACGCCAACGCGATGGAAGCCGCTGCCATCAGGGAAAAAATGGTTCTCGGCGATCAGGCGAACGTGTTTGAATCTGCATGCCAGGCCGCCGGCATCGACATGGAACCTTACTGGAAAATCTACAATCAGGAGTGATCATCATGCCTTCATTAAAACCGGTTCATGCCCTGTTTATCGCTTTTCTGCTCGGCTCTTCGGTCTCAGCACAGGCCGAAACCTGTAAAAGCCTGACCGAGGCTCTGGCCAAACCAGAAAAAGTGACCATACTGAACCTCGGAATGGTATATGAAGAAGATGCAGAACCTGTCGAAGAGCCCAACCCGGATTCTTCACTAAAGCATCTGCCGGCAGCCTTTGGCAGTCTGACCAATCTGAAAGAACTGAATATCTGCGGTCTGGAGGCACTGGAAGAATTGCCCCCGGAACTCGGCAATCTGAAAAACCTTGAAAGCATCGTTATCGATAATGGCAATGGCTACCAGATGAATATCTCGCTGCCCGAAACGATTGCCGGCCTCGAGAAGCTGAAAGTTCTGCGTCTTTACGGAGCTTTCGACGCTGAAGGCATTATGCAGAACGAGAAATCTGAACCTATCGCGGCAAAAAAGCTGCCGCAGGCTCTGGGAGCTCTTCAAAACCTTGAAGTGCTCGACCTCGGAAGAAACGGTCTCAGTGAATTACCACCACAGGTCGCTTCTCTTTCGAAGCTTGTCAGTCTCAGTCTTGATTACAACGGCATCAAAGAACTGCCCGAGTTTGTCGGCAATCTTAAAAATCTGAAAAATCTGACGATCAACTGCAACGGCGGAACCATTCTGCCGGATTCACTGAAGAACCTGAAAGGCCTCAACATTGCCATGGGCAATGCGGCATTGAAGCTAAAAGACCAGGAAGCGCTGCGAAAACGCTTTCCTGAAGCCGTTTTCGACTTCTCCAGTGAATTCGACGAAGAAACCGCAAACGAAATGATTCCTGAATCTCCCGTTGTCAACCAGGGAGACTGATCGACCCAATTCTTTTTCGACACCTTAAGCCAGTCTGTAAAAGCCACTATGGCTGACACAGACTGGTTTTTGCTTATCGCCGCATTTATGCAGAGCCTTGTCCGGCAACATGGCTCAGGCAGACCAGACAGGCTTCGACTTCCTGAGTTTTGCCCTTGACGTGGCGAATCGGCAGTGTTTCCGCGGTAAATCCTTCAGGCAGGCAATCCTTCAGATGGCCGGAAATAACGATGCCGCCTTCTGCCTGCTGCGAAGCCACATAAGCCAATCTGGCCGCCAGATTGACCGGGTCACCAACCACAGTTCTCGACAGTCTGGCAGTTTCTGCACCCATTATGCCGGCAATCGTCATGCCCGCGTTAATACCGATGCTGATTTTTGCACCCGCCTGAGCCTGCATACTGCCGGCGATGGCTCTGGCGATGTGTATGGCCGGCCCGACAACCGGGGTGTCAGCATCATGCTCAAATACTATCATCACCTTGTCTTCGATCATTTTGTCGATTTCGCCACCAAAGCTGCGAACGGCAGAGTCGGCGACCTGCAGATGGGTCTGCAGCAGCGCAAAAACCTCTGCTGCCGAATGCCCGGCCTGAAATTCTTTAAAGCCATTGATTGAAGAAAAAATAATGGTGGCATATCTGGCTTCGGTGCGATCAGCAACGAATTTGTCGCCAGATTCGGTAACTTCGCGAACAACAGAACCAGAAACATAGCTTTTCAGCCTTTCTCCCTCATCGAGGCTGCGCGCCATGGTGTTGAACGAATTGCCGATATCTCTGAACTCATCAGGATGCTCGACATTAACGCGAAATGCGAAATTTCCGGCATAGATCTGTCGTGTCGCTTCGGTCAGTTTCTGTAACGGAACAGTGAAATACAATGCAGCGAGCCAGGCAATGAAAAAGCCGGACAGCACAAGCAAGAGCACTATCCTGCCAGCCTGCCAGGATACTCTGGCAACAAAAGCCGGATAGTTTTCTAGACTCTCGCTGCCAGCAAGGATATCGGGGGTAAAATTGCCCGGCCTCGCTGCCATTATTATTGTCTGACTGGCAGTTTCAGTAACCCCGGAAACCACTGAGCGGATGTGGTGTGCCTGCTCAGCCACATTAACTAGCTCAGGGAATTTGCGACGCAAATCCTGCAGATTATAAACATGGCTTTTAAAATATGAATATTCACCGGTAAAAGCCAGTCGTGTCGAGCCACTCAGAAGCCTGAGCCGATCTACTGGAAACAGAGAATTGTTCGTACCCTTTTTAAATTCCCATACCAGATAGGCATAAGGCCTGTTTTTCGAGAAAAACAGCTTGAATAGATAATAGTAATTTCTGTATTTGGTGTTGAATGAGAATACCGGGTCGTTGTTTTGTCTGAAACGATAGTAACTTTCTGAACCAACTGTTTTCAAAAAGATGTCACGTGCCAGCTCAATTTTCAGCTCCTGATTCAGCCGTGGAGACCTGCCGTTTTTATTGTCATTTGAATTATCTGCTGCAAGCCCTTTTTCTTCGAGCATTTCATCGGCCCGCCAGATAAACATGCTGGTCAGCGGGTTATCGACTTTATCGATCATATGCTTATTAAATTGACGATTTAAGTAAGTTTTTACAGCATTTTTACCAAACGGTACCAGGCAGAGCGAAATGCCTCCAAAGCCTTTAATATTAAAACGATCAAGAAAATTGCAGAGATATTCTCCATCATTGCCTGAATATTTCTCTCTGCTGAAGTTACCAATGTCTTCAAAGGAATTAAAAAATCTGAGCTCGCTCATTACTTCTCTGAACAGGTCACGGCTCTGCAGGTCAGTTTCGTTGAGATCTTCGGCCAGCGTTTCGGCAACCCGTTTTTTTTCATTTGCATAACTGCTGGAGAAAAAGTCAGCTATATAACCGGTACCGGCAAACACCGGAATGATGATCAAAAACAGGAAAAACACCGGCAGCAGGGTTTTTATCGAAAAATCATGCCCCCTGCCAAGAAAAAATTTCTCCATGACGTATTTGAACAACACACAGGAAATGATGCCAAGAATAGCGACCACCAGTCCATGAGAAGCAGATTTTTCAGGTGGCGGCAATGGTTTTGCTGCAAAAAATCTGCATTTCATCTTTGGATCATAATCAGCAAATGCAATCTGGTGGCCTGAATACTGGAGAGACCAGCTTTCAGAAATATTGTGATGCAACTTGCCTGCAATGTAACTTTTCAACGCCGGCGCCGCATCAAAAAATTTCGAAAAAACCTGGGTTCTGGCGTTTTCGAGCCAGACACCGACCCCCAGGTCTGAACGATCATAAAAACGGGTTTTTATCGCAATGTTTTTCTGCAGATTCATTTTTTTTTGATCTGTCAGAATGACGACGTAAATGTTGTCAGACAACCATCGACGGAAAAGAGCCGGAATAGACTGCTTCTGGTAAAGTGCCAGTTCAAACAGCAGGCCCTCCAGAGCATTTTTGTAAAAAGATGTATAAAAACTTCTGTTGCCGGAATTTATTATGCCACTGGCAGAGGCAGTAAACTCGTAACATCTGTTTTCATTTTTAGCTGACCTCAGGGTTGATAATCCAAGGTCGGTTCCGAATAAATAGTGATGCGTGGTGCCCGAAGCCGTGCTATCAATCACGACGAATTCTATTTCGACCGGAAACGGAATCTTTCTGACAAAATCAGGAAGCTGGCGGCTCAAAAAACTTTTGTAATTTTTGCTGCCAACATTTTCCAGCAGTTTTTTCATGTTTGAATGCACCCACACTGAACTTTCGTAGGTCTGCGCCATCTGCTGCAGCTCAACGGTCAGAGCATTTGCAACCTGCCTGGCAATTTCGCTATTACGGATATTCTCAGCATTCTTGAAAGCCAGATGCGTGCTGATAACCGGAAAAAACAGACCGATTGAGAGCAAAAATGCCAGAAGAATCTTTTTCATGCTGATTTCTCCAGGCTTTGCAGCTCATAACAACTGTCAGCATGCCTGCAGAAAATATACGGTAAGCCCACCAGATTCTTTATTAAAGCTTCGCCAGCAATAATCCTGGTGAATCGCGCCGTTTTACTGGCACCCTCGTATTCTTCAGCCCTGGTTCTTGCCGGGCCGACTACGGAAAACTCAGACCTGGAACCAGATTTAAGAGTACCTGCCATTACCAGCCCATATTCAAGACCAATTCCGATTTCATAAGCAAAAAGCCCTCTGGAAGCTCTTTCAGCAATAATTGCCCGGTGCTTTTCAATCATTGCCGCAGCGGCTTCAATCGCGTTCAAACAGACACGACTGTCACTGCCAGGGAAAAATGCCACAATTGCGTCACCAATAAACTGTTCGATCTGCCCCTTACAATTTTGTATTTCGGTTACCATTGCCTGCAGATGATTGTTAAGCATCTGGCTCGTAATTTCGGGCGGCTGTGACTCGGAAATGGTGGTAAAACTGCGGATGTCTGAAAACAGAATAACACCATAAAGTTCCTGTGCTTCTGTTCTGTTTGAGCCAGTCATAACATCCTGATCGAAAGTGCGCGACACGAATTTGCCGAGAATCTGGCGTTGCCTCAGACCTGTGCCCATAAGATTGGTAGCATCGGCAAGTATTCCCAGCTCATTGCCATAGCTATAAGAGAAAGTTCTGGAAAAGTTGCCGGCAGAAATGTCGGAAAAAACAGCAGAAAGGTCTCTGGTCGGCTCGATCATGGTTTTTGAAACCCATGCCGCCAACAGATAAATCATGCCGGTCAGAATACTCAGCAAAATAGCCAGCCACATAAGCTTCAGTTCACGGTTTTTACGGATGTCGACAATGCCAAGCATAGCTCCGGCAGACATCGACTGCATATTCATCAAGGGCTCATAGATGAAAATTTCGTTTTCATTACGCACTTCGAGCTGATATTTATAAACAGAAGATGCCTTGATAAAATCGAGAAAACGGCGCCCCTTTTCGCTCGATATAATCCGTCGATCGGCATCGTCAATCAATATCTTCCGACCGCCATTAATGTCGTGAAGCCCGATATAGAGGTCGCCGGCCGAAATCGACACATCGCTGAATTCTTTGATTAAAAGCCTTTTGGCCGCAGCATCGAGATTAAATCCGAGCGTAACGTAAGCAGCAGGCCAGTCTTCACGCCCAACAACAAATGAATAATTCAAGAGATTTTCTGAAGCCGATTCTCCAAAATAGCCAGGTGTTTGAAGAGATTCTCTGAAAAGGGCAGACATTTGCCTGTCGCTCCTTTTAAAAGAATCAAATATCACCTTCTGCCCCGAAGACAGCAGCAGCTGCCTGGCATCCGGAAATTCAGAAGTTGATTTTGAATGCATTGAATAACATGATGCAGAAGTATAATCGAGATGATGTCTGGCTAATAAACTGTTGCGATAAGAGTCGGCAAAATACAGCGAGTGCCTGCCAGGCCGCATCAAAAGAAGATAGCCAAGAGAGACATCTATCTGTCTGAGCTTTGCCGCAAGCAAGTCGAAGCCCTGCCGATTTTCGCTTTGAGATTCTGAAAGCAGCAGATCATGAAGCTGGTTGTCATGAAATCTTTCTTCAACCAGTCTGCTGCTGATTGAAATCATATCTTCAGATTTTTTGTCGATCAGTTCAAGTCTGGCAAAACCATCCTGAACCCTTGTTCTTATATTTGCTTCATGCAGCTGATCGATCAGTCTGAATCCGAAAAAGGCAAGCAGCAAAACCGGGAGCATCGCCGTCATGAAAAAAAGCAGGCGAAACGCGAATTCAAGTCTGAATCTGCCGTCGGCAAGCCTCAGCCAGAAAAAAGCAGACCAGAGATAGATTATTCCAGCCAGAATTCCCGGCAACACAAAACCCCGATCGCTTTCATCACCATGCTTTCTGATAAACAGCAAAGCGAAATAGGGCGTCTCGTCAGCAATTGAATCGTAATAAAACCAGCTGTCATCAATACTCTGAAGAGTTCTTGGTTTCAGGCTGGCAATATTTCTGTAAAAACTGTTTATACCAATGCGCGCCGACCGCCATACTTCAGGTAGCTGCTTCGCCTGCCGGCAGAGAACCGGTGGGTAAAGGCGATTTAAATTTTTACGACAGACAAAGACCGGAAGAAGGTCTTTGTCTTCACTTGAAATCATGCTGGCCAGCCTGAAAAGGGCATATCTGTCATTTTCGATCAGCCCGCCCGGGAAAATTGCCATAAACCCGCCGGTGCAGCCATTATCACCGCCAAATTTTTCCCAGTAGAGGTAATGCTGATTCTTTTCGAATATGACCGGCGTCAAACGCCCCCGACGTTCGCTGGCGAGATACCAGGGAGCAGAGTTCTCGCCGAATACCCCCGCAAGAAACCGGCTGTGCTGGCCGATTTCTGACTCTGTTATATCGGGTCTTGCGAGCT
>Ga0116148_1005407_pt1 | contig 10672 bp, 8 predicted proteins | sample AD_UKC055_MetaG_FD_89786 | JGI IMG/M metagenome (GOLD analysis project Ga0116148, IMG submission 89786) | Active sludge microbial communities of municipal wastewater-treating anaerobic digesters from USA - AD_UKC055_MetaG | ecosystem: Engineered > Bioreactor > Anaerobic > Digestate | place: USA... | reverse complement strand
TGCATGAGGCAATGTGCCTCGTACGTTCGCGCCTCTTTCGGACTAGTCCCCATCGTCTAGCCCGGTTAGGACACCACCCTTTCACGGTGAGAACCGGGGTTCGAATCCCCGTGGGGACGCCAACTTACAAAAGCCCGCTGCTCGAATGAGTTGCGGGCTTTTTGATTTTCCATGACCTCGTAGTGGCCATCCCAGTGGCCAGATCAAAAACGGAATTTGCTTAAGACGCCCAAAGACGCGCCGATGAACCAAGCGTGGATGCATTGGTCGTCCTGTGGCCGCCTTTAGCGCTGCCAAGACGGTGCTGGGGTAGAATCCGCACTGAGCGTGCCCGACTCGCGGCGTAGTCCGCTTCGGCAAGACGCAGAGCTTCCTTTCGTCGTCGCGCTGCGAATCAAACCTCCCTGTGGGAGCTGGCCGTGTATCGGCCTGCCCCGGGGCCGCGATCGGCGGGAACCGACCAGGACTCCCCGTGCAGAGGCGGCGTCTTCAAATTTTCTGCGCATCAAACAATGGCATCAGTCCGACGGAAAGATCGTTCCCCTTACTACTTCGCGTGTTTTTACGACGAGAACGGGAACGCGAAGTGCATCTCGACGAAATCGAAAAATAAAAAAGAGGCCCTGCGCATCGCCAACGAATGGGAGAGCGCGTGGCAAAAGAAGGTCACGACTTCTCAGGCGAAGGTCGTGCTTAATGACATCCTTGAGATGGTGGGCGCGCAAAAGATGGCCACCAAGACTGTCGGCCAACTCTTCGATGAATGGTTGGCAGAGAAGAAGGATGAAGTCAGCCCCGGTTCTTTTGATCAGTATACGGGCGTGCTCAAGAATGCCCGTATCTACCTCGGAAAGGCTGTTGAGAAGGATGTTAGGGACGTCAGCCGCTTCGATATTATCGCCGCCCGGACCTCCATCGCGGAGGCGATCAGCCCTTCCGCGGCGAACAAGATGCTCGATCACCTGCGCATGGTGTTCAAATACGCCGTCGACAACGAGCTGATCGACCGGTCGCCGATGGTGAAAATCAAGAACGCCGTGATTCCTGAAGGGAGCAAGGGGACGCGACGCGGACTCACCTTGCCCGAAGTTCGTCGCCTCCTGGCAATCGTGTCGCCCCTTTGGCGGGGACTGATCCTCGTTGGGCTTTATACTGGGCAACGACTCGGCGACGTCGTGCGCTTGCAGTGGGGGCACCTGGTTAAGGAGGTCGTGGAAGGCTCAGAGATGCATCTGATCAGCGTGCGCACGCGCAAGACCAAACGGTGGGTTCGCATTCCCGCTGCGCCTCCCTTGCTAAACCACCTGCTTTCAATTCGGCCGAGCGATCCTGAGCCGAGTGATCCGGTGTTCCCTGCTGGGGTCGCGCTCCTCGATAAAAAGGGGCGTGTGGCTCGGCTCTCAAATCAGTTCTACGATCATCTTGTTTTGGCAGGGCTCGCTCCGAAGCGACAGAAGGCTAACACTGGTAACGGACACAGCCGCCGGCGCAAGGTGAATGCCTTGTCGTTTCACTGCCTGCGCCATGCAGCAACTTCGCTCTTGAAGGCCGCTGGTGTTCCGCAAGCCGTGGTAATGGATATCATCGGCCACGAATCGCCGGAGATCAGCGCGATCTACACTCACATCGACGATGCGACCAAGTGCCAGGCCATTAACAAAATTGAGGACGTCACGAAATGACCGCTAATGATTCGCTCATACTAGCTTGGCTGGAGCAGGCACACACCTCGTTGATCGAGGAGACTCCACCACCCAAGTTCCTGCAAGTGTCCTATATCTTCTCAGCTTGCGATCTACTCGGACACTACATCCGGCGTCACCTCAAGGCAACCGAAGTTGGTCTTTGCGGGTTCGAGTCTTTCACGCGCCCTGGTGATTCAGAAAGAATTGCTTTTCGCCGGCATAATGACGCTCAAAAGCGTCGCGGGATCTTACTGAAGATGACCAGCCGGCTCGACGCGGTGCTTTTGAAGGAGGTGGAGGCCTCGGACCGTTGGGGCAAGGTGTTAGTCGCGGAACCGCACTTCGGCATCGGATACCAATCGCGTCTGCTTGCGCTCTGGGAAGAGACGAGTGTGGCGGAAAAGTTTCTACTGCTCGGTGGCGAGGCGGCAGCTCGGGAAGAGTGTGGAAATCTGACGCGTAAGGAAATTTCCGAGCTAGCTGTGATCATCTGCGGGCGTGGCACACTTCGTTCAGGACAGCGCAATCCTGATGCGGTCACCGATGCGCGGCTGATCGTGTCTATAGACCAACTGAAGAACGCACGAAAGAAAGTCGCAAACCTTCAAACTTATCGACTCTGCCGCTATAGTTTCCCGCTGGTCGATACAGCCGCTCCGATCCCCGTATTCTTCGGCGGCCTTCAAAGGCGCGCATCATGGATCGGGAAAACTTAAGCGTCCTTGTTTCGGGAATGGGGTAAGCGGCGTACGCCGCTTACCCCACTTTCATTTTTGGGAGATCGTCGACTGTCGCCGAAATCTATGGGCGTGAAAACGTCCATCTCATCTCCTCACGAAGACTCCGACTCGCGGTATCCAGAATGGATCCGCCTTCCTAAAAATGGCGAGCGCTGCGCCCTAACGAGCATTCCCCGGTCCACGATGTTCAAGCTTGTGACAACGCCCGCGTCGGCGCCGCGGGTCATCTCCAAAGTTATCAAGACGGACCCCAAAGCATCTCGCGGGATTCGCCTGGTCAACGTGAAGTCGTTGCTGGATTTCATCGCCGGCAGCGACTCTAAGGAACTCTAAAAGTCGCTGATTCGGCGACTGTCGACACATGAACTCCGATCAAACCGAGTTACCGTTGAGCGCCGAAGCGCTCGAATTGGAACAGCACAACAAGGCGATCTTCGAGATCGTCGAGAAAGCCGCCGAGCGCAGTTCGATCAGCAGTGAGTTGGTCGAGCATCTTCACGAGGTGCAGCGTCGCGGCCTCTATCAGGCCGACAAGGACGAGAATGGGAACCCTCATTTTAAGGCTTATAACGACTACACTGATTGGCTTTCGGATGAACTGCGCGCACGACTCAAGTCCTATAGCGGGCACACTCATATCAAGACGCGCTACAAGATGATCAATGAAGCAGTGACCGTTGTTCGTCTCGCGGCCCAAGAAATCTCGCCACTGCCAACAACCCGTGAACAAGTCCAAGAGGTGGGCAAGTGCCCACTTGAGCGCCAGGGGAAAGTTTGGGCTCGTGCTTTGGAAATTGCCGATGGGCGTAAGGTCCTGGGTCGTTTCGTGCGCCAGGCCGCTCGTGAACATGGCACCGAAATCGCGGAGCCTGGCCCGTCTGCGTCGTCAGTGCTTGCCCAAGTCCGTAGCGAATGGCGGATTCTTCAACCTGGATTGCTGGCCTTGGTAGATGAAAGGCAGCTCGATCGCATCAACAAGATCAACGACCTCCTCCTCAAGAAAGCGCAGGTCAACGGGGGCTTTGAAGGCGGCCAATCTGAGCAAAAGCAAGAGGTCCAAACGGTCACACCAACGATGGAATCACAGCCGACCGCACCGGCTGTGACTGTTCAACAACTGGAACCGAAGGTAGTCGATGCTCCGGTGGTCGAACGCACGACGACCATGGCGTTTCCGTTTGTCACCATTTCCGATGGCACAGTGTGCGTTGGGTTCACGAACAAGGACGAGTATTACCGGTATAAGGGGGCAGGGTTCCCGAACCTCAATTGGCGGAAATACTCTTATCAAGACGAGGCCAAGACCTGGCGTAGCCCAGGGATGACATCTGAAGAGCTGGAGGCTGAACGCACCGACCTCCGAACCCGCCTTCGTAAGGCCGCTGAAAAGCTGCGCACACAGGCGGCATAAGCAGGAGAACCATCTCCAAAGATAAATCATAACAGAGCGAGATCCCATATTCCCTGATGTAGGACCAAAAGCAGTGTCTGCACTAGGCTCAGAGGCGCTCCTTAAAGTAACTCCACCACCATGACTCAAAAATCTCAAAGCGTAACCGGAACATTGAAGGGCGAAAACCTTGATGCCTTTCTTGCTCTCCAAATACAGGAGTGCCTCACGCAATCTGCCACTCTTGTTCGCATCATTGAAGACTGGCGATACCTCTCTGCAAAGGGACCAATTCCTTCACGGTATGCGGTGGTGAGCCCGGAGCGCTTCAATCTCGCACTTGGCGAAGTCTCCAAGCTCTCGCGCTGCATTGCTGGCGCCCAAAACGCGCTCCGGTCTCCACGGCCGGTTTTGCCAGAGGATGAGATCCTGTGGCGTGACCAGTGGTCGAAGGCCAGCGAAGCGTTCACGTCCGTAGATGCCACGGTTGTCGGCCTTATTGAGACGACCAAGCTTCTTAAAACGCCTCCTCCCGACAAGGCACTGGCGACACAGCTTGGCCGCTGGAGCTATGCCTGGACTGGTGGGCGAACGAAACTCTACCGCGAGCTATTACTGATAGCGCTCCGTCCCTGGACGGGGCCTATCGATCCTCCAGCTCCGGCTACGCCCACTACTGCAAAGCCAACTTCATCGGAGGCTCCTTCACAATGAACCGAGGCATCGTCATTAAGCGGGCCCAATACTCCAAGGATCCGGTCACGGGACGGCGAAATAAGCGCATTAAGTTGCCCGAAGACCTGACAGGGTTGATGGCATATCTCGAATCGGCGGATCATGCGAATCATGACGGGATAGAACTTCGTGGCGTTCGATTTTGGCGCACAACCGAAGACCAATTTCTCGCCAAGGTGCTCCGTCAATCCGTCGAGTATCAAGCAGACGCCAAAGAAAAACCTGGTCGCCGCTGGGCTGGAGATATTGCAGAGCACCTGATTGCCGCGCCAGATGAAGGGGCTGATCTGACCACTGACGAGGAAGATCTGATGCTCCCAATAATTCTTTCAAAGGTGGCACCCGAATCGCCAGCGGTCTACGGCAAGCATTTCAACCCGCTTACGAAACGCTCGGAGTTTCATATTATTCCTGGTTCGTTCACGGAGGACTTTCCCGCAAGGCTGCGGACGACCTCTTTGCGCTCGCGGTTCAATACGGACTACTTGTTGATCTTACAGGAGGCGGGAGAAGAGGCGTTATCTGCAATCAACCGAGCGCGTGGATTGGCTGGACGTCCCCTCATACGATCGCTTGGGAGTATTCGCGCTCGGGTTAAAGATGAAGTCGTTAGTTTCCTCTGCGACTGCGCCTCTGAGAAGCACCTGCACGAACCGTCTCAGGACGATGTGGTGGCGCTTTTGGAGGCCTCTCGCTGGACCATGTTGAAGCGACGGCCGAGGAGTCTCTCCCTGCAATCGAAGGAAACGGGAGTTAAACTTCACATCCGGTGGCAGGAGCTAATCGATGCGGTCCGGCATGTCATGGCCCTTGAACGATTGAAGCTGTCCGAACTGACGGAAGAAGCCCAACCTGACATCTCCGAAGAAACGCTGAGGCAGGATCAGTCAGCGGATAATGCCCACGAGGAGTGGGCCATGGAGTAGTCGCCGATTCGGCGACAAATTGACGGGGGAGTGAGTCCGTTTCGGAGGGCGGAAGCTTAAGTTTTAACTTCTTAACGTTTCAAACGGAATAATCTCGCTAATTTTGCCAATAAAACCAAATTCAGTGACCCCGGTGCCTGCAAATATGTCAAACTTCACGCCTACATCTCGAAATTTGCTAGGGGATGCCCTACGAACCTTGATGGAGCGCAGGGCGGTTACAGGCCAAACGCTTGCCGAAAGAATCGATGTTTCTCCGACTTCGATTAGCCGAATTCTCAACGGAGTGTCCCGCCCCCGACAAGGCACGCTTTCCAAGCTCATAGCAGCGCTCTGCACCTCTCCGGAGGAACAACAACTCATCCTCAGTGGCTACTCCGGGCTTCCAGATGCCGTAGATGAGGAACCCTCCATCAGCGCCAGTGAAAATGGGATAAGTGCAGCTGAGCTGGATCGGGTCGCTCGATACCTTGAGCTTAAGACCTTAAGCATCGATTTCCGTGAGTCCGTTGCTCGCACGCTCACCGAGGCAGCTGTCGGCTTTGAGTCCTATGCGCGAAAGGGCAACGTCGTGACCGACTTCTTGATTAGGGGTGAGAAGTGTATCGCTATCGAGTGCAAGTTTAACGTGAACCGTGATTGGGAACGCGAGATCGGCACGGTTATCCTTCTTAAGCAGAATCTCCCCTGTGATGAGGTCCTGATTGTCGTTCCTTTCCATAACACATTGTCGATGCAGAGCGCTCGGCAATTGTCCTTATCTGGAGATTCTGTGCTTACGCCTGCGGACCTGGTGGCCCGTTTAAAAGGAGCTCAACCATGACCGACTATTCCACAGCCGACGTAGGCAGTCTTCTTCGCCAAGCGAATCAGTCCCGTGAACGGCTCATCCTTGCCATCGGGCCGAATGGCTCGGGCAAGACCAGTTGGTTGAGAGAACTCGCCGCCGCTCATGGTCTCACGTATTTGCCAATAGGAGCTCCGCTCTCCCGCGCACTCGGCGACCTTAGCCCTCGCCAACGGCCGCTCTCCCTTGCGCGCACGCTCGACTCTCTGCTTCCCGCTCCTGGTCTCGGGGTGTGTCTCGACAACACCGACCTGCTTTTCGCCCCTGAGCTTCAATGCGACCCACTCAGGCTCGTGGCGCAGTTGAGCCAGCATCGTCTAGTGGTCGCTGCTTTCACCGGCTCGTTCGCCGCCGGCCGCTTTACGCATGCCTACCCCGATCATCCGGAATACCTCTCGGTTCCTCTTTCTGGAGTAACCGTAGCCCTGTTTACCGCCGGCCAGCCCTCCTTCTCCCAGATCTAATGAACTACAAGGACCTCGTTCAGTTCCACCCCATCGAGTCAGTTATTCAGCTGCGTGACGCGGATCAATCCGCCGCGGCGAAAACTCTCGTCTCGACCTACGTCATCTCCGACCCGATGGCGCAGCGGCTCAACGACCTGATTTTCCCTCAGCTTCAATACGACCAACACAACGACAATCGAGGACTCCTCATCGTCGGCAACTACGGCACTGGTAAATCGCATTTGATGTCCGTCGTCTCGGCGGTCGCCGAAGACGCCTCACTCGCCGATCTTTTTGCCAACCCGGCCGTCCGCAAAGGTGCTGTGGCGATTGCCGGACGCTTTAAGGTGAAGCGCATCGAAATCGGCGCCGTCACCATGGGACTGCGCGACATCCTTTGCGGTCATCTTCAGGAAGCGATGGAAGAGTGGGGATGTCCGTTCATTTTCCCCGCCGCCGACAAGGTTCGCGAAAACAAATCCGCCATCGAGGACATGATGGCTGTCTTCAACAAAAAGTATTCCGACCACGGCCTTCTCCTCGTGGTCGACGAGTTGCTCGATTACCTGCGCTCGCGCAAAGACCAGGAGCTCATTCTCGATCTCGGTTTCCTCCGTGAGTTGGGCGAGGTCTGCAAGGACCTTCGCTTTCGCATTATGGCCGGCGTCCAAGAAGCCATCTTCGACAGCCAGCGCTTCGCCCATGTGGCTGATACTCTGGGCCGCGTCAAAGACCGCTTCCAGCAAGTCAAAATCGTGACGACCGACGTGAAGTTCGTCGTCTCGCAACGTCTCCTCCAAAAGACCCCCGCTCAGCTTGAGCAGGTGCGTGCTTACCTTGCTCCTTACGCGAAATTTTATGGCGGCATGAACGAGCGCATGGATGAGTTCTGTGCGCTCTTCCCGATCCATCCTGACTACGTCGAAACCTTTCAGCGTATCCCCATCGTCGAGAAGCGTGGTGTCCTTCAGATCATCTCCCAGGCCATCAAATCCCTAGTCGGCCAACCTGTCCCCTCCGATCGCCCGGGCATTCTAGCTTACGACAGCTACTGGGAGGCGATCATCGACAATGCTGCCCATCGTGCTAACCCAGACGTCAAAGCCATCATGGAGTGCAGCGGGACGCTCGAAGCGAAAGTCCAAAGTGCACTCCCCAAGAAGACCTATCGTCCGATGGCCGTGCGCATCATCCGCGGCATCTCTGTTCATCGGCTAACTACCGGCGACATCCATGCGCCCCTTGGCCTTACTCCCGAGGAGCTGCGCGACCACCTTTGTCTCTATCACCCGGGTGCGGCGGAGCTCGGTGGCGATCCAGCGGACGACCTTTTGACCGTCGTCGAGAATGTCCTCCGGGAGATCCACAAGACTGTTAGCGGCCAGTTTCTAACCCACCAGGCTGATAATCGTCAGTGGTTCCTCGATCTGCGCAAGACCGACGATTACGACGCTCTCATTGAGAAGCGTTCGGAATCGCTGAGCGACGGCACCCTTGATCGCTTTTACTACGACGCACTGCGTCAGGTCATGGAATGCACTGACGTGCCCACCCACGTTACCGGTTATCAAATTTGGCAACACGAGCTGGAGTGGCGCGAGCACAAGGCCGGCCGTCTCGGTTATCTCTTTTTCGGCGCACCCAACGAGCGCTCTACGGCCGTTCCTGCCCGCGAGTTTTACCTCTACTTCATTCAGCCTTTCGATCCGCCGAAGTTCTCCGACGAAAAACGCGGTGACGAGGTGTTCTTCCGCCTCGACGACAAGCAGCCGGAGTTCATTCAGGCGCTTAAGCTTTACGCTGGCGCACTTGAACTCGCCTCAACGTCTTCCGGCGTAAAAAAGCAGATCTATGAGAAGAAAGCGGGGGACCATCTCCTTCGCCTTACCAAGTGGCTTCGCGAGCATCTGCTTTCCGCTGTGGCAGTCACCTATCAGGGGTCCAAGAAGACACTGCTAAACTGGCTAAAAGGTGCCGGCGGGAATGGGTCTCTAACCATTCGCGATTCGGTGAACCTTGTCGGTTCGACTTGTCTCGCGGGCCAGTTCCATAACGTCGCCCCGCAGTATCCGGTCTTCTCTACGCTTATCACTTACGGTCGCGACGGCAATGCCACGCAAGCTGCCCAGGAAGCGCTCCGGGGCCTGAGCCAGTCGCCTCGCTCGAAGCAGGCTAACGCCGTGCTCGACGCTCTCGGTTTACTCGACGGTGATCGCATCACTTCTACGGGTTCGCCGGCTGCTCGCTTTCTCTTGGAGAAACTTGAAGCCAAAGGGCAGGGCCAAGTGCTCAATCGTTCTGAGATCATCACGACAGTTGAGCACAGCGTGGACTACATGGCCCCGGACACCTTCCGGCTGGAACCTTGTTGGGTTGCTGTGCTCGCCGCAGCACTCGTTTACGAAGGGCAGGCAGTGCTCTCGTTGCCCGGTGTCAAGTTTGACGCCACCAATCTCACAGGGCTTGCCACAACCCCGGTCGCCGACCTTGCGTTTTTCAAGCACCTTGAAAAGCCGAAGGACTGGAACGTCGCCGGCCTTCGCGCCCTCTTCGAGTTGCTTGGGCTCGCTCCCGGCCTCGCCGTGCAAGTCACCCAAGGTGACCCCGTGCCCGTCGTGCAGCTTCAGAAAACCATCAGCGAGCGAGTCGAGAAGTTCGTCTTGGCGCGTCAACAACTCCTTGGCGGCCTCCCGTTCTGGGGAGTTACGCTCTACTCGGATCTGGAGATCCAGCAGCTCGGCGACACAATGCAGCGCTGCAAGGAGTTCCTCGAAGGCCTGCAAGCCTACAACACGCCGGGAAAACTCAAAAACTTCCACGCGCCAGCCAAGGATATCGAGGCTCACAAACCCGCCTTCACCCGGCTCGCTGAGGTCGAGTCCTTGGAGCGGTTCATCCGTGAAGTCAGCCAGCTGACCAATTACCTCGGCCAAGCCTCAGCCGTTCTGCCCGACGAGCATCCGTGGTGTGCGACGGCCAAGCAAGTCAGCACCAAACTTCTTGGCGAGGTGCGCGAACCCGCCAACCGAGAGTCCGCAGCCTTCAAAGCTCAGCTCGAAAAGGATCTCAAGAAACTCAAAGCGGATTACATTCGGGCCTATCTGGAGCTTTACCGCCGTGCCCGACTAAACCTGACTCAGGACAAGGCCAAAGAAGAGCTGCTCAAAGACGAGCGTTTCGTCGCCCTGCGCCGTCTCGCTGTTGTTGAGGTGCTCAATCGAGCTCAGCTCGATGATTTCGAACGCCAGCTTGCAGAGCTGAAAACCGGTCGACCCCTTACGGAGAAGGATCTCGATGCTGAGCCTCAGGCTGATTTCTGGCCGCGTATGGAGCCTTCCTCCACCGTGTCTGCCGAGGCACGCCTCCAGTATCTCTCTACCGAATTGGTCCGAATTCATGAAGCCTGGACCAAGGCCTTGTTGAGTGACCTGAAGGATCCCGTCACCCAAGCCAACCTTGAGCTGCTTAAACCCGCTCAGAAAAAACTCCTCAGCGCCTTCATCACTGCCGGCCAAATCCCCGACGAGGTGAGTCGGGAATTTATCGACGCGCTCCAGCAGGCCCTCTCTAGCCTTACCAAGCTCACCTTGGACCTCACCGCGCTCAAGGCGGCGCTTTTCCCAGATGGCAGCCCAGCCAGCCCGGAGGAATTCAGGGCCCGGCTCGATAGCTATCTCGCGACACTTTTCAAGGGACGCGACGAGAAAAAAGTCCGCATCGTCCTCGCCTGATCCCTGTGAAACATATCCCGCTCAAAACCCTCAGCCTTCGCGGCCACAAGACGCTCACCGAGCGCTGGGTTCACGATACCATCGCCGCCGATCCGACCTTGCTCGGCTTGGGCGATGTGATCGTCAAAGACCGCGAGCGCATACAGCCCGGTGCCGGTCGCCTCGACCTGCT
>Ga0116148_1005401_pt1 | contig 10682 bp, 8 predicted proteins | sample AD_UKC055_MetaG_FD_89786 | JGI IMG/M metagenome (GOLD analysis project Ga0116148, IMG submission 89786) | Active sludge microbial communities of municipal wastewater-treating anaerobic digesters from USA - AD_UKC055_MetaG | ecosystem: Engineered > Bioreactor > Anaerobic > Digestate | place: USA... | reverse complement strand
GGGTGGTGCAGCGGGGGCGCTGAGAGGCCGTTGTAGCGCTCGAGACGGGCGGTTGGGACCGCGCCGATGGTGTATACGCGGCGCGCCTCGCGAATCATCCGCGTGTCCAGCTCGATGAGCCGCTCGCGCGCCGCGATGTCCAATTCGTTCAGCTCGAAATCGGCGCAGAGGGGGTTGCCGCAGAGATCGTACGCGGCGCGGTGCTGGTGCAGCAGCCAGATCGACTTGTTCGGGTGGCGGACGCAGTAGGACGGGAACTTCGTCGCAATCACACAGTCGATCCGCTGGCCGGTCACCTCGCTCAAGTCGAGCAGGCGCCACGCCGCGGCGTGGGTGAAGATCTCCTCCTTGGGATACCACTTGTACGGCAGGGCGATCAGCTCGCTGCGGTAGCCGCGCGCGCGCAGCTCCCGCACCAGCTCGCGGCTGAGGCTCTCGGCGCCGCCCTCCACGAGCGGCACCTGCACGGCGCACACGAGTACCGTCCGAACGCCCATCGATCGCCAGCCCCCTCGGCAGGCCGCACCACAGGCCGCTAGGTTGCGAACCGGAAGTTGATCACGTCGCCGTCGGCGACCACGTAGTCCTTCCCCTCGAGCCGCACCTCGCCGTGCTCGCGGCAGGCGGCGAGCGAGCCGCGCGCCACGAGGTGCTCGTACCGCACCACCTCGGCGCGGATGAAACCCCGCGCGATGTCGGTGTGGATCTCGCCCGCCGCGGCCTGCGCCGTCGTCCCGCGCGGGATCGACCAGGCCCGGCACTCGTCCTCGCCGGCGGTCAGGAACGAGATGTAGCCGAGCAGGTCGTAGGTGGTGCGGATCACCCGCTGCACGCCGGGCTCGTCCAGGCCCAGATCGCGGAGGAACGCGGTGCGGTCGGCCTCGTCGAGCTGCGCGATCTCCAGCTCGATCCGGCCGCACACGGCCACCAGCCCGGTCGCCGCCCGCGCGAGGAACGGCGACAGGTTGAAGCGGCCGGAGGCCGCCGCGGGATCGACGAGCGCGGGCACGTCCGACTCGTCGAGGTTCAGCACCACGAGCAGCGGCTTCGCCGAGAGGAACTGGAAGCCGCGCAGCAGCTTCCGCTCGTCAACCGACAGTTCCAGGCCGCGCAGCGGCGCGCCGTCCTCGAGCGCCCGGCCGCAGCGCTGCAGCAGGTCGCGCTCGCGCTCGAGGTCTGCCGAACGCCCCTTCTTCAGGTCGCGATCGATCCGCTCCAGGCGCTTCTCCACTACCCCGAGGTCGGCGAGGATCAGCTCGTCCTCCATCGCCTGGGCGTCGGCGTCCGGCCTGAGGGTGTCGGAGTGATGGGCGACCGTGGGGTCGCGGAAGGCGCGCACGACGTGCACCAGGGCGTCCGCGTTGCGAAAGGGGGCCACGTCGAGCAGCGCCTGCGCAGCCGTCCGCCCGGCCCCGGCGAGATCGGCGAACTCGACTGTCGCCGGGGTGTGCTTTCGCGGGTTGTACAGCTCGGACAAACCGTCGAGCCGCTCGTCGGGCACCTTGGCCACGCCGATGGCGGCCTCGAGCTTGGCGTGGCCCGGCCGGGCGGCCTCGCCGTGGCTGGTCATCAGCTGAAAGAGGGTGGTCTTCCCCGCGGAAGGGAAGCCAATCAGGGCGGTCCGGAGCATTCCGGCCGCCATCGTATCAGACTCGGCCCCGAGGGCGGGGGCGAAAGTTTAGTGAAGTTCTTGCGGCTCAAAAGTTTCCGCCGATTCTCAATTGACATCCCGCAGGCCCTGCCATACCATCCGAAGTGGTCAGAAGTGGAGCTTAGTGGAGCAGAGCGATGCTGCGGGGCAACTGCCCGGCCAAAATCGACGAAAAGGGGCGGCTCAAGATCCCGCAGGCCTTTCGCCAGCTCATCGAGCGGGAGTGGGGGAGAGAACTCTTCGTCACCAGTGTAAACGGTGATCACGTCAGGATTTACCCCATGCCCGCCTGGGAGAGGCTGGAAAAGCAGCTGGGCGGCGGGCCGTGGGACCCGGCCACCAAGCGCTTCTTCAAGGCGGTCAACTACTACGGCCAGACCGCCGAACTCGACAATCAGGGGCGCGTCCTCATCCACCCCCATCTCCGGGAGAAGGCCGGCACGCTGGGCGAGGTCGACGTGCTGGGCGAGGTCGATCACCTCGCTGTCTGGAACCACGAGCGGCTTGAGGCCGACGTGGCGGCGAACCCGGTGACCGAGGCCGACGAGTTCGCGCTCGCCCAGAAGCGAGCGTGAGCGTCGGGGGGCGTATGCCGACGCACGTCCCCGTGATGCCCGCCGAGGTGCTCGAGGCGCTCGCGCCCGGCCGCGGCGGCCTCTTCGTGGATGGGACCGTCGGCCTTGGCGGCCACGCCGCCGCGATCCTGCAAGCCGGCGCGGCCAGGCTGATCGGCATCGACCGCGACCGCGACGCTCTCGACCTCGCGCGCCAGCGCCTGGCGGAATGGGACGAGCGCGTGACGTTGCTGCATGGTGACTACCGGCGGCTCGACACGCTGCTCGACGCGGAGGGGGTGGCGGCCGCCGACGGGATCCTGATCGACCTCGGGCTGTCGTCGTTCCAGCTCGAGGCCGAGGGTCGCGGGTTCAGTTTCCAGCGCGACGAGCCGCTCGACATGCGGATGGACCGGACGCAGGGTCCCACCGCGGCCGAGCTTCTCGCCGCGCTCGACGAGCGCGAGCTGGCGGACCTGATCTTCCGCCTTGGCGAGGAGCGCTACTCGAGGCGCATCGCCCGAGCGATCGTCGCGGCCCGCGAGGAGGCGCCGATCGCGACGACGGGCCGGCTGGCCGACATCGTGCGGCGCGCGGTTCCCCGCAAGGGGTACAGCCGGATCGACCCGGCGACGCGGACCTTCCAGGCCCTGCGGATCCGGGTGAACGGCGAGCTGGATGGTCTGGACGCCTTCATCGAGACCGCCTGCGCGCGCCTCGCCGGTGGCGGACGGCTCGCGGTCATCGCGTTCCACTCGCTCGAGGACCGGGTGGTGAAGCACACGATGCGGCGGCTGGCCGGCGGGGAAGGCTCGGCGCTCCGGCTTCTCTGGAGGAAGGCGCGGAAGCCGGGCGAGGCCGAGGTGGACGCGAACCCGCGGGCGCGGAGCGCGAAGCTGAGGGCGATCGAGCGGGTGACCTGAGGAAGGCGGCGGCAGGCATGTGAGCCGCAGGGTTTCTGGGGGGCAGCGATGGACGGACGAATCGCGGACGTGATGGGGTCAGGGATCAGCCCGGCGCCTCAGAACCGGGCGATCGTCCTCGAGGTGGACCAGGCGCGTCAGCGCGACTTCAAGCGGTGGCTGCTCGTCTTCGCGGTGCTGGTGGCCGCGGCGTCGTTCGATGCCTGTCAGCGCTACGGCATCGTGGAGCACGGCTTTCGCCTGGACCAGATCCAGAAGCTGCGGGACGCCGAGGATGCCCAGGCGCGGCACCTGCGGCTCGAGAGGGAATCGCTGCGCGAGCCCTCGCGGATCGAGGAGATTGCGACGCGCGAGCTCCACCTGGTGGTTCCAGCCCTCGCCGACACGCGGGTGATCGAGCGGATCGTCCCGCCCGAGCAGCCGCCGTCGTCGGTCGTCGCCTCGCGGTAGGAGCCCGTCATGGCCCAGCGTGTCGAACCCAACCTGTGGCGGGGCACGATCGGGCGCCGGACCGCCGTCGTGATCGTGGCGTTCGTCGTGTGGGCCGTCGCCATCGAGGCGCGGCTCGTCTACCTCCAGGTCATCGATCACGAGCGGATGTCGGCCGAGGCCGAGGAGCAGCAGTCGCGCAACGTCACGCTGCTCGCCCCGCGGGGCGAGATCCTCGACCGGCACGGCGACCTCCTCGCCTACAGCGTGGACCTCGACACCATCGGCGCGGCCCCGAGGGAGGCCGGCGATCCGCAGAAGGCGGTGGCGAGGCTGTGCGCGGCGCTCGGCGACTGCACGCGCGACGAGGTGAGCACGCTCGTGAAGCGCTTCCGCTCGGGGCGCGGCTACGTCTACGTCCGGCGCAAGGTCACCGCGGAGGAAGCCAGGCGCGTCCGGGACCTCAACCTCCCCTGGGTCGTGTTCCACAAGGAGCCCCGGAGGTTCTACCCGAATCTCTCGCTCGCGGCGCACGTCCTCGGCTACGTCAACCTGGAGAACAACGGCCTGGCGGGCCTCGAGTCGACCTACGACCAGCGGGTCCGCGGACGCGACGGCATGCTGCTGGTGATGAACGACGGCCAGCGGCGCACCTTCAGCAGCACGGTCGTCAGGCCGCCCGTCCCGGGCGCCTCGCTCGAGCTGACCATCGATCGCTACCTCCAGTACATCGCCGAGCGCGAGCTGCGCGCCGGCGTGGCCGAACACCGCGCGCGCGGGGGCTCCGTCGTGATCATGGACCCCCACACGGGGGAACTCCTCGCAATCGCCAACTCGCCGAGCTTCAACCCGAACGCGTTCGCCAAGTCCGGGCCCGACCAGTGGCGCAACCGCGCGGTCCAGGACATCTACGAGCCCGGATCCACCTTCAAGATGATCACGGCGTCGGCGGCCCTCGAGACGGGCGCGTTCTCGCCGAACGACGTGATCGACACCGGCAGCGGGGTCATCACGCTCGGGTCGCGGCGCGTCACCGAGTACGAGGGGCACCGGTACGGGGCGCTGTCGCTCACCGACGTGATGGTGAAGTCGAGCAACGTCGGCGCGATCAAGATTGGCTTCGGGCTCGGCGCCGAGCGGCTCGGCGCCTTCGTCAAGGCCTTTGGCTTCGGCACCAGGCTCTCCCCCGACTTCCCCGGCGAGAACGCCGGCATGGTCTGGGCGCCCGAGCGGTGGAGCCAGAGCTCGCTGATGTCGGTGTCGATGGGGTACGAGATCGGCGTGACGCCGCTCCAGATGGCGGCCGCGGCCTCCACGATCGCCAATGGCGGCGAGCTGATCCAGCCGCGCGTCGTGCGAGCGGTGATCGAGGGCGGCCGCCGCGTCCCGGTCCGCCCCCGCGTCGTCCGGCGGGTGATCTCGCCATCGACGGCCGCCTCGCTGGTCGAGATCATGGAGGCGGTCGTCGAGCGGGGGACGGCCAAGGCCGCGCGCATCGATGGCTACACCGTAGCCGGGAAGACCGGCACGGCGGCGAAGCTGGTCAATCGGTACTACTCGCGGAGCGACTACAACGCGTCGTTCGTCGGGTTCCTGCCGTCGCGCCAGCCGGCCCTGACGATCCTGGTGGTCATCGACACGCCGCGCGGGGGGAAGGGCTACGCCGGAGGCGTGGTGGCCGCGCCGATCTTCCACCGCATCGCCGAGGCCGCGCTGCGCTACCTGGGGCTGCCGGCGAGCGTCAACCCGCTCCCGCCGCTCATCGTCGGCGGGCGTCCGCGTCCCCTCGAGGTGGCAGGCCCGGCGACGCCGCTGCTCGTCGCGCCGGTGGCCGGGCCGCTCGCGGAGGGCCAGCTCCGGCTCCCCGAGCTGCGAGGGCTCAGTGGCCGCGAGGCGATGCGGGTGCTCGCCCGACTGGGGATCGGCGCCCGGATCAACGGCGACGGGCTGGTGGTGGAACAGACCCCCCTTCCGGGCACGCCCGTCGAGCCGGGCACCTGGTGCCGCCTCGTGCTCAGCCGCGCAACCGCTCCCACGCCTCCAGGGGCGCAGCCATGACGCTCGCCGAGTTGCTGGCCGCGCTCGGCGACCTCTCGAGCGGCGTCATCGCCGACGAGCCGGCGATGGGGCGGGCGGTGCGCGCGCTCGCGTACGACTCGCGGCGGGTGTCTCCAGGCAGCGTGTTCGTGGCGGTTCGCGGCCAGAAGGCGGACGGCGCTGCCTTCGCCGCGCAGGCGCTGGCGAAGGGCGCTTTGGCGGTGGTGGCCGAGGCGCCGCCGCCGCCCGGCGTGCACGCGACGTGGGTGACGGTCAGGGACGGCCGCGCGGCGATGGCGCGGCTGGCCGCGGCGTTCTACGGCCGGCCCAGCCGCGAGATGCAGGTGGTCGGCATCACCGGCACGAACGGCAAGACGACGACCGCCTACGTGCTCGGCGCGCTGTTCGAGGCGGCGGGCACCCGGTGCGGCATGCTCGGCACCGTCGTGTACCGGACCGGGACCGGCGAGCGGGCCGCGACCCGGACCACGCCGGAGGCCATCGACATCCAGCAACTGCTGCGCGAGATGGTGGCAGGGGGCTGCGGCGCCTGCGTGATGGAGGTCTCCTCGCACGCGCTCGCCCTGCGCCGCGCCGACGAGATCGAGTTCGCCGCCGCCATCTTCACCAACCTCACGCGCGACCACCTCGACTTCCACCGCGACATGGAATCGTACTTCGCGGCCAAGCGGCGGTTGTTCGAGCTGCTGGGGCCCGGCGTTCCCGCGGCGATCAACCTGGACGACCCGCGCGGTGCCACGCTGGTCTCGCTGGTCTCGAGGCCGGTGACCTACGCGATCGACCGTCCCGCCGACGTGGTGCCCGAGGGCCTGGCCCAGTCGCTGCGCGGCGTGACCTTCGAGGCACGCACCCCGGCGGGGCCGGTGCGGATCCGCTCGCGCCTCGTCGGCCGCCCCAACGTGTACAACCTCCTCTCGGCCGTCACGGCCGCGGTCTCGCTCGGGATCCCGGCCCCACGCATCGAGGAGGCGATCGAGGCGCTGGAGGGGGTGCCGGGGCGCTTCCAGGTCGTCTCGACCGAGCAGGACGACATCACGGTCGTCGTGGATTACGCGCACACCGACGACGCGCTGAAGAACCTGCTCGAGACGGCGAGGCCCCTGGCGTCGCAGCGCCTGATCACCGTGTTCGGCTGCGGCGGCGATCGCGACCGCACCAAGCGGCCGCTGATGGGCGCAGTCGCGGCACGGCTCAGCGACTTCGTGATCGTGACCTCCGACAACCCGCGCAGCGAGGACCCGCAGCAGATCATCGACGAGATCAAGCGCGGGATCGTGGTGCCGCCCGAGAGGTGGCGGCCGTCGGCCCCCAACGCGCCGCAGAAGTATGCGCCGCCTCGCGCGACGCCGCACCTGGCCATCGTGGACCGGCGCCTCGCGATCGAACGCGCCGTCGAAATGGCCAAGCCGGACGACGTGGTCCTGCTGGCGGGCAAGGGCCACGAGAAGTACCAGGTGATCGGCGACCGGGAGCTGCCGTTCGACGACGTGGCCGTCGCGCGCGAGGCGCTCGCCCGGCGGCGGGGGAGGCGGGCGTGAGCGGGCAAACCGGCGAGGCCGGGCGGCACGCGCTGGTGGTGACCGGCGCGGACGTGGTGTCCGCGATGCGCGGGCGTCGCCTCCACGGGAACCCGAACGCCGGGATTACCGGCTTCACGATCGATTCGCGGCGCACCCGGCCGGGCGACCTGTTCATCGCGATCCGCGGCGACCGGTTCGACGGGCATGCCTTCGTCGCGTCAGCGCTGGCGGCGGGCGCCGGCGGGGCGGTGGTGATGGAGGCGCCGCCCGGGCTGACGCCCGAGGTTCTCGGCGACCGCCTGCTGATCGCAGTGCCCGACACCACCCTCGGGCTCCAGGCGCTGGCCCGAAGCATCCGGCGCCGCTCCGGGGCCCGGGTCGTCGCCGTGACGGGGAGCGCGGGGAAGACCACCACCAAGGAGATGATCGCGGCGTTCCTCTCGCTGGCCGGGCACGTGATGCGGTCGCCCGGCAACCTGAACAACCACATCGGACTGCCGCTCTCGCTCCTCGAGCTGCGCCACGGCTTCGACGCGGCCGTCGTCGAGCTGGGGATGAACCACGCGGGCGAGATCGACCGGCTCGTCTCGATCGCCGAGCCCGACGTGCGGGTCTGGACCAACGTGGCCGAGGTCCACACAGAGTTCTTCCCGTCGATCGAGGCGATCGCCGACGCCAAGGCCGAGGTGCTGAACGGCGCCACCACGGGCACGGTGCTGGTGGCCAACGCCGACGACCCGCGGGTCGTGGCACGGATGGGCTCCTTCCCGGGCCGGACGGTGACCTTCGGGTTCTCGCCGGGCGCCACCGTCCGCGCCGAGCAGGTGGAGGACGCCGGACTTGGCGGCATGCGGGCGCGCGTCACGACGCCCTCGGGGACGACGGCGTGGAGCGTGGCGCTCCCCGGGCGGAACAACCTGCTGAACTCGCTGGCGGCAGCCGCGGTCGGCCTCGAGTTCGGCGTGCCGCTTGCCGCGATGGCCGAGGCCGCGTCGGGCCTGGCGCCCTCCGCGCACCGCGGCGAGCTGGTGCGGCTCGCCCGCGGGATCGTCGTGCTGGACGACTCGTACAACTCGAACCCGCGCGCCCTCGAGGCCGCCCTCGAGGTGGTGGCATCGGATCGATCGGCGTCCCGCCGCGGGGCGGTGCTGGGCGAGATGCTGGAGCTGGGCGAGCAGAGCACCGCGCTGCACGAGCGCTGCGGCCGCGCCGCGGCGGCGTGCGGCCTGGCCTGGCTGATCACGGTGGGCGGCGAGCCCGCTCGAGCGCTGGGCCGCGCCGCGGCGCCGGGCTTGCCGCCGGGGGCCGTCGAGCACGCGGCCACCAGCGACGAGGCCGCGGCCCTGGCCGTCCGGCGCGTCGAGGACGGCGACTTGGTGCTCGTGAAGGGCTCGCGCGGGATCGCGACCGAGCGGGTGGTCGAGCGGCTGCGGGTGGAGTTCGCCTGATGCTGCTCGACCTGCTCTACCCGTGGCACGGCGACTGGCCGGTTCTGAACGTGGTCCGCTACATCACCTTCAGGACCGCCGCGGCCAGCCTGACCGCGCTCGCGATTGGCCTGGCGCTGGGCCCGTGGCTGATCCGGACCCTGCGCGAGTTCCAGATCGGCCAGGTGATCCGGCACGAGGGGCCGGCCAGCCACCGCGCCAAGGCGGGCACGCCCACCATGGGGGGCCTGCTGATCCTGGCGGCGGCGCTGGTGCCGACGCTGCTGTGGGCCGACCTGTCGAACGTGAACGTGTGGGTGGCGGTCGTGACGACGGCGGCGTTCGGCGCGGTGGGGTTCGCAGACGACTACCTGAAGATCGTCCGCCACTCGCACCACGGCCTGCGCCCGGCTTACAAGCTGGCGTGGCAAGTGCTGATTGCCGCGGCGGTCGGGGTGGTGCTGCTCGAGCTGGACCGCCGGAACCTGTACACCACCCGGTTGATCTTCCCCTTCTTCAAGGGGCTGATCCCGGACCTCGGATGGGGGTATGCGGTGTTCGCGGTCGTGGTGCTGGTGGGGGCGTCCAACGCGGTCAACCTCACCGACGGGCTCGACGGCCTCGCGATCAGCACCTTCACGATCGCGGCCGCGACCTTCACGGCGTTGGCGTACGTGACGGGCCACCGGGTGTTCGCAGAGTACCTCCTGCTGGTTCGCCTGCCCGAGGCGGGCGAGCTGACGATCTTCTGCGGATCGCTCGTCGGGGCGAGCCTGGCGTTCCTCTGGTACAACGCGCACCCCGCCGAGGTGTTCATGGGCGACGTCGGGTCGCTCGCACTCGGCTCGGCGCTGGGGACCGTGGCGATCCTGGTGAAGCAGGAGCTGCTCCTGGTGATCGTGGGCGGTGTGTTCGTGATGGAGGCGCTGTCGGTGATCGCGCAGGTGGCGGCGTTTCGGCTGACCGGGCGCCGCGTGTTCCGGATGGCGCCGCTCCACCACCACTTCGAGATGATCGGCTGGCAGGAAACCAAGGTGATGACGCGCTTCGTGATCCTGGCGATCGTGTGCGCGCTCTTCAGCCTCACGTCGTTGAAGCTCAGGTAGACGATGAGCGAGCTCGAGATCGACGGCCGGCGCATCGTGGTGGTGGGGGCGGCGCGCAGCGGCATCGCCGCCGCCGAGCTGCTGGCCCGCCGCGGAGGCCGGGTCACGCTCGCCGACCTGAAGCACGAGCTGCCGGAGGCCACGAGGCTCGAGGCGCTCGGGATCGCGTGCGCCCTCGGGCCGCACGACCCGCGCCTCTTCGCCGCCGCCGACCTGATCGTCCTGAGCCCGGGAGTACCCTCGCGTCAGCCGCCCCTCGACCGCGCGCGGCGCGCGGGGGTGCCCGTCCTGGGCGAGGTGGAGATGGCGTCGCGGCTCCTGCGCGGGCGAATCATCGCGATCACCGGCACGAAGGGGAAGTCGACGACCACGACCCTGGTCGGCGAGATGCTGCGGTCGGCCGGCCTTCCCGCCCGCGTCTCGGGGAACATCGGCTCCCCCCTGAGCGCGGAGGTCGAGGGCTCGACCCCCGAGTCGATCCACGTCGTCGAGGTCAGCAGCTTCCAGCTGGAGACGACCTCGACCTTCCACCCGTGGATCGCGGCGCTGCTGAACCTCTCGGCCGATCACCTCGACCGGCACGCCAACCTCCGGGAGTACTCGGCCGCCAAGGCCCGAGTCTTCGCCAACCAGGGGCCCGGCGACCACGTGGTGGTGAACGCAGACGACGCGCCCGCGATGAAGCTGGCCGCGCGCAAGGCGCGCGCGCCGCGCCGGATGTTCTCGGTGGAGCGGCCGCTCGACGAGGGGGTCTTCGTGCGCGAGGGCTGGATCGTCGAGCGCGAAGCCGGGGGCGGCGAGGTCCCCCTGCTCCCGGTGTCGGAGGTGAGGCTGATCGGCCGGCACCTGCTCAGCGACGTCGCGGCTGCCGCGGCGATCGCACGGATCGCGGGCGCGGCGGGCGAGGCGGTGCGGGCCGCGGCGGGATCGTTCGCTGGGCTGGAGCACGCGCTCGAACCGGTGATGACCGTGGCGGGCATCCGCTTCGTCAACGACTCGAAGGCGACCAACGTC
>Ga0116148_1005394_pt1 | contig 10689 bp, 14 predicted proteins | sample AD_UKC055_MetaG_FD_89786 | JGI IMG/M metagenome (GOLD analysis project Ga0116148, IMG submission 89786) | Active sludge microbial communities of municipal wastewater-treating anaerobic digesters from USA - AD_UKC055_MetaG | ecosystem: Engineered > Bioreactor > Anaerobic > Digestate | place: USA... | reverse complement strand
TTTAAATACGTATTTTAATACGTAGACATTAGAGGTGAAGTATTTTATAGACAAGTTCCTTCAGCAGATCTCCGGGCTCGCTCCCCATATCACCGAAACCCTTTGATTTCATATCAAATATCCTCAGGAGACTGATGGCCTGGAGGGTTCTTGTTACATTGTATTTTGTGGCGGCAGTTTCATAATCCCTTACAAAGAATGGATTTATCTTTAAAGCGGCAGCTGCATTGTTTTTCGACTTGTCAGTAAGATAATGGTATGTAAGAAGCTTGCTGAAATAGCTGGAAAGTGATGCAATTGTCAGAGTTATGGGATTATCTTTGGGATTGGCAGCGAAATATTGCACTATCATATTGGCTTTCAGTATATTCCTTTCGCCAATCGCTTTCTGAAGTTCAAAGTTATTATAATCCTTGCTTATCCCGATATTCTTCTCAATGAGTCCGGTCGTAATAACAGGTTTATTTTTTGGAAGGGTTATTATGAGTTTGTTAAGCTCATTGGCGATCTTATGCAGGTCATTGCCAAGAAATTCGGTTAGCATGGCACTGGCTCTGGGATCGCTTTTTATTCCCTGTGACATCAGGAAGCGGTCTATCCATCCCGGGATCTGATAGTCCCGTAACCTGTTGGATTCAAAATAGACTCCCTGATTTCCGAGCAGCTTGAAAAGTTTAGTCCTTTTGTCAAGGGTTTTATATTTGTAATTGATCACCAGCAGGGTAGAGAGGAGGGGCTTTTCAACATAAATAAGCAGATCATCAATTTTCTTCAGTACCTGTGCCTCCTTCACAATTATTACCTGGTGGCTGGCCATCATCGGGTACTTGCGGGAGATCTCGATTATATTGCTGACTGTCGTGTCCTCGCCGTAAATCACCATTTGATTGAACGATCTTTCCGATTCAGGAAGGACATTTTGTTCAATATAATCCGTAATCAGGTCAATATAATAAGGTTCTTCCCCGGCAAGGAAATAAACCGGTTTGAAGATCCTTTTTCTTATATCGGAAATTATTTCTTCGTATGTGATGTCCATTTCAGAACCTGAGGTGTTTTACCGAAATACCGTTTGCCATAATATCACGAAGGGCATCTATTCCGATTTTCAGATGTGTTTCAACAAATTTATCAGTTACCCTTTTGTCGCTGGCCGCGGTTTTTATTCCTGCCGATATCATAGGCTGATCTGAAACCAGGAGCAAAGCGCCCGTGGGGATCTCATTTGCAAATCCGACAGTAAATATAGTTGCAGTTTCCATATCGATAGCCATAGCCCTGGTCTTCACAAGATATTTTCTGAACCGGTCATCATATTCCCACACTCTCCTGTTTGTTGTGTAGACAGTACCGGTCCAGTACTCTTTTTTAAAGCGGACTATTGATGCTGAAATTGCGCTCTGTAGCATGAAGGCGGGCAGTGCGGGAACTTCTACAGGGAGATAATCATTTGATGTTCCGTCGCTTCTGATTGCTGCGATGGGAAGTATAAGATCTCCCACTTTGTTCTTCTTCTTAAGACCTCCGCATTTTCCAAGAAAGAGAACTGCATTTGGCGACACTGAACTGAGAAGATCCATCACAGTAGCTGCATTCGGACTTCCCATGCCAAAGTTGATTATTGTGATCCCGTCTTCCGATGTGGCATTGGGCCAGTTCCTGTCTCTCCCTTCAATCTCCACATTATTCAGCTTTGCAAACAGCTCAACATAGTGAATGAAGTTCGTAAGCAGGAAATATTTCCCGAATTTTTCAATCGGTTTACCTGTATATCTTGGAAGCCAGTTATTAACAATATCCTCTTTGGTCTTCATAAACACGAAACAGAATTAATTATCTCGATATATTTGCGTTCAAATGTACTAAACAAAGTTGAAAGAGCTAAATCTGCCCGAATATTCCTTCAGGATTACCGATCAGGGGAAAACCAGGATGATCCTCGATGTCCAGAGAAAGAAATTTGTAAAGCTCACTCCCGAGGAATGGGTCAGGCAGAATTTTGTTCAGTATCTTATAAGAGAGGGAGGCTATCCCCCGGGACTGATAGGTATCGAAATACCGTTAATTTATAACAAGCTGAAAAAGAGGGTGGATATTCTCGTCCATAACAGGAAGGGACAGCCGGTTATGATAGTTGAATGCAAATCATATGATGTTCCTCTCGATGATCCGGTTTTTGAGCAGATAGCAATCTATAACATGAAATTCAATGTACCCTGCCTGGTGGTTACCAACGGATTACGGCACTATGCATGCAGATTGAAAGGTGAAGGCGAAAAGCCTGAATACCTGTTGGCCATACCTCTTTATGATGAACTTCTGAATATGGTGAAATGATCGATGTGACCTGCGCAATAATACGGAATGAGGAAAATGAACTGCTTATTGTCCGTAAGGGAGAGCAGACCGACCATCCTTTGAAATGGGAATTTCCCGGAGGGAAAGTGAATAAAGATGAATCGGATGAAGAATGCATAATAAGAGAAATAAAGGAAGAGCTGTGCATGGATATTGTCATTTGCGGACGCCTGCATCATGTAACATATGATTATGGCCACAAAAAGATCCGGCTTATTCCTTTTGTCTGTGATACTCTCGATGAATTGCCGGTACTGGCCGAACACGTCGATTTCAGGTGGTGCGCTGCCGGGGAGCTTAAATCGGTTGACTTCTCTGAAGCGGATATAATTGTGGCAGAAAGGTATGTCGAAAGTATTGGCGGCTCCACCTCAGAGACTGAAGCAGTAAATGAAAATGAAATTGAGTTGGAAACAGATAAGGAGCTCCGGAAAATGATCCATAGCATGATGAGCGCTCAGGAAGCCGAATGGATCGCAACATCAGCTATGGATAACCCGGCTTTTATTGCTAAGCTTCTCGGGTATTCATACAGTGATGACAGGAAACTGTCTTTTCGTGCTTCATGGACACTGTCAAGAGTCTTCGATAAAAACCCGGAGATGATCAATCCTTACCTCGGGGATATTGTTGAAAAGCTCAATTCACTGGATAATGAAAGCACGCAGCGTTCATTTCTCAGGATAGTTTCCCTCACTGATATATCTCGTTTATCCCTGAAGCACCATGGAATACTTGCCGACCATTGTTTCAAAGCATTGAATTCAGGCTTTTCGGCTATTGCAATTAAGGCATATTCGATGGAGATCATTTACCGGCTCGCACTGATCTATCCCGAGCTGGCAAATGAGCTGAGTGCATCAATAAGTATGCTTCAGGGTGAAGGTTCGGCAGGTATTAAAGCAAGGGGAAAGATCATCCTTGGAAAACTTTCGGAAGTCTCCTCAGAAAGAAAAACAAGTAAGAAATGAAACCGTTTTCCTGTGGATAATTAATCAAATAAAGTCTCGAAAAGTTTATGCTTATGTGCTTCAAAGCACATTTCAATCTGTTCTTTGGAGGTCCGCTCGGCAGAAAGCTCGGGCAACTCCTCAATCCTGAAAAACCTGGAATCGAGCGTTTCGGTATTTTTTACAAATTCAATCCCTGTTAATTCACAGTCCACTATTACCTTGTATATAGTATACGGGTAGGGATGTGAGTTGTGCCTGTTAAGATGCTGAAGGGCGACTATCCTTCTGGGAACTACAGTTGCACCGGCTTCTTCACGACATTCTCTTACAGCTGAATCCCCGACAGAAGAATTGACATCCGCCCAGCCTCCGGGCATCGACCATTTTCCGTCTATCTTCTCCTTTACAAGCAGGATACTGTCGTCCCTTATCACAGCAGCTCTCACATCAACTTTCGGGGTCTGATAACCTGTTTCATTGGCAAAAAGATCCCTTATCTTGTTGTGACTGACCTCAGTGTATTCATGTAAGATCTCTACAGTGAGATTCCTGAGCTGCTGATACCGGTCGATGTCATACTGATTTTCCGCGAAGGTTAATCCGGCCTGGGCGATGGATTGTATCTGAATAACCCATTCAAGCCATTTATCTTTCATGAATATTGGAATTATAAGGTGATAAAGATAGGGATATTGTTGTAAATTTGATGAGAAGTGACGCAAAGGAGTAAGGCACAGCCGTCAATTTAATGAATATCTTAATAAAAATAACTACTGTAATTATCAGGAGTATAAGTAAATACATTTCCCCTCCTTTTAAAGGAGGGGAAACTTATATCCATAATACCCCTTAATTTGACGACCATGGGATTTAAGAGCCAGAGGCGCAGAGGGATAAATGGTCATTTGTTTGACAGTAGTAAGAGTCAGTTGTACGACTTTAAACTTATAATAATAAATAAATCAAAATGAAAAAGCTAATGTTATTATTGGTTCTTGTTATTCTTCCTGCCGTCGGATGTCAGATTAACGGGCAGAATTACAGCAGGCTGAATGATCAGGAAGGGCTGAAAGGTGTTTCATCAGGGACAGGGATTGATAAACCGGTTACAATAAAAGTCCTTTATGAACCGGTCTTGAACTGGATCCATTACTGGTAGATGATCCTGCAAGAATATGTGAACACCTGTACACTTCAGGGGAATTTGACTATCAGATTCCTGAACAGGCCCTGGTAAAATCTGAGAAAGAGATGGATGAGATAATTACCGGTATGAAAGCCCTTGGGATCGTCAAATGCGGAGCCACACACTGCACCGGTGAAGAGCAGATAAAGATGTTCAGGGATTCATTCGGGGAAGATTATATTGAACTGGGGGCTGGTAATACTATAATACTTAATTAGTTTAAAATCAGAAATATATTCAATCATCAGGATATGTTATATTTAAAGTTGATTTCAGACCGGTGAAGATTTGGAATTAATTATTAAAATTGTAGCCTTAATTTCGGGTAAATAATTCAGAGGCGGATGACATTTTTATATTTGATAATCGGACTGGTTCTGATTTTTGATTTCATAAACGGCTTTCACGATTCAGCCAATTCAATTGCAACGATAGTATCTACAAAAGTCCTTTCTCCGTTTAATGCTGTTCTTCTGGCAGCGATTTTCAATTTTATAGCATTTATGGTTTTTCCTATGAAGGTTGCAACAACAATGGGAAAAGGTGTCATAGATCCGGCAGTTGTCACTCTTACTGTGATTGCTGCGGCACTGGTTGCCGCTATAACATGGAATCTTCTTACCTGGTGGTGGGGATTACCCTCCAGTTCGTCGCATACTCTTGTCGGGGGACTTGTCGGAGCAGCCATCGTCAGTTCCGGCCCCTCTTCGGTTATTGCCGGAGGCGTTCTGAAGATTGCTGCCTTTATTGTGATCGCTCCATTGCTTGGGATGGTAATGTCATACATAATTTCAATAATTGTTATAAACCTTGTTAAAAAGCATTCTCCCTCGGGTGTCGATAAACATTTCAGGCGGCTTCAACTGTTGTCTGCTGCTGCATTCAGTCTGGGACATGGAGGGAATGATGCCCAGAAATCGATGGGGATAATATGGATTGCCCTGATAACCATGGGTATGGCATCTGTAGATGATAAGCGCCCGGAACTCTGGGTCGTTCTGTCGTGTCAGGCAGCTATTGCCCTGGGTACTCTTTTCGGAGGCTGGAGAATTGTCAAGACTATGGGCCAGAGGATCACTAAGCTGAAGCCTTTCGAGGGATTCTGTGCCGAGACGGCCGGAGCATTGACCCTCTTTGGGGCAACTCACTTCGGGATACCGGTAAGTACTACTCATACCATTACAGGCGCCATAATGGGGGTAGGTGCAATAAAGGGCCTTTCGGCAGTGAAATGGGGAGTTACAACAAAAATATTCTGGGCATGGATCCTGACAATACCCGTTTCCGCAGTAATCGGAGCTGTTGTGTTTTTCTTCTTCAATTCATTATTCTGAACAGAGAATAATGTCAGCTGTTTCTTTGCCCCTTACTTAGCCATTTCAGCCAACCCATTTCCCCCCGGAGACTTTCAATAAATCTCAATTTCCTGATAGTTTAAGTCCCGCTGATGCAAATCTCCAGGTACTTAAATCAGCCTGCACGTAATTGTTAACAGGAATAATTTATTAATATTTGAAAGTCGGGAAGGACAAAATTCTTTAAATTAGACTTAAAAAACATGGATAAAAAGCTAGGATTTTTAATTATTCCCGCTTCCGTGCTTGTATTTCCCGGTTGCCAGAGAATTCAGTCTCCGAATGTGCTTCTGATAATCACCGACGATCAGGGGTATGGCGACCTTAGTTTTACAGGGAATCCTCACCTTGGTACGCCAAATATCGACAGACTGGCTGGTGAAAGCCTCAGATTCAGTAATTTCTATGTGTGTCCCGTTTCAGCGCCTACCCGTTCATCGTTAATGACCGGACGTTATAGTCTGCGCACCGGTGTTCATGATACATATAACGGCGGTGCGATAATGGCTGCAAATGAGGTTACTATAGCTGAGATACTTAAAGGAAAGGGGTACAGAACAGGCATTTTCGGGAAATGGCACCTCGGTGACAGTTATCCCTGCCGTCCCACTGATCAGGGCTTTGATGAATCAATTGTCCGCCTGGGCGGAGGGATGGGACAGCCCGGGGATTTTACGACTTTCGTTAAAGGCGACAGCAGTTATTTCAATCCGGTCTTATGGCATAACGGGGAACAGCAATCTTATAAAGGCTATTGCTCCGACATCTTTGCAGGAAAAGCAATTGATTTCATAATTGAAAACAGAAATAAGCCCTTTTTCTGCTACCTTGCATTCAATGCGCCTCATACACCACTGCAGGTGCCGGGGGAATACTATTCATTGTTCAGGGATATTGATCCGTCTTCAGGCTTTGAAAACGACATCAGACCATTCAATCCGATGAATGAAAACAATAAGGAGGATGCCCGGAGAGTGTATGCAATGGTTAAAAACATCGATGATAACATCGGAAAGATCCTTCAAAAGCTGGGGGAATTGAATCTTGATGAAAATACAAATTTGCAGGTCATACGGATTATGATTCGGGAATTGCGGGATTTGAATTATATGATATTGAAAATGATCCTTATGAGCAGAACAATATAATCCACGACAATATTTCACTTGCCGGATCATTAAAGGAGGAATTTGATACATATTATAAAGAACTGGTCAATTCACCCAATCTTACTGATCCTCAGAGGATAATCATAGGTAATGAGAAGGAAAATCCGGTTTATCTTAACAGGAATGATGCAGGTGGAGACAGAGGTATCTGGACCCAGGAGGAGATTTTTGGTAAATGGAGAGTTGAAATTGAGGAAGGGACATATAATATAAGGTGTCATTTTCCGGATACTTTGCAAAGGGGCGGACAAATGGTTATCGAAACAGGTACAATCATCAATCAGAAAAGAAATCCTCAGGGAGGGTTGACTGTCCTCGTAATGAATAATATTAAATATCCCGCGATCGAATGCGATTTTATTCCTATTTACCAGTCGGGGTCAAAAAGGATATTGCCCTTATTGATTGAGGTGGAAAGAATAAAATAAAGACCGACCCTGCCGGATCAGTCTTTCTTAATTATGTGTCGTCAATTCTTATTTTTTCCCGAAATAAAAATCAAGTCCGGCTCCGATGATCCATGTCTTTTTAGCATAAGTCTCTTCATAGCTTTTCAGCCTCATCAGGGTATTTGTGCCATCCTTGTAAAATGTATACTGGGTGCCGATGTTAAGATCGAGCATGGGAGAAATCCTGTACCCGATACCACCTCCGAACGTATTTGTATTTGTACTGTAGGTGAGGTCAGTATTATATTTTTCGGGATTTACACCGGTTGCTGTGGCAAGCCATCCGGCACTGATCCTCAGTTTTTCGGTGATGCCAAATTCTGCTCCCAGACCAAATTCCAGGAAATTCTTATCGATCTTTTCAATATCGACATCGCTCTGACCGTCATAATCAACACCTTTGTCGAAGTAGCAATTGAATGTTCCTGCCAGGGTCAGCCTGTTAAAAGGTTTATATTCGGCTCCCAGGAAAAGAATGGCAGGCAGATCGGCAATTGATACTGAATCTTGTATGTATATACCGCCTCCGTTTTTTCCGTCAATAACTTTTGTTTTCAGATCAAGCTTTGTCTTGAATTCATATTTAAGGGCAATATTTAATTTCTCTGATGGTGAGAAATTAACGCTGAGGATCGGAGTAAAAGCTTTTCCTGACTGTTCAGCATCCACAACAACATCAGATGTTCTGCCTGCATAGCCTGTCATTGCAGCGGCTTTTGCAAGGTAAACGGGTGAAGCTGTATTCAATTCTGTCTGGGCCGCCGAAATAGTTGCTGCACCTATCTGCTGCGGAGTCATCCCCTTTGCTCCCAGAAGTGACTGTATTCCCTTGATTGATGCCTCGGACATCCCGATTGATGCTCCGTTTGCCAGCAGAACAGTACCATAACCTGCTGTTATAGCTGGTTGTAATTGTGCTGCAGCTCCAGTCGCCAATGCCGGAAGTGAGTTAAAAAAGGTTGCTCCGGCTGTGAAGAAATTCTTGGCAAGAACCATTCTTCCGTCATAAGTCGGGCCAAAGGTCGGGAAGTTGGGATTTATACTTATATTTTTCATATACCCTTCATATGCATTTTTGGCGGAAACAAGTCTTCCACCGATTGCGACAGAGAGCATATCGCTTATTTTATAGGCTACATTAGCCTGATATCCCAGATAAGTTGATGATCCCTTGAAAAATATAAATGCATCGTAGTTTGTCGTAGGAATTCCCTGAGCTACCAGACTGGGAACAAGGTCAGCAATTTGTGATTCGAAAGATGGTACTCCTTTTGCGTATTCTGCGCCTCCTCCTCCGCCAACCGGATTAACGCCTGCTGAAAATGAAAGCCGGCCCGTATTAAAGGCAAGGTATACCCCCGGATACAGAGGTGCTCTAACTTCTCCAATGTAAGTCCTGGGCTTTTCCTTGGAAAGATATTGATAATTATTTGTAACAGTTTTGGTCTGGAATACAGACTGGTTATTCAAGGAGACGTAAAAGCCATTTCCAAGTTTTGTCAGACCGGCAGGATTATAGAATACTGCATCAATATCTGTTGAGGCATTCCGGTTCTGCAGACGGTTAAATTTAATGCTCTGGTTATTATTTGTAACCAGACCGCCGGCGATAAGTGATCCGGAGATAAAAGTAAGTGCAATGATTGTCAGTAATTTTCTCATAGGACAAAAATTAAGTTTAAGTTACTTGTTTTTAAATTTGAAGAATTCTCCTCCTTGTAAATGCTGAAACGCGGGGTTAAGGTCATTTCAGTCAATAACGAAATAAAGGTAGAAAAATATTTGTATCATGCAAAAAATTCTAAAATAGCGGTTTGATCCATAATTATTTGTACTAGAATGAAGATTTAGTTCTAAAATTTCAGGTCAGGCAGGAACAAAACTGGCAGACAAATACGGGATATTGAGAAATCTTTTCTTGCACAAGATGACATAAAATACGGTTCGGGGAATGTAATTCCTCTCTGGCTGTTTGGATTTTTATATTAGTCTTAATTTAACTTTATTATTTCAGCCATAGGGTGAAATTACTATTCCGGTCTGACTTTAGCGAGCTGGTTTTTAGTGAGATGAGTCCGATAGAAGGATCCCCGGGATAAAACATTTTATTGGGAAACTATAAAGCAACTGTTATCTTTAAAATATCATCAATATTAAAAAGCAGAAATGAAAAATCTGGTCATAATATTGGTTTTTGCTGTTATCTGTCAAAGTTGTGATAAGAATGATTTTAATTTAAAGAATCCGGATGTCAGACAGTTTGTTGAGCAGCTTAAAGACGGTTCTTATGATGAATTCGAAATAACCGAAAACGGGGAAAGGCTTTGGGCGATAATGCCTGATTTTCAGAAGAAAGATGTTATGTTACTGATCAATCTGGCGGAAAATACTGATCTGATCACCCCGTGTGATCATTTTCCGGTTAATCCGATATCTTCAATTCCGCCATACAGGTTTAATAACGGTAAGGAGTCCATAATGATTGGCGAGTATCTTTTATGGTGTGTAGAATCAATAATTTCAGACAGGGATTTCGCATCTCTGACTCCGGTACTGGTTGATGTAAAGAGCAATCCTGATGACAGACTAACCGGGGAGGAGGTTCTGGCAGTCAGGATAATCTACCAGGACTGGTGGGATAAGTATGGTCGTCTTAAAAACCCGGAGCATTTGCCTCTTGAAGGAACGGGGTACAGGTGGAGATAGGGAAGGAAAAGGAAGCTGGGTGATGACTACCGGAATATAACAGGTAAATTTTTAATGAGAACTATTTCAATGCATTACAGATTCTGAAACACGTATATATGGTAAGCACTTCTCAGATAAGAGCAGCAAAAAAATTCGGCCCCGGATATTTTATCCGCGAGGAGATGGACCTTCGTGACTGGACAAAGGAGGATCTTGCCGATGAGATGGATATCAAAACAAAACTTCTGAATGCTATTCTTCGCGAGAGACAACCGCTGACGATTGAAGTTTCCAGGTTACTTGGCGGTATATTCAATACCTCTCCACAATATTGGCTTAACATTGATTCCGGTTACCGTCTGTGGAAAGAACAGGATAAAAGCTAAAAGGAAAAGGCGAAAGACATCAGACGTATGATCTTTGCATATTATGTAAAGCTTTACATAATGTGAGGAAAGATTTCTTATTCAAACCAGCCGCTTTATAATGAGATCGTCCTTGAACTGATAGGTGGCGATTACAAAGTTGTAT
>Ga0116148_1005393_pt1 | contig 10690 bp, 12 predicted proteins | sample AD_UKC055_MetaG_FD_89786 | JGI IMG/M metagenome (GOLD analysis project Ga0116148, IMG submission 89786) | Active sludge microbial communities of municipal wastewater-treating anaerobic digesters from USA - AD_UKC055_MetaG | ecosystem: Engineered > Bioreactor > Anaerobic > Digestate | place: USA... | reverse complement strand
TGGGCGACTTTACCTTTCTCTACCCACGCGCCATAGTTTGTGGTGTTGACCCCCGCGCCATCGAGAGTCTTTAGCTGAAAGGTTTTCGCCGTGGTTGTCCCGACTAAAAACTCAATCTTATTCACTTCCGTCATCCCCACGACCTGCGCAATATAAACCCTATCCCCCGCCACAAGCCCGTGGTCTGTTTTTGTCGTCACCACGCCGGGGTTCGCCTGAGTTATGCCGGTTATCTCCCACTGTGCGGAATACCGCGTGTACGTATTGATCGCCCACGAAGTCGCGCCTGAACGGATGAGCACCCGGGGTTCGTGATCGGGATGGAAAAGATACATGAGGTCGGCGGTGCCGCAATACTTGATGCGCTTGGCTTCCGCAACGGTATACGGGGAGGCAATCTCGTACACCCGCGCGGCCGTGCCCGCCGACGACCAGGCGGTCATTCCGTCCAGATCTACCGCGTCTCCGTTGATATCTTTTAGCGTGAATGTGTTCTCGTCCACGTAGACCACGAGAAAGAACTGGTTGTTCAGCTCCGTCGTCCCAACAATCCCTGAGATATATATCTCGTCGCCTGTGGAAAACCCGTGCCCTGTGCACGTGATAAGATCCGTCGCGATCGTGATACCACTGATCGCTTTCCCATCCTCGAGGAGCACACCGCCGTTCTTGTGGAAACGGAGTTTGTAATCTGTGAATTCCAGACTATACGCCTGGTCGATATTGAATCGGAACGGGAGCCCGAAAGCGTCAGCGTTGCCGTCCGTGTGGATGCTGTAATGCGTGCCCGGGCGGAAGCGCGCGCCGCCTGTGAGGAGCGGGGTAAAGTTCTTGCATATCTCAAGACCGCTCTTATAAAACGGCCGGTCGTTACGCGCCCAGACTTCGGGGGAGAGCTCGCCTGATTTGAAATCGTTCTGGAAGAAATTGATCGACATTAGGAGAATAGGTGCTGGCCGTCAGTGGCTCCTGACCTCCGGGCACCCCTCCTTTTTGTAAGTAGCGGACTCACATAGCGGCTTCGGGGAGGGTTCTCTTGCCCGTTCTTTGCGCGCGCTTTTGCTTCCCATCTGTCCCGCAATTTCTCCATGCCAGTGATGCTTTTATTAAGCCCGGTGATAGAATTGCCGAACACCACTGCGAGTTCGGCGACAAGGAGCATGAGAAAAATCGGGTCAAAGCGGACGACTTCCTGCGCGTCACGGATGTAGCAAATATCAAGGGACGACGCGCCGCTATTATCCATGAGGAGCTGTTTCCCCTCGATCATGAAATCTGTTTCGATGTTGTCTGTCGGGTCCTGCCCAATAAAAACCACGGACACGAAATCATTGGGGAGTTGATACGCGTCCGCATACCCAAACTCAGGTGTCGCAGACACTCTGGAAAGCGTGCTTCTCTTCCGTGCGAAATTCCAAGGGAACATCCGAAGAACTGAACGACGGGTCGCGTCATACCAGCGGGAGCCGAGCGACTCTTCTTCCGTAGTGGGGGTATCGATGCTCGTGATGAGCTGATTATGCCTCAAAAGATCGAGGGAGAGATTACAGACTTCAACGGGCGATACCGGTGAACCCATAATCTCTCCCCCTTTGGTTTATTCGACGTACTCGAGAACACCAGCGATGGTACCAGTAGCGGTACCAGCGGTATTGCCCGTAAGTGCGACGTCAAAAGCTCCGTACTTCTTGGCATCCGCCGCGGTCACTCCCGCGATCAGATACGCTTCTTTCCCGATGTTAGCAAGATCGGGGACATACATTTCGACCAACGCGGTCTGCCCGGTGTGCGGATCGAGGCCGTCCTTAATGCAATCCTTGTCGATTGCAGTGGCGACACTCACATCCGATACTTTGTAGAACCCGATATCGAGGTCGGTCAAACCGGCGATTGCGTCCGTCGCGAGTTTAAAGCTCAAGATCTTCGCGAACGGGGAAATGCGCGCAACACGCCAAATCGAACCATTGACATCGGTAGCGGCTTTCTCGAAAGAGAAGCACACCTTCTTGACCGGCGCCCCCACCGAACGAGCGGAGACGTCAACATTGGCCTTCACGCTCGACGCATTCTGCGTCACAAAATCATTATAAGCAGCCATGACATTTCTCCTTTCTTACGGGGTAAGCGTAATTTTTTGGACTCGGACACCTTGCGTACGAACCGCACCGAGTTCCTTGATGACGTTGATGATGCTCGTTTCGATCTTCGTAGGATAGTCTTTGACTTCGACTTTCCGATCGAGTGAAATCCCGAGCGCGACACCCTTTTGCGCGAGCGCGAACGAAACCCGATAAGGATTGGTGTCAATCTCCAAAATCGGATCGGTGATGCTGGAACCCGCACCAAAAGCGATGAGGTCCATACCGAGCGCCTGCGTGATGATGCCCTTCTGGATCACATACTGCGAGGTGTAATCCCCGCTGGTGAGCTCAACTTCGCTCATCAGATCCGTATGCTCATCACCCGAGATGCCGATAGCGATCGGCGTAACGCCTTGGTTACCGACTTCAGCGTCGATAAAATTGGCGCGGATCTCAAGCAACTTTTCGTACGTGAAACCGGCCGTTGCGTCGACCGTAACCACGCCGTCCGCCGCTGCCGTCACCGTGGTCCCAAAATTGCGACCGGTGTAGACAGACGCGAAAAGCGCATCATAGATCACTCGATCCGTTTCACGCTCGACAGCGGCGATACAGAGTTGAGCCAACTGGCTCTGCGGGTCGGTGAGCATCCCGCGCACATCCTTGTTATCCACCAACAAGGTCACCACAACACGATCCCGGGACATTTTCCTGCGGGTAAACGAAGCCTCAAGGGGCTGAATATCAGGGTTCCTGCCATTTGCGTGATATGCCTGGACTTCCGTGAGGCCGTCGTAAGCAAAATCATCACCATTGATCGGTTTTCTGATCGCAAGCGGCAAAAGGCGGGACGTCATTTGCTGCTCTTGCACATCAAGAGCGGCGTTGAACTCAGTGATTTGCACTGTATCCCAACTCATGACTGACATCCTTTCTTTTGGTTGACCCAGATATTTTTTCGTCGGTCCCCGGGAAACCCGGACGATTACTCGAATGTCTCTGGAAAGTTAAATGCTTTTAATCGCGACACTAATACCACAAAGGCGTACTGATGTCAACTCCCTGCTTGAAGTTTTTTCAGCTTCCCGCGAATCACTTCCATTTTCGCTTGAAGTTCGGCGTGTTTCGGACGGTCTTTGAACGGGTCCGAGTAGCACGGATCGCGCTGGATCGCCTGCATTTGCGCGACGAGTTGATCTTTGTTTTCCCCACCACCGGGCGCGCCGCCGCCAATCCCGCGGAACGGATCTTCGCCCGTAAACTTTTTCGCCATGCCATCCGTCATCGCGATCAGAAGCGTGAGCTGTTTCTCGTCGAGCGAATCGAGCATCGGCTGCATTTCGGCGGGGATGTGCGTGGCCATAAACTTCTTCGCGTTCGTGACGATGGTGTCTTTCTGGTCTTTGAAAACGTCGGACGAAAGTTTCGCGAACGCTTCGTCGGACGATTTTTTCTCCGCCGATTCCGCAGCTTTTATCATCTTCAGAAATTCGGGGTACAGAATATTCGCCTGGTACGGGCTGATCTGGGCTGCGTGAAAAAGCGGCTTGATCCATTTTGCTTCCCCTGCTTTTTTCACAAACTCTGGATCGAGTCCGTCCACTGCGGTCGGGAGCTTATACTCGTCTGCGGTTTTCGGCGCGGTCTTTGCATGAAACTCTTTCCACTGCTCGGGCGTTGCTTTATCATCCGGCGTAGTTCTTTGCCCCAACAACGTTTGCGCTCCGTCGAATTTCTTCACGAAGTCGCCAAACGTGTTCACGTCTTTCATGTACGGTTTCGCCGCAAACTCTTTCGGAAGGATTGCTCGAAAGCCGTCGCCTTGAAGCGCGCCGAGAGACTCGGCAGTGATCGTCGCCGGAGGGGTCGCGGGCGGCGTTGCGGGCGGAGGCGCACCATCCCCATCTGCAAATGAGAAAAACACTTTCATGAACGGAAAAATTTTCGTGAGCATTTTATTCACTCCTCTCGATGATGTTTTTGGTTTCGACGGACATCAAGGCCCGTATGTCGTGATAGAGCGCTTCGCGCCCTGAGTTGAAAAGGGTGGAGTTGACTTTCACATCACCATCCGCGCCGACCACCACGGGCTTCTGGTGAAACCCCGAAACCCGCATCAAGTACCGAAGCAGAATTTCGACGTTCTTGTTTTCTTTCGCCGCGTTGATCGCGATACGCGCTTCCTCGATGATCTGCCTCGCCCGCGCGCGTGCGGATTCTTTTTCCCCCATCTCTTTTGCTATTTCTTCCGGTGTTTTTTCGCTCATAGAATCATCTCCTGCGGTCCAGCGCCGCCGCCGTTAATCAGGCCGTTTTGTCCGCTTCTTGTGGCGGATGCTTGGGCATTTTGTTGGTTGGCCGCGGCTGTGTTTTTCGCGATCTCAGCAGCAAGCGCCGCGGCTTGAATTTGCTGCTGTTGTGCCATCTGTTTTTTGTAGTCCTCGTACGCAACCTCAAACTCTTCCTCAGAAACGATCGAGTCATCCGGAGCGCCATAGAGCTCCTTCACAAGCGGCATAGTTTTTCGTTTGTTGAGCCAAAGCATGAGCTCGGGTGCGGCGGCAGAAAAGGTCGCCGCGAACTGCCAAAGACTCATGAGTCCGCGAATTTCTTCTGAGCGCAAAATCCTCGCCGCGGGAGAAATATATTCGATCGGGTAGATCTCGACTCCCTGTTCCCGCAATATCAGCAACTCTTCCGGAATCACAAGCGGCTCAATCCCCGCAGCCACGAGTTGCGCGTACATCTCCGATCCGGGTTCGACCCCGAGTTCGCCCTCTTCCTCCAAAATCGCGATCGTGCGCCGAATCACAGGAGTGAACTTTTCGTCCAACTGCCGCGAGAAAATCGCGCCTGTGTTATCCGCCCGGAGTTCGTTTCGGATCTGGGCCTCGCCGAGTGTCATGCGAGTCGTGTTGTTGAGATCCGTAAGTTTGTCGTTCAGGAAGTGCATTTTGATTTCCTGCACGAGCATCTCCATGAGTTTCAGAAGGGGCATCAAAGACCCCACCGCCCCGATCTGACCGATCGGTGCCATCCCTGTGATCCGGGAGGATGTTACGTCGATGGGGATGACCCCACCAGGCGACCGGTCAATGGTCCCATTTCCAAAAGTGCCATCGTCCAAAACATACCACGACGGGAGAGCGGTCAGTTCCCCGCCCTGCGTGATGATCTCCACGACGCCGTTCAGTTCGATCGTCGGGGAGAGAGCGTTGTAACCCGGCGAACGCCCGTATTCTTCCCCCTCGTTTTTGTAAAAACGGGACACGATGATGCTGTTACCAGAGAATCCGCTGTGACGCAAAACTAAATCGTCATCGCACAAAATGTGGATCGACTCGTAGGACATTTTGATTTGGTCTTTTGACTCATTCGGACGAACGAGCCAGAGGGTCTTGAATTTGGTATCGCGATTATTTGTTTCGAGCGCGGCTTTTACTTTGTCCGTTTTCGCGGCGTCGCCGTACTCGTCCACAAGCTGAAACGCGTCGTACTCGTACTCGTAGAACTCCTTGATGACTCTGCCACGAGCATCTTCTACGACGTAAAGGTTTTTAAGGGGCATCGCGCGATACTCGACTTTGTGCTTCTGCCCCGGGCGGGCTTTGAAAACTCCGATCGCGTCGGTGCCGAAGGCTGTTCCCTCCGACAACGCTTCTTGCCGCGCGGTTCCCCACCCGGCGTTCTCGTGCTCCATTTGCGATTGGATGCGGAAATTACATTCGCGATAAAACTTTTTGATCTCTTCGGTATCCCGCGCTTGTCGGGGTTTGGTGATCCGGAAAGTGCGTCCGCCGTTTTTCCAAAGCGCGCCATCGAGAGACGAAACCATGGTCTGATGGGCTTGACCTGCGGTGTTGTCGAGGACGTCTTCGTGAGTGTAGAAATCGCCTGGTGCGGAAATCGTTGTGAAACCTTGCTTGCGCTGGAAAATATATCGGGCGATCAACTCCCAAACATTTTCCCACGGAGCGCGACGGGCCTTGACTGAGGAAAATTCTTTTTTGATGAGCGATACGTCGATCATGCTAAAACACGCCCGAACTGCCCGTTTCGCCGCCCATAACTCCGGTCGGAGTCGTGAAATACTTGCTCATGCGCGCGAGTCGGCGAGCAGCCGCTTGGCTTTCCAGACTTCCGACATCGCCGACGTTACCAACGTCGGATGCCGCGGAAGCAGTAGGAGCCGCGGGGCCCTCGCCGCCTTTGTCTTTACCACCTGTCGCTATCGCCGTCGACCCAACTGCTGCCGCCCCGGCGATTGCTGATCCTATGAGTAACGCCATCGCTGTGCCGATTGCCATTTTTAACCTCCGAAATCCCTTACGTAGTGTACCTCCAAAAGACTATATCCAATCCGCCGATAAAGCAAGTCTATTTTTTCGCCCATCTCATTTCCCATCCGGACCATGACTAATTTCTTGACCCCTTTTTCCTTGCACCAGCTCTCGGCAAACCTGAGAAGCCGAACCCCCCAACTGCGATATTTTGGGAGCACGAACCACATCACCTCCTGGGCAATTTTTTCCCCGCTGATCTGGGCGACATATATTTTTAGGGCTAACCCGCCGACAATTTTCCCTCCGTCCTCCACCACAAACGACGACCCGAGATGCTCGGCCATGAGCCCGCGTACGTGTTCTGCGGAAAAAGAAAAACCAAACTGTGAAAGACTCTCCCGTTGAAACTCGGATAGCAAAAGTTCCGCGCCGTCAAAATCCCTCTGCTCAAACTCCCGGATTTTCATTTTTTCGGGCGGCTTTTGAGGCCGGATTTAAAAACCATTTTGTACCGCTGAACCGCTGAATCAATCCGGCTGTCTAACCCCGGACCATCCGGTCTTTGTTTCCGGCGCACAGGAAAAGCGAACGTGAGGATCGCGGAATCCAGATCGTTCGGGGAAAAGCGGAGCGCGTCCGTGATCTCGTCTTTGGGAACGAGGTACATCACGTTGTTGGATGTTTCTTTTTCTTTCGGCACAGCACCGATCTGAGTGAGGAATTTCTGATCGTTCGGTATGCTCACATCCGGGTCATTGAACCACTCCCGCAAATCTGCGTGCATCTGGACTCTCATGTTCCGATGCCGAGTTTTGTCGACGGCTTGCTCGCCAAAATGCACGCCTTTCACAAGTCGCTTGGAATATCCAAGCTCGTGGAGCCGGTCGAGCGCCCCGTGCTCGTTCGTGACGTCCAGGACCACAAGATCCGGTTTCTCCCGTTCGATGATCTGCGCCAACCTGCCCGCAAGTCTCATGTCTCTCTCACTCCCTTCGTCTGCAGGAATCCGTTCGAACGGGAGAATACTCCGGCCCTTCCGCCGGCAAATGGACGTCCAGTCCCCGGTGCGTCCTTGATCCACGCCGACGATGAATGGTGCATACGGGTCGTCCATCGCCTTCCGGCCTTTGGCGAGATGCACGCGCGCGAGATCGAAAAAGCGTCCCTCCGCCTGAACAAAAGCTTCTTCGGGGTTGAACGGATACTCCTGAATAAATTTGGTTTTATCGCCGCCAAACGACGCGATCTTTCTCCGGCGCCACGCAAGATGCCGGAGTGTGAGTCCGTCTGCTTTGTACGCGGCGTAATACGCCTGCTCCTCGTCGTCGAGATCACGTTCGTGCAACGGTTCAGGATCCTGGTATTCGTCTTGCCAATAGAACGGGATGAAGATGAGCAAAAATCCGTTCTTCCCGGCAATCGCACCGTTCACGAGGTCGTAGAAAAAGTTCCCGGGGCCGTTCGCGGTAGACTCGAAAATCAATTCTGTCCCCGGAGCATCCGCAACCGTTTGCATGAGGCCGGTGGAGAGTGCGTCCGCATTTTCGTAAAACGCCACTTCGGACCCGTGAAAAAGCTGGACCGTCATTCCGCGACCGATCTGGGCTGAACCGGCAGTGCCGACGGAATACCCGCTCCCGTTGTCCATCACCATCGCGCGCTCAGTGTCTTTCTCGAGCGGCAATTGGAGGTCTTGGGGAAGGTTGCGACGGAACGTCTGAGTCATTTTGAAAATTTTGATGGTGGACTCTACCTGGTGAGCGAGCACGTACGCCGAGAGGTTTGGCCGGAAGGAGGTCTGATGGAAATATCGGGCTTGGAGATACGTCGTACACCCTTGCTGCCGACCCTTGAGCACCACCGCGCGCACCATCCCCGTGTCCCGCTTTTGTTTTTCCAGAAGCGCATGGAGAAAAAGCTGCGCCCGATTGAGCACGAGCGGCCGTATCAGTCCCTGTTTGTCGATGATTTTGAGACAAGTTCGGGCATAATACTCGAGATTAGTCGTCAAGCGGGTTAGAACCGCCGCTTGTTGGGGGGTCAGATTTTGCAAGCTCATCCAAAAATTCCTTCAGTGTGCCTGATGCGGTGATGGTTTGTTGTACTGGTTTTCCGAGCAGCCGATCGAGTATCCGGGTGAGAGCGTCGAGGTCCCCATCCGCTGCTTTCTCAGCAGCCGTGACCAGCGCCGCCTCCAGCATCGTCATACCCCACTTCGATTCGTCCGGGCCAGCGTACCGGCGGGCAACAATTTCCCTGATCGACGAGACGATCTCGGAGGGGCTGAGGCCACGCGGTCCTACGGGAAGCATTGTGCCATCCCGAAGTACCGCGATGTTTTTCCCAGGCGGATAAATTATGTCCGCGTCCAGGGGCTCAGTCATCCAAAATCCCTCCGCCTACGGACGGAGTTGGGCGTGGAATTTCTTTTCTGGGCTCACGAACCGGAGGTAATGTCTCGTCGCCTAAGTTGTTCATAGTGACAAAATCCCGTTCCTCCTGCCGTCTCCGGTCTTTGAGAGGCTTGGATTTCAGAAATTCCTCAGGCGCCTCGAGGTAGCCGATGATATCCGAGCGAAGATCATCCAACTCGAGGTATTCCTGGGGATCGATCGGGATCTGCTCCTCCGCGATCATCGCCACCAGCTGAGCACGCGACCGCAAATTCACGGGCAAATCCAGTTTCTTGCCGTCCTCAGAAATGATTTCGTCGATGGTGACGAATCGCACACGCGCGAAGTCGGGATGATCACGGCGGAGGAGGATCGGGAGCAGACGTTTTTTCAACTGCCCACGGATGTTGAGATACGAATTTTTGCGGAACATGGATTTTCCGTTGTCGTCTGTGCCGATATATTTCACAGATTCTTCCCGGAACATCTCGAGCGACTTTGCACGTACGGTCATTTCGAATTTCTTGATGCCTTTGGCCGTTTCGGTTTTGTAATAATACTGCCCACGGGTGAGGATTTTCACGCCCTTGGGGGTTTCTTGCTTCTGGGGTTTTTCATTTTTCATTTTTTCCTCCTTGGGACTTTTGTCCCGATTGATGGAAGTATGGACGTGGAGAGTGGAGAAGTCAATCTTTTTCTTTTTCGGGGCTGTTAGATTTGTGTGATTTTGAAATTTTTGAAACTTTGTGGGGACGGGTGGGTGGTTTCCCCTCACGAACCGAAATCCCTGTTGGATGCCCTATGGGGTCTCGAATGACCCCGGGGGTGGGTAAAAGCAAAACGGAACGTGTCACGAGATTAACGCCCTAATGGGCACGTGCCCCCACCCCCGTGCATGGGCGTAACCAAGCCATACGTACACAAGGGGACAATGAAGATCGTGCGTCCTGGGCTAGTTGTATGCGTGCTTTTTGTGTTATGCGTGCGCTCTGTTACACCATGCCCAAACGTGTTCCCCTATACAGGTATGAGTTGTAGGATTTACTCGCTTGTTTTGACCCATTTTCGTATACACGTGCGGATACGTGCGCCTTACGCGCGCGCACATTAAAGTATTTTAATAATAATAATAATAATAATCGGTAACTCTTAGTAGAATAAAGAAGAAAAAGCCGAGCAAACCCGACAAAACAAACAAGACAAACAGCCGGCGCTGCTGCATAGTCCCGGGATCTAGTTCATACAAAATAAACAAAAAATACTATTGACACAAAAGAGTTCTTCAGTTATACTTCTTTTAGCCGATAAAATAGTAAATCAAACAAAGGCCACAAGGCCAGAAAGAGAGCGTGAAACATGGAAACAAAACACTGTCCGATATGCGGAAATGAATCATGGGCAATGGACCATTACGAATATGGTACTGGATGGACATTTTGCGGGAATTGCTATCAATCCGCGCGCCAGTCCGGCATGTTTAAAAAGATCGACGCGGCAATAAGAGAAGCGCGGGAATATCATAATGCGTCGATCATTGTTGAAATTCCCGCGGGTAAATAGTGAGGGCGGGCGCTGCTGCATGGTGTCGATATCCGAAAAACCACAAGGGCAACAAAATAAACTAAAAAGACTATTGACACGAACAGCACTAAAGGTTATAATCTGTTTGTCGATAACATACACGGCCCAAGAGGCCAGAAAGAGAGCGTGAAACATGAAAACAATGATCCTTACAAGAGCAGCAGCAAAACTCCTGGACACCACAAGGTCGCGCGATAAAACGCGCGCAGCATTGTCGCTGGTGAATGTCCGCGCGGACGTGATCGAGGCGACAGATGGTAAGATGCTGGTGCAAGTGCCCCATGAACAAGCGCAGGCCGTGCCCGCCGGCGTATATAAGATTGTCGCAATCGAAAAATGCGTCCGTGGTATG
>Ga0116148_1005371_pt1 | contig 10712 bp, 10 predicted proteins | sample AD_UKC055_MetaG_FD_89786 | JGI IMG/M metagenome (GOLD analysis project Ga0116148, IMG submission 89786) | Active sludge microbial communities of municipal wastewater-treating anaerobic digesters from USA - AD_UKC055_MetaG | ecosystem: Engineered > Bioreactor > Anaerobic > Digestate | place: USA... | reverse complement strand
GTGCACGGCGATAACGTGGCTCACATTGCTCCTCCGGCCAAGAAACTGACCTATCTGATGCAGGACTTGTTTCGCTATCTCAAAGACAGCGAAGAGCCTATGCTGATAAAAAGCTGTGTTTTTTTCTACGAAACAGAATTTATTCATCCCTTTCTCGACGGAAACGGCAGAATGGGGCGTTTGTGGTGCACTTTGTTGTTGTCGAGGATAAATAGCCTCTTTATGTACATACCCCTGGAGCTCTATTTGCTGGAATCCAGAAACGAATATTACAAAGCCCTGGCCATGAGCGACAGCAAAGGCGCTTCGACCGCTTTTGTTGAATACTTGCTTCAAAAGATTGAACAAGCCCTTAACGACTTTTTACTTGAAAGAAAAGTGCTATCAAAAAACAGCCATCTATATGAGGAAAATAAAAAAAATGAAGAATCACAAAAAGCGTGAATACTTCGAAATTTTAAATACTATTTCCAAGGGCAGGCACCGGACCAATATTTTAAAGAAACCGGAACAAAGTGCCCTGGCTTTTTTAGTAAAACACATACCAGCCTGGGTAACATCCGATATGCTGACTTTTTTTGGTTTCTGTGGCAGCCTGCTGACGGCCGCCTCCTTTGTGATGGCGGCCTATTGGGATCGCCTTTATTTGTTGCTGGGCGTGCTGGGCTTTATCATTAATTGGTTTGGCGATTCGCTGGACGGAAGACTGGCCTATTACCGCAACAAACCCCGCAAGTGGTACGGATTCAGCCTGGATATTACCGTGGATTGGTTTACCACTTTGTTGATTGGCGCGGGTTATGCCATTTACACAAGTGGTTTTGCCAAATTTTTCGGAGTTGCTTTTGTGGTGATGTACGGCTGGGCCATGATTACCACCCTGATGCGTTACAAAGTGACAGACCAATACGCCATTGATACCGGTATTTTGGGGCCAACCGAGGTACGGGTTGTCGTTTCGCTGATTTTGCTGGCAGAGATATTTATCAGAGATTCTATTATTTACACCGGAGCACTGGCCTGTGTCGTATTGTTGGTAGTGAACGTAATAGGTACCGTAGAATTGCTTATTTTGGCAGATAAACGCGACAAAGACGAAAAAGAATTAAAAAAGAATCAAGCCCCGGCTCCAAAACAAGAACTTAATTTATAGCTTTGTATTCAACAAAGAGTATTTGTGAAAACACATGTGGTAGATATCAGTGATTTAGAGCAGATGTCTCCTGTGTTCAGAGGCAAACAGGGGAATTTGCTGGCCGGGCGTATCATAAAAATGTTTGCGCTCGACAGGGTCAATGCTTTGTATCAGCGTTGTTGCGAGTACACAGGTGCGGCTTTCGCCTCTGCCCTGTTGCAGGATCTCGGGGTACAATACCGGCTAGGCAATGCCGAACGTCTGGAACAACTACCCGAAGGGGCTTTCATCACCATATCCAATCACCCTTACGGAGGCTTGGACGGCATTATGCTGATTGACCTGATGGCTCATATCCGGCAGGATTTTAAGCTGATGGTCAATAAGCTTTTATCTTTGATTGAGGCCATGGAGGTGAATTTTATTTCCGTCCGGCCTCAGGGTAACAAAAAACTGGTGCCAACTGCCAACCTGAATGGTATTCGCGAAACCCTGGGACACTTGCAAGAGGGTCATCCCATGGGTTTTTTCCCCTCGGGGGCAGTGTCTGATTTCCGTTTCAGCAGCCTGCGTGTGCAGGATCGCCCCTGGCAGGACAGTGTGGTCAAGCTCATTCAAAAAGCCAAAGTCCCCATACTGCCTATCCGTTTCTTTGACGGCAACTCTCCTTTCTTTTATTTTCTGGGCACCATCAACTGGCGGATCCGCCTGATTCGTATGCCCAGGGAAGTATTCAACAAAAGCACGCAGTTTCCCCGTTTGGGTGTTGGTAAATTAATCAGCGTCGAAGAACAGTCCCGGTACGGGAATACCGAAGATTTTGGCGCTTTGCTCCGCAAATCGGTTTACGATATGCCCAGGCCCATCCAATTTATACCCAGAGAGCATCTTTTTTCGGACAGACTGTTTGCTTAACTGAGCTTTGGTTGCAAGCAAATTGCAACTAAACCAATCAATTGTCTAACAAAGAAAACCATGAGAACCAAGATTTCATTGCTGGCCTGCCTGCTCTGCCTGGCTGCCTGTCAATATAATAATGATAGAGAACATGAGCAGGATCAAAACCAGGGCCTGCTTATAAAAGGGCAAATCCCTCAAAGAACCAAAGCCGGTTTAACCAGATCTGCCGACAATCTGAGTTTGGAAGACGCCGACAAAGTCCTGATGCTTAGTTATTGGGGAAATCAGTTCATCGATATCGACAGTGGCCGTTTTAGCATTTATCCCGAATGGGGCACTGCCATAGCTTTGCTTTTTTTGGATTCTGCCTACCGTTACATTGGCCATTTATCCACCCGGGGGCTAAATATGTTGCCATTGGGTAATTTGAGCGAAGGCGAAAACACCCTTATTGATCTTTCCATGCTCCGGCTCGAAGGTCATACGGTCATTCCCGGTTACGACCCTTTTGGAAACGAGATTCTGCTTTCTGAACAAGAGTTACAAGCCCTGCAATCCCTGGGAGAATATTATAACGCCATTGCATACAATATGGATGCCGACAGAGATGGTCAGCCCGATTGTTTAAGCGGTAAAGGTTTAATGATGAGCACAATAGTTGTATATCCCAGATGCGGAAGGTTCGGACACAACGATAGATTGCCGGAAGTTGAACCCGATAGTAGTTGTGTCAACTATACCTTACAAATATCTTCGGGCCCGGACTTACAATTCAGTGATAATAATATATCCTTTTACGGTCCGGAGGGAGAACCTTACGACGATATGCAGCTTAATTATATTATCGAAGAGGGTGAAACACTGTTCAATGCCTACATAAGCAGGCCTAATGGGCAGATCCGGGAAGGAGCTTGTTGTGGGGATCTTTTGCTGCCTTTCAAAAAAGGAGAGTATACGCTGAAGTTGGATGAACTCGAATACAAACTGATTTACGCCAACAATCAATATTATAGCGCTCTGGTGTTGGCAGTTCCCAGCATTATCACCAATGGCGATACCCTAAAGTCTATCAGGCTGGAATATCAACTAACAAACGGCACCAAAGTTGAGCCCTCGGCCATGTTGAATATTCTCTACGCTCAAATAACCGACAGCAGCGGAATGCACGACATTCCTCATGTTACTGGCTCCGACTGTTCCGACTGGCTGAGCATCCGGACAGGTTTTGATTCCATTGTTCCCGCTGGCAGCAATATTCTGCTCCGCGAAATTCAACATGTGAGTGTTTGGTACGACGATATTTTGGGCAACCATTATGCCTTGATTTTTCCCAATGCCTATTGAAGAAAATCTCCTGAGGAGTTTAGTTAAGCAAAAAAAGAGTGTCTCAAAACTTTTAGTTATGAGACACTCTTGCTTTAAATGAAACTCGGTACAGTTTTAGATTCAGTTTCTGATGAACTTAAATGTCTGAGTCTGTCCTTGATTCTCAATCCGTATCAGATAGATTCCCTTGTTCAGCGCTTGAATGTCGAGGGTTTCGTTGGCAGATCGAGTAGTTTTTGTACTCATCAACTGTCCGGTAATACCATAAATGCTGATTTGGGCTTTAGTCGGCAGGTTGTACAAAAAGAGCTGGCGGCCATTGTTTACACAAGTGATTTTTTCCGTTTCTGCTTTAACAGCCAGACCGGTACCGACCTGGTTGTAATAAGTCTGTGTTTCTGTATTCACTATGGTTTCAAAACTTATTTCGGCATAATCATCCGACATCAGGGGTATAATCATAAAGGTTTCCCCGTCTTCGGAAGCATAGGCCCGGGCTAAGCCCACAGAATATAGCTCTCCGTTGATGTTGGTAGCCGAGATCATGTTTTTGTCCATTATTTCGGGTACACCCAAGACCGACAGATCGCCGAACGCCTGAATATTAAGACCAATCATGTCTCCGTAGGATCTGAAAACCAGTTGATTATCTTCCTGAGTGATACTGATGGAGGCTCCGTTGTTCTGCGCGCTTCTCATAAGACTTTCCACTGGGAAAGTGTTGATGAGTTTGGCGGAATATTGTAGTATAAATGCCGCATCGTTGGCGGTAATGCCTTCTACCTCATCTACGTCTGCACGCAGCAATCTCCAGTTTTCCCAGGGAAGAGGATCCACAGCCGGCAAAGGATCAAGCCCTACGGAATGTTGCAGAACTATAGCTGCATCGTAAGCTTGTACCATATAATTGCCATCCACATCGCCGTAAATCAGTTCCATAATCTCAATGTCTCCGTTTTCGATGTCATAGATTGAATAAGTGTTAAAGAAGAAATCCGAAATAGAACAATAAGTATATCCGTAATTGACCGCCTTAAAGTCCAGCTTGACCAGAAGCCCCATTCCGCTCAGGGTATCCTGCTTCATCCAGCTGACGTGCAGTACTCCGGTGTCGTTGGCATTGACCAAAATGCTGCCACCTGCCGATATACTGTTTTCTATGTCGTAGCCCTGGTATTCCATGGCATTATTATCGTAGTATAAATCAAATTGATAGGCTATGATGCCCAGGGTCGGATCGAGCATGCTGGTGTGGAGCAGAACACTGAAAACTTCTGTATTATTAACCTGTCTGTCAGGATACCACAACTTGATTTGGGCGGTATCCCAGGCATTTTCAGGATCTCCGGGTTCGTACCAGGTAGTATCACCGGGCTCGTACCAGGTAGTGTCTCCGGGCTCGTACCAGGTAGTGTCCCCAGGTTCATGCCAGGTGGTGTCCCCGGGTTCATACCAAGAATTTCCGTTGACAATGCTTATATCATAAAAAAGTATACCTCCTCCGTTAGTAGTAAGCTCAACGCTTCCATCAGTTTCAACTGCAAAGATATTTGTGACGGTATCTAATGACACTTCTGCACCAGATATTCGTTTAGCATTATTGGCTGTGATACCTCTTTCGGTTGTACTATTACCTGTAATAGTAGTTACAATTAATGTGTCTCCAGCTTCACAATTTAATACATTGATTGATAAGTTACTTCCATTTAACATAAGTCTCGGAGGTTCATATCTATGGTCAATTCGTATTTTACTTGAAGACATTGGGCCAAAGATAAGACCTTTTGTTTCAGTGATTTCATGACCATTGGCCATCAGCGGGCCGGCTTCAAAATTGACGATGTTTTCGTAGCGGATTTCGGAAGCCACTGCCCAGTTACCCTGCTCGGCAGCATCGGCTGCCAATTGGTCGAGGGTAGTCTGACTCCAAATTCTAAAATTCCATATTTTTTTATGTGTGTTTTCAGGTTGACTCCAGGTAGTGTCTCCAGGCTCATACCAGGTAGTGTCTCCAGGCTCATACCAGGGAGTGTCTCCAGGCTCATACCAGGTAGTGTCTCCAGGCTCATACCAAGTAGTGTCTCCTGGCTTGTACCAGGTAGTATCACCGGGTTCATACCAGGTGGTATCATCATTCTTCATTTCGTTGATGAAATTCAACAATTCGTAATCGGCTTCTGTGGGCATACCCGAGTGAATGCTGAAAATGTTCAAGGCACCTTCGCTCCGAAGATAAAGTCCGGCAGTCCCGGTTGTTTCAACCAGATATGACTCAACGCTGGTTTCTTTGTATTCACCATAGGTGAACGGAATCAAATTTACGGCTACAGCATCACCACTGTTTTTCCAGTCAAGGTATTCCATCACCACAGTTAAAGTGTCGTACTGATTGCAGTTGTGAATATTTAGTACAACACCGCTTCCGTTTAGTCTCAGTCTGGAAGGGGCATAGGCTAAATCGATGAATACATGTTCAGAAATAACATCACTGTAAAGATAATCAAACGATAAGTCTTGTAGTTCAACAATGTCGTTGCCATTGGCTTTGGTCTGATCAAAGATCAATCCGTTGGCATTGTAATGACCTTTGAAAAGGGGTGGTAAATCCTCCTCAATCAAAAAATAAGGCGTCCAGTTCAGAGTATCCTCAGCTAAATCATTCCAGGTATCTCCGCTCCAATTCGTAAAGTCCCAGGCCCTTTGTGAAAAGCTCAGGCAGGACCAGAGAGACAGAATCATAATAAGTAGTTTTTTTTTCATACTTAGGGGGATAAAAGGGTTAATAATTGCTTTAAAATAAAGACAAAAGGGAAGGTTGTTAAGTAGTTAAAACAAAAAAGAAAAACCTCTCTTTTAAAATAGAACACAAACTTTTCGATGCAAATATATTTATTGATTTTATAAAACAAACTATTTTAAAAAAAAATCAGGGATTTTTCTACTACTATTTTCAACCATCTCTTAGATATAAAAAACCATCCTTTTACTGTTGTAATTGGAAGGCTTTTATGGAGGGACTCATCTCTTAGTGAAAAGAGTATGATTCAAATCATTTTTTACTTTTAGGGTCTTGTATCAAGAAACGAATCAATTGGTTGGTTTCAAAAATTTCTTTACCAAAATGGCACCATTGTCGTAGGTGGTTTTCTGGATATAGGCCCCTTGTTTCAGGTTTTCGAAATCTCTGCCGGCCATTCTGCCACTTAGGTCATAATAAGCTGTTTCTATGATTCTGGCCGTAATTGTGTTGGTGTTTAATGCCATCATTTCACCAACAACTGCTACATCGCGTATATGAACGCCCCCTCCGTTGGTGGTGAAGGTTACTGTTCCGTCGGCTACTACGTTAAATACATTCACTAAAACTTCCAGCGATACGTCGGGAGACGAAGTTCTGGTAGCGTTGGTGGCCGTGATGCCTCGTTCTTGTTCGGTATTCGCTGTAAGTGTTGTTACAGTGATCACATTGCCGGCTTTGCAGCCCAAAACATCAAACGATAAATTACTTCCGTTCAGCATCAGCCTGGGTGGTTCAGTGCCATGGTCTATGCGGACTTTGCCAGAATTCAGCGTTCCAAATGTGAGCCCTCTGGTTTCAGCAATTTCCTGACCATTAGCCATTAGTATACCGGCTTCAAAATCAACGTTGTTTTCGTAACGGGTATCAGAAGCTACTGCCCAGTTTCCCGGTCCGGCAGCATCGGCTGCCAGTTGGTCCAGAGTGGCCTGGCTCCAGACTTTGAAGTCCCAGGTTTTGTCTGCATAACACAGACCCAGCGTAAAGATTGCGCAAAAAATAAAGAGTAGTGTTTTTCTCATGGTGTGTAGATTAGGTTAAACAATAACTTATTAAAAAAGCATAAGAATTGCCGCAAAGATATAAATAAATTAATAATTTCAAGTCCTTAAGCGGGTAGAGGTGTTAAAAATGATTAAATCTTTATGGTCTAGTAATATGATTTTTGGTAGTGTTTCAATTAGTGTGTCTGACTGTCTTTTTCGGTTAGTCAGTTGAGCACAAACGACAAGCGTTCTTTGATGTTTTGAAAACTGAGATAGGCATCAAAAGGAATCCACTGGTACTTGATTCTTTTCCATTTTTACTGAGGTGATTTCGAAGGTCCAAAAACCGGCCCAACTCCGTAGTTGTTTTGCATTTCCGGTTGTTACTCAATAAGCTTCCATTCCGTATTGTTATTATCAACAAAAGCAATCAGTCCTTTTTCGCTGGTAAAATACACTTTGCTAATGATTATATTGTTTGTATTTTCAAGCATACCAACATTAGAAAGAACGACTCCGTTGAGTTCATAATTAATAATTGTAAGGTCATCAAGTAGTTGATTGTTCGACAAATCGTAACGAAATTCAAATAAGTCCTCGATTTCGCTGGTTTGAAATCTGTACGATACATCAATGAGGTCATCTGAGTAGTAACAGCTTCCAATTATGTTATAACCATTCTTATTAATATCTGATACGAAGCCAGCACTTGCACCGCATACACAATCTAAATTTTTATTAAATGAATATCTTTCCGATTTATGATTATTTATAACAATATGAGAAAGCGTGTCATTAAAAGATTTATACCTCAATGTATCAGTTTTTTTATAATCAACCCAAGTCATTAACTCTTCGGGAAATGCAGGGCATTCAACTTTGCCGCAAGAACAAAAAAAGAGGATGCAGGCAATCAAAATAAAGAGTGTTCTCATAATCAATCAATTTTTAAAATCTTAGCGGTAAATTAACGAAATATTGGGTGCCTATGCTCCGAAATATTCAGTAGTAAGGGAAATAGTTAAAGTATACACCAAGCTACCATATTCACAAAAGAGCCTGTAAGTATTAAATAAAACAAATCAACTATGTTAAAAAAACACAACAAACAAAAACCCTTTGAATAAACAAAAAGCAAAACAGTCCACAGTCTAATTGGGTGCCCGAAAATAATGCTACCTTTGTTTATCAAACAGGTGGTATGGGTTCCATTTCGAAACTTACAGTATATAGTCCTCAGGAGCAGGGGCTTGAATTGCCTTTGGCGGAGGCTGTCAGGGCGGGCTTTCCCTCGCCGGCCGAGGATTTTCCCGATCAAAGCCTCAATATTACGGCGGAATTGGTCAAGAATCCGGCCTCTACTTTTTACGCCCGAGTTTCGGGCAACAGTATGACCGGCGAAGGTATTGACGATGGCGACCTGCTGGTGGTGGACAAGTCGGTGGAGCCTTATCAGGGTTGCATAGCCATTTGTTTTATCGACGGTGAATTTACCCTGAAAAAGGTCGAAATTCATTCCGACCACGTGTTGCTGGTGCCGGCTAATAAAAAATTTACTCCCATCAAAGTCACCGAAGACAATACTTTTTTGATTTGGGGGATAGTCCGCTATGTGATAAAAAAACGCTGAGATGTTTGCCCTGGCCGATTGCAACAACTTTTTCGTGAGTTGTGAGCGGGTGTTCAATCCCGGTTTGAACGGCCGCCCGGTGGTTGTTTTGTCCAACAACGACGGTTGCATCGTTTCGCGCAGTAACGAGGCCAAAAAGCTGGGGATAAAAATGGGTGTTCCCCTTTTTCAGGTCAGGGAGTTGGTACAGAAGCATGAGATAGTTGTTTTTTCGTCCAACTACGTCCTTTACGGCGATATGTCCAGGAGGGTGCAAGAGACCCTGCGTACTTTTGTGCCGGCCATCGAAATTTATTCCATAGACGAAGCCTTTCTCGACCTGAGAGGTATGGAGCATTTCGACCTGGATGCCCTGGCCAAAAAAATTTCCCTAACCTGCCTGCGTCATACCGGTATTCCGGTTTCGGTAGGGGTGGCTCCCACCAAAACCCTGGCCAAAGTTGCCTCCAAACTCTGCAAGCAATACCCGAAACTCAGGGGAGGTTGCTATTTGTATAAGCCGGCCGATATCGAGAAAGTGCTTAAAACCTATCCCATAGGCGATGTCTGGGGTATTGGCCGGCAGTATACAAAAAAACTCCGGGCTCTGGGAGTCGGTACGGCTTACGAGTTTACGCAACTTTCTGCTCCGAGGGTGCAAAAGATGATGGGGATAACAGGTCTCAGAACCTGGAAAGAGCTCCGGGCCGAAGCCTGTATTGAATTTATGCAGGCCAATCCTCCCAAACAACAAATCTGTGTTTCGCGCAGTTTCTCTAAAGAAATTACCGATTGTAAAGAACTGGGCATGCAGGTATCGATGTTTTGCGCCATGGCCTGCGAAAAATTGCGCAAACAAAACAGCCATTGTCACCAGGCCCTGGTTTTTATTTTGACCAATCCCCACAAAGAAGACTGCCCCCGGCATTTCGAAAGCACGCTGATCAGCTTTCAGGTGCCCACTTCCAGCACCCTCGAAATCAACCGGGCGATCCTGCAGGCCCTGCAGCGCATCTTTAAGCCCTTCTGCGCCTACAAAAAAGCGGGCGTCGTTTTGATGGAAATGGTGCCGGACAGCGCTGTACAGGGTTCCTTGTTTGACGAATTGGACAGGGAAAAGCACCGGCGTTTGATGAAAGCGGTGGACAAGATCAACCAAAAAAACGGGTACAGCAGCGTAGCCGTGGCTACCCAAAGCCTGGAGGGGATCAAAATGAACCGCCGGTATCTGTCGCCTCAGTACACTACCAAATGGAGCGACATTATCAAAGTAAAGGTGTAAAAGTCCTGTCTTGACTATTCGTTCCGACGTCTTGGCTATTCGTTGCGGAGGTCGCGAATCAGGTCTTTTTTCAGGCTCAGGGAGGTAGCCAGATAAATCCAAACAAAACCGTTCAGTAAAAACAACAGCTCTAAGGCAAACACGTAGCCCTTGTCTTCACTCACACCGGTAGTATAAATCCGGTCATTGGCAATGGTAACAGAAGTAAAGCCGAGGCCCAGGCCGTCGTAATGCCAGAGCAATTGCGGACCTTCGGCCGGCCATTCTTTCAGTAAACCTGTTTCGTGATAGATGCCACTTCTTTCTACTCCCCGCCATTGAAAAAGGTCTTGGCTAAGCTGGTGGCAATATACATGCACAGGCCGATCGCGGCAACGAAAATTTGTTTTGTTGTCATAGTGCTGATTTCTTAAAAACTTAATTGATAAAGAATTCCAACAAAAATAGAAGAAATCCCCAGAAACTCAAACAAGCCGAAGCCGCCTAAAGAGTTAAAGCCTGAATAAGTCCTGTAAAAAGATAAAAAGCCTTGGGCAATTTTTAAGGAGTGCAGGTTTCGACATCTCAGAGGCATTCGCTGCCTGTGTATGGTTGGATGGACAAGAAAGAATGCTGTTCGACTCTAAGGTTGTCTGATAAACTTCCAATCCTTCTTTCCGGCGGCAGTTCTTAGTTGC
>Ga0116148_1005370_pt1 | contig 10718 bp, 2 predicted proteins | sample AD_UKC055_MetaG_FD_89786 | JGI IMG/M metagenome (GOLD analysis project Ga0116148, IMG submission 89786) | Active sludge microbial communities of municipal wastewater-treating anaerobic digesters from USA - AD_UKC055_MetaG | ecosystem: Engineered > Bioreactor > Anaerobic > Digestate | place: USA... | reverse complement strand
TACACGCTCAGGCTGGACGGCGCTTCAAGCGGGGCCGGAAGCGGGGCTGGAACCGGCGCCGAAGGCGGAACCGCTGTCGCAGACGGCGCGAAACCGGCATACAGCGCAGGAGACACGGTCAAGCTCAGGGCGACGCCCGCAGCGGGATGGAGATTCGTCTCGTGGGGCGGGACGGTCAGTACAACGGCGAATCCATTCATTCTGGAAATAAACAAAAATGAATGGGTGTATCCGGTGTTCGAGCCCATCCCCGTAGAGCCGGAGCCTGATCCAAAGCCTGCATACACCATACTAGTCGATGAAGTCGATCACGGCAGCGCATTGTTCGAACCGTCCAAAACAAGCTACTCGGAAGGAGAACTAGTCAGAGTCTACGGCAAAGCAACGAACACCTACGAATTCGCCTTTTGGACAGGAACGATTAACTCAACAGAAAATCCCCTTTTGATCAGGGCAGAGCGGAATGAATGGCTGATTCCGGTATTCAGAAAAAAGTCAGACGGGAACACACTCTCACTCAGATTGGACACGGCTGAAGGAGGGACAGCCGTCGCAGACGGTGCAAAACCTGCGTATACCCCGGGAGACACAGTAAAATTGCGAGCTTCGCCCTCCCCCGGCTGGAAATTCGTTTCCTGGGGCGGAACCATCTCCGTCGCGGAAAATCCCTTCATTCTGGAAATCAACAAAAACGAATGGATATATCCCGTTTTCGAGCTCATCCCCGTAGACCCGGAGCCGGAACCAGAAATCGTGAGCGCATACACCATAAACCTAGATTCAGCAGCACACGGAAACGCGGTCCGGACTCCGGTAAAGCCTTCGTATACCGCGGGAGAGTTCGTCAGAATTTCTGCTGAACCTGATCCGGGATACGAATTCGAATCATGGAGCGGCAGCATCTCATCCGCGCAGAATCCATTAATATTACGAGTCGCGGCAAGCGAATGGATAATACCGGTCTTCGCAAAAATACCCGATGCCGTCGAACCGGAACCTGATCCGATAATCGAATATACCGTTCGTGCCGACTCGACTCCGTTCGGAACGAGTTCGGTCGACCCGGGAAAAAGCGTATTCACGGAAGGCGAATACGTCAAAATAACCGCAACTCCCGCTCCGGGCTATGTTTTCTCGGGATGGCACGGAACGCTCGAAAGCATGCAGAATCCGTTGGTTCTTCGGGTCGAAGACCATGCGTGGGTCATCCCTTCGTTTTCTAAAGAGCCGCGCTATGCGCTCGTAGCCGAAAGGAATATCACCGGAGGCTCCGTGACCGTTTCTCCGGACAAAGCAGGAGAGTACGAATACGGAGAGTTCTGCACGCTGACTGCGACAGCCGATCCCGGCTATGCGTTCGAAGGATGGTACGGCGACGCATCCGGCAAGCAACAAGTGTTGACGGTGTGCATGACGCGGGACCTTGCCGTTCATCCGCAGTTTTCGCTCATACCGGTTGAACCGCAATTCACGGTCAACGCAGGCTCATCGATCAGCGGAACCGTCCGCGTGACCCCGGACAAGGAAGCGTACGGACTGAACGAAACCGTGTATCTGACGGCTGCAGCAAGCGACGGTTATCTGTTCCGGTCATGGGGCGGCGACGCGTCCGGAGACAGGCGCGATACAACAATAACTGTTACAAAAGACATGACGGTGGAAGCCGAATTCGTTCCTGCCGTTTGGACTCATCTGGTCTATATGGCGGCGGACAACTCTCTGGACAGCCAGGCACTGAACGATCTGAACGAGATGGAAGCCTCCGTGAAGCTTGCCGACACGGGAATGACGGTTCTCGCTCTCATCGACAGAAAATACGGAAACGGAGACTGGTCGGACACCCGGCTCTACGAAATAAGGAATACGCCGGGCGTCAATTCGGCCATTGTGGAATCGATCCGCCTCGACTGCGCGGAACTCGGACTTTCGGCAACTACTCCGGGAGAGCTGAATATGGCCGATCCGGTCACGCTTGAAAGGTTCATCTCCTTTGCCCTTTCGTCGCGGAAAGCGGCGCACTATTCTCTGACGATTTGGGGACACGGCACCGGATGGCGGGGAATCGACGGGGGAGGATCAACCGAAGAGAACGCTGATTTGCGAGCAGTCGCAGTCGACGATACGTCGGGATCGTATATGGATACCGCGACTCTTTCTTCCGCAATCCAAGCCGGGCTTGCCTCCGGAAGCGGGTTGAGCAGCATGGACGTGATCGGATTCGACACCTGTTTCGGCGCGCTCCTCGAGACTGCGTATCCGCTCCGCAATGTATGCAGGTTTCTTTTAGGGTCCGAAGGTCCCACGAAAGAAACAGGCTGGAATTATACCGAGTTGCTCAATACCATGGCAGCCTCCGGCCTGTCTCCGGCAGACTGGTGCAACGCCGTCGTCGATCGGTTCGCCGCATCCTACGCCTCGACCGAGAACGCAACGATTTCTGCAATCGATATGAGCAAGGTCGGGGCGCTCCAGCAGCAGTTTAATGAATGGGCGCGGTCGGTCGCAGCCGAAGTTGCTGCTATGCCTGAGGAAAGCGATCGGACCACGGCAAAGAACAAACTGAGAAACCTGATTCTGAACGACATCGATTCATTCTGTTATCCGGCAATGCAAAGCGATTTCTACGCCGACGTCGCGAGCCTTGCGCAAACGATCGAAGCGTCCGCCGGTTTTGGAGACAGCACGGCGGTCGTTGCCTCATGCGGGAACGCAGTAACGCGCACATGGTCGGCAGAATACGGCTACGCGCACAAACAGATCGGCGTCTTCGTAAACGTCATCAGCGCGTTCCGAATATTCGACACTGCGCACAGCGCCGAATACACCGCCGGAAGCGGCGCTGTTGTAAATCCGTTTGTTACAGACACGGACGGCTGGGTTCCTGCCGCAGACCGCGGCAAGATTTCGTTCCTCAATATGCTTTTCTATTAAGGACACTTAAAAGGATACTCACAGTGAAAAAACACATTTCCAGATCGCTTATTATTATCGCCGCGGCTCTCGCCGCAATACCAGGATTTGCGGAAGCGCCGCCGATCCCCCATTCACCGACATCGTCGCCGACTGCGATACCCGTTCCGCCTAAGCCTGCGGTCGATCCGCCGCCCGGCGGCGGTTCGTCGGCGAGCAGCACCTCGCATGAATCCGACGCCGAAAAAATAGAGCGGTACCTGAGGCAGGATACGGAAGCAGCAAAAATCGATGCAGCAAACACGCTGTTCACGCTTAATCTTCTCGGGACCCTGATCGGGCCGGGAAGCGCAATCTGCAATGATGCGAACACAATCGCCTTGCTTGAACGCAAAATAAACACCCTGGAGTTTCCGGTCGTCACCAGCGCTGCGATGGACGAAATACAAAAAGCATCGGAAATAACAACCGCCGCCGCAGAAAAAGCGACCGGCCTCTACGACAACGCCGCAAGCGATCTAGCCCAGGCAAAGCTTGAAACTGCGGCAATTATTAAAAATAACCGCCTTGATGCCGCCGATAAAACAAACGAAGTGCAAAGCCAGCAGGGAGGCGATCCGGTTCATCTATCATCGGGAACCTACGCCTACGCGGATACGGATCTCGAGATTCCGCTTCTCCCGGCGACGCGCATGTACGCTTCCTCCGGCACGGCAAACGGGAGCTGGGGACGGTATTGGACAAGCCCGTTCGACGAGCGCATTGTTCGCGGATATTCTACAGTTAACGAAGAACGCCTCGAAGCGGCGCGAAAGGCAGCAACCGAAGCCGCGGCTTTGTGCGCAGAACTGGAAGCTAAAACGGCGTCGGTTCTCCGTAATTTCAATCGCCTTATTGAAAGCGACATCGCAAAGGCTCAGGAAAAGATCGACGAAAGCGTGCAAGAAATCCAAAGATCGGCGGCAGAAATCGGCGCGGCATCCGAGGCGTTCAGCCAGGCAGCGAAAAATGCGCAGAATCTTGCCGATCAGTGCAGCGAACACGCGCGCAAAGCGAACGAGGCCGCAAGCCGCACGCAGCCCCGCCATCCTCCGGCACAAGCGTATGCCGACCAGGCCGCGCAGCATGCACAGCAGGCGCAAACGCTCGCCGGGCCGTTAACCGAACTAGCTTCGCGCATCGAATCAATCATCTCCGCCGGTTCCGAGAAAGCCGCGTCCATGGAGGGAGAAAAGGCAACGACCGCGGCGAACCTCAGACTGGAAGCTGAAAATGAAAAAGCGGCGCTGCTTGCGCGCATGACCGAAACGCTAGAGAACATACGCGCATCGGAGGCATCAAGTCGCGCCTCACTGCAGCAGCTTGAAGCGGAACAGCAGCGCGCCGAAAAACTGAAATCACGGAACGCCCTTCTTGCACGCTTCGCCGATCCCCCATACGCATCGGGGGCCGGTAACGACACGCTCGCCTATATAGACGGTGCCGGACGCACCATGCACTTTGCTTACGAAGGGAACGGCGCGTGGAAACCCGCCGACGGATCCTCATGGCCGGTTATCGAAAGCGCCGACGGAAGCGACGCGCTTACCGAAGCGGGATTCATTGTACGAGAGCGCAGCGGCGGCGTGCGCATTTTCGACGGAAGCGGATTGCTCGCCGAAATAAAAACTGCATCGGGAAAATCGACGAGCATCGCGCGGGACAGCACCGGCTCTCCGCAGTCCGTAACAGCAAGCGGCCGAACCTGGACGCTCCGATGCGCCGGCGGACTTATTGCGTCGATTACAACGCCGTCAACAGACGGAACCGACGGACGCACGCATTCGTACGCATACGCCGACGGCATTCTGAGCTCGTACAAAAATCCCGAAGGATGCACCGTTTCGTACAAATACGAGGGAAACCTTCTCGTATCCATCGTCAAACCTGATACATCGAAAGTTACAATAGAATACGCTCTTCAACTTGCGGACGGGAAAAGGCTTGCGACGGCAACGACCGACGAAGAAGGAAAAACAGAACGCTTCGAATACCCTGAACCTGGAGCGCACACTGTCCACGTCAATCAGTCCGGCGTGCGAACGGATTTTTACTTCGACGCGCAAAAGCGAACCATCCGGGAAGAACGCGCAGACGGCACGATTATCTCTACGCTATGGGCGGACGCAGGAAACGCAGCCGCGGAACGGGTGTACTCGACGCCGTACGCATCATTCGCCGAGCGGCTCGACGAATACGGCGACATCGTATACCGATCGCATCCCGACGGGAGCGCCGAAACATGGGAGAGGAACGGTCGCGGAGCGGTGGTTCGCTATCTCGGCCGCAGCGGAATCGAATCACGGTTTACGTACGACGAACGCGGCAATATGACGCGCGAAATCCGACAGGGGATTACGGTCAAAGAAATACAATGGAATGAAACGGGAGATCCGATACTGATCCGGGAGCGCGGCCTCGGGGACGTAGAATTAGCATGGGACCCATCGGGCCTCCCCGCATCGCGCGCCGTGCTTCCGGTACAGGCAGAATCCGATGCAAATCCGGCGCGCGAGAGCTGGACATGGGACGGCGAAGGACGCATGACATCGTCGACAGACGCAATGGGTCGGACAACGCGCTACGAATACGGAGTGCGTCGAACAAGCGCAATCTACCCCACCGGGCTTCGCGTTACCGAAGAAACCGACGAGCGGGGCGACTGCGTGCGCATAACCGAAAAAGACGAAAAGACCGGCAAGGAGCGGGTTACCGAAATCGAATACGACAAGCGACATTTGCCGGTCCGAACGACATATCCGGGAGGCGGAATCGAAACAATCGAATACCGCGCCGACGGAAAACCCTTATTGCGTGGCAGAGATGGAAAGATTATTGCATACTCGTATCGTTCCGACGGCAGCCTGGAGAAAACCGAAGTTCGCATCGGAGGAAAAATCTACTCTGAAACCCGATTCGAAAACACCCCGCAGGGAAGCAAAATTACCGTTTATAACGGAGGAATCCTTTCAAGCGAAATCATGCTGGATTTCGACGGAAACGAAATATCCCGCGCAGACGGAGAAGGAAACGCCGTGCGCACGCAACGCAACAAGACCGGCGACATACTGAGCATCAAAAACGAATTAGGCGGGATAACCGAAAGCATATATTCAGATTTCGGATTTCTTGCGGAAGTAAAAGAAGACGGCGCGACAGTCGCAGCATACGATCGGGATGACGCAGGACGCGCGAAAACAATCCGCTTCGCAGACGGAAGCGAGTCTACGTATATATTGAACAGATTCGGCTTTCCGTTATCCGAAAGGACTCAGGCAGGCACGAGAGACTACCGCTACGACAGCACCGGAAGACTGACAGAAGAGATAACTCGTACAAATACCCAAGCTGCAGGCGCAGGGAGCCTCTATATTAAACGCATCGAGTATTCTCCGGACGGAAGAACAGTCACTGTGCGCGAAGGAGAGCGCGGACAGCACACCATCTTCGAACTGGATGCCTGGGGAGCGGCAACGGCCATCACCGACGGAGAAGGAAACACCACCCGACGCGACTACGACGGCGGAGGCAGGCTTGTATCGGAAACGTATAGCGATGGAACACGGACGCAGTACGAATACGGCGTCGGCGGACTGCTTTCGCGCATTGCGTACGCGGACGGATCGTTCGAACGCTACAGCAGGAATGATGCGGGGAACATAACCGCAATCGACGGAACCGAAGGCCGGATATACAGCGCACGATACGACGAAAGAGGCAACTGCATCGCCGAACGCCGGTACCCGGAACCGGAAAACGAATACATCCTGGACGCAACCGGAAGAACGATCGAAGTGCGCGTTGGAGGAACAACGGTTCAACGAATCAGCAGATCCGCAAACGGACGGAATATCTCCGTCGCAGATGCAAAAGGAAATGAGAGGATGCTGGAACTTGACGGGTTCGGTAGAATCGTAGGAGAAACCGACCGTCTGGGAAACCGCCGTACAATTACTCGATCCGCCGGAGGAATTGTAACAGAAGAACGCACATTCTCGGGGAATACAATCAGATACGAATTCGATCCTGAAGAAAACGCGAACTACACTCGCTACGCTGACGGAAAAGCAAGCGCAATTTTCCGCGATCTGGACGGCCGCATCCTGAAAGCGGAGAACGAAGCGGGATCGATACTCTGGTCGCTTGACGCCGCAGGGAACATCGTCGAGCAATCGGATTTGATCGCCCGGGAGGCATCAGTCTATGGCTATGATAAAGCTGGACGGGTTACCTCGATGATAAGCGGAGAAAGGCGGATCTCGTACCGCTATGATGCGAGGGGACGAGCCATCTCGATCGCCGACAGCGGAACGGGGCTGGAAACCGCATTCGCCTACGACGCGATCGGCAGAATTACCGGACAGAAAAACGGAAACGGTAGTTCGACTTCGGTACGCTACGACGGCGCCGGCCGCGTTGCCGCAATTCGTGACGCCGACTCCGCCGGCAACATCATAGGCGGAACCGGATGGCTCTATTCCGACGACGGAAGACGGACCCACAAACTCGCAGGCGACGGAAGCGTCTCGGTTTATGAATACACCGATCGCGGACAGCTTTCGCGCGCATACACACCCGCCTCGGGCGGCAGCGGGAACAGACAGGCAGACGCCGCGGAACGATACTCATTCTCCGCCGACGAGCAAAGCCGACTTGCAGAACTGGCATCTCTTGTAAATCCCGCATACCGTGGAGCAAACGGCGCCGCGCAGAATATGATACTAGAAGAATACAGCTACGATGAAAACGGAAACCGCATATCGCAGCGCACAGGAAGCAGGTCGGTCGACTATGAATACGACGCAGAAGATAGAATCGTACGCGCCGGCGACACGCTGTTCGAACACGACGCCGACGGCAACCTGGTGCGCGAAAATAACTTGCGGATTCAAGCGACCTACGCGTATACTGACGGGAACAGAATGAAACATGCAGATATCTGCGACACGACAAAGAATACGCACACCGTCGTCGAATACGCATACGACGCGCTCGGCAGACGCACCGCACGGCACGGCTCGAACGGAGATTCGACGCGAACCGTATACGACCGCTATGGATTCGACATCATCAGAACAAGCGCCGTCTACGGAGACGGAACACCGGTCGGCGCATCGAGCGGACGAAGCGCGATCAAGTCGACGGCGATCGCATCATCCGGCCGCTACGCCTACATACAAGACGAAAACCGGATACGAAGCGGACCGGCCGAAACAATTACAGAAACCAAAGACCAATTTAACGGGATTCAACGGCCCCTCAGCTTGAACGGACATATATACGCAGTCTCGCTTGAATCGCTCGGATCGGGCAATAACGGAAACTACTACCTCGGAACAGGAATCGACCGAACCGTGAATACCATAACCGACCAGCGCGGCAGACTTGCCGAAACGCGCGCCTACAGCGCCTTCGGAATGCCTGAAACTGAAATAGACGGAAGCATCCCCTGGTCGTGGATCGGCAAGCCCTATGATCCCGACACCGGACTTATCGACTTCGGCTACCGCGACTACGATCCCGCCCTCGCCCGCTTTACCACCACAGACCCCGCCCGCGACGGATTCAATTGGTACACCTACGCAGGAAACGACCCTGTCAATTTTCTGGACTTGTGGGGGTTGGAGACTGTTGTCGCAATGACTTATACCAAGGATTCACAAACTCTCGTTGTAGAAACTTGGGATGATAATAAACCAAATCGTCCAACAAATACCAGAAAATATCATGCGACTAATAATCCCCAGTCTATGACAACGCCGAAAGCGACAACAATTCCTTCTGGTGAAAATTATTACCCACAATCGTATCCCAATGGAACGTGGAATGTTACTAGTGTGACACATCCTGATAATAATTCTTACGGTCATACGAAAATTAACACGACCGCCAGACAAAAAGTACCAACTTACACCCAGGTAAATGGAGAATGGGAACAAACAGGAACAACGTTGGATACTGGATATCAAATTCACGGTGGCGGATATACGGCTTCACCTCAAGGTAAGAATAATGTGAATGACAATACATATGGATGCATACGTATGGAAAACTCCGATGTTAATGAATTAGGGCAGTATGTTGATAAGCATCTGATGAATGGGAATACGGTCACAATAACAGTTCAAAACAAATTACCGTATAAGGGGAAAAAGAACAAATGAAAAAGCTACTACTGCTATTATGCTTAGTATTTTTTACTTACACGAACACTTTTACACAAAGTATCTCAATTGAAATTAATCCCCGTGGTGAAGGTGTAACTACAAAATGGGTAGTTACTTATAATTCATCAGGTATTATATCATCGTGTAAGAAATTTTTGATATCAACTGAAGAAGTGCTTGAAATACTAACTCTCGAAACCATTATTAATGGATTTCAGTCGAAGTATCAGGTAAAAGCATTGACTGTTGATAATCAGATAGAATGTGGAGATAACAAACTATTCATTCGAAGCCATGTCCAAAACTCTCTCTCTCATTCTGACAAGACTGTAAACAGGATCGTTAGCTTAAATGGAGATGAAATCAGTGATGTTGTGAATAATTCTTTAATTTACAGGTTTAATACAGAATTGCAACAGTTACTAGATTATAATGGAATTGTTATCTCTGAGCGGCAAGAAAATATCATTATAAATAATAGTGATGATACAAAAATGACTATAGTTGAGCAAAATGATGTTATTCAAATTATTAGGGAAAACATTCCTGCTATCGAACCTCCAACAGTAATTCGGATTACAGGAAATATAACATCTTTAAAGAAATCTCAATTAATAAATTACTCAATACTTCCATATGAATTACAATTTCTTAACTTTTTAATGTAAGCAAGTGCTCTAACTTATCAGCTTATTATTGTCTTACTAATACCTGTATTGCTAGCAGGCACCGTAAGGTGCCTTTCCATTTGATTATAATAAGCTCCTCATTCAAGATGGAAACTATTTTGTTACATCAAAAGGATTAAAGAACAAAGCTATGGTTCATTTGATTCCATATAAACCTGCCACAGGGATAACTTGACTTCTGTAATAGTCAGGAGGCAGGTTTCACCGGAATCAATGGCAGGTTTCACCGGAATAAGCTATACATAGAAACTAATGAATCGCTCTTGTGGGATACACTCCCAATACAAGAACGATTTTCGTGTTGAATTACATGGTATCAACGACCGTTTCCACCGGAATCGGTGGGAGGTTTCACCGGAATATGCACTCAGGAGAATACCATGTTATGGTACATATATGGACTTTGTAAACTTTTTATATTTTTTTGATATTTTAGACTATTTTGCGTGCAATTTTCTGGAGGATCTATTAAGATTGAATTGTGAGTAACATAAGATCAGTTTTAGGATCAAATATCCGCAGGATTCGATTAGCACATCATTGGACGCGCGTCGCACTTGCAGAAAAAGCGGATATTTCTCCAACATTCCTTCTGCACATCGAGAACGGTACGCGCGGCGTATCGCTTGAAACGGTCGAATGCCTGGCGAAATCATTGGAGGTATCGGTTTCGCAACTTTTCGACCATTGCACGGTACAAGACGGAGACGCTCCGCCTGATGAACCGTCGCCGGAAATGAGGCTTGAAGAAGAAATCAAGCGTCAAGTGTCCTTTGCGATACACCGGTACTTGGAAGAAATCTCAGCAGCGAAGAAGTAAGATTCGATCGCGCAAGGTAGAATCCTTGCGCCCGAATCGCGCGCCAGCACTACGCTAGCGCCAGCACTACGCTAGCGCCAGCACTACGCTACC
>Ga0116148_1005366_pt1 | contig 10734 bp, 10 predicted proteins | sample AD_UKC055_MetaG_FD_89786 | JGI IMG/M metagenome (GOLD analysis project Ga0116148, IMG submission 89786) | Active sludge microbial communities of municipal wastewater-treating anaerobic digesters from USA - AD_UKC055_MetaG | ecosystem: Engineered > Bioreactor > Anaerobic > Digestate | place: USA... | reverse complement strand
GGCCTTGCGATACCCTTCCGGATTCGCCATCCCGCCGTTGCGCATCAGGGTTTCCTTCAGGTTGCGGCCTTTCTGGTTTCCGATCAGCGTAACCGGAATCCCGTTGATAAAGCCGATGCCGCCGATCAGCGCAGGATCGTCTCCGTAGTGCCGGTCTCCGTGCAATTCGATAAAGTCGTCGCAAATACACTTGATCACGTCGAGCGCACGGGGTCGGTCCGGGTTTCGGGCGAGTTCCACGCGCTGCCAGGCTTTCGCCGATTTTGTGGTCTCCTCCAGCTTGGAAGTAATTTTCTTGAGCTCGGCGGAGATATCGATGCCGGTCTGCTTGGCAAGCCGTTCCAGCCGTTCTATTTCTTCGTAGCCGGTTATTTCGTTTTCCATGTCGCTCATGCGTTTCCTCCGCTATGCGCCTTCAGCAGTTTGACCAAAAGAGAGCGCTGATCACGCCGAGGGCACACTAGATCAACAAATCCTTTGTCCTGCTGGAATTCGGCGCGCTGAAAACCGTCCGGCAACGTTTGCTTGATGGTACCCTCGATAACCCGGGGGCCGGCAAAGCCGATCAGGGCGCCGGGCTCGGCAATGGCGATATCTCCGAGCATTGCAAAGCTCGCAGTGACTCCGCCTGTGGTCGGATCGCACAACACCATGAAAAGCGGAATTCCTGCCCGGTCCAGCTCGGCGGCTGCGCTCGCAGTCTTGGCCATCTGCATCAGGGAAAAAATGCCTTCTTGCATGCGGGCGCCTCCGGAGGTAGTATAGATGATCACCGGGCGGCGGGTTTTGAGGCCTTTGAGCATGGCGCGGGTTATTTTCTCGCCAACGACGGAGCCCATCGAACCTCCCATAAAGCTGAACGACATTAACGCAAGCACGACAGGGATCTGTTCGATTTCGCAGGTTCCGGTGACTACCGCCTCCGAAAGGTTGGACTTTCTGCCTGCCTCGGACAGCTTTTCTTCATATCCTTCCATGGAAATCGGATTCAGACTGGTCATGCTCCTGCAAAACTCCACAAACGTTCCCGGATCGGCGAGATACGCAATGCGCTCGCCCGGTTCCATGCGAAAGTGGTATCCACAGCTCGGGCAGACTTTCAGGTTTGCATCCAGCGCGGCGGGTGAAATTTCTGCCGTGCAGGAGGGACACGACACAGAAGCAGAAGTAGCCTGGGTTGCAGGAACCTGCGCAGCAGGCGGTTTTGTCTGCGCAGATGACGCTGCTGCGCTTTTTTCGATTTTTTCGCTCATAATGAGGCCTCCAGACGGGCATACAAACCGGTACCGAACTGGCCGGAGCGGAACGTTGCGTCGGACAGAATCTTCCGTTGCGTTTCGATGTTAACCGGAACGCCTTCAATCTTCAGTTCTCCGAGGGCGCGCAAAAGCCGTGCAAGAGCCTTTGGGCGATCGGAATCCCACACGATCAGCTTGCCGACCATAGAATCGTAGTGCGGCGACACGCTCGAACCGGCAACAAGGAAGCTGTCGAAGCGAACGCCGGGACCCCCGGGTACGTCGAGCCGCGTCACTTTGCCGGGCGAAAGGGCGTTAATGCGAGCTTCGATCGACCAACCGTTGAGCGCCACCTTGTCGGGATCAATGGACATCGGTTCTCCGCAGCACACCAGAATCTGCTCGCGGATCAAGTCGGTGCCCGTTACGAATTCGCTAACCGGATGCTCTACCTGGATGCGTGCGTTTACTTCCATAAAAAAGAACTCGTCGCCCGCAACCAGAAATTCGATGGTGCCGGCACCGCGGTATTTGAGGCTGCCGAAGAGGTTTTTCGCTCCTTCGCTCATGCGCTGCCGCATGCCGGGGGTAACGCCGGGAGACGGGCTTTCCTCGATCAGTTTCTGATGGTTTTTTTGTACCGAACAGTCGCGTTCGCCCATAATGGCAACCCCGCCCTTTCCGTCGGCAATGACCTGCAGTTCGACATGGCGCGGGTCCTGCAGGTATTTTTCGATAAACACCGTACCGTCGGCGAAATTGGCTTCCGCCTCGCGGGACGCAATTTTCAGGTTTTCTTCAAGATCCTCGTCTTTCCAGACGATACGCATTCCCTTACCGCCGCCGCCTGAGGCCGCCTTGATGATAACCGGATATCCGCACGCGCGGACAACAGCCATGGCTTCTTCTCTGGAAGACACCGGGCCGGGAGAACCGGGGGTCACGGGCAACCCGTATTTCAGGGCTGTATCCCGGGCAACAACCTTGTCGCCGAGCATATCGATAACGTCCGGATCGGGGCCGATCCAGACCAGACCAGCCTTGCGAACTTCGCGAGCAAAGGCTGAGTTTTCGGACAAGAAGCCTACACCGGGATGCACCGCTTCGCAGCCGGTCCGTACCGCGGTCGTAATCAGCGCAGGGATTGAAAGATAACTTTGTGCCGACTTGGGAGGCCCTATGCAGACCGCCTGATCGGCAAGCCTGACATGCAGCGAATCTTTGTCGGCGGTGGAATACACCGCCACAGTGTCGATGCCAAGCTCGCGGCAGGTCCGGATTATGCGAACAGCAATTTCACCGCGGTTCGCGACCAACAGCCGGTTAATCATATTCTACGCACCTCGAACAGGGCCTGATCGAATTCGACAAGATCACCGTTGTTTACGAGTATCTTTTCGACGACGCAGTCGAATTCGGATTCTAGCGCGTTCATCATTTTCATGGCTTCAATAATGCAAAGCTTCTGGTTTTTGCCTACTTTTTTTCCGACTTCGGCAAAGGGTGGAGCATCGGGAGACGCGGATCGATAGAACGTTCCGACAATGGGACTCTTGATTATTTCGCAGCCGGCTCCGTCCTTTCCACTTCCCGCCTTGCCGGCGCAGGGTGTGTGCGCAGCAGGAACCACTGTTTCGGGGATGCTCTGAGACACCAGATGAATCCCGGCACCAGCAGACACACCGGCACCAGCAGACACACCGGCACCAGCAGGGCCGCCCGGGTTCTGAACCGCCGCCGCACTCACTGCAGCGAAGGCTTCCTTGCGTCGCACTTCAAACACAGTTCCATTCGCCGCATATTTCATCTCGGCAGCATCGGATTTTTGAAAAAGCTCGAAGAGGGAAATAAGTGCTTTGTCGTCCATAGTTTTCATCCTTTACTAAATCAGATCGTGTCCATCCGGAGGACATCAGCATCGTAATCGACACCTTCGACGTCGAAACCGTTCGCGGCCAAAAAATCATGACGGTAACCCGCAAGATCCGCACATTCGGACAGGTTCTCTTCAGTTATTTTTTCCATTCGCGCGTCGACTTCTTTCTGTACAGCCGGATCAAGTTCCCAATCGTCTATGCGGATAAGACCGTCGGCGTCGACCGGAACCAATCCGCCCGCATACAGACGCTCTGCGTACAGGCGTTCAATCTGCTCGATACAGCCTTCGTGCGTGCCTTTTTCTTTCATCACCTTAAAAAGAACGGACAGATACAAAGGAATAATCGGAATTACCGCGCTTGATCGCGTCACCAGCCCCTTGTTGACCGAAACCCATGCGCCTCCGCCATACTCCGCTGCCAGGCGTTCATTTATACCCTTTGCGGTTTTTTCCAGATGCTTCTTTGCGCCTCCGATGGTACCGTCGCGGTAGATCGCATGAGAAAGTGCAGGGCCGATATATGAATACGCAACTGTCTTACAGCCGGAAGCAAGAACGCCCGCCTGACCCAGCCGGTCAATCCAGCGTTCCCAGTCCTCCCCACCCATTACCTTGACCGTATTCGCCGCTTCCTCTTCGGTCGCAGGGTCCGCACTCATCGTACTCATTTTGCCGGTCATCGGATCGACCGTAAGACCGGTATACGGCTTGCCGAAAGGCTTCAGCACCGATTTATACAAAATGCCTGTATCCGGATCGGTGCGCACCGGACTCGCCAGACTGTACACCACCAGATCGAATTGCAGATCCATTTTTTTTGCCGCCTCGATTACCTGCGCGCGAACCTCATCGGAGAAAGCGTCGCCGTTGAGGGTGAGCGAAGGTATCCCGGCTTTCGCCGCAGCCCGTTCAAATGCACGGTTGTTATACCAGCCGGGCGTGCCGCTCTTTGTTTCGCTCCCTTCCTTTTCAAAGGATACACCGATTGTCGGTGCACCATACGCGAATGACGCGGTAATTCTGCTTGCCAGACCGTAACCGGTAGAGCATCCGAGCACGAGAACGGCTGAAGGCCGCGGGCGACCTTCAGCAGGAGTTTCTGACAAGTCGGAACCTCCAGACTGCGGTTTTCCTTTTCCCGAAGTAGCCCGGGAGGCCGTCTTGGCACTCACCCATTCAATTTGCCGTTCCACTTCCCGTGCACAGCCTGCCGGATGCGCATTTATGCAGATATTGCTGCGGATCATCGGTTTTACAATCATTGAGCTGCTCCTTTGTCTCCAACAAGACACATCCATTCCGCTTCTGCAGCGACCTTTTCGCCGACATACACAATGCCCGACTGCTTGATCATGCGGGCCGAGACGCGGAGATTCTTTACAATAATTTTTACCTCGTCGCCCGGCTTTACCTGATTGCGAAACTTCACCTTGTCCAATGATGCAAAGAAAAAGAGAGAATCCTTGCCAAGCGCCCCGCGCTTGACCAGCCCTGCCCCGCCTGCCTGAGCCATGGTTTCGCACAGAATGACGCCGGGAACAACCGGATATTCCGGAAAGTGACCGCGAAAGAAAAATTCCTCCGTCGTGAACACATGGCGGGCAACGATCTCTTCCTCGTTTGTAACATCGATAGTATCAACAAAAAGAAACGGGTCCCGATGCGGCAAAAGGGTTTCGACCTCGGCCCGCTCCATTGCCCGGACGGCCGGCAGCGAAAGATCAGCAGCAGCCGAAGGACCTGCCGGTATCGAATTGTTTACTGTGCTCATTTGTACTTCCTCATCACAACGACGCCATTATGGCCGCCGAATCCGAGCGAACCCGAACAGGCAACGTCGATATTTCCTTCAACGCCAGTGATCGGTACATAATCAAGATCGCACCCATGCTCGATATCGGGATTTTCCAGATTGATCGTCGGCGGGTAGAAGCCGTCGCAGATAGCCTTGACGCAGATGAGCGCTTCGATCGCACCGGCCGCGCCGACACAGTGACCGGTCATGCTTTTGGTACTCGACACTTTCATGTTATATGCGTGATCTCCGAACGCTTTTTTGATCATCAGCGTTTCCGACGGATCGTTGATCGGCGTGGAGGTCCCGTGCGCATTGTAATACTGCACGTCCTCCGGCTTTACCCCGGCGTCTTCGAGCGCACGGGTAATTGCGAGCGCACCTCCGGAGCCGTCCGGATTCGGGCTGGTTATATGGTACGCATCGCTCGAACCGCCGTAGCCGGCAAACTCGGCGTAAATCTTTGCGCCGCGCGCCTTTGCATGCTCGAGCTCTTCAAGAATAAGAATTCCGGCGCCCTCGCCCATGATAAACCCTTCGCGATCCCGGTCGAACGGACGGCTTGCCTGTTGCGGATTATCGTTAAAGCTCGTTGCAAGCGTCTGAAGCACACTAAAGGCGCCGATCCCGAAACCGGTAATCGAAGCTTCTGCACCGCCGGCAACGCATACATCCATGCGGCCAGCCCGCACCAGATCCAGCGCCATGCCAAGCGAATCAGTGCTCGAAGCGCAGGCTGTCGCAAGCGTCCAGGAAACGCCCTGAATACCGTACAGCATACTGATATTTCCCGCGCCCTCGTTCGAGATGAACATCGGAACGGAAAGGGGCGGCACCCGGCCCGGCCCGGCCTCGAAGTATTTTTTCATGGAAGCTTCAATCACCTCGAAACCGCCGATACCGTTTCCGATCATGATGCCGGATTTTGCCGCAGAAATAGTTTCTTTCGTAAAGCCCGCATCCGCGATCGCCTGAGCTGCGGCGACGGTAACGAACTGGCAAAAACGTGCCATCTTGCGCGCTTCCTTGCGGTCAAGCCAGGGAGCTGTTTCGAAGTTTTTCACTTCGGCCGCAATCCTGACGGCATATTCGCTCGCGTCGAACAGCGTGATCGGACCAAGTCCACTTTTCCCGGCGCGAATGCCCGCCCAGGTTTCGTCGACCGTATTTCCGAGCGGCGTGACCGCTCCAAGCCCGGTTACAACAACGCGTCTTTTCATGCTCCCATCCCTCCGTCCACGCCGATAACCTGCGCGGTAATATATGCAGACATATCCGACGCCAAAAACACTACCGCGTCAGCGACGTCCCTGACTGAACCGGCCCGCTTCATCGGGATGCTTTCGATCCAGGTTTTCTTCGCTTCTTCGGGCACAGCGTCGGTCATTTCGGTACTGATAAAGCCCGGCGCAATCGCGTTCACGCGCACACCCCGTCCTGCGGTTTCCTTCGCAAGCGCCTTCGTATAACCGATAATTCCGGCCTTGCTTGCCGCGTAGTTCACCTGCCCGCCCTGCCCGTGAAGGCCGACAATACTCGACAGGTTCACAATAGAACCGGCGCGTTTTCGAATCATGTCTGATGATACTATTTGTGTTACAATGAATGTACCGGTCAGGTTTACACGAAGCACCGACTCCCAGTCTTCAAGCTTCATGCGGAACGAAAGCCCGTCCCGGGTAATTCCCGCGTTGTTTACCAGCGCAGAAAAACCGCCCGATTCTTTCAGTGCAGCCTCGACGGCGGGACGCACCGAGTCCGGGTCTCCAACATCCGCAATCACCTCGTGATACGCACTCCCCTTTTCTGCGGCGAATGCGGCGAGCTCCTTTGCACCTTCGGACGGCCTGGTCGCGAGGCCCCACACCTCCGCGCCTTCTTCAATAAAGCGGCGGGCGATTTCCTTGCCGATGCCGCGGCTTGCGCCCGTGATCAGGGCCTTGGTTCCTTTCAACAACATGTTTTTGTCCTTTATGCACCAGGTATCGGAGCGCCCAAAAGCTCGCCCCAGGGAACGCAGGTTCCCGCCAGTTTTGAATCTGCCCATAGACCGGTAAGAACCCTGCCGGGCCCACATTCAACCAAGTCGGACGAACCATTGGACGACCCACCACTTTGATTCTCGATCAGGGAAGCAAGTGCAGCTTCTTCGGCAGTCCAGCGCACCGGAGACGAAATATGCTGCACAGCGTTTTTTTTAGCTTCAGCTCCGGAATACACGCGGGAGCCGGTTACGTTCGAAAACAGGGGAAGAACAGGATCGCGGAAGGTGAACGGTTCGAGCGCGGCGGCGAACTGTGCGCCTGCCTCGGCCATAAGCGGCGAATGAAAGGGACCAGCAACCTTTAACGCAATGCAACGCCGTGCACCGGCAGCCTTGAGCGCTTCTTCGGCTTGTGCAAGGCCCTCGCCGGTTCCGGAAATGACTGTCTGAACGGGACTGTTATAGTTGGCGCCCCACACGGCTCGTGCGGATATGGTTTCGGCATCAGATGCGCGAGATTCGAGCACTTCGTCGACCCGTTCGGGAGAAAGCCCCAAAACAGCCGTCATGCCCGGCCCTCTGCCACTATTGGCGGCCGTCGATGCCATGGCATCGACGGCTTGTTGCATAATGCGGCCGCGTTCTACCACAAGACGGAGGGTTTCTTCTTCGCCAAGGACGCCCGCCAGGCACAAAGCCGGATATTCTCCAAGACTGAAACCTGCGCAAGCTGTTGGAGTGACGCCTCGCCAAGCAAGGACTTTCGCTGCAGCGAGAGACACGACAGTAATAGCTAGCTGGCTTGCATCGGTCCGTTTTAAAATCTCGGCATCGGAGCACAGCAGGGATGTAATGTCTGAGCCCCATACGTCGCTTGCGCGGTCGAACAGCGTCCGGACTCCCGCCTGGTTATGCGGATCTGCGTCATACAGGTCAATTCCCATACCGGGAAACTGGGCGCCCTGCCCCGGAAACAAGAAAACTGGCACCGGATTACCTCCACTTCGACACTTTTCGTCATAACGTCATATCGAATATATGGAGGCATTGTACGCTTTTTATGACAAAAGTCAAGACTATGTCGAAACAGTGAAGCCTTTTACGGCAAGAGAGATGGCGGCCTTGATGTCGTCGGCCTGAGTGCGGTCCAGAATGGCAATATGGAAGATGGCAGCCTCGATCATGCCGTACAGGAGGTCGTTTGCTTCCTTGAGGTTGGCTACGCGGAACTGTCCGGCGTCGCGCCCGCAGATGAGGAGGCGGGAAAGGAGGTGGCGAAGGCGGATGGTGCGGCGTTTAACGCGGGTGTCTGGATCCTTGCCGGTTTTCTGGGCTTGCAGGAGGTAGGACAGCACCACGTTGAACAGTCGGCGGTTTTCGGTACAGCGGTCGATAATCGTGTGGAGGACGGTTTCGAGTTTTTGGGGCCAGTTGAAGACGTCGGAATCGATCATTTCTCGCAAGTCTTCTTCCACGGCGTCGGTGAGCTGCTTGATGCTCCACACGAATATTTCTCGTTTATTGCGGAAGTAGAGGTACAGCGTGGTGCGGGTTATGCCGCAACGGTCGGCGATCTTCTGGAAGGTTGCGTCTTCGTAGCCTTCCTCGACAAAAATGTCGAGTGCCTTTTCCAGAATTTCGTATCTCCGCTTTCCGTGTTCAACGACTATTGCCATGGGGTGTTACTCCTTCTCGTACAAATAGAAAACGGTGTCAAGATTGCCGCTTTTCAGTTTTCGCGCTTTAGCCGCCTTGCGGCCGATTGCATCCTCGAAGCTGTCGTGACTGGTAATAAAGCCGAAATTCCAGCCGGGAAAATCGTTAAAAAGCGAATGCATCGACGAATAGAGCTTGCGCGCTTCTTCGCTGTCGGCAAGGCGTTCGCCCCAGGGCGGATTCGACAGGATCAAGCCCGTGTCGTACGGAGCTGCAAGCTCGTCGAAGCTTGCCTGTGCAAAGTCCGGCCGGGGTATTTTCGCATCCGAGCCTGCGGCTTGCATTGCGCGGCCGGCGATTACGCAGGCACGCTCGGCATTTGCCCGGGCGTTTACCAGCACCGCCGGGTTGATGTCGCTGCCGGTAACCCGCACCAGACAGTCGGTTCGAATGCGGAGCGCCGCCAGGTTCCGCTCGTTCGCGATCATGTCGCGGGCTGCGGCTGTTGTAAAGGGAACGAGTTTTTCAAGCGCAAAAGAGCGGCCGAGCCCCGGTGCAATATCGTGGGCATACAGAAGCGCCTCGATCGGAATCGTGCCCGAGCCGCAGAAGGCGTCGTGCAGCGGATTCTTGCGCCGCCAGCCGGCAAGCTGCAAAAGGATAGCCGCCAGCGTCTCGCGGATCGGGGCCTCGCCGCCCGCCGTGCGGTAGCCGCGCCGGTGGAGCGGCATGCCGGAAAGGTCCAGCAGGATGCTCGCACGGTTTCGCTCGATATACACGCGGACGGTCGCCTCGTCTCCGGTTTCCGGGAGCATTTTCATGCGCCAGAGCGAACCCAGTTTTTCGTATATCGCCTTGTGCACTACGCCCTGAATGGAATGCTCGCTCGAAAGCGCGCTCTGGTGCGTGCGCACCTTGTCAACAATAACTTTGACGTCCTTGCGGAACCAGTCTTGCCAGGAAACAGCCCGCACGCCTTCGAACAGCATGTCGAAATCGGTTGCCTGAAAGTTGGCAAGCTCCGCGTACACCCGGTCGGCTGTCCTGAGGCACAGATTGGCCCGGTAGGCCGCCCGAAAAAAGGCCGAAGCATCGGCACCCGAAGTATCGGCGGCAGAATGGACGGCGCCGGAGCCGGCGGCTGCGGCATCCGCACCCGGGCTATCTGCGCCCGCGCCGGTTACGTCAGGATCTCCGGGAAGAAATGCGACTCGCCCGACTGTGGGCCGCTCGGCAGGAACCGTCCTGAAGCCGAGCTGCTTCAGTTCGTTGGCAAGGACCTTTTCGGCCCCAATGGCGCACGGCGCCACAAGTGTGATCATACTGTCCACGATTATAACAGTAATACGAAAAATGTAAAGTTGAGGAGCTTCCGGCATCAGAACCGGTTTTGCCAATCACAACTATTCAGGATAGTAATCCTGAATAGTTGTAAAATTGCCCCGGGATCCTCTTCGTTCGACCTGAACAACAGCGTAAACGAACCGCTTACCGGGCGCAAACGGGAAATACGCCTCTATCCATTGTCGTTCGGCGAAATGGTAGAAGAACACGGACTGCTTACTGAAAAAAGAATGATACCGACCCGTCTAGTGTACGGCTTGTATCCGGAAGTCGTTACGAATCCGGGAGACAAGAAAACAGTGCTCCGCGAAATCGCGGAGAGTTATCTGAGCCGATTTCAAAAGTCGGTTACTTTTGAAATCGGCTTTTGGAGAAAAATTATAAGTCTTTCTATTATAAAGACTTGTGATTTTTCTCTATATACATCTAAGGTTGCTCTTTCAAAACTTTCCGAGTTTTGAAAGAGCCTCATCTCTATAAAGATATTCTGTCATGGGAGAAAATTCGAAAACCCGAAAAAGTGACACGCCTGATGAAAGAGCTCGCGCTCCAAGTCGGTGCGCAAGTTTCCTACAATGAACTTGCCGGACTATGCGGTCTGGATGCTAAAACTATGGAAAAATACATTTGCGTGCTGGAGCAGGCATACATTGTATTCCGGCTCCCTTCGTTCAGCAGGAATGCACGCAACGAGCTGAAAAACAGCCGCAAGATATACTTTTGGGACACAGGCATACGAAATTCAGTGTTGGCAGATTTACGACAGCCGGAAACTCGTGCGGATGCCGGAGCGCTGTGGGAAAACTATCTTATTTCGGAACGGATGAAGCATCTCGAT
>Ga0116148_1005358_pt1 | contig 10743 bp, 5 predicted proteins | sample AD_UKC055_MetaG_FD_89786 | JGI IMG/M metagenome (GOLD analysis project Ga0116148, IMG submission 89786) | Active sludge microbial communities of municipal wastewater-treating anaerobic digesters from USA - AD_UKC055_MetaG | ecosystem: Engineered > Bioreactor > Anaerobic > Digestate | place: USA... | reverse complement strand
CGGGATTGCTTTTTCGGAAGCTTGTTTTGCACAGGATGTGCTTATGCAGAACCGCGCAGGATAGAGCGGTTCTGCTGAGCGAAGCGAATCGCTGAAGAAAAAGCAACCCGGCTGATAGGCCGAAGCTGCCACTCTGCAAAGATATCCTGTTGAATAAAAATTCCTATTGGACGATGTTTTACAACTCGCCGAGAATTGCCGTTTTGTTTGCGGTATTGCAAAGTTTTAATTGATTTGGCTTAAACGGACCGGTAGAGTTATAATCACAGCATAAAATTTCAAGGAGTCACGGAATGAAAGTTCAGCTGTTAAAGTGCATGGCATGTGGTAAAGAATTTCCGGATGCGCCCGATCGCTATGTTTGCGATGTCTGCGGCATCGATGGTATTCTCGATGTGGTTTACGACTATAAATCGATCAAAATCAGCCGCGAAGAAATCGCCGCTTCGAAGAATTACTCACTGTGGCGTTACCGCAAAATGCTGCCGGTTGCCGACAGCACCCAGATCGCCCCTCTGCAGGTCGGCTGGACACCGCTTTATCGTGCTTCTGCCGTCGAAAAACAACTGGGTCTGAACAATGTTTATATCAAAGATGACGGTCGCAACCCGACCGCTTCGCTCAAAGACCGCGCCAGTGCCGTCGGGGTTGCCAAGGCCAGAGAAGCCGGCGCGACTACAATCTGCGCTGCTTCAACCGGTAACGCCGCCAGTTCTCTTGCCGGTTTTGCAGCCTCGGCCGGTCTGAAAACCGTTATTTTTGTGCCAAAACGTGCCCCCAAAGCTAAAGTTACCCAGCTGCTGGTTTACGGCGCCAAAACCGTCATCGTCGATGACAGCTACGACCGCGCCTTTGAATTGTCGGTCGAAATCACGAAAAAATTTGGCTTTTACAATCGCAACTGCGCCTACAACCCATTTCTTGTCGAAGGCAAAAAGACTGTCGCCTACGAAATCTGGGAACAGATGGGTTTCGAAGTGCCTGATCGGGTCTATGTGTCGATCGGCGACGGCTGCATTACTTCCGGTATTTACAAAGGCTTCTACGACCTGATGCAGCTGGGGCTTTCAGATCGCCTGCCGCGCATTATCGGCGTTCAGGCCGCTGGTTGCAATCCGGTTGAAGTGGCCATGAAAACTGGTGAATTCGTTGCTCAGCAGGGCAACACGATTGCTGATTCAATCGCGGTCGGTATTCCGCGCAATCGTCTCAAGGCGATGCGTGCCCTCAAAGAATCGAACGGTGACTGCATCTCGGTTACCGATGACGAAATCAAATCTGCACTGCTCGAAATGCCACGCGCAACCGGGGTATTTGGTGAGCCTGCCGGCGTTACAGCTTTTGCCGGGTTCAAAAAACATGCAGTTATCGGCAACATCAAAGCCGACGAAAAAGTTGTCGTGCTGATCACCGGCAACGGCCTCAAAGACATCGAATCGGCAATTTCGGTTTGCACTCTGCCGCAGCCAGTTGCCCCCGACTCTGAAACGGTCGAGAAGCACGTCAAGAACCTTGTTTGAATTCACTCAGCGGCCCATCAGGCCGCCGACATCTGATATAATGGTGTTGGCGGCCTGTGGGCAGGCAGATTATCAATGACTGACGGAGTTGTTTTGAGCGGTCAGCAGAATTTTGCCGCAATAATCGAGCAGCTTGAGGGCCTGACTGAGGGCGATGGTGAATACTTTTCGCATCAGACGGCCCTGTATCTGCTGGGTCTGCAGCCTGAGCCACCGGCGACGCTGACAATTGTTGCCGACCGGCGCCGGCGCAACCGGGTTATCGGCAAATTTGAGCTGGTGTTTGTTTTTCACGGCACCGAAGAGAACTCATTTACCCAGAACATCGCCTTTCTCGGAAAACACCTGCGGGTTTCAACGATTGAAAAAACACTCGTCGACCTGACGAAAGACTGTTCGTATGCTCCGCCGGTTGCCGAAGTTGCCAGACTTTTCTGCAGTGTCTCATACAATATCAGAACCCTGCTGAGTATCGCCAGACAGACTTCAGACAGCGTGCTCAAAAGGGTGTCTCTATATCTGGCCTGGAGCGGTCGAGCGGTTTACTCTGAACTGCCTCTGAAGCTGTTCAAGCGCACACCGATCAAGCTCGACCCCGCCGAAGAAGAAAATCTGATCTGGAACGGCCTTTTTAACTGCCGCCTGCCGGCCGCTCTGCTGCTGCAGCCCCCCGCCCTGCCACCCGACGATGTTGACCGCGAAACCCGCCTCTGGATGGAACTGCGCCATCTGCCGGAATTCTGCGAAAAGCAGGCGGCCAGTGGCATGATTTTTATACGGCAGTCGCCCGAACCCAGAATCAAAGCGATTATCGAAAATTATTTCATCGAAATTTTCCGCAATCTCAGCAGCGAAAAACTCGAATGGCTTCTCAACAACGGTCTCAATGCGATCGAACGGCCTGATTTCCCGCCGCTTATTCCGAGAATGCTCGTCAGCTTTATCACCGGTCGTTCTGACGTGCTGAGCCTGAGAATGCCGGAAATTACCGAATGGGTCAGAAACAGCCTTAACTCAAATGACCTGGGCCGTGCCGAGGCGGCTATCTACTTTGGGGCGCTGGCCGGCCTCGATGACGAGGTTATCAGAAGATTCGAAGAACTCAGCCAACAGTTGTTTTATGGCGGCCGTTTCGCCATCATCAACTTTTTCGCCGGGCATTATCTCAGCCGTGGCATAAAGCTTTCGCACACTGCCTATATTGATATTTCAAAGACCTATTCAGCCCAGGAACGCTTCGAGGAATCGCTTAACCTGCTTGAAGAAGCCAAGCTGCAGTATGAGGATTCACACGACAGCTCGCTGGGGCATATTTTCTACGCCGCCTCACTGGTTCTCAAGCGGCTGAACCGTGATGATGAAGCACTGGCAGAATTGTTCCTGGCGCGTGAAACCTTCGTTCTGCAGAACGACTTTGAATGGCTGGCGCGCACCGAGAACTCACTCGGAAACATCTATTTTTCAAGGGGGCACCCGCAGTCGGCCCGCCTGCACTACCATTCCGGGCTGCACCTTGCCCGTCGGCACGGCATGAAGACCCTGCTGCCATCGTTTCTTGCCAATATCGGCCTTGTTGAATTCGACACCGGCAATTTTACGCGCGCCCGACTGCAGCTTTCGCAGGCATATGGTCTTTATAAGGCACAGGGCAACATCTGGAATGCCTCAGTAACAGGTATGGGCCTGGGCAAGCTGTTTCTCAAACTCGGGCAATTTTTCAAGGCGATGAAGATTTTTCGCGAAGTTTGTGTTATGCGCGAAGAGTAGAAAAATCTCAGCGGCATCTACGAAATTTACTCTTTGCTTGCCTGGTTCTGTGAAATTCTCGGTAAAACCGCCGCGGCAAAGACCTGGATCGACAATGCCGAAATGCTCAAACAGCAGAACCGCCTGGAACCTCGCGCCTGCCATGTTGGTCAGACGCTGCTCGCCATGTCACACATTTATAATATGCGCCTGAACGATGCCGAAAATCTATACCGCAAAATGCTTGCCGAGGCGATGAATCGTGACGCCCCCGGAATACAGATTGGCGATCTGCAGTATGGTCTCGCATCAGTTATGCTTTTTCAGGGTCGCGAAGCCGAGGGTCGTGACATGCTGCTTGCGGCCCGCAAAAACATTGGTGCCGACAGTGAGCGTATTCAGTTCGTTCAGCTGAACATCATGACCGCTTTGTTTTTTCCTGGCGCGGTTAATGGGCTAGACCTGGGTCAGCAGCTGCAGAAATTTCAAGACTCAGGCTGTTATGACCCCTTCTGGGCACACATTGCCGCAAGGTTAAAAAAACATGGTTCGGTTGAAGCCACCGATTATCTCAAGTTTCATATTTCCCGCACACCGCCGGGAATGATGAAACATCTTTTCGGCCAGTTCAAAGGCCTGAAGCAGCTCGTGAATGAACTGCTGCCCGGCAGTTCAAGAGCTGGTGAATTCTTTACGCTGCTGAGCCGCGATAACACCAGAACTATGCACCACGAAGAGTATCTTGCCTGGCAGAAAAGCCTGCCCGCCGGCACCCTGATTTTTGACGCTCCGGCTGGCCAGCTGTGTTACTCAGGCAACCGGGCAACCCTCAAGGCCGGCTCGATTCCGCACAGTGTACTGTTGCAGCTGTTTATAGCCCAACCGCACCCGGTCGAAATCGACACCATGTACCGCTCGGCCTGGGGTACAAACTTCGACCCCGAATTCGATACGGGCGCATTCAAGAGCACGGTACAGAGGCTGAAAAAACTGCTGCAGAGCCTTGCGCCGTCAACCCGCATCGCCACCGGAAAAACCCGCAACGGTGGCCGGGGGGTAAAACTCAGCCTGGCTGTACCCTGGATGGTTGTTTTTAAATAGTTGCATAAAATTTGTGACACACTCCCCGGTATTGTTATGGCAACGCCTGTTTTCAGGGCGTTTCGCGCCCGGGCAATTTGTTACTTTCAGCATCGTTGCAGGATTCCGACAGAGAGGGTTATACTTCTACTGTAATCCCGATAAAGTTTTACACAGGAAGTATTGGAGGAGTATAGAGTAATGCTTACCAAAAAGATTTTCGCGGTTCTGCTTGTTCTCGTTGGCCTTTTCTCGGTGCCGGCCATGGCTTTTGACGGGGTTCTCCCGGGCCACAACCTTTACCCCGTTCAGCAGAAGATTTTTGCTGCCATTTCTGATTACTGGCAGGTTCAGGAACTGTTTCTGCAGTATGTCGCCGACCCGAGCGAAGAAAACGAAAAAACCTGGAATGCCCACATTCAGGTTCATACCCAGAACTGCGTTGAAATTGGCAAAAGCGTTATGCGCTCGATCAAAAAGAGCCAGTATAGCCAGATCGACATGCTCAGCGACATCTACAAATCATTGCCGGATGGCGCCCGCAACGCTCTTTACCCGACTCTCGGCTACCTCAAATTCGAAATTACCCATAAAACTGACGAATTTCTTACCGAAGAAAAGTTCCGCGAATATTTCCCGGGCTATGGCTATTCAGAACCCGGCTACAAATATCGCAAAGGCCGCGAACTCGATCGCGAATACAAAGGCGTAACCTGGGTTAACGAAGAACAGTCCATTTCAAGCACCTGGAACGTCAGCCTGACCGTATCGATCGATATTCTCAACATTCTCTCCGGCATGGTTACCGGCGGCGTCATCAAAAACCTCAAGGTTTCTGAACAGTTCACCATGAACGTCAACGGCACTCCGATGATCGTCTGCAATGTTTCTTTCCAGAGAATAAAATCAATCGTAACGAAAACCAACAGAAAGTTCGAAATAAATAAGGTATGGTTCGAACTTTTGCGCAGCAAATCATCCTCATGGTCCAACAGCAACGCCGTCTGGGAACTCACCGGTAAGACCTATGAAATCCTGCAGGAACCCACAGGCGAAGAAGTTGTAACCGGTATCGAAGGCAAGTAATCGCGGAGGCTTTTTCTGAAAAGATCCAACAGTGTCCTGGTAAAACTTAATCTGCCGGAACTGTTCATACTCCTTCTTCTAATCTCACTCTATACAGTTCAGCCGGGGGCAGCCAGCCCCCGGTTTATTGCTGACTCCAGACCCGTCAGAACTGCTGAAAACACTGATTTTCTTCCTGAATCATCGGTTAAAGCAGTTCTCTCTGAGGGAAAAAGTGCCGCCGCCGCTCTGCAGCAGCTGTTGCCCTCTGCCCGCGTCATGGCCGTCGCCGGTGGCGTCATTGCCGATCTTTCTGATGCGCAGGTCGAAGATCTGCTCGCCGGTTCGCCTGAACTGACAGTAGAAGAGCTTTCGGCTGAAATGCAGCCGGTAAAAACCGTTGAAGTTTCGCGCAAAGTTGCTTCTCCATCCGTTACTTTGCCCTGGAATTACGAACAGTGCGGCCTCGCCTGGTTCAAAGAAATGGGTGTAAACGGCCAGGGAATGCACCTCGGCGTTATCGCCCAGAATTATGCCTATGCCCATGCCGCTCTCAATGGCCGCGTTAAAACCGTGCAGGAATTCGGCCTGAAGCCACCAGTTCAGCAGCCCGCTCCGCAAAGATCGGTCAATGATCTGCATCTGCTGCACCCGCTCGGTATATTCGGCGGCTTTGACGGTGGCCGTTTCCATGGCGTCGCTCCCGAGGCCGATATTTCTCTTGCGGTGCTTTCAGCAAAGCCGACCAAGGTCGATACTTTTCTTGACGCTCTTGAATGGCTGATGCAGCTGCCTGAGCCGCCGCATGCAATTCTTATCTGCACCGATTTTTCCGGTACTGCGCCGGCCGCAGTTGCCCGGGCACTTTTTGCCTGCCGCAACGCCGGCATCATTCCGATTATTGCCGCTGGCAATAATCCGAACAGCATTACCGGCCTGGCTGCTCTGCCCTGCTGCATTACCGTGGCTGCTTCCGACCGCTGGAAACAGCGCGCTCTCTTTTCCGGGCAGGGTCCGGTGACTTTCGAAGGTCAGAAAATCGTCAAACCTGATTTTTGTGAACCGGGTTCGGCGGTAATGGGCCCCACCGATGCGAAAGACTACCGTCTTGGCAGTGGCACCCTTCAGGCGGCTGCGCACTTTGCCGGTATTTATCTGCTGACCCGCCAGATTCTGCCTGACGCCGACCCCGAAATCATTCTGAATGCAATGCGCCTGACCGCTCAGGATATTGCCGATCAAGGTATCGACGACATGGTTGGCTACGGCCTGCCGGTTCCCGCCGCCGCTGCGAATTACATAATGAATCCGCCCACTGACAGCGGCAACGCTTACTGACCACCACGCCCGAAAAACAGAACCGCCCCTCGCTTTAAGCGAGGGGCGGTTCTGTTTTGGGTCGAATTTAGTTCTGGCTGTCAGCAGCGATGCGGTCGCCGCCTTCTTTCTGGGCTGCGAGCAGAAGTTTTTCGCCGGTTTCAATGAACTGACCGATGGTCATGTTGATTTTGAACTGAACCAGAGCCAGGGTCACCTGAACTTTTTCTTCGGTTTCCTGGTGTTTGATGATCATGCTGCGGATATTTTCGAGCACCTTTTCTGCTGCTGTCATGGCACCTTCAATGGTGGTATCGGGCAGAATGATCGAAAATTTGTCACCTTCATAGCGGCACGGCAGATCGTTGAATCTTATGATGCGCTTGATCAGTGAGCCCACTTTTACTAGAACCGCATCTTTAAAACCCTGCCCATGCTTTTCGAGCAGTGATTCAAGGTTGTCGATGCCGGCCATGACAATTGAAAGCGGCGATTTTACGCGGCGAACTCTCGATATTTCCTGGGAGAGGCGCATTTTAAAGTAATGGTTGGTGTACAGGCGGGTTAGACCGTCAGTAATACCGCGTTTGTAAAGGTTGGCGTTCTTGATGGCGATGCCGAGCTGACTGCAGAGAAGCTGGGCCAGTTCGAAATCGCGCGCTGACAGCTGCCCGTTTCCGTCTTTGTCTGAGAGATTTACCAGTCCAAGAACTTCATCCTGAACAATTATCGGAATAACGGCAAAGGATTCGGAAGCGTAGTTGCGGGCTCTGGTAAAGGCAAAGCGCTCTTCGCGCTTCACGTCAGGCACATACAGCGGTTCCATTTTCTGAATGACATGCTGCGAAACCGGTGAAGACCAGAGATCGAGTGTTGGCGGCAGGCCACGGTTGTTCTGGCAGATATTGTAGCGGTTTTCGGTCGGGTCGAAAATGGCCATCGAAAACTTCTGAATGTTCATGATACTGCGGAAAATGCCTTCGACAGTGAACGGCAGGTTTTCGATTTCGAGTTCAGATGAAATGGTCTGACTGGCTTCGCGCACCGAATCGAGTTCGTTGACGCGCCTGTCGAGTGCTTCGTTGGCATCGCGCAGATTCTGCATCAGGCGGTAAGTATTGATTGCTGAAGAAATATTGCGGGAAATGGTCGTCAGCAGTTCGTTGTCGAACATTTCTTCTTCTTCTTTGCGGAAGCGGCTGCCGAGAATCAGCAGGCCCTGATTCTGGTTGTCGGTGCGCAGCACGTAAATATGTTCGATTTCGCCTTCTTTGAAAGTTTCTTTGAAAGCGGTAATTTCGTTGCGGATAATGTCGGTGACTTCGCCATCTTCTTTGATTGAGAGCTTTTCGAAGAGCTTCTGCGGAATCTTGACCTGAGGAAGTCTTGCATTGGCGCGGAGTTTAATGTCGACAAGGCAGTCGAGGCTTTCGTTGGCATTTTCGAAAGTGTAGATAGCCCCACGGGAAACACCCAGGGTGCCGAGCAGAATGCGCAGCATCGAGCGCAGGCCTGCCTGAAGATTTTTGCTCTGGCAGAGGAACGAGCTGAGATCGATAAAACTGCTGAGAATGTATTTGAGTCTTTCAATACGCTTGTGTTCGCGCATCGTGTCGACTTCGGTCGGAGTTGCGGCGGCCAGGCGTTTTTTTACCATATGAATCAACGTGCCGGAAGGCGGGAAAGATGAGATTTCTGAACCGTCCATCAGGCGTTCCATCAGCATCAGGCCCCAGCCACGCTTGTGCGAAGATTTGAGTTTCTTGCGGATATCGGGTTTTTCGACGACGGTCGGGTCAAAACCCTTGCCAAAGTCGCGAATCTGTATCTGAATGAGATCTTCGGCGTATGTCAGTGCTACATGAATGTCGCGTTTACTGCCATCGGGAATATCTTTTGGAGCGTGTTCTTTGGCGTTTATCAGGCCCTCAATGAAGGCAAGGCGCATTTCATCGATGGTTTCGGCGGCAAAACCACACTTTTTGGCAAACATGTCAAGATATTCGCAGGCTTCAAGTTCAGAATCCTTTTCGTTAGCGAGCTTGAAGAACAGGTGTGAGACCATTGACGGCAAAGGAAGCCTCCTTAAATACCTCTCAGACATTGAGGGACTAGCAACTGACCATAGTATTCTATTTCCCGGAGCGCTTCCTGTCAAGAAACATTAGCAATTTTGCCCGATTGGTGAAAGGGGTTAATAAAACCGGGATACCCGCCGATAAAGGCACCGTCAGAATTAACTTTACAGGAGAAATTATCTTATGGATGAAGTCCCAGTTGCCAACAACAACCCTGTAAACTTAATTATCAAGAAACCGGAAAGCGCCCCCCGGAAAACAAGAAAAGACCGCATTAAAGACAGTCTCAAAAACTTCTTTATCATGCTGCCGCTTGCACTGCTGGTGGTTGCTCAGTTTTACTTTCTTGGTAAAAGTTTTGGGGAATTCACGACCTTTCCAGTAACAACGATCGTCTCATACATTTTTGGCGGTTCTATCCTCCTTCTGCTGCTGTTTGCGCAGATGCTGATGCGCTCGATCATTTACTCGACCCTGGCTGGCGTAGCGCTGGTGGCAGGTTTCTATGGTGTCTGGTTCGGCGATTTTGTTGCGCCGATGATCACAAACTTCAATGGCATTGGTGAAATTCTCAAATCCGCTCTCAATCGCAGAGATATTCCTTATAACCTTCTGATGACCGGTGTGATGACCGGAATTCTCGCCCTTGTCGCTTTCACCCAGTTTTTTGTTTCTCTGATTGTGAAATCATTTTTTGAAATGCTGTTTGGCAAAGAATGGGGCGATGGTAGACTTGTGGGCTTTATCGGAGCAATTGCACTGCTGGCAGGTGTTCAGATCGGTTTTATGTCTTATGCCAGCATGTCGTCGAAAAATCAGGAAAAGGTAATCTGGTCGCGCGAAGTTAAATACCAGCCGGTCGAAAAATTTATCACCCGGGTTCCCGGGTGTCATATTGTCGGCAAAGACCGCATCTGGGCTATCGAAGGCGAAAATGCCGTATCGCTCGACGCTAAAAATGGCAAGCAGCTCGAAAGCAAAAAATTTAAACCGGCGGTGGTTCACAAAGGTTTTCTTTTCGCCGACTCCCCTGTTTTTGCCGGAACGGACGGTCTGTATGGCTTTACCAGTGAACTGACAGCCAGCACCTGGAAAACCCCTTACCCGGCAAGTTTCCCGGGGCTCGAGCTCTCAGAAGAGAAAAAAGATCTTTTTTCCAATGTTCCCATTACCACCAGAACTCTCTCTGGCGGCAAAAAAATTCTGGTCGTATATGACTTCGGTTTTGCCGGAGTATATAGTCTTGAAGACGGAAGCCAGCTCTGGTTCAAACCCCTTGACCTGCAGATCAAAGTTAACCGTGTTTTTCCCGAAATGTATCTCGAAGAGGGTTACTTCATGGATGCCGGCGACCGTCTGATTTTCAGCTGTCATAACGGCCTGGTCAAATGTCTGAGTGTGAATACTGGTGAGCAGATATGGAACTACCAGCATGGCACTCCGAAAATCAGTGGTAAATCGCAGCGGGCCTTTCTGTCGCCAAACGGCACCGAAAGAGTTGTTCTCTCATTCAGATCGGGCGAAATCATCACTCTGGCTCTGAATGACGGCAGAAAAATCTATCAGGCAGTCAATCCGGCATTTGTTCCGGCCGCACCGCCGGTTACCAAAGATCTGCAGGCGATGTTTCTCACCGACGAGGGTATTTTTTACCAGATCGAACTTGACGGAAACGTAACGATTTTCAGCGTCAATACCCTGCCCCGCCGTTCAGAATTCCTGCCGGTGGTTCACAGTCTGTCAGACGGAATTGTCGCCCACCGTGACGAAGTTCTTTTCGTTGACACTGTCGAACGTAAGGTCAACAGGGTTTTTAAGGTTGACAAGCGAATCTTTGTAACCAGACCGATTGTTGTCGATAAGGTGCTTTACATCGGTACCCAGGATGGATGGGTTCACTGCCTGCACATCGGCAGTAAGCATGAAAAATGGCGCGT
>Ga0116148_1005357_pt1 | contig 10745 bp, 7 predicted proteins | sample AD_UKC055_MetaG_FD_89786 | JGI IMG/M metagenome (GOLD analysis project Ga0116148, IMG submission 89786) | Active sludge microbial communities of municipal wastewater-treating anaerobic digesters from USA - AD_UKC055_MetaG | ecosystem: Engineered > Bioreactor > Anaerobic > Digestate | place: USA... | reverse complement strand
TTTATATTTTTTGGTGTATGATAGGATTGTATTTTAATATTTTATAGAGGTGAGATTATGAACGATTATAGTAACAATTTGAAGATTTTAATTCAATCAGGCTGTACTATCGTTGAAATAGTTTCTTATGAGTGGCAAAGGATTCATGCAGTAGTTAATTCCGTAGCCGAAGATGAAAAGGTAAAAAGAGAATGGTTAATATGGAGTACTGCCAGTGGTATTAGAAGATGGAATGCTGCAGATACTAAATTTATTTCAGAAGATGCTGAATGCAAAGATCCTATGGATGTTTTGAAATACTTTCAAGATTCCACGGAAGAGATTATTTTGATTCTTGAAGATTTTCATCCATACTGCACCGATAGAAATCCAGAAATAGTTAGAGTTCTTAGAGAGATTACTAGACAAGAGTCAAATAAGACCTTAATCTTGTCACAACCCTTTAAATTTATACCTGAAGAACTTTCTAAAGATGTTGCTCTTCTTGAAATAGAACTGCCAACAAAAGATACTATTAAAACTGTGTTAGATTCGGTTATAAGCGAATATATAATTACTAATTGTAATTACACAGATAAATTATTGGAGGCAGCCCTTGGCCTCACTGCAATGGAAGCAAAGTTAGCTTTTTCCAAGGCTGCTATAAAAAATGAACGTCTTACTGACATGGAAGTGCCGTTAGTAATTGGAGAAAAAGAAAATATTATAAAAAAGGATGGCTTGCTTGAATATTATCATCCAGATAAAGATATGAACAATATTGGAGGATTAGATAATATCAAAGAGTGGATAGAAAAAAGAGGATATGCCTTTTCAAAAGGTGCAAAGGATTATGGACTTAATACTCCAAGAGGTATGCTCTTATTAGGAGTACCAGGCTGTGGTAAGAGTTTAACAGCGAAAGCTATTGCAAAGGCTTGGAACTTTCCACTGCTTCGCTTTGATTTGGGAAAGGTTTTTGCAGGAATAGTTGGAGAGTCCGAAAGGAATATACGACAGGCTTTGGATGTTGCAAAAGCCATATCACCCTGTGTTCTGTGGATTGATGAAATAGAAAAAGGATTTTCGGGTGTTCAAGGTTCCGGAAGTTCCGATGGAGGAACTACATCGAGGATATTTGGTACTTTTTTAACTTGGATGCAGGAAAAGAAGGAACCTGTATTTGTCATAGCAACAGCAAATGATATTAGCTTAATACCACCGGAACTTCTAAGAAAGGGTAGATTTGATGAGATTTTCTTTGTAGATCTACCTTCTAGGGAAGAAAGAATTAATATTTTTTCAATACATCTGAAAAACAAAAATAGAGAAGCAGAGAATTTTGATTTGAAAGCTCTGGCAAGTGCTTCAAAAGGATTTTCAGGAGCTGAAATTGAGGAAGTTGTTAATGAAGCTCTTTTCAATGCTTTTTATGAAAAAGTAGAGATAAGGACTGAGCATATACTTGAAGCTATAAAACAAATTTGTCCTTTATCAAAAACTATGGCAGAAAATATAACTAAGCTAAGAAGTTGGGCAAAGGTTAGAGCTAGGTTAGCAAGTAAAAATACTCCTGAATCCCTTGAAAATGAAGAAGAAACTTCTGTGCCAAAGTTAAAGCAGGAAGCTAAAAATCCATTCATGTAAAACAACCGAGGAGACAGCTATGTCAATGCTATATTTTACTGCTATATATAATACAAAGGAAAAAGCCTATGCAATTATGAAAGAAACTGAAAAAAACTTTGAAAAGTTTAACAATTATCTTAATTCGGCTATTGCTTCACAGGAAAAAAGAAAAGTAAGTTCTAAGTGGAAACCAGCTGACATGGGGAAAAAGGTACAACTAAGTCCTATTATAAATTGTTTAGAAATTAAGCAAAGACTCGAATTCGAATGGAAAGATTCATGGTACGAAGTATCTGTTCTTAATGGAGATGTTCCAAAATCAAGTGAACAATTGACATTTGTAAGAACTGAAAAATTTGTTAAGCCGGAAGAATATCAATTAGTAACTTCTGACACAGGAACAGTATTTATAAATTTAAATTTTATTCCCTTCGAAGATGAAACTATACTATGGGGGGAGAAAACTTTCATTAAACTAAGAAAATTTACTTTGGATAAGAATAAACTGAGTATATCTCAACAGAGAAGCAGTTCTGTTATTCAACTTGATAGTATTTCTGAAGATAAAGAAAATTGTATTTATTCGGCAAGTTTCAGCGGAAGTATTGACCCTGAGATACCCCTTATAGTAAATGGTTTTATTGTGAAGAATTGGAAATTAATACGTACAGATAAGAATTCAACTTTCTATGTAGACGAAAAACCATTAGATATCATAAAAAGAGAAGGAAGTCTATTCTACACCAGAATGCCTGTTAGAGAGAATTCTGTTTTAACTTGTGGAGGAATAAGTATTAATTTTCAATTAAAAAAACTATCACTTCCTCAGAAGGTTAAGCATAAAGAAAACATACTTGATGTTCTGGTTGAAGATGGACAAGTAAAGCTCTATGGTGAAACAAAAGATATAAAAACTGGGGATAAGGTTACTGATTATAACAATGCTTTGATGGAGTTTGCGGTAACCATAGAAAGTGAAAAAGTTGACCCATATACAGTGTGGATTGAACTAATGGATGATGAAGAGTATCCTGATGATGGAAGTATATTTCAAAACTCTAGCATTGATTATTTTTTCTCTGAGGATGTATCTGAATTAGAGGGAAATCCAGAAAATCCATCAGAGAAACAAAAGAAATTCTGCATAGATCCGCATCGCAATAAAGAAGAAAGATTACTAAAACTAAGAAGGAGGGATAATCAACCACTATCTTATGAATATTTGCCGAAAATTTTATATATTTCGATTAATACACATCAGTTAAAAATGCAAAAAGACGCTATTAAAAGCATTAAGGAAAGGCCTCTTGTTGAGCACAAGTACTTACTTGCTCTGACAGAAAAAAAGAATGATAATAACCCTTGGCAAAGATTTGAACCTGATGAACCTGAACAGTGGTATGTTTTAAAGGATAAAAACAGAGATGGAACAGAAAGACAAAGAAATTTCGTTAGAAAGGCAATAGCAACACCTGACTTTGTTTTATTGGAGGGACCTCCAGGCTCGGGGAAGACCACTGCTATATTAGAGCTTATCATTCAATTAGCTAAAATGGGGAAAAGAATTCTGCTTTCAGCATCTACACACGTAGCAATAGATAATGTACTGGAGAAGCTGCAAGAAATTGACTGTATGAATTTCATGTTTCCTTTGAGAATAGGAAGAGAGGATGTAATAGCAGACTCTATAAAGAAATACTCCATAGATAATGTAGCCAATGAAAGCTCGGAGTACAGAAGGATAATCGTAGATGCTGCCAACCTTGTTTGCGGAACTACTATCGGAATACTTCAGCATCCGAATTTTAAAGATCACAGTAAAGATGAGCCTATAGTACCTGAGTTTGATTATCTAATAATTGATGAATCAAGTAAAACTACATTTCAAGAATTTTTAGTGCCTGCCCTTCATGCTAAGAAGTGGATTTTGGTTGGAGATGTTAAGCAGCTTTCACCATATACGGAAACTGACCATTTAGTTGCCTGCTTGGAAAATTATTCAAAAAAAAGGAAGTTTCCTGTATTTGAAGAAAATCTCCAAAAAGCTTGTCTTATTATTTGGAAGTATCTATGTAGCCCTAAGGAAAAAGATCTTTTTGATTCAAAATACTGTATTGTAGAAAAAGATAAAGTAATTGACACTATCAAAAAGGAAATTAAAGCAAGATATGATGCAAAGAGTAAGGGAATAACCTCTGAACTATTGGAAAAAGTGGCTTTTTTAGAGAAAGGTGATAAAAATAATGATTGCTATAAAGGTATTTTAAATATAGTTACTTTTCAGGACTGCGTTGAAGGAAAGCCCACATCTTGGCTACTACCAGGTTTTAATGTTTTATTTGCTAAAGAGTCAGAACTTAAGAAATTTAAGAAATACATACCAAGCAATATGCACGTTTTATTTAGAACTGACTGGGAACTGGAGTCTCAGCAATTTAAAATGGCTGCCTATTATGGCAGAGTAGGCAATAGGGACAACTCTGAAAAAAATTCAAACTCTTGTGATGACGTTATTAAGAAAAATAATGAGTTTTTTAGAGAAAAGAGATGGGCTAGTGAAGTTATCTGGAGAACTATAAGACTTCATGAACTTAGAGAATCCAAAAAAAATATTAAGTGGATTTCGAAGGATATTGATAACCTTCTTCCGGAATTAGATAAAGACAATGTTCTTCAAATTTATGAGGAAGTAAAAGATATTGCCCTTCCATCTATATTGGAATCTTTGAAAAAAGGAGTAGGGAAGAAAAATGAAAAAGATAATCATACTGTGTTGAATTCAGGCTTTAAACCTGATGACTTGAACCTTAGATACGAATGTCTTGATTTTCAACATCGCATGCATCCAGAAATCTCTGCTTTTCCTAGAGAGCAGTTTTATAGTAAGGAGGGTGCATTAAAAGATGCGGCAAGTATTGATAGAGAGTGGTCCTACAGCAGATATCCTAGCAGAAGTATCTGGATAGATGTTAATGGTAAAACCTATAGAGGTTCAAATGATGAAGAAGCAACTAGACTTATAAAGGAAGTGGAAGCATTCGTAGAGTGGGCAAAATATAACCCTAAAGCCGACGGTAAGCCGTGGACTGTTGCTTGTTTGACTTTTTATAAGGGACAAGAAAGAAAAATAAAAGATCGCTTAAGAAAGTTTCCTAACTGTTCAAGGAGGAATAGCCAGTTTGAGAAAGAAGGAGTTACAGTTTTGCTTTATACAATAGATAAATTTCAGGGCAGGGAAGCAGATATCACCATTATTTCTATGGTACAAACTAAGAAGGACGGTTTTTTAGATAGCCCCAATAGATTAAATGTTGCAATAACAAGAGCCAGATATCAGCAAGTAATTATAGGCAAAAAACCTTACTTTTTAAAATCTAATTCTAAGGATTTAAAGGCTTTGGCTCAAGCAACTGCTTCACTTAATGAGGAGGGAAAGAAATGAAATTAACACTGCAACGCGAAGGACAGATTAAGGTTTTAGATGCAATAAGTACTATAACAGTATACGAGGATAATAGACCAGATGTATATAATTTGTTAAAATTTATAGAGGAAAAAGGAGTAAGCTGCCAGCTGTTAAAAGAAAGAATAGGAGAAAACTATTCTGATTTTGTTATAGAAGGCATAGTCAAGTTTCTGGAAGAAAACCAGTTTATAGATAAAAACCATACCTTAACTGCAAAAGGAAGGAAATTTCTTGAAACACAGAAATTTCCTTCTGAGGAAAGGGGACAATTTAGATTTTGGATACTTGAAGACCCATTAGTAAAAAAATCTGTCCTACACTTTCAGAGAGAAAAAAAAAGAGAAAAAGAAAATGAGCAGATAAGTGTAGATGATGAAGACGTATCTAATATGGAGAAGATAGACTTTATTAGTGTTAAAGACGATACTAAGTTTAATATAGTAAAAATGGATAGAGCTTCCAATTCATCTCATAAGTTTCACTGCATTAAACACGATTCTTATACGTCTGACTGTAAAATCATTTGGGAAATAACTTTGAGTGACAATAAAGAATCCAAAATATATCTTACTGGGAAATTGACGGAGTCTAAAAACCATACTGAATTTAATAAAAAGGCTTTAGAGCAGGTTCCGGATGTAAATTTAGATTCTTTAGTTATAGGCTTAATTGAAAATAATTGTCCCGAATACCTATGGAATGACACACTAAGAGCTTTTGAAATTGACGTAAATGAGAATAAGATTAAAAATTTAAATAAAATTAACATAAATGAGCTTGTAAATTTCTCAAAAAATATAGAACTCACAAATACAGATACTTGCTTTGGAAAATTTAATATCTCTACTGTAATTGACGTACCCATTATGCCAGGAAATAATAATGTTGCTGAAAAATGGTTTGAAATATACGTAGAAAATAATATCTGCAATGGATACATTGATTCAAACGAATTCAATGCAGCATTGGACAGTCTAAAGAAACGAAAGGAATTTGCAAAGTATGATAAATATATAAAAGAAATAGATAGTAAACATTTCATAGACAGGTTTAGAAACTATAAAATGGATAAGTATTGGGGACTGCATGCTCCGTTGGACTTGAAACCAGGTATTAAATTTGGCATAATTGTTGAAAATTTAACTGGGAAAAAATCATCTATGCATAGTTTGGTACAGGAAATTGTCGGAGATAAGAAGCCTGAGAAATTTGTTTTTTCCAGCAAGTATTTAAATAATAAGTATCAAATAAAAAAATTCGAGCTCTTTGCTGCTGCTTTTAAGTTGTCGGGTGCAGAAGATATAAGACTAATTTCTTTTAATAAACCGCAATTAAGCGATAACTCTATTATAATAGAACTCTACGACAATATATATGGAGATACGAAGTTTTGGCCTCATGATAGATATTTTGCATTTAAAGCTTCAGGAAGCTGGTATTACTATAAGATGTCTGCAGAGTTGGATCAATGTCATTATGATAGCAAGGAAGAAAATGACTGGACAGTAGATACTATTGGAGAGTGGAAAGATCTAACTATTAATAGACTGGAAAAAAAAGAAACATATGAAAAATTTTTTAAATATACTGATACACTATAGGAAGGTGAAAGGAGAAATTTATGGAAAACGAAAAAATATCAGCTGTTGATTCTGAGAAAGAGATTTCATACGAATGCTTGGTTCTGGAAAATTTTTGGGAACAGCAGAATGAAGAAATGATGGATGAGCAAAAACCTGAAGCTGCCTATAGAAATATTTTTGATTCTTTAGAATTTGCTAGGCAGAATGTATGCATTATAGCAGATTCTGAACTTCCTGATAAAATGCTGACACATATCTCATGCCTATACGCTAAAGGAGTACGAGTATATCTAATAAGCAATGACATATATGATTCCTATAAGGATACTATAGTAGGAAAATGTCTTATTAGGTACTCCAATAGAGTTAAAGGAACTATGGTATTAATAGATCCTATTTCTTCAGAAGATGCTTCAGCATATATTGGAAACGAAAGACTGCTAAAAAATGAAGATAAATGGGCATTATGCATTAGACTTGTTAAGGACCAAGTCAAGGAAGCATACCACTACTTCTGTTGGAATTTTTGGAGAATGACAGATTATGAAGTAGTCACATGTAATGATATAGAGAATCATAAAAAGGTAGGAGAGGCTCCATTTGATTTATTACCTTTACTAGAACCTGAGATAGTATTTTATAATGATATAAACAGAGGCATTTTGACAAAAAAGTTGATTTCTGTTATTGAAGAAGCTAAAGAAAGCATAGTTATAAGTGCCGAGCTTATTGATACTGATACAGATGTTTTTAAAAGTCTAAAGAAAAAGATAGATAATGATATTAACTGTACAATCATAGCTAAACTAGATGTAAGAAATAAAGGATTCTTTAATGAAATTTCCAATTACGATAATGTAACCTTATACGGTTTTAGTGTAAACTTAGCGCAATATTTGTTTTCAGATAATATACACGGTATTGCCTTTACTGCCTCCCTGACTAAATCTAACTTGGAAAACGGAAAAGAGAACAGTTTATGTTTTGGTGTTAAACTTGATGACAGATTAGATGATTTGAAAAATATTTTTAAACAATCAACCTCTACTAAAGAAGTATGGAAATATCAAAAAAAGAAAACTCTATCACAAATTACAGGAAAACGCATAATCAGAGAAATAACTGAAGAAATTAGCACAAGTAATGCTGAATTAATTCATGAATATCAAGAAATAAACATAGGAAAAATTACAGCAAACAGCCTAAGAGAACTATATAATAAAATATTTACCGGAAAATGTTCTCATGAAGGACTTGTAAAGAAAGTAAAGTATAAATATACTTTAGAGCCAAAGCTTCGTAGCTCTGATTTTAAAATTTCTGAATTATATGAGAAGTGGAAGAATGAGAAGAAAAGATTAGTAGACTATGTTAGCGACTTAAAATCGACAGCAGAAAATATTAAGAACGAAAAATCTTCGCTTTTTCAACAATTTTCTGATACTTTAAAACAATTTATGCTGGGAAAGGTGGTAATAATCAAGTTTATAGTAAATAATATAAATAACCTTGATACGATTAAATCAGAAAGTTTTAATAAAGAATTATATCTTAATCTTTCAAAAGAGGCTAATGAAATTTATGGACTTATTTTTAAGCATAAGGAAGAGATAGATCTGGCTATAGACAGAGATATAAAAGAACAAGAATGGCTAAAGGAAAAAACAGATCTAGAAAATGAAGTATCGCAACTCACTAAAGAAACTGAGAACCTTAAAGTTGCTCTTGCTAAATCTTTAGAAGATACCAAAAAAGAGAAGGAAAGAATGTCTTCAAACCTCATTGAACTTGAAAAAACATGTACTAAAATAGACAGCGAGATTAATGCTCTTTGTAGTGAAAATAAATGTTTAGAAGAAATCTTTGCTACGCAAAAAAGATTTGACAAGCTTTTAAAATTAATTGACGTAAATATTAAAGAGGTTGCGCAAACTAAAAAAAATAAGAATCAAGCTAAGAAGGTTGAGAAAGCAAAGCTATTAATAAAAGAAGAAGTATGCGACATAATGAACAATGAACAATATTATGATACAAAGATGATTGACATGGAAAAAACTTATGGTAAAAAGAAGGAGGATATTCTAAAAAATATGAAACAGTATATCGAGAAGAATCTGTTAGAAGATATGATGCAGACCTTATCTGAAAATGAAAAAGAACTTCTAGAAAAACTAGAAAGCAAAAAGAATGAATCGAAAGATTCTAAAAATAAATTAGAGTTGCTTAAAAAAGATAAAAATACTCTAGAGAGTAAGTCGGAAAAAGATTTAGAGTCTATACAAAAAAAAATTGACAGTAAAGAAGCTGAACTTTCAATAAAGCAGGAAGCTCTCAAAAAAATGGGCAACGAATTTAAGTATGAAAGTAATTCTAAATGTGGGGATAAAGAATTAGAAGCAGTTATGAAAAAAGGAAAAAAAGATATTCAAAAAATTAGCAATAATAAATTTAAAGCTTTTACTGCTGATATACCTTCTGAAGATTTACCACAAGTAGGAACTTTATACCAACAAGGAAAAAAAAGAGAACTGGCTATAACATATTGGCAAGAATTAGAGATTGGAGAAAGCGAAGCATCAAGACTAAAAGCTGAGTTAGTTTGTGAAAGGGAGGCTTAGTTATGCAAGAATATAAAATTACTGTAACCATAGATAATAATGGAGGTATCGAAGCAGAAACTAAGGGCTTTAAAGGTGAAGCATGTATTGATGCCCTTGAAGAACTTTTAAAGGATATCTCTGAAATTCATGAAATAGACAAAACAGATGATTACAATAAAAAAGTAGTACAAGGCGAAAAGAATTATATTACAATAAAAAGAGGGTAGAACTATGAGTGCGAGAATAAGAACATTATTGCCTCTTTTGGATATGGAATGTATACTTCAAGCCCTAGATAATTTAGGCGAGAGGTATACCCTGAGGGGAAATGACATAATCATTACATCGAAAAAATATTATGTTGAAGCCAAGTTATCAAGGCAGAATGATGGAAAGTATGTGCTTACAGGGGACACCGATGTACTTACTGAAAACTTTCAAAAGCGACTTGTTAATAATTATAAGTCTTTATATGATTCTAAAGTAAGACGAATTCGAGAAGAGCTTGAAAAAAAAGAAGCGGAAGCGCAAAGAGCCTTAGAAGAAGAAAGAAGAAGAATTGAACAGGAAAGAATTAGACTTCAGCAGGAGCAAAGAAGACTTGAAGAAGAGAGAGAAAAATATGTCGAGAGCCAAAAGAAAAAGGTATATGAAAAAGCTAAGGCTATGGGGTATTCTGTAAAGGAAACGATAGTTAAAGATAAAATACAATTGGTTCTAGTAAAAAGAACATACTAGCTTAAATTATGTTAAATGTATATGATATTGAAGAAAAAAGCGAAATATACGGACCAGGCATTAGAACTGTTCTATGGATGCAGGGATGCAGATTAAGATGCAAGGGGTGCTGGAATAAAGATATGTGGAACTTCAAGCCACATAAGCTATTTCGTGTGGAGGAACTAGTTGAAAAGGTTAAGAACATTTATGGAATAGAAGGAATTACATTAATTGGTGGAGAACCAATGCATCAAAGCTTAGAATTATTAAAAATGGCTATGGAAATTAAAAAGCTAGGTTTAACTGTGGTGCTATTTACAGGATATGAATTTTCTGAGCTAACATCAGAGCATGAAATTAAGCTTTGGAAACTAAGTGATATAGTTATTTGTGGAAGGTATGAAGAAAATAGAAGGAATATATATCTCCAATGGCGTGGTTCTGAGAATCAAAGGGTAATATTTAATACTAAAGTTTATGAGAAATATACTTTAGCTGAAGGTAATTATTGTGAAATTAATATCGATACGAATGGGGAAATGACCATTTCAGGTTTTCCTGATAATTTTAGTGAAAAAGATTTTTTCTAACACTAAAGTTATCTAAAATAAAAAAAGGCAGGCTGACAATGCAGCCGCCAGGTTTATGCACAGGAAGTCCGATCACACTCCGTATTACCCTTTTAAGGCGGATTTTAACTATTGTTAAAAATTAGTATTTTATATTCTGATTGGCTAAAAATTAAATGGTTTAATCTTTAGTACTTAA
>Ga0116148_1005356_pt1 | contig 10745 bp, 10 predicted proteins | sample AD_UKC055_MetaG_FD_89786 | JGI IMG/M metagenome (GOLD analysis project Ga0116148, IMG submission 89786) | Active sludge microbial communities of municipal wastewater-treating anaerobic digesters from USA - AD_UKC055_MetaG | ecosystem: Engineered > Bioreactor > Anaerobic > Digestate | place: USA... | reverse complement strand
ATGAGAGTAGATGCCATGTCAAGGCAGGCAGAACACAAATTGTTTCACGGCTTATTGATGGGCAATTTCCTGATTATAAACAGGTTATACCAAACGATTATTTATTGAAATCAGTAGTTGAGGTTAAAAGGTTAAAAGAAGCACTCAACAGAATAAAAATATTCACAAATGAACCATCATGGAGAATTCTTCTAAAATTTTCATCAAATGTTCTTGTGATAGAAGCAAGCTATCCTGATCAGGGTGAAGGTAGGGAGGAAGTGCCTATTGAGTCGGATGCTAACGAGACTGTAACAGTTGGTATTAATGTTCAGTTCTTACTTGATTTGTTAAAAGAGATAGATTCATATTCAGTTGTTATAGGGGTAACAGGAATAATGAGTCCATTGGTATTACATCCTGAAGACAATAAAGAGTTCCTTTCAGTGATAATGCCCATTCAGATACGTTCAATGTAACAGGTAATGTATATATCCAGATTGTTATTAAAATCTTTTCGAAATTATGAAAATGAGACAATTTTTTTTTCACCGGGAATAAATATTATCACCGGGAAAAATGGTTCGGGTAAAACAAATATATTAGAAGCTGTTTATATACTGTCGCACGTAAAATCATTTAAGAATTGTTTAGATAGCGATATTGTTATGTGGGGTAACAAGGAATACTTTATCTGTGTTGATGTGAAAAACTCACATAATTTGACAGTTGAAGCAGGTGTAGGGATTGAAGATCATCATAGTATCAAAAAAGTTAAAATAGATAGCAAAGAAATAAAGAAATTAACCGAATTTTATGGTATAATTAAAGTAGTGGCTTTTTTCCCTGATGATATATCGATAATTTATGGATCACCTGATACAGTAAGAAAATATTATGATCGTTTTTTTTCAAAAATTGACAGGGAATATCTTGAGCTTTTAAGTAGCTTCAAAAAAATATTAAAAAACCGCAATAAATTATTAAAAGATCTTGAATTTAAAAGAGACATAATTAAACAGCTTGACATCTGGGACACAATGTATTCTGATTGCGTTTATAAGATATCTAAAAAAAGAGTACAGTATATTAATATATTCAATCAGTATTTTAACAAGGTATATAAAGAGATTTCAGGATTTGATGATAATCTTGAAATTATATATACCACTCAATGTGATAATAACTCTTTACAATCGATACAGCAAATGTTGTTAAAAAAAAGAAATATTGATATTCAATGGGGGACTACAACAATAGGACCTCATAGAGATAGTTATTGTGTAATGGGAATGAATAAAAAAATTTTTAAATCATATGCATCAACAGGGCAGAGAAGATTAGCTTCAATAGCTATGAAGATGGCAGAGGTTAACATTGTTGATGCTATGAGTGGGCATATATCTATTGTCATGCTTGATGATGTATTATCAGAATTGGACGAAGAAAGACGAATAAATGTAATACACAAGCTTACTATCAATAATCATCAGATTATTATAACCTGCGCAAATATGAGCGATATACAATTTCTTAATAACTACAAGCTGTTTAATGTTATAAATAACAGGGTAGTTGAACAATGAGATTTCGTTATAAAGAAAAACGATACCATAGAACTGTATCATATAATGATATTGTCAATGATGTCATTTCTGAGATTGGTTTGTCGGATGATCTGATTATGGAACAAATACGTTCTTTATGGCCCAATGTAGTAGATGATATTATTGCAACACATAGCTATCCTTATAAAATAGTAAACAAGGTATTATATGTTATGGTTGATCATCCCATCTATGCAAATGAATTGAGTTTATCACAAGCAGTAATTATAAAAAAATTTTCTGAATTTGTAAACTTTTTGTCAGTGAATGCGGTAAAATGTACCACCGGAAGGGAAAAATATAGCAAGAAGAGAAGAAATGTTTGTCCACATAGGTGACAGAAAAGCTGTATCTGATACAAAGTTGGTTGCAATATTAAATTGTGATACTGTGGCTAAGTCACCGGGTATGAATGCTATCCTGCTGCAAAATATAAAGGATGAAGATAAAACAATGGCTGTGTGCATTGATAGCATAGTAACAACAAAGGTCAGTTCATATACTGTGATTAAGCGGTATGGACAGATAAACGATGCAGTATGGAGTAAAAAATTATGACAAGTTATAGAGCAGATAAAATTCAAGTTCTAGAGGGACTTGAAGCAGTACGTAAACGCCCTGCAATGTATATTGGTTCCACTGATATTAATGGGCTTCACCATCTTGTTTATGAGGTTGTTGATAACTCTATAGATGAGGCTTTAGCTGGTTTTTGTGATACTATCAGTATAACAATAAATAATGATAATTCTGTTGAGGTTATAGATAATGGACGTGGTATACCGGTGGATATACATCCTGTTTATAAAACGTCTGCATTGGAGATAGTTCTTACAAAATTACATTCCGGTGGTAAATTTGATAATCAGTCGTATAAGGTATCAGGAGGTCTACATGGTGTTGGTATATCGGTTGTTAATGCACTCTCAGAATATATGGAAGTAGAAGTATATAAAGAAGGCAGAAAATATTTTCAGAGCTATAAACGGGGTGTTCCTACTGATAAGGTTAAAGATTTAGGTGAAACAAAAAAAACAGGCACCAGGGTCCTTTTTATGCCTGATAAACAGATTTTTGAAGAGACAGAATTCCACTTTGAAACACTTGCCAAAAGAATGAGAGAGCTTGCTTTCCTCAATAGTGGCATTAAAATAACGTTAAAGGATTTACGAGGTAAAGGCAGGGAACATCTCTTTTATTATAAAGGTGGTATTGTTTCGTTTGTTCAGAGTTTAACGGAAAATAAAACATCAATAACCAAAAAGGTCATATATTTACATGATACAAGGCATAATGTAGATGTAGAAATAGCCCTTGATTATATAGATACCTATACAGAAACAGTATATTGCTATGCAAATAACATCCACACTAAAGAAGGTGGGACCCATCTTATAGGCTTTAAATCAGCTTTGACACGGGTATTAAACGACTTTTTAAAGCGTGAAGGCTATGACAAAAAGATTCCCCAGCTTTCAGGGGATGATGTCCGCGAGGGTTTAGTAGCAATTATCAGTGTTAAGATTCCCAATCCGCAGTTTGAAGGGCAGACCAAGATGAAGCTGGGTAATAGTGAGGTAAAAGGCATAGTTGAATCAATTACCAATGAGCATCTTGCACAATATTTTGAAGAGAATCCACAGACGGTACGTAAAATTCTTGAGAAATGTATTGATACAGCACGCTCCCGGATTGCTGCCAAAAAGGCGAGGGATTTGACAAGAAGAAAAAATGCCTTAGAAAATGACTCTCTCCCAGGCAAACTTTCAGATTGCAGTGAACGTGATCCGTCGTTGTGTGAGCTTTATCTGGTTGAGGGTGATTCTGCAGGTGGTTCAGCCAAACAGGGGAGAGATAGAAAATTTCAGGCTATTTTGCCTTTAAAAGGGAAGATACTGAATGTGGAGAAATCGCGGTTGGATAAGATTCTATCCAATGATGAAATCAAAACTCTTATAACTGCATTAGGTGCAGGCATTGGTGAGAGTGAATTTGATATTGCAAAATGTCGTTATCATAAGATCATCATCATGACAGATGCTGATGTTGATGGATCCCACATACGTACGTTATTGCTCACTTTCTTTTTTAGATATATGCCGGAGCTTATTGCCAATGGGTACTTATATATTGCCCAGCCACCATTGTATAATATTAAGGCTGGCAAAGAACAATACTATGCTTATAGTGATGAAGAAAGAGATGCTTTAATAAAAAAATTAGATAAATCAAAGGTTTCAATACAACGGTACAAAGGGCTTGGCGAAATGAATCCTGAGCAATTATGGGAAACAACAATGGACCCTGAGAAAAGGACCTTGTTACAGGTTACTTTAGAGGATGAAGTTGAGGCAGATGAAGTTTTTTCTATTTTAATGGGTGATGCAGTTGAACCAAGACGAAAATTCATAGAGGAAAATGCACATATGGTAGAGAATTTAGATTTATAATCATCACTATCGAGCATTATGCATAAATCTTTTAAAAAAATAGGTAAATAGTTACAATGAAGGAAGATGCAAAGAAAGACAAAAAAGTGGTAAATATAGAGATTGAAGAATCAATGAAACGCTCATATCTTGATTATGCCATGAGCGTCATTGTAGGACGAGCACTACCGGATGTTCGTGATGGACTGAAACCAGTACATCGGCGTATTTTACATGCAATGAATGAGCGTGCATGGCGCAGCGACAGACCATATGTAAAATCAGCAAAGATAGTAGGGGAAGTTATTGGTAATTATCATCCCCATGGTGATGCCGCAGTGTATGATACGCTTGTCAGGATGGCACAGGATTTTTCGATGAGATTACCACTCATTGATGGTCAGGGCAATTTTGGTTCTGTAGATGGAGATCCTCCAGCAGCATATCGTTATACAGAAGCTCGTCTTTCACCAATTGCTCAGGAATTGCTGAAAGATATTGATAAAGATACTGTAGATTTTGTATCAAATTTTGATGAAACCCGAAAAGAGCCCGTTGTACTCCCTTCTGCTTTTCCCAATTTACTGGTTAATGGTTCTTCAGGTATTGCCGTTGGTATGGCAACCAATATCCCTCCGCACAATTTAGGCGAAATAATTGATGCGATTGTCTATATGATTGATACGCCTGATGCAACGGTTAAGCAATTGATGAAATTTGTTAAGGGACCTGATTTTCCTACCGGAGCTACGATTGTTGCTTCAGAAGAATTGTTGAAGGCATATACTAAAGGGAAGGGAAGTATAGTCGTTAGATCCAAACTGCATATTGAAGAACAAAAAAACAAGTCACTGATTGTTGTAACAGAATTACCCTATCAGGTGAATAAAGCAGCACTTATTGCAAAAATAGCTGAACTGGTAAACAATAAGATTATTGAAGGTATCAATGAACTGCGCGACGAGTCGGATCGTAAAGGATTACGCATCGTTATAGGATGTCGTAAGGATGCAGTAACAAACATTATCATCAATCAGCTCTATAAGCATACACAATTACAGACGTCATTTGGGATTAACCTACTGGCTCTTGTTAATAATCAACCAAAACTGCTGGATTTAAAAGGATTAATATTCCATTATATCAATCATCGCAAGATTGTTGTAACACGCCGTACTCAGTATGATCTGACAAAGGCAAAGGAGCGGGCTCATATATTAGAAGGTTTAAAAATAGCTTTAGACAATATTGATGAAGTGATTGCGATTATTAGAAGATCAAAAACGGTTGAAGAAGCTAGTGAACATCTTATAAAACGTTTTAAATTATCGGAGATACAGTCTAAAGCCATTTTAGAAATGCGGTTACAGCGGCTGACCAGTTTGGAAGTAAAAAAGGTAGTAGATGAATTAAAAGAATTACATATTTTAATAGAAGAGCTTGCTGCTATATTAAAAAGTGAAAAGAAGATATATGCAATCGTAAAAGAGGAACTGCTGACTATTAAAGCAAAATATAATGACAGCAGGCGTACGGAGATCATCTTTGAAGATACATCGGTAAGTTTTGAAGCTGAGGACCTGATCGCTGAAGAGGATATGGTCATCACCATTACAAATGATGGTTTTATTCGAAGGCTATCAACGGATACGTTTAAAAAACAGAGGCGAGGAGGAAAAGGTGTCATAGGCATGTCATCCAAGAAAGAAGATTTTATCTCTATGATGACTATCGCCTCAACCCATGATATGCTATTGTTATTTTCTAATAAGGGCAAGATATTTGGGATGAAGGTTTATGAAATACCTGTTGCTTCTAAAAATAACCGTGGTAAATCATTGAAAGGTATTATTAATTTAGCTTCAGGAGAGATAATTACAGCCATGTGTTCAGTGGATGATTTTAGCCAGAACTTTTTATGCATGGTAACCAGAAATGGTATTATGAAAAAGACAGCATTAGAAGAATTTAGTAATGTAAAAAAGGGCGGCATCATAGCTATTAATCTCCATAAGGATGATGAGCTGGTTGACGTTAAAGTTGTAAAAGGGTCAGATGATGTTGTTATTGCTACAAGAAAAGGTCTTCTGTTACGTACAAATATTGCCAAGATGCGTGCAATGGGAAGAAATTCCGCTGGTATCATTGGCATGCGTGTTGGAACTGATGACCAGATTATTGCAATGGATGTGGTAAAACAAAACTCTGACCTGTGTGTTGTCACCTCACGGGGGTATGGTAAAAAAACACAGTATTCCCTCTTTGCGACCAAAGGAAGAGGTGGCAAAGGTATGGCATATATAAAGATAAATGATAAGAATGGATATGCTGTTGGAGTAAGGTCAGTGTATCCAGATGATGAAGTAATAATAGCTTCGAAGAAAGGTATGACGATACGGTTAAAAGCGAAGGACATATCATACCAGGGAAGAGCTGCTGCTGGTGTTATATTATTGCAATTAGATGGTGATGATGAAGTAACGGATTTTGCTGTTTTATATGAAGTAAAAGAATAATACAAAGAAATTATTGTTGATAACAGCTATACCGCAGCATCGTGCAGCGGTATAGTAAACTTATTCTTTTACGATATAGCTTTCTTTATATTTATCGATTGATTGAATTTCCTGTAACATGCCTATTGCTTTATCTTCTTTGAGAATGGGTCCAATTTTTACGCGATAGTATGTTTTACCCGAAATGTCTGCTTTGTCAACAAAGGCATCATAGTTCATAGAGTGTAAATATTTTGCTTCTTTTTGAGCTTTGAATATTGTGTTATATGATGCTACCTGAATAGACCATGAACGGTGTGATTTGTTTTTACTATGAATTTCTTCAGCTTGTACCACTTCAACGATTTTATTTTTCTTTACTGTATTTTTTATTGTTGCGGTATTTTTTTTGGATGTGGTTTTAACAGGTGTGGTTTTCTTCATTTCTTTTTGGTTTATTACCTGAGTTGAAAGAATATCATTGTTGGCTAAAGAAAAGCCTGGATTAGCTTCTTTATTAGTGACGTTTTCTGTAGATGTTTTTGGTTCTTCAACCCTGGGCAAAGTATCGATGGGGTTGTCAGGAGCATTATCAAGTGTTAAAAAATCGGGATTTTGTGGTAAAGTTCCTAAATCGATTCCTTTATCGAGCTGCGCAAGTGTATCATTGGGTATATCAGGAGATACCAATGCAGTGTTAGAAACGACTTTGTTTTCGCTAAAGTTCATACCTAATAGAAAAGTAGTAACAACAATACCAATGATAACAGCACAAATCAGAATTATTCGAGGGATGTCCAGATGGAGAAGGAAAACATTTTTTTCCTTTGCTACTGGTTTTTCATTGAAATCAAAATTTTCCATAATTCTTCAACCTGCTTTTTAGTATTTTCTATTGATCCAGAATTATCTATGATATAATCGGCTAATTTCATTTTTTCATTAAGTGAAATTTGATGCTGCAATCGGTCTTTGATCTCTCTTTCTGTAATACCATCACGCATCTGTCCCCGCTTTACAACCTGTTCTCGGTTGGCTATAACGACTATGTTTTTATCCATATAGGTATAAAATTCAGTTTCGAAAAGGAGCGGGGTGTTTACCATGTAGATGGTTGAACGATTGGATGTCCTTTGCAGTACTTCAGATAGTATTGCAGGATGAGTGATAGCATTGAGTGCATTGACCTTGTTCGCATCGTTAAATACCGTATTGGCTAAATAGCGTCGATTGAGCGTTCCATCAGGGTTAAGAATGTCCCTGCCAAATGTAGCAACCAATGAATCCAGAACAGGACTTGGCGGGACAACAATTTCTCGTGCAATGATATCAGTATCAATAACTGTCGCCCCTAGCTGTTCAAACATGGAGCAAACAGTGCCTTTCCCTGAAGCGTAGATACCAGTAACCCCAATCCGCATAGTATTACCTCTTTTGTAGCAAAAGTTTCAATAATAGTTTTAATTGCGAAGCATAACTATCGCCTACCTTAGAAGCTTTCAATAGCTCATTGAAAATGCTATCATTGTGTAAATATGAATATAGACGCTCCCAATGAATATCCAGTGGCTGTTTCAAAGCCTGCGGCGATAGTTTTTTATGATATTGTATGATTGCCGGCAATGTAAAGAAATCTTCTGTGGATAGAGGCACAGCATTTTTCAATTGAAGCCCTGAAACATTGATCTGGTACGTAGTGGTAGTATTGATAAGTGCATCGATTGCGTTGCGATACTGGACAAAGACCTTTCTTGAATAGCGTTGTTCAACAAGAGTACCTTTTGATGCATGGAAGATATACTGCATATTGCTTGTTTCGATTGGGGATAAACGGGTATGGGCTGCTTCATAGCGATAGTGATATTCTGTAGAGCGTGCATAGGTTATGAAATGAGGGAATGAAAAATCAGCACCCGCTATGCCAATAGGAGAAAATCCAGAAAATTGCGCAAAGGATACAGCATCACCAAGGACACTGCCGGTTTTACTATCAATTGAACCAATAGTTGCAGGGAATACCTGTTCAATGAGCTGACACAATGGATGACTGTTCAATGATACAATAACCGGCGATGAAAAAACGGCAGGGTGAGCCGTAAGCATTGAAACAATGGTAGCATGATGGTGTACCCCAAAAAGGTGAGCATAAACGATTGGTTGAGGGTCTATTGCAATGATATAATCAGGCTCAATGCCATAGGATGATAACACTTTAACGGCTGAATCCACGCTAATGATATACACCTTGTTTTGGTTTTTATACAATAAAGGGAGGCTTTCCTCTAATGATGGTCCTGGAGCAACAATGATACACGGTATGTTTTGGTGTATGTTGTTGAACTTCATCACCGGATAGCATGTGGACAATGCGGGTATATTTATGATTGCGTTTTTACAATAGCGAGCTGCAAAATAGTTTGATGTCAATTGGTTGGATAGGGATTTTTGTATGATGTGCTGGACTATATTTTTAATGGATGCAAAAGCAGATGGGAATGCTGCAAACGACGCCTGGTGGTCAATAACCTGTATCCCTTTTCTGCAATTGATTGGAATCATTTTGTATAGCTGTTCGGGCATCAATGGATCAATGATGAGGGTTTCAATTGCAGGATTTTGTAGCAGCACATGTATGTGCTCGGGTATACAGGCATTTATAAGGTAGTTGTGTATATCAATGCATATAATATGGCTAAAGGTATGGATTATCTCAGTTAAATAGTCTAAATGATACCCCAGCCCAATACCTAAAATTATTAAAACATCATATTTTTCAGGATTGACAATATCCTTTAGATATGATGCTTCTCTGGTAGGATAATATTTACTGTGTATATACTTAGTTTTGCCATCTTCACCGATAACACGCAGTGTATGGAAATTTTCTTTTGTTGGTTCTAAAATAAATTCTATGCTGCCCATAATCGTTGTTCATAGCATGGAAATGAATTTAGATTAAAACAGATGAACTGTTTTATGTCAATACATTATAGGATAGCACAATGATTATAGATAGTCATGCTCATATCTTTACTGATGATATGATTGTGCATAAAGATCGCTACTGTGATGATAAACAGTTTGCGTTGCTCTACTATGGGAAAGCAAAAATTGCCAATGTCACACTATTGATGGATAGCATGCAAAACAATGGTGTTGATGCATCAGTTGCGCTTGGATTTACATGGCAAAAGAATGAATATGCACGGCGCCACAATGAATATATGGCTATGGTACAGGAACGGCATAAGGGTAAAGTATATGCATTTGGGGCGATAGCTCTGGATACTGATATTTATCAGCAAATAAAAAATATTAAACAGATGGGATTATATGGTATTGGCGAGGTTGCGTTTTATGTTAATGGATTTACTGAAGAAGAGGAAACCATAGTAAGTAACATCCTTGCAATAGCAGGGGATATGGAATTGCCCGTATGCCTGCATGTCAACGAACCCGTTGGACATATCTATACTGGTAAGTATACTACTGATATGCAGCGCTTATATGCACTCCTGTCACAGTATACAAACACGATGGTCATCTGTTCACATTGGGGTGGAGGGCTATTATTTTATGAATTGATGCCCGAGGTAAAAAAATCTTTACAGCATGTCTACTATGATAGCGCTGCAACACCCTTTCTATATAGTGACAATATTTATTCGATAGCAATTGCAATATGTGGGAAAGAAAAAATACTTTTTGGTAGCGATTTTCCCCTTCTTGATTATTCACGATACAACAATAGCATACAATTGCTTGGCAATGATATACAATGGATTGCTGATAAAAATATGAAAAAAATATTGAGACTATTATAACTATTGTTTCATAATATTGAGACGTTCTTTCCCAACTTCAGCTTTTAATTGAGGATCACTTTCCACTTTTTTTTCATATTCTTCATATTCTTTTAGTGAAAGGTTGTATTTTGCAACGATTGATTCTTTTGTTGCAGGTTTCATATCACTTTCAAGCATTTCATTTTGAATGGTCACAAAAAGTTTTGGGGTAATAGTTGATTTTTTACATGCAACAGGATAGAGTAAACTTAATGTTACAAGAGCAATTACACAATGTTTTATCATAGACCCTCCATAAATATTTATGCGACAATGTTTGTGTAGTATAATAATAATTAATTGTATAGTCAAGACATTATCTATAATGAATGTAAAACAACACTAAAAAAAGATTAAAAGGGGTATATATGATACAGATTGAGAGGCTAT
>Ga0116148_1005349_pt1 | contig 10754 bp, 8 predicted proteins | sample AD_UKC055_MetaG_FD_89786 | JGI IMG/M metagenome (GOLD analysis project Ga0116148, IMG submission 89786) | Active sludge microbial communities of municipal wastewater-treating anaerobic digesters from USA - AD_UKC055_MetaG | ecosystem: Engineered > Bioreactor > Anaerobic > Digestate | place: USA... | reverse complement strand
GGTGATGGGATCGCCTGAATAGCCCAACTGGATCCAGTCCAGCCGTTTTTCGTTTTCGCCGTGGCAGCTGGTGCACTGGAGGGCTTTGTCCTTTGTCGCTACCATGTGGGTGAGGACCCAGAACATGTCGGTCCGGACAAAGCCATAGTTGCCGCTGTAGGGCAACCCGACGGCTTCCGATCCGATGCGCGCGGCCTGGTCCCAGTCGAATTTGGTCCAGTAGCCCTCCGGGCCGGCTGTGTTGGGCTGGATCAGATAGTTGTAGGTGGCGTCGTAGATCTGTTTGGCGCGATGAACTTTAAAGGGCATGATTCTGGCCCTGGGATCATGGATGTCCCCGTTTGGATGGTTGAGTTCGGTAACCGCATCGGGATCGATCTTGTCGCCGAGCAGATAGTGCTCGCTGGTGCAGTTGTACCAGCGGTATTCCGGGACGATATTTTTTTCCCAGACAAAACGGCCCTTGATCTTGAGATATTCATGGTCGTCTTCAGGGATATCCTGTCCCGCCTGGGACCAGTCCCAATGGACCTTGGTCGCCTGCTTGACCGCGGCATAGGGGATGTGGCAGGTCGGGCAGCCGACAGTGGCGACATGGCGGTTGATGCGCTCATCCTTGTGCAGCTCCTCGGCGTGGCAATCAGTGCAGTGAATTTGATTGGATGTTTCTGGCGAGATACAAAAGGCGCGCCCCTTGATGTCATGATCGGTGGTCTGATGACAATCGGTGCAGAGGAATTTATGCCGGCCCATATGGACATCGATATCCTCAGTGGGGAAATAGAGGCTGCCGTCGAGGTCGCCGTGCTTGACGGCATTGCCGCCGCCGCCGCGGAAATGGCAGCTGCCGCAGTTTTCGCGGGTGGGATTGCCGACGCTGCGCGCCGAGGTGAGCAGGTCGACACCCTTTTCGGGGATGCCGGCATCGCCCTTGATGTACTGGCCGCTGTGGTCGTGGCAGACCAGGCAGTCGACAAGTTCCTCATTGGAAAAATCAAAATCGGCATCGCTCCAGCCGTAGCCGGCGTGGCAGGCGGTGCAGGGAGGCCAGTTCGAGCGGATGCCGATACAAAAGTTGTTGATCGCGTTTTTTTTGCCGAGCCGGACCGGTTCCGGGCGGCTCGCCACCTTGAAAGGTTCGCTCTCCCAGCTCCAGTGCGAGGTTTTCATCATATCCTTGGCTGCGTCCGGATGGCATGCCAGACAGGCAACCGTCACCTCGCTGCCGCTGGCGAATGGGCCGCTGAGCAGGTGGGTATGATCGGTTTTGATTTTCTTGGCCGGCACCGTCTCCCAGGGGTCGTTCGCCGCATCCGGATCGCGGGGCAGCAGCAGCCAGAGGGGCACGGCGATTGAGAGGAGGACCAGGGCGAGGATGATCCAGTAGCTTTTTTTGCGCAGCATGGGTCGTTCTCCAAAGCGAAGCGAATGGACGGCAGGACAACCGATGGACAGCCGAATAAGGAGACTTTAGCTTAATAAAATACGTATTGCCAAACAATTTTACAACCTCTTTTCTGCACAATTCCGTAGGTAGAACACCTGCTTGCGATTCACTCTGCCACAGTGTGCGTCAGCATAGGCAACCATTTTACTTGATTATGGCCTGACAATTCTTTAATATTAGCTAAAAGTCATTGGTTTGACTGAAATCGTTCAGGGCGTCATCAATACCTTATCAGGGAAAAATTATGCAAACAAAATTAAAAATGGTCTTCTGGAAGGGGAACAAGTTCTATGTGGGGAAACTGGTGGACCACCCGGAAATTATGACCCAGGGTAAAACCCTTGCAGAGCTTGAAGAGAATATGGCAGATGCCTATCGTCTGATGGTCCTTGCTGACGTACCAGAAAATTATGAAACGAAGGAAATCGAACTTGCCGTATGAAACGCCGCGATCTGATTCACAGGCTGGTTGGAGCAGGGTGTATTCTGGTTCGTTCTGGTGCAAAGCATGATCTCTATTTGAATCCTCGAACGCGAGCCAAACAGCCCGTTCCAAGGCACAGAGAGATAGATGAATATTTAGCCAGGCATATATTAAAAATATTGCTTGAAGAGTAGTCCATGGGGTCAAGGCAATTCGCAGCAATTATTAAATCAAAATCCTTCAACCATCATTAGGAGGCCCGCCATGCCCGTACTCTACAAAACCGACATTGCCTCAGACGCCGACTTTAAGGTCTGCTTCACCGATATTCGCTCCGAAGCCGATCTGATCGTCTTCGAATCCTCCAGCCCCTGGGAGGCGACAGAAGCGCAGATCTGGTGCTTTACAGAGATCCGTTCTGAAGCCGCCAAAGCGGTTTACATCACCGATTCCGCCTTTGAGGCCGATCTGATCGTCTTCCGCACCGATATCCAGTCCGATGCCGGCTGGCAGAACAGCAGCAAAGCAGGTGTACTGTAAAAGTCGGGCCATCCTTTAGGCAGTGCAATCTTTTTTTGCCCCCTTTTAAAAAAAAGCCTTCGATTTCGAAGGCTTTTTGCAGAACGAGGTGTGGGGATCAGCGCATCAACAGCATCCGGTGAACAGCTGCAGCCTCGCCGGTACTGACCCGGCAAAAATAGAGGCCGCTGGTGACGGGATGGCCGAAATTGTCACGGGCATCCCAGAGGTAGCGCTGCTCACCCGTGCTCTGGCCGCCCAACGCGGCCGAACGGACCAGCTGTCCGGTGCTGTTGTATATGGCCAGCTCCACCATACCGGGATCCTCGAGCTGGTAGACGATGGTGGTAGTGGGATTGGCCGGATTGGGATAGTTGCCCACGCGGATGGACTTAGTGCCCTCTCTGCCCGAATCGCCCCCCTGACGCCCGCCGCGGTTGCGGCCGTTTCGGCCCTGATTGTTGCCGGCGGGACCGTTCTCCATCGGCGAGGAGATGATCTCGTCGAGCGCTTCCTGGGAGATATATTGGGCGCTATAGCTGCCGCCGGCGGCAACGATCAGGCGGTAAAACGAACGCATATGATTTCGCGACCCCTTGGTCAGATTCTCATAGACCCGCCGGATGTCCTGGTTATCGATTGTTTCAAGCAGGGTGACCAGATCATGGATGTCCAGATCTTCGATGGTTGCCCCTGCTTTCAGGGCATCAAGCTGGGAAACGGATCCCTGCTCGACCAGAGCGCTGTAAAGTTCCTGAAGATGCGCGTCGGTGAAGAGGCCGGGCTGATCGATGAAAGGATCTTTCAAACCATAGCGGTCGAGCAGCATCTTGATCCGGTCGGTATGCCGCTGTTCGCTCGCGGCGATGTTCTGGAAAACCGGCAGATTCCACTTGGTGTAAAGGGCCTGATAGACGTCGCGCGCCAGTTTTTCCTCTTCGCGCATGAGGTAAAGGCTCTTTTCCTCGTCGGCTGAAAGCGGCTCGACGGGCAGATTATCGATCGACCGGGAGCTATGGCCCCGTTGACCTCTTCCGGGCTGTGCCAGCAGCGGCAGGGCGAGAACAAAAAGCAGTAAAGCGAAAACTCTGGTTTTCATGTTGAACCTCCAATGGGTTAGTGTTCATCCATTGCTTTTACAACTATTGTGCCAGAGTGGACGGTGCTGTAAATCAATTAATTACGAATAGTAAAAAGAGTGACTAGCCGTGTGGGCTCGACCAAATGGTCGAGCGTATGGCGATGTTGGTCGAGATTGTGTTCTCTGCCGGCAAAAGAGGTGAATATCACCATTGATCAAGCACAGGTGTTTTCTTGTCCAGGCAGCGTTTGGCTTGTTATTTGCAATAATTCAGGCAGCACCGGCCACTTACTCATTGGCCAAACGGCAGCCGGAACAGGCTTGTGCAGAAGACGACCGTCGCAATGACATTCCCGTACACACAATTTCAATTGTGCACTCGCAGAAGACAGGAATACTATGAAAATTCTCTCAATTCTCGGCACACGGCCGGAGGCGATCAAGATGGCCCCTGTGATCAAGGAACTGGAAAAATATCCGCAGGAAGTGGAGAGTCTGATCTGCGTCACCGGCCAGCACCGGCAGATGCTCGACCAGGTGCTCGAGCTTTTCAGTATCCATCCCGACATCGATCTCAATCTGATGCAGCCGGACCAGCGGCTGGCTCTCCTCACCGCCCGCCTCTTTGAAGAGCTGGACCGCGTGCTCGAGGAGACCCGACCCGCCTGGGTCCTCGCCCAGGGCGACACCACCACCGTCTTTGTCGCCGCGGTCATCGCCTGTTACCACAATGTCCGTTTCGGCCATGTCGAGGCCGGCCTGCGCACCAACGACAAGCGCCGGCCCTTCCCGGAGGAGATTAACCGCCGCCTGGCCGATGCCGCTGCCGACGCTTATTTTGCCCCCACCGAGCGGGCGCGGCGGGCCCTGCTCGCCGAAGGATTCAGCGACAACACCATCCACGTCACCGGCAACACCATCGTCGATGCGCTGCTGGCCATTTCGCAGCGGGAACTGGAGTGGGAGAAAAGCCTCCTCAAAGAGCTTCCTCGGCAGGGGCGCAAAGTACTCATCACCGCCCATCGCCGGGAGAGTTTCGGCGCTCCTTTCCGCGAACTCTGCCAGGCTATCCGCGATCTGGCCGGCGCTTTTCCGGATACCCGCTTCATCTATCCGGTCCACCTCAATCCCAATGTGCGCCGGCCGGTGGGAGAGATTCTTTCCGCCCTGGACAACGTCCATCTCATCGAACCGCTCGATTACCTCACCCTGGTCCAGCTGATGAAGCACTCCGCCCTGATCCTGACGGATTCCGGCGGCATCCAGGAGGAGGCGCCGACCTTCGGGGTGCCGGTGCTGGTGATGCGCGATACCACCGAGCGGCCGGAGGGGGTGGAGGCGGGCGTCGCCCGGCTGGTGGGGACCCGGCGGGAAAAGATCGTCGCCGAGGCGGCTGATGTGCTCTCCAACGGATCATGGATTGACAGTTCGCATGCAACAGTCAATCCCTATGGTGACGGCCAGGCCGCGCGGCGGATCGTCGATTTCCTGAGGAGCACCGTTTGATCCCCTGACGGCACGTCGAAGTTTTTCGTTATGACTGCATGTATGCTACCTTGGTTAATCAAGAGTAGCATTATTGCAACTTAAACATCACTTTTCTTTCCATATGACCTGATATAATTATATTAATAATAGCATCTAAAGCAAGTTTATCCGGAATCGCTGTGCTGGTACGATATTTGCCAATGTTATGCTGGAGTGAACCAACTGTACGCAATTTTTCCCAGTACATACAAGCTTGATGACGGGATGTGGAGCCAGGGGCGGATGAAGTTTATAGAGCTGTAAAGGCGTATAAAACGGACGGAGTGTACTATTTCGCGAACGCTGAGGAAGACTATTAGCAATATTTCATTGCGTTATTTGACCATACCGCTGGATGCGGCGGCTATGATAATGAGCTGACGGCCGCCATGCAAACCACACTCGATTGTATCCCCTGTATTGTTCGCCAGGCCCTGGAATTGGCACGCTTTGTCAGCGTGGACCCTGCTCTCCATGAGCAGCTTCTGCGCCATATCCTTGCGCTTCTGGCGCGTATGGATATGACCCTTCCTCCGCCTTTTGTCGGCCAGATCATTCATCGGGAGCTGCACCGCATCACGGGAGTGGACGATCCCTATTGGGAGGCCAAAGAGCGCTTCAACCACCTTGCTGCGGAGATGCTGCCGTGGCTGCGGCAGATGATCGACCGCTCCTCCGACCCCCTCTTTCTGGCTGCACGCATTGCTATCGCCGGCAATATCATCGATCTGGGCATAAATGGTGCGCTCTCCGAAGCCGAGGCTGGAAGGAGCATGGAGGAGGCGCTCACTCAACCCCTGAACGGCGATTGGGAACTTTTACGCAGTGAAATCCCGCAGGCAAAGCGGGTTCTCTACATCGCGGATAATGCGGGCGAGATCTTTTTTGACCGGCTGTTGATCGAACGGCTGCCGCTCGAACGCGTGACCCTGGCGGTCCGCGGCCGGCCCATCCTCAACGATGCCACCCGGGAGGATGCCCGCTGCGCTGGTCTGGATGCGATGGTCGCAGTGATCGATAATGGCTCGGACGCGCCGGGTACCATCCTGGCCGATTGCAGCACCGGCTTTGTTCGGACATTCAAGGCCGCCGATCTGATCCTCGCCAAGGGTCAGGGCAATTTTGAGACTCTGAGTGAAGAATTGGCACCGATATTTTTCCTGTTCAAGGCGAAATGTCCTGTCATCGCCGCTCACGCCGGCGTGGAGCAGGGCGCCCTGGTGGTTCTGCGCAGCAAGCTCCCCGGCAAGAAAGGGTGATCGAAGAGACGGCGCAGCGCCGCGGCAAGGGGGGATATCAAGGTGAAGGGGGTTCAGCCATGCCATAAAGAAGTTGTTTTTGGATCCTTGCTTGTTTGACGGGACTTTACATATCAGGTGATATTGGCCGACCGTACTGCTCAAATCATGCGCGGTAGAAGGCCACTATTTTAACTCAAAAGGAGAAGCAGATGGTCAAGTCAACAACTGATGTTCTCATTATCGGCGGCGGTCCTGCCGGAATCATTTCCGCGGTCTCAACCCGCAATACCTATCCCGATAAAAAGATCATGCTGGTCCGGCGTGATCCCAAGGTCGCGGTACCCTGCGGCATTCCCTATATGTTCGGCACACTCGCCTCGCCTGAAGATAACCTCATGGGCGACGCTCCGCTGAAGGCCAAGAATGTTGAGATCAAAATCGGCCTGGTGACCGAGGTGGATCCACAGCAAAAAATCGCACGCCTGGAGTCCGGGGAGGAGGTCGTATTTGAAAAACTGGTGTTGGCCACCGGCAGCAAACCGATCATCCCCAAACCCTTCCGCGTTGAAAAGAAAGGGATCTTTGCGGTTCACAAGGATTTTGACTATCTGGTGGAGATGAAAAGGCAGATTGCCTCGGCTCACAATGTGGTGATCATCGGGGGCGGCTTTATCGGCGTCGAGCTTGCGGACGAAATCAACAAGATGGGCGGCAAGGTGGTGACCCTGACGGAGATGACCGACCATATTTTACAGCAATCCTTTGACATTGAGTTCTGCCAGAAAGCCGAAGAGGTGCTGCAGGCGGATGGCGTACAGCTGCGCACCGGCGTCAAGGTGATGAATCTGGGGGGCGGTGAAGCGGTTGAGTATGTGGAGTTGGCGGATGGCGAGAAAATCCCCGCCGATGCGGTGGTGCTTGCCATCGGGTCGCGGCCGATCATGGATCTGGCGGAGAAAATGGGGCTGCAGATCGCTGAGTTCGGCGGCATCAAGGTGGATGAATTCATGCGCACCAGCCACACCGACATCTTTGCTGTGGGCGATTGCGCGGAAAAACGCTGCTTCTTCTCGCGCAAGCATTCACCGGTCATGCTGGCCTCAACGGCTACTGCGGAGGCGCGTTCGGCCGGTTCCAATATCTACAGCATTAAATCACTGGAGATGAACAAGGGGACGATCGGGGTCTATTCAACCAGAGTGAATGGCCTCTCTTTGGGCACAGCCGGCATGACCGAATCCAGAGCCCTGGCTGAAGGATTCGACATCGTCATCGGCATCAGCGACGGGATCGACAGGCACCCGGGCACCCTTCCAGGCAAGAACAAGCTTTATGTCAAACTGCTCTTTTCCCGTTTTTCCGGCACTCTGCTGGGCGGACAGGCCTATGGCGGCGATTCGGTGGGTGAGTTGATCAACACGATTGCCTTGGCCGTCCAGAACAAGATGAGCATGGTCGATCTGGATACCATCCAGTTCGGCACCCATCCCCTGCTGACGGCGGCGCCGACGACCTATCCCCTCATCGTCTGTGCCAGCGACGCCCTGAAAAAGGTCTATGTCCCGGCCTAATCCTCAGTGACGGCCGTTCCCCGCGCGGGGAACGGCCGTATGATCTGCCGCTGGGAAGATTTGCTTCCCGAGAGGTAACCGTTTCTGACAGAAGGAGCGGAGGTACCATGAAAGTTGTGCTAGATTATGACCGGGCCCTGATCATTTTCCTGTGGCTGATTGCAATCCATTCCTTTCTGGTCGGATTGGGGCTGATCTTCATGCCCTATTCCCTGTTGGAACAGCTGGGTTACGCCAGCTGCTCCGAACGTTTCTTCCGCGCCCAGGGGGGTGTATTTCACATCGTCATGGCCATCGGCTACGCCATGGCCGCAGTGAGGGCACGCCAGTTCGAGTGCCTGATCATCTTTTCCATCGTGGTGAAATTTGCCGCCACCATCTTCCTCTTCGCCTACGCTTCCCTGGTCAAGAATCTGGCCGTGATCCTCCTTTCCGGGGTGATCGATTTTTTGATGGGAGTCGTACTCTATTATCTGTTCCGTACCGCAAAAAGGAAAAGGTCTGATGGGAGATAAATTGCCGTCTATCGTAATAACCGGCGCCAGTGGTTTCATCGGACGTTTTCTCCTGGACAGTGTGAAAGATGAATTCAGCGTCTTCGCGATTGCCCGGCGCTCGCGCAAGGAGTCCAATGTACCCTATCACAAGAATATCCACTGGATCCAGTGCGACATCGCCAACGAAGAGACCCTCAACGATGTGATGAAATATATCAATGACCACGGGGGGGCTGATTTTGTCGTCCACCTGGCCGCTTTTTACGATTTCTCCTACAAGGACCACCCGGAATATCAGCGCACCAACGTCGAGGGCACCCTCAATATCCTGCGCTTCGCACAGGGGATCAAGGCCAGACGATTCATCTTCGCCAGCTCTCTCGCCGCCTGCAATTTTCCTGAAAACGGCGCCAAAATCACAGAAACCACCCCGCCGGATGCGGATTACCACTATGCGCGCGCCAAAAAGGCCGGCGAAGAGTTCTGCCGTCAGTTCTCGGAGCACTTTCCCTGCACTGTGGTGCGCTTTGCAGCAGTCTACAGCGACTGGTGTGAATATGCCCCCTTATACAAGTTCCTTGAAACCTGGCTCTCCCGTGGGCTCTACTCGCGATTTCTCGCCGGCAGGGGAGAGTCCGCCATCCCCTACATTCATGTTCAGGAACTGGTCTCGCTTCTGCGTCTGATCATGAGAAAATCGGACGAACTTGCACGCTTCGCCGTTTACAGCGCCAGTCCGGACGGTTCGGTCTCCCACAAGGAGCTTTATACCATCGCTACCAGCTACTATTTCGGGAGCAGCAAAAAGCCCTTCTATCTGCCTAAACTACTGGCCTATCCCGGCCTGGTAGCGAAGCATATCCTGAAATTCACGCACATCGTTTATGGTGAGGTCTTTGAGCGGTTCTGGATGGTCCGCTACATCGATGAAAAGCTCGATATCGATGCCGGTTATACACGTCAGGCCCTCGGCTGGGAGCCGGCCCCGCGCTACCACATCACCCGCAGGCTTCTTTTCTTGCTTGAAAAGATGAAGAGCCATCCCGATGAGTGGCGTCTCAAAAACGAGGCGGCCATGCAGCGTTTCGCCAGTAGAACCAACCTCATTATCTATGAGGCTCTGACCGCGAAAAAGGAGTCCATTCTGCCGCTTATCCTCGAGCGGATGAAGGCCCCTGAAAACGACGTCCTCTTCGGGCGCTATAAAAAGCTCGATCCGAATGATTTTCAATGCTATATCAGCACCCTTTATCATCTGCTCATGGCGACCGTGCGCAGCGGTGACCGTGGCCTGATGATCGAATACATCGACGATATCGCCTTGCGAAGATTCGCCGAGGGGTTTCTGCCGGAAGAGCTGCGCGAGACCCTCTCCGTTTTTAAAGAGATCATTCTCCGCGATCTCAGCGGCCATCCCAAGCTGAGCAAACTGCAGCAGGAGCTCTACGATTATATCGGGCTGACCCTGCAGCTGGCCCAGGATGAGGTCGAGGATCTCTATGACAAACTACTAGAAAAGATGCCCAAGGAAAAGATCTCCGAATCCTCGCTGCTGCCTGACTGTAAAAAGCTGCAGCGAATGATCCGTCAGCTCAGCGCGTTCTATCAGATCTCTCCGGAAGAGGGCAAGTATTACGAGGAGCTGCAGGAGGAGTAGGTTTGTTTTGGGGAATAGAGCGCCGGAACGGGGGGTGCTGAAGAGTGCCGTTCCACTCTAGTGCCGGTGCGATCAGCTGAAAGACTCATCGCCGGGATGATGCCTTTATCCCGTCGGCGCGAGCAGCAGCCTGACGGCAAGATGGTTCTGAACGCAGGCATAGATCTCCTCAATTTCTGCACAATCCGGCAGGGACGCCCGGATCTTTTCCAGATAGCGCCGCTCCCGGACATGCCGGAAGGTGGGGGGAAAGTTGATGTCGAAAATCCAGCCCATCTGCAGCAGCTTGAAGTCATTCAAATTGCGCATATGCCTGGTCTCGACGATCTTTTTCTGCATCATTGCCTCAAAAACCGGTGCTGAAACGCCCGGGGTGTCGGGCAGATCGAGCTCGATGGCGGGATTGCGCGTGCAATCCGCACGGTGATAATAGTCCGTCACCACGCGCCAGATATCCAGTTTATCCGCGTCGCGCAGCAGACGGGTATAGAAAAGGCACTCGTCGCTCTCTTCAGACGGCAGGACTGCCCGATTGTGGTAAAGGATGGCTCTCAGGATCAAATCCTGCCGGGAAGCGGCGCATCCGGATAGAATCCCCGTACGGCCCAGGATGGCCACACCGAGCTCCGCATGATTTACCGATCGGCCGTCGGCAAAGGTGTTATAGAGGGCATACTGTTCAAAGCGGCCGATATCGTGCAGCAGAGCGATCGTCTTCGCCAGCGCCAACTCCTGAAGGCCTAATCCGATCTCCCGGCCGAGCGTGGCAGTCTCCTCCACGACCCGGAAG
>Ga0116148_1005347_pt1 | contig 10756 bp, 10 predicted proteins | sample AD_UKC055_MetaG_FD_89786 | JGI IMG/M metagenome (GOLD analysis project Ga0116148, IMG submission 89786) | Active sludge microbial communities of municipal wastewater-treating anaerobic digesters from USA - AD_UKC055_MetaG | ecosystem: Engineered > Bioreactor > Anaerobic > Digestate | place: USA... | reverse complement strand
GTGCGGTCGGTGATCGCGTCGGCCACCTGCTGCGCCGACACCCGCCCGTACGAATCAGGCGTGAGCCACGTCACCTCGTAGCCCTGTTCGGCCAGCCGCTTGCACGGGTCGATCACCGCCTTGTGCTCGGTGGTGCAGGTGATGATGTGGTTGCCCTTTTCGCGGTACATGGCCGCGGCGCCCTTGATGGCGAGATTGTTGCTCTCGGTGGCGCCGGAGGTGAAGACGATCTCCTTGGACGAGGCGCCCAGCAGACGGGCGATCTGCTCGCGGGCGGACTCGACGGCGGCCTCCGCCCTCCACCCGAAGGCGTGGTTGCGGCTGGCGGCGTTGCCGAACTCGCTGGTCAAGTACGGCATCATCGCCTCCAGCACCCGCGGATCGATCGGCGTGGTCGCGTTGTAGTCGAGATACACGGGCATCTGTACGGGCATAGTCGTTTCCTACTTTCCAGCCGGCGCAGCCGTCGGATCGACGATCTCCGCCAGCGTGACTCTTCGCAGAAACTCCATCAGCCGCCGCTGGACGCGATGGACGGGATCGGCCACCGGACAGCGGGCCATCACCTCGCAGGTGCATTCGCGGTCGTCCCGCTCGCTGTCGCTGACGCACTCCGCCATCCGGACCGGGCCCTCCAGCGCCGTCACCAGATCGGCCAGACTCACCTCGCGGGGGTCGCACGCCAGACGATAGCCGCCCTTGGCCCCGCGCACCGAATCGACGTATCCGGCAGCCGACAGCTCCTTCATCACGTTCATCAGCAGCGAGGGGGGCACGCCGAACTGGTCGGAGATCTCCCGCGCGCTGGCCAGTTGCTGCTCGGGCAATTTGGCCAGGTGGCACATGGCCACCAGGGCGTAACCGGTCTTTTTGGTCAGAGAAAGCATTCGTCACGCGTCTCCTCGAACCACACGTCTGCTTCAATATAGGACCAAACTGGTACGCATTTCAAGTGAAATGGGATTGTTTCGGTACGAATTATCTGACGTGCCTGGTTTACGGGTAATACCCGATGTCTCGGCCGGTCCTCATGGGCTAAGGTAGCGACATGGACTTGACCCAGGCCAGCGACGTGGAACTCGTGGAAGCGTTGGCGAGCGGCGACGCGACCGCGCTGGCCGAGTTCAACCGCCGGTATCACGACCGAATGCTCCTGCTGGCCAAGCGGGTTCTCGGGCAACACGACGGCGCCGAGGACGTGGTGCAGGAAGCGTACCTTCGCCTGCACCGCTCCGCCGACCGCTATCGCCCGACCGCCCGGTTCTCCACCTGGCTGTACCGGATCGTGCTGAATCTCTGCCGCGACCGCCTCCGCCAGGTGCGGCGCCGCCCCCTGGAACTGAAGATCGACGCGCCCGACAAGGCGGACAGCCAGCCGGCCGTCCGCCTGGAGAAGAGCGAGACCGCCCTGCGCATCCGCCAGGCCGTCCAAGCCCTCCCCGAGCGGCAGCGCATCGCGTTCGTCCTTCACCGGTACCGTCGTCAGAGCCACCAGGAGATTGCCCGCTCGACGGGCTGGAGCACGTCGGCCATCGAGTCGCTGCTGTCGCGGGCGTATCAACGACTTCGCGACAGCCTGCGCGATCTGGTTTGATTCGACAATTGGCGCACAGGAAAATGACGCTGGACACGTTCAATTCATAGGATGCGGAGCATGGCTGAACAGAACCACCCGCGTGACTCGCAGTTGCTGGACCTGCTGGCCGCAGGCGAGCAGGCCGCCCATCTGGACCTGCGCAAGCACTTGGAGCAGTGTGCCTTGTGTCGCAGCCGGCTGGACCGGTTCGCCCAGATGTGGGACCTGACCGCCCAGGCGTCGCCGCAGGACATAAGCCAGTGGTGCGCGGACCTGCCCCACCCGGGCCGGCGCCCAGGGCTTTGGACCGCCTGGTATGCGCGGGCCGCGGCGGTGGTTGCCCTGGCCGTGCTGACCGGATTCGCCGCCGGACGGTTCAGCCGCGTCGGTCCGTCCCCGGACGGCGGAAACCACCAGTTGGTGGCGGCGCCGGCGGAGGTGGCGGCGGCCATGCATCTGGATCTGCTCTCCGCCGACCCGGTCGGACTGGACCGGATCTGGCCCTTGACGTCTCAGACGCCGCAGGAGACCCGCCCATGACGAAACAAAGCATGATCATCCTGGCCCTGGCCCTGGGCGGGGGAGGCGGAGCCTTCCTGCTGGGGCGGACGGCGGGTCATGAGGACCCGCCCGTCCAGGCCCGACCGGCGGACGATGAACCGTGCTGCGACCAGGACGACCTCTGCCACTACCTGCGCCTCTCGCCGTCGCAGCGGGGCCGGGTCTGCCAGGCCGACCCGCAGTTCGCCCGGGAAGCCCAGGACCTGCGCCGCGCGCTGGAGGAGCAGCGGGCGGAACTGGTCGCAATGCTGGACGATCCAGCCCGCACGGATGCAGCGATCCTGACCCAGGTCGATCGGGTGGCCGCCACGCACGCGGCCCTGGAAAGGCGCGTGGCCGCCCATTTGCTCGCCATCCGCAAACTCCTGACCCCTCAACAGGCCCGCCAGTTCATGGGCCTGGCTGCCGACAGCGTGCGCGAAACCAGCCGAGGCCAGCACCGCCGCGGCTACGGACATGCCCAGACCTCTCCCGCCAATCCTCAAGACGGCCGCTCGCAGCATCGCAATCGGCGCGGCGTTCAGGGTTTACCCTAGAGCCCGCAGGATTCTCCCCGCCGACTCGTTCAATGAATGACTTGAGCGAGAACGCGATGGCCAAACGCCGGGTTGCCACGAGTTGCTCGTTCAAGACGGCAACACGAACATCGGGATGGTCCCGTAGGTTCCGAACTTGAGGAGATATTGATGAGCAAATTGATGGCAGTGGCAGCGGCAGTCCTGTTCACCTGCGGGACGTTCGTCCTCGCCGGGCAGGGAAACCAGGGAGTCTCAGGAGGCAAGGGCACGAAGCGGCAGATCAGAAAACGGGACCAGGTCTCCCGTACCGCCGCCCCGACCGCGACCAAGATCCAGCAGCGCGACCGCCTGAAGGACGGGAGCTGCGCCACCGCCCGGACGGCCGCCCCGACCGCGACCAAGATCCAGCAGCGCGACCGCCTGAAGGACGGGAGCTGCGCCACCGCCCGGACGGCCGCCCCGACCGCGACCAAGATTCAGCAGCGCGATCGCCTGAAGGACGGGAGCTGCGCCACCGCCCGGACGGCCGCCCCGACCGCCACCAAGATTCAGCAGCGCGACCGCCTGAAGGACGGAAGCTGCGCCACCGCGCGGACGGCCGCCCCGACCGCGACCAAGATCCAGCAGCGCGATCGCCTGAAGGACGGAAGCTGCGCCACCGCCCGGACGGCCGCCCCGACTGCCACCAAGATCCAGCAGCGCGACCGCCTGAAGGACGGAAGCTGCCAGTAATCGGTTTGTATCCCCCCCGCGCCGCCGGGGCGATCCGTGGAGGATCGTTCCGGCGGCTTTCTTTTTCGCGCAGTCAAACGGGTTTCCACCTGATCTCTTGATTCGCGGAGGGGGATGTCGTCTGATATCGCCATGACGGTTCGATTGAGCCAACGTGACGAGGAGATGCTGGCCGGCCGGCACGGCGCCGGGGCGCGGTTGGCGATGTCGGTGGTGGCCCGGATGGCCGACGCGTGCGGGGCCGACGAGTTGATGGACATCACCGCCGCCCACATCGACGGCTGCGGGCTGCTCAGCGACGCGGGCCTGGAGTTCGCCGAGACTCTCGCCGCCGGCGGCGCCCGTGCGCGCGTGCCGACCACGCTGAACATGGGCCCGCTGGACCTTCAGCACTGGCGCGACTGGTCGATCGACGAGGCCTTCGCCGCCAAGGCCATCCGCCAGGGCAAGGCCTACGCCGACATGGGCTGCGTGCCCACCTGGACCTGCGCCCCCTACCAGGGCTACCTCACGCCGCGCTTCGGCCAGCAGATCGCCTGGGGCGAGTCCAACGCGGTCGTCTACGCCAACTCCGTGCTCGGCGCCCGCACGAACCGCTACGGCGACTACATGGACATCTGCGCCGCCGTCACCGGCCGCGTGCCGCGCCTCGGTCTGCACCTGGACGAGAACCGCCGCGGGCAGGTCCTCGTGCGGCTGCGGGGGTTCGGCTCGGGCGACTTCGACCGCGAGACGTTCTACCCCGCCCTGGGGCACCTGCTGGGCCCGCTGGCGGGCGAGAAGGTGCCCGTGATCGAGGGCCTGCCGCCCGTGGTCAGCGACGACCGCCTCAAGGCCCTGGGGGCTGCCGCCGCCTCCAGCGGCTCGGTCGCCCTCTTCCACGCCGTCGGCCTGACGCCCGAGGCGCCCACGCTCCAGGCCGCCCTGCACGGCCGGGCCGCCGAGCGGACGGTCGACGTGGCGCCCGCCGACCTGGCCGCCGCGTGGGCGGACCTGTCCACCGCGGGCGAGGACGACGACCTGGACGCGGTGCTGCTGGGCTGCCCGCACTTCTCCTTCGCGGAGTTCCGCGAGCTGGCCGAGCACATCGCCCGCGCGGGCGGCAAGGCCAGGGCGGACGTGATCGTCATCTCGTCCACGCAGTCCTGGGCCCTGGCGCAGCGAGCGGGGTTTGACCGGGTGCTGGCGGAGTTCGGCGCCCGCGTCACGCTGGACACCTGCATGTTCCACACGCCCATGCTGGGCGGCGAGGTGCGGACCGTCATGACCAACTCGGGCAAGTGCGCGTACTACGCGCCGGGCGAACTGAACAGGAAGGTCGCCTTCGGCAGCCTGGCCGACTGCGTCCGCTCCGCCATGCTCGGGCGCGTGCGCCGGGAGGAGCAACCATGAGCCGGCGCCTCCAGGGCCGAGCCGTCGTGCCGGGCCGGGCGGAAGGCGTCGCCCTGGTCTGCCGCCAGCCGCTGAGCCTGTGGGGCGGCTTCAACCCCCGCACGGGCGAGATCGTCGACCGCCGCCACGAGCAGTCCGGGCAGGTCGCCACCGGACGAGTCCTCGTCCTGCCGCGGACCAAGGGCTCCAGCACCGGCAGCGCCTGCCTGCTGGAGAGCATCCGCTCGGGCACCGCCCCCGCCGCCATCATCACCGCCGAGGTGGACGCCATCGTCGCGCTGGGCTCCATCGTGGCCGACGAACTCTACGGGCGCTGCGTGCCGGCGGTCGCGCTGGACGCCGAAGCGTTCGCCTCGCTGCGGGACGGCGACGTGATCGCCGTCGCCCCCGACGGCACGGTCACCATCGGAGAGCCGCCATGCTGATCCTCAACGCCGCCGACGTGCGCGCCTGCCTGCCGATGCCCGACGCCATCCAGGCCATGCGCCGGGCGTTCGTCGCCCTGACCGCGGGGCGGGCGGACGTCCCCCACCGCATCCACCTAAACATCCCCCGCCACGAGGGCGTCAGCCTGACCATGCCCGCGCTGGTGGACGACGACGCGGGGGCGGCCCTGGCGGTCAAGGTCGTCAACCTCTTCGCCCGCAACGCCGAGCGCGGCCTGGCGCGGATCCAGTCGGCCGTCATCGCCATGGAGCCGGACACGGGCCGGCCCCTCGCGCTGCTGGACGGGGCGGCCCTGACGGCCATCCGGACGGGGGCGGCCTCGGGCCTGGCCGCCGACCTGCTGGCCCGGAAAGACAGTCACGCCGTCGCCCTCTTCGGCGCGGGCGTGCAGGCTCGCACGCAGCTCCAAGCCGTCTGCTGCGTCCGCGACATCCGCACCGCCTGCGTGTACGACACGTCGCTCGACGCCGCTGGCGCCCTGGCGGAAACCCTCGCCGGGCAACCGGGCTTCCCCGCCGCCATTCGCCCGGCCGACTCGCCCCGCGACGCGCTGGCCGGCGCGGACATCGTCCTGGCGGCCACCACGTCCCCCGCGCCGATCTTCGACGACGCCGACCTGCGCGACGGCACGCACGTCAGCGCGATCGGCTCGTACCAGCCGCAGGTGCGGGAGATCCCCCCCGCCACCGTCGCGAGGGCGCGCGTCTTCGTGGACAGCCGCCCCGCCGCCCTCGAAGAGGCCGGCGATCTCATCCTCCCCATCCGCGAGGGCCTCATCACGAGCGACCACGTCGTCGCCGAGCTGGGCGAACTGCTGCTGGGCCAGGCCCAGGGCCGAACGGCGCCCGAAGAAATCACCTTCTTCAAGTCCGTCGGGGTGGCCGTCCAGGACGCCCTGGCCGCCCAGGCCGCCCTGACGCGGGCCATGGAATTCGGCATTGGACAGCAAGTCGATTGGTGATAAGCTATTGCCATGGGGAAACGGCATATGATAGCCATATGTCCTTGTTGTGGGTGCGGGAGCTTGCGCAAGCGGAGGGGGTCATTTCACTTTGCGCCTCCTGGAAAGGTCCCCGCTTCATCATCGCTTGTCCCAGATGCTGAGTGGCTGCAATGCGAGGCCTGCCAGAAGCGGATTGTCCCCTACCAATTGGTCCGTCGCCTAGAGCTCTTGCGGTACGATACACTCGGTTTGCTTCGACCATCCCAGATCAGAGCAGCCAGGAGAGGAGCCGATTTATCACAGAACGCGTTGGCCTCCTTGCTCGGGGTTGACCTGAAGACTTACAGACGCTGGGAATCTGGAAGATCGTACCACAGCAAGGTAACCGATCGGGCAATCCGGGGGCTGCGTCTCCAGAAGCACAGGTAGCCAGCTTATGAACATTGAGAAGAAGCGCAAGAAGGAGTCCCATATCGCAGAGATATTCTGTAGTTTGATGCAGAAGCACTGGCAGTCATGCCACATCTCCAGAGAAGGCGAAGACCCTCCGGACTTCTGGATTATGGCTAATGGACACGAAGTATTTCTTGAGCTCGCAGAATACCGCGAGAATTGCCCCCATATCGGGCATGAAGAAGACGACCTGCACCTTCGGCTGAGAATCTCTGATCATTGGAGCGAAAGGTCGGAGCTCCAGTATTTGACTCCGATACTCAAGTACAAAGAACGCAGGAATGGGTTTCTCGTTCCTAGGCACCAGGAGACTCACGTCATCCATGCGTTCATTCAAGACCTTCATAAGCTGATCCTGGCAACAGGCTCCACCGACACATTCACCACCGTGAGACTCCGGCCCGGAAGGACGCTCAGCAAGTTCAGGAAAATCTGTGCGCACGATGTGTTCGCCGCAGAGGAAGACTATCCTGTCTTGGCAAAGTACTGCAGCACGATAACCGTGCATTTCCATCCGGACGTCAGATCCTTCTTGCCTTCCAGTTCATTATGCACACGGTTTACAGGAATATCTTTCGATAATATTACACGAGCGATAAGGAAGAAATTGGCTTTGGCAACCCGGTACAGAGAAATCGCTCAAGGGCGACCTATTTGGCTCCTCTACTACAGTACTCCCTTTCCCTCCTCAGCGCGGTTTGCCCTGGTTGACCGCGTTGCGGAAGTCATCGGGCACATTCGCAAGTTGCTCCCGCTGAGTGGCGGCTTCGATCGGGTGTGGTGGGGAACGAATTTGGGATCGGTCGGGCACACCATCTATCCCGTCATCATCCGTGATTCGGAAGAAGGAGAGGGCACTGATGGCATTGTTTGACTTCCTCCGGAAGAGGCCTACTGTCGAGACGATAGCAGAGGATTTGAGCAAGACATTGATTGCCGTGCTCCGTTCGCAGCCTGCCGACAAGACCGAGGTGGCTCTTGAATCTCTGCTTCTTGGGTATTCCGAGATTCGCTGCGCTCTTATGCTGCGAGCAAAACCGTCTTCCCGAGCTTTATTCAAGAGCGTTCATGAGGCCTTCTGCGATCGCTTCTCGAAGGACAGCAATGGAATCTCGAACCGGTATGGTGAGCAGAGATGCAGGGCGTACTTTGATCTCATAGAGGCTTCCGGGATCAGTATGGACAGTGAGCTGGGGACGAAGTTACCTGCCCTGTTTGTCCAGTTCGTGTGGGGGGCTGAACCGAATGGAGCGGTTATAGTCGGGGACGTATTTCAAGACATTCAACTTCGTGCGCACTGCGTGGATATCTGGGCCGGAGTGGCTGGCGGGATTGCGCCTATACTCGACAGAATAGAAGAGATAAGCAAACCAGCTTTGTGAAGCGAGAATCGATGGAACAGTTGAAGGAATAGTCGCGTTTTCCCTGGAGAAGACCATGAACACCCATCGCCTCGTCGTCGCCGCGTTGCTGCTCCTGCCTTCGATTGGCCTGGCCGCCGAGGGCGACTTCCCCATCGCCGACGGCCCGTACAAGTCGAGCATGGACTCGCTCAAGCAGCACCAGTGTCCCGAGTGGTTCCGCGACGCCAAGTTCGGCATCTGGGCCCACTGGGGCCCGCAGGCGGTTCCGATGGCCGGCGACTGGTACGCCAAACACATGTTCGTCCAGGGCCACCGCCAGTACCTCCACCACCTGGAGAATTACGGGCACCCCAGCGAGCACGGCTACCGCGAGATCATCGACCTGTGGAAGGCCGAGAAGTGGGACCCCGAGCGCCTGATGGCCCTGTACAAGAAGGCGGGCGCCCGCTACTTCGTCTCGATGGGCTGCCACCACGACAACTTCGACCTGTGGAACAGCCGCACCCACAAGTGGAACGCGGTGAACTACGGGCCCAAGCGCGACGTGGTGGGCGACTGGCAGAAGGCCGCCCGCAAGCAGGGGCTCAAATTCGGCGTCAGCGAGCACATGGGCGCCAGCTTCACCTGGTGGCAGGTCAGCCACGGCTCGGACAAGACCGGGCCCAAGGCCGGCGTGCCCTACGAAGGCGCCAAGGCCAAGTACGCGGACCTGTATCATCCCCCCGGCGCGCCCGACGACAAGGGCTGGTACAGCAAGAACGCCGACTGGCACCGCGAGTGGTTCCGGCGCGTCCGGGACTTGGTGGACCACTACGACCTGGACCTGCTCTACACCGACGGGGCCGTGCCGTTCGGCGGGGAGATGACCGAGCCGGGTTGCAGCCTGATCGCCCACCTGTTCAACACGAGCATCAAGCAGCGCGGCAGCCTCCAGGCGGTCTACACCTGCAAGCAACGGTCCGAGGGGCGCTGGGTGGAAGACCTGGAGCGCGGCGTCATGCCGGGCATCAACCCCCACCCGTGGCAGACCGACACGTCCATCGGCGACTGGTACTACAACAAGAACTGGAAATTCCGCCCGGTGAGCTGGGTGATCCACATGCTGGCCGACATCGTCAGCAAGAACGGCAACCTGCTGCTGAACGTGGTGCAGAGGCCCGACGGCTCGCTCGACGCGGAAGTGGAGAAGATGCTGGAGGAGCTGGCCGCCTGGATCGCGGTCAACGGCGAGGCGATCTACGGCACGAGGCCGTGGCTGGTCTACGGCGAGGGCCCGGTGCGGGCCAAGGGCGGGCACTTCAAGGAAGACTTCGCCTACTCCGCCCAGGACATCCGCTTCACGACCAAGGGCGGCTCGCTGTACGCGATCGCGCTGGGCTGGCCGGAAGACGGCAAGCTGGTGGTGCGGTCGCTGGCGCAGCAGGCCGGGCGGATCACGGCTGTGGCCCTGCTGGGCTGCGACGACAAGCTCACCTGGCGGCAGACGCCCGAGGGCCTGGTGGCGACCCTGCCGGACAAGCGCCCCCGCGACTGCGCGATCGCGTTGAAGATCGCGGGCGAGGGCCTCAAGCCCGTGCCCGTGATGAACCCGATCCTGCCGGACGCGAAGGGCGCGGTGACGCTGACCGCCGATGCCGCCGACCTGCACGGCGTGAAGATCCGCACCGAGCTTCAGGACAAGAAGACGCCCAACATCGGCTTCTGGGACGACAGCGACGAATGGGCGCAGTGGAAGGCGAAGCTGCCGCGGGCCGGGCAGTACCGCGTGGCGGTCCGCTGCGCGACCGTGCACGCCGACGCGCTGCTGGTGCTGGAGGTGGGCGAGGCGAAGATCGAGTGCAAGCCGCCCAAGGCGTCAAGCTGGGCGGACTTCCGCGAGGTGGACCTGGGGACGATCGAATTGCCCGCGGGCGAAGTGATGGTCAAGGCCCGCCCGCGCGACGCGGAAAGCTGGAAGGCGATCAACCTGGCGAACGTCACCTTGCGCCCGGCGAAGTGACCGGGCGGCATTCAGCGAGTCTTACCGCCGCCTGCGGCGGACGTAGCCGCCCAGGCCGCCCAGCGCCAGCCCCGCCAGGGCGAGCGTGATCGGCTCGGGGACGGAAGTGGCGGTCAGGTCGAACGACGTCTGCTCGCCGTTGAGGCCGGTGAAGGTCAGCAGGGCCGAGTGAGGCCCCTCGCCGCCGCCAAGGAATTCCACGTCGAAGCTGACGGAGTCGTCAAACCCGGCCTGGAGCAGGGCCTCCGCCCAGTTGGTCACCTGGAACAGGGCGGCGTCGGACCCGGTGATGGAGAAGCCGGTCAGGGCGATCAGGCTGTTGTGGGCGCCGGTGTTGGTCACCGTGACGGCGTCGGCCAGCAAGGCGGATTCGCCCTCCAGCAGCACGCCGAAATCCACTCCCGCCGGGCTGCCGCTCAGCACCGCTCCGTCGATGTGGGCCAGCACCCAGAGGTTCTTGACGGTGTAGCCGGAGGCGGTGTATCCGCCCTGCTCGGCGAATGTCCAGTCGGGGTTGTAATTCGTGCGGCCGGTGTTCGGATCGTTGCCGATCCCGACGACCGGGGATGTGGTGTTCCAGTGGTTGTAGGCGAAGAGGGTCTGGGCGGCGCCGTAGTTGTGGATCTGCATGGACCCGTAGGTGCCGTTGCTCGGCGTGTCGTCGAAATCATAGGTCCCCCCGTTGCCACCGATGCCGTTGTTGGCCGCAGCGGTGTAGTTGCTGCCCCAGAACTCGATGTTGCCCGTCGTGATGCCCGTGCCGGTGACGAT